>Ga0335071_10000980_pt1 | contig 30835 bp, 28 predicted proteins | sample Lox_Sample_15_FD_206724 | JGI IMG/M metagenome (GOLD analysis project Ga0335071, IMG submission 206724) | Soil microbial communities from Loxahatchee National Wildlife Refuge, Florida, United States - Lox_Sample_1.5 | ecosystem: Environmental > Terrestrial > Soil > Wetlands | place: USA...
TCCGACTCCGACTCCGACTCCGACTCCGACTCCGACTGCTACGCCTACTCCGACTCCGACTGCTACGCCTACTCCGACTGCTACGCCTACGCCTACGCCTACGCCTACGCCTACGCCTACTCCTACTCCGACTCCGACTGCTACGCCTACGCCTACGCCTACGCCTACGCCTACGCCTACGCCTACTCCGACTCCGACTGCTACGCCTACGCCTACGCCTACGCCTACTCCGACTCCGACTGCTACGCCTACGCCTACGCCTACGCCTACTCCGACTCCGACTGCTACGCCTACGCCTACGCCTACGGCTACTCCGACTGCTACGCCTACGCCTACGCCTACGCCTACACCTGTCCAGCAGGTTTGGAAGACGTATGTGTCCAATTATGGAGGATCAACGGTCAGCGTGATCAGCCAGGACACCAATAGTGTCATAAATACGATAACCACGGGCTCCGGGCCGTTCGGGATATCCTACAGTCCGGACAGCACCCTGGCCTATGTGGCGGTCGAGGATACGAACAGTGTCGCCGTTATTTCTACGGCCACCGATTCCGTTGTCAGCACAATAGCCGTCGGCAATAGCCCACGCGGTATCGTCGTATCCCCCGATGGCAATCGACTATACGTGAGTAATTACGGGAGCGGGACCATCAGTGTTATCAATGCGAGCGATACGAGCCATTATACTGTCATGAAGACGATATCCGGGCTCTCAAATCCCTTTGAGATATGTATCAGGCCTGACGGCAACAGATTATTCGTAAGCTCGTACCAGAATAATTATGTATACGTGATAAATACGACGAACGATAACGGCACAGTGATCGCCTCGCTTTCCTGCAACCGGCCTTATTTCATTTCACTGGACTCCACAGGCACCCGCTTATTCGTGGCAAACTACAACGGGAATAGTATACAGGTCTATAATACAGGCTCTTTAAGCCTGCTATCCACGATCAGTACGGCCAGTGGCCCCTTGAGCCCGATCATCAGCCCGGACGGTACGAGGCTATATTATGTGACGGATGGTAACAATATGCTCTCGATCGCTTACGCGAATAATTATACCGTGATCAAGACCGTGACATGCGGCTCGGGCGTCCGCGGGATTGCCTGTTCGCCTGATGGCTCCAAAGTTTATGTTACGAACATGTACGATTCAACGGTGAGTGTCCTCGACGTCACGAATGATAGCGGTACCATCATAAAAACCGTCTCCGTCGGCTCGTATCCGTATGGGCTCGAGAAGTTCGCCGGGAATTACTAGGCCGAAAATATGCCGTGACAAATAAAGTAGGAAAAGAAGTTTTTATTTTTATTGAATATTTTGGATCTTATGATCGTTCTTGTCTCCCCTGCCGATGCCTTTATACACGAATCCCTTTTCGATAAACGCGTCCGGCCCTATTATATTCCGGCCGTCCACAATGATCGGGTGCTCCATGCCTGACATTTTTTTAATGGCCTTTGCTTCGAGAGCCTTATATTCCTGGTGGCCCGCGAATATGGCGATCGCATTTGAATTCTTTAACACTTCGCCAATGTCACGGGCTATCGTGACCCCGGGATAATCGATGACGTGCGGGTCATGTACCGAGGGGTTTGCGCCCGCCTCGAGTAGAAGGTCCCGGTAGATCTCCGACGGAGTGTTCCGGGCGTCATCGGAATCGTTTATAAACGCCCATCCCAGTATGGCCACTTTCGAGCCTTTCACATCCTTGCCTATCCTCTCGAGTCCGGCCTTTGTGAGATTGAACATGTGGCGGGGCATGAAATCGTTGATATGCCGGGCCAGCACGAACAGGGATTCCTCACCCTCGAGGTAATCCAGCTTATCCTCCGCGAGCTTGGCTCCCCTTTCAAGATGATACGTATCTTTAGTGAGGCAATGTCCGCCCACTCCGGCGCCTGGCCATAATATAGCCCGTGTGATACCCTCCCCTTTCAGGCTGTCGATACCGGCCCTTACATCGTATACGTTTATACCCATCGCCTCACAGTAAAGGGCGAGCTCGTTCACCGCGGCGATCTGGAGGTCCCGGAACGTGTTCTCGGAGGTCTTCGTGACTTCCGCCGACATCGCCGACATTGGTATGATCTTACCCTGGGTCAGGACGCGTGAATAGAGTTCCATCGCACGCTTCGTACTGATGTCATCGATACCCCCGACGATGCGGTCGTGCTCACGGATATTCCGGAGCAACCGGCCGACCATGACACGTTCCGGCGCGTGCGCCAACGCGAAGTCCTCGCCGGCCATCATGCCGGACTCCTGTTCCAGTATTTTGCGGGCCATGCCGTCCGTCGTCCCGGGGGTTATCGTCGATTCCAGAACGACGAGCGCCCCAGGCGATATGTACTTACCTGCGAGCTTCAGGCCGTCCATTAAAGCGCCAAAATCCGGCTCCAGGTCCTTTGGATTTTTAAAAGGCGTCTGGATCGCCAGAGTGACCGCATCGACTTCAGATATCATAGAAAAATCCGACGTACACTTGAACTTGCCGGCTTTCACGACCTTTTCAATAAGCTCTTCCAGGCCGGGCTCTTCACCTTTTAGCGGGCTTTTACCGCTATTCAACATATCGATCTTATAGCCGGATGTTTTTGAATCTCTCTGGAATCCGTAGACGAGGTCGAAATCCGGCGCATCCGCATAGAGCATGGCCGAGGGTATGCCCACATAGCCCATGCCGATGACGCCTATCTTCTTTATGCTTCCCCGATCCGCTATTAATTTTTTTAGTTTATCGCTCATACATGCCCCCAAGTATTTGAATAGTATACGTTCGGGTCATATTTGTTTTTTACCATATCCCACATACCTACTTAATAGGCTGAGACAATGTCTCGATAGTTTTCTCATTTTTCTTACGGTATTTTAAAAAATATCGATAGAGTAGTCCTCCAAAATATGCGCAACCAATGCAACCGATAAGCAGAAACAGAGGATGTAAAATGCGACCCGGGAACGGTCGGTGTCGGATAAGTTCGAACAATAGCGCTGGAATATGGTCGATATCAACAAGTACGCCGACAATCCCGCAAAGGATGAAAGTAAAAAGTGCCCTATGACGGCCGTAACATACGTCCCTAAAGAATACATAATACCCCTTAATATCCATTATAAGGGCATATCACTCATATTATCATACATTTATCGGTTCATTATACATGATATGGACGGTCATAAAAATATTGATTAAATACTGCAAATTGCCATTAATATTATACAGCGATAAGCTTGCGCTGGTAGTAATTATGACCCAACACCCTATCATCGCAAATCGAAATAATTAAAACAAATCAACCCAACAATACCGTATAATGTCAAACGTAGCCTTAATCTGTGATAATGACGAGATCAGGGCACTATACGAAAAAGCCCTAAAATTTTATGGCAACGACGTTCTCTATACATCTAAAAACGGCCCTGATGCTCTCATAAAGCATCGTGAATGCAAGGCCAAGCCCGAGCTGGTCGCGATTGACGACAGGTTCTCCGATACAAGCGGCGTCGAGACGCTGCGGCTGATTTTGGGCGAATTCCCGGGCACCAGGATCAACTTCATAACCGAAGACGATACGATGGCAAAGAAGCTGGAACAATACAAGAGCGTCGTTGTTGTCTTAAAGCCGATAGAGCCTTTCATGAATCAGAATAGTAAGCCTTTTGATAAGGTATTATACGATACCTGGATAGGCAAGCATTAACGGTATTACGCCCGTTAAGCTTGCTAAGTCCGCGAAGACGGCTTCGGGCACGAAGGCCGCGAAGCTTACGCGAAGACCGCAAAGACTTACTTCAATGGTTCCGTGTTTGTTTAGTGGTCCTTTGCCGCTTTTTCCATTTTCGTACTGCCCGTCGGTTTTTCAACACGAAAACACTAATTCTTTTTTTATCCCACGTAAGGGCACTAAAATCACTAAGGCCCATGCCTGGCGCTTAAAACACGAAACAACCTCCCGAATGGCACGAAAACACTAAAGGATTGAATCACGAGGGCGGCATGCCCCTTATGCTTTATTTAATATGCTTTCTCTAGTGTTTCAAGTTAATTTAGTGAGGTCCGTGCTTTTGGGAGGTTGTTTGGTGTTTTGACGTGAAAGCATCCATCTTAGTGTGGTTCGTGCCCCTTACGTGGGACTAAAAAATAATTCGTGTTTTCGTGTTGAAAAACTGGACAAATCAGCGAACCACACAAACAAAGGACAAACGATCGCATAACATATGGAAATATCATTATTTAAATATAAATCCCAAACCGATATTAAAGAGGCTTTGCGGTATCTTCACGGACTTGCGTGCTCTTCGCGGGCTTAAGCAGGGGAAGTGGGTGACGGCTTTAGACTAAATCGATCGATAGAAAAATTATAATAAAAGATGAAAAAGCCCCTCCCAGGGCGTGATTAAAGTTACTCTTTGGGCTTTTCCTCAGGCGCCGGTGCCGGTGCCGCCTCTGCCGCCGGAGCCGGAGCCGGCTCTGCTGCGGGCGCCGTTGCCACCGCGGAAGCGACCGCGGGCCTGAAGACGACCTCAGACTTGGCGACCTCTGCCCTGCGAAGCGGGTAGATGTTCTTCGTCGCCTTGTAGATCTCCGCCGCGACCTTACCGTTCACGGTGTCCGCGACGAGCTCGTTAAAGGTAAGCTCCTTGCCACGGTTCGCGACGACGTCGGTCATGACCTTGCGGATGCTCTCGATCTGGGAGGTCCGGGCCCTCTTGACCGTGAAGACCAGGGGCTTTAAGCGCAGCTTGTAGCCGTCTTTGGTCGTGACGACGAGGTTCGTGCCGATCTTGGACGTGCGGCGCTTTACCAGCGAGCGCATGTAGTCCTTGGTCATCTCGTGGCCGACAAAGGACGTGTAGGCGCTGTTGCCGCCGATCTCCTCGATCCTGAAGATCATCTTGGTGTTCTGCTTGGCCCAGTCGCCGGTGATGTCGCCGAGCGTGGACTCCATTATTCTACCGATTATTTTCTGGGACTCGTCCGCGAGCGTCTCGCCGATGTTGGCCCTGTTGAACTCTGCCGGCGCGAGCACCTGGTACCAGTTCTTGGCCCGGAACGCGTCGACCTTCTTTGTCGCTTTTCTCGCCATTAATATCTCCTCTGTAGTGTTAAGGGTGGTTTTACGACGAACCACTCCGCATTTCGCTCCCAATGGAGCGTAGCCGTGCCAGGAGGCACCATCCCATTCGGGGTGTTTCACACTAGCTAAAACGATAGTCTGAATTTTGGCTGGAGTATAAGATACATGAAGGGGTATATATTTGTAACTGCGACGTGCGGCGTATGGAGCTGAGATAAAAAAATAACGTTTTTATCATCCATGAGGATGTACTCAGGCTTTTTGGGCCTTCAGTTCCGCTAAATATGTATACAGGAACGCCGCGATCAATCCGCCCAGGATGGGCCCGATCACGTAGATCGGGAACTGCCACCAGTTGTTCGCGCCCCCCATCAGCCACTGGACCAGGTACGGGCCAAACGTGCGGGCCGGGTTAAGCGAGCCGCCGGTGACGTTCCCTTCGAGGAGCAGTCCAAGGGTCGCGGCGGAGCCGATCACGAGGCCCGCCCAGCCGCCTGGCGCTTTTTTGTTCACGGCCATGGCAAAGACGGCGATCACGAGCAGGAACGTGCAGATAGTCTCGGCCGCGATGGCCTGCCAGTAGGAGACGCCGGGGAACATGGTCGTGGCGCCCAGGCCGGTGGTCACGGCACGCGTGCCCCAGATGGCGACGACGGCCAGGGAGCCCAGCACAGCACCGATCAATTGGGCGACGATATAGACGATCGCGTCCATCGTGGGCAGGTTTTTCGTCGCCCAGAGGGCGATGCTGATTGCCGGGTTGATATTCGTCCCCGATATTCCGCCGAAGACGTAGACCATGATCATGATGGGTACACCGAACGCGAGGCTCAGGACGAACCACGCTACGATGTCGATGCCGACATTATAGGTATTACCGGGCAAGGCGGGCGTTCCCTGCAGAAGAAGGACCGTTTCCACGACGATGCCCGTGCCGAAGAATACCAGTACGAAGGTGCCGATAAGCTCGGCGATCGAACGTTTAAAAAGGCTATATTCTGTCATAGCAATAACCTCCGGTAAGCCGGGAGCCGACAGCTCTCTTTTGTAGCTTATCAAATATAATATAAGCGCTTGCATAGAAATAGTTAGCTGTATAAGTGCATAGCCCGCTATACTTTTGCCTTTTTCTTTTTTGGCTTCTCGTCCATCCGCTTGATATCCATAAAGAAGTTCATCATAGAGAACTTGACTTTCTCGGGTTTGATGTCCTTGAACTCCCTTCTCTCGTCCTCGGGGAACTGCATGTAGATCGAATACCGGGCCATGTCCTTGACTGACTCGGACGTGTACCGGCGGTCAGCCAGGATGCGCACGCCATAGTCGTCGGGGGAACGCACGACGCGCCCGTTCGCCTGCCGGATACGCCTTATGGTCGGGAACAACACGCCGTACTCCCAGCCCTTCTTCACGCCAAACTTCGTGTCATAGGCGTTCTGCACGGCGGTCATCCGGTCATTAAGCGACGGGAACCCGATGCCAACGATGACCACGGTGCGGCACCTGTCGAACTTATAGTCCACGCCCTCCGTCAGCGTGCCCCACAAGTACGAGATGAGCACGGCCTTGCCGCCCTCGTCGCCGTGCCGGAAGAACGCGTTCTTCGTATCCTGCGCCGAGACGCCCGCGACGTCGACGAATATTGGCGCGTCCACCTTCAATAGCTTGCTATACCGCGATGCTTCGGAGGCGCTCGGGAAAAAGATGAGCACATTGCCGTCGGAGCCGTTGATGACATCCTCCAGCAGCCGCGTAAGCGTCTTCACCATGTCCGGCAGGTAGCGGCTCTTGGCGAACTGCGGCGGCACGTCCACCGCGAGCGTCCGCCGGCGCTCCGGCGGGAACGTCGTGCCAAAGCTGATCTCGGTCGTATCCCGCTCGATGCCCAGCGTCGAGCGCACCATGTCGAAAGGCTTCAGCGTCGCGGACATTAGCACGAGAGAATAAGCCCCGTCCATGATGGGTTTGGTCACGTCCGTAGGAATACAGCTGAAAAGCTCGAGGCGCCCGTAGATCATGCCGTCCCGGCTCCGGCGCACCTGCAGCACGGGATAGTAGTTCACGTCGCCCGCGTTCTTCAGGTAAGTCATCATGAAGATGCCTACAGCCAGCAGCGAGGAGGTCCTCCGGGTCTCGCTCTTGCCGCTCTTATAATCCTTTTTATAGGATTCGTCGATGTCAAGCCCGATGTCGATGGCATCGCTCAACACGCTCATGATGTCGATGCCGCGCTTCTTCAGCTCGCTCTTTAATTTTTCGGAAACCAGGTCCTCCGTGCCCCGGGGGTCCCGGATCGTGACGTCGAACCAGGCATGTGACATAGCTTCGCCGAAGCCTATTTTCGACTGGTATGCGTCCTGGACTGTCTTATGCAGCAGCATCAGGAAGTATTCGACGTTCTCCTTTACGGGAGTTTTAATAGAAGAGGCCTCCATAAGCGCCCGCTCGACGATATTCTCGGAAAGCGTCGTCGACGAATGCGACCGCGCCTGTGCCTCCAGGTTATGGGCCTCGTCGAATATCAGGATGACGTCGGACAGCGTGCAGCCCATCCAGCTTAGAAGCCGGGTCCGGATATCGGTGTCAAGGAGGTGGTGATAGTTACAAATGATGAGTTCCGCCTCCTTCAGGTAGCGCTTCAGGAGCTCGTAGCCGCATTGCTGCTTTTTCATCGCCTCGTCAGTAATGTCCTCGGGGCTGCGCACGCCCTTGAAAAGCCAGTCCCGAAAGTTGACGTTATCTTCCTTCAGGACCGCCATGAGGTAGGGGCACGAGCGTTTCTTAAGGAGCGCGATCCTATCCTGCCCGGCCGCGATCTCGCCGGCGATGCTGTGCCGGAGGTCGGCGAAACTCTGGTCGTTGCGCTTCTTAGCCGCTTCCTTATCCTTCTGCTTTAGCGTGCCTATATCCCGTTCCAGTTCCAGGAGTTCAAACGTGTTCTCCCTTAAAAGATTGCATTCGTCATAGTCCTTTTCCAGGGGGCACATATGCGTCTTGCCCTTGACCACGGCCACCTTGATATCGGCGATCGCCTTGATCTCGCGGGCCTCCTGGATGAACTGCTCCATCTGCTGGTGAACATTTGTGGCGATGATGACCTTTTTATTTTTTTCCCGGCCGATGGCCAGGGACGGGGCCAGCGCCGACAGCGTCTTGCCGGTGCCGCACGCTCCCTCGAAGAGCACGAGCCTGCCCGCCAGTAAGGCGTCGTATATCTTGTCCATGGCCTCCTTCTGGTTCGGGTAGAAGGAAGGCTTCGGGAAAAATTTCTCGTAGGCAGGCGGCATGGCAGGTGAACGTTATTCTTCATTGGTTATATGTTTTGAGATATTTATAGGTACGATGTGCAGGGCGAAAGTAATAAGCTCTCCCCAAGGCCGGAATATCGTTCGGACTTAACCGAACAAAACCTATTTATCCTATCAGAATAATGTAGCAATCATGCCAAAATGGGTTTGTGAAGTTTGCGGCTACGAGCACAGGTTCCTGTGCCGGCCCGGATGTGAGGCCTTCCAGCATCATGGCACGTGCTGCCCCAAGGAGTGCCCCAAGTGCAAGGCGCCGGGCTCGAAGTTCCACATGGAATAAGGGTGTGTCTTTTCTAATTATCGTAACATTATTAGCCTTGAATGCTGTTGTATAGACGTTAGAGGCTGTGTATGAAGATCGCCGTACTTTCCGATACCCACCTGCGGGCAAAAATGCCGCAGGAACTGCTGGACATCCTCGCGGGCGCCGACGTGGTGGTCCACGCGGGCGACTTTATCACTACGGCGGTGTACGAGGCGGTAAAAGCCGGGTCGAAGCGCCTGATCGCGATCTACGGCAACAGCGACGACGAGGAACTCAAAAAGACGCTGCCCGAGAGCGTGACGTTTGACGCCGAAGGCGTCCGCATCGGCGTAGTGCATAAAGGCCGCTATGGCACCGACGTGACCAACATGCGCTACCTGGCGCTGGAGATGGGCGTGAAAGTCCTTATCTATGGCCACCTCCATAGCCCGGTCATCGACCAGACCGATGTGCTTTTACTCTGCCCGGGGAGCCCTATTTTTCCCCGCATGGCCGACCCGACCATCTTCATGCTCAACGTCGATAAGGGCGAGGTCCATGTAGACGTTATCAAGACGAATACCGGGCAGATGTGTAAGTCGATCGACTTTGCCCGGTCGCTTGGGAAAGAATAGATCTTATGGTCCTTCGACATCCAGCGTGGTCTGGGGCGTGAACTCTATGAACCGGTTCGCGGCATAAAAAGCGCGTCTGGAAACATGATACCGCTCACGGATCAATTCCGCCACGTTGGTCCGCACGATGATCTTCTTATCCCGGAAATGCTCGCTCATGGACAGGTGCTGCAACGCGCTGTAACAATCCCCGACCTTCTCGCTATTGATAAGTGAAAGATACTGCTCAAGTGTCAGAATATAGTACTTTTCGGGCGGCTGCAACTGGCCAGGTTCCATTTTTATGACCTCTTACGGAATATTCGGAGGTTATATGTTTTTTATGATATAAGAAGCTGACCCTTGCTTAAATAAATTCAAACGGATAGCTGTTGCCAGCTTTTTAAAAAAAGGAGAACCAGTAGTCCTCCAGAACATGCGATACCAGCGAGGCCGATAAAGAAAAAAACAGGATGAAGAAAACGGCCAGAGCCCATCCTCCCTCCGAAGATATTAAGGTAGGCCGGCGCCTGAATACCATACAGCCAGTAAGGTAAATGGTCAATATCGACAAGCACGTTAGCGAGCCCACCGAGAAGCCCAGCAAGTAGTGTAAGGCCTCGCATTGTAATACGTATTCCCAACTGACCCACCCTGGAATCATTGAACGATTGTTTTTTATTATATTGTATTTATATAAACATAGTCCGTTAATTAAGTATCCGGGACACAGCCTTCAATCGGACCAAATAGCGCGAGATTCTAAATATATATCTCTTTAAATTTATTATAAGACGGGACCCATTATATTTATACCATAGAAATTAACATGACCACTGATGCCCCAGACATATGTGCTAGACGCGTCTGCGTTCATATACGGGATGTTCCCCGGCGGAGAGCTCGTGACCCCGCCGAAAGTCTATGCCGAGGTAAAGGATGAAGCCTCGGCACTCAAGCTGGAGATGCTCACCGGCCTGGCCGTCCGGGAGCCCGAGATACGCCACGTAGAGGAGGTGAAAAAAGAAGCGCGGGAGACCGGCGACATCATGCGCCTCTCTCCCTCGGATGTGGACCTGCTGGCGCTGGCGGCCGAAGAGCGGGCCGCGGGCAAGGACGTGGCCATCCTCAGCGACGACTACGCGGTCCAGAACGTTGCCCGGAAAATGGGTCTGGCGATATTGCCCCTGCATCAAAAGCGGATAAAGTATAAAATCGTGTGGGAAAAACGGTGCATAGGATGCAACCGGACCTTCCCGGAGGGCGACGTCTGCCCGGTCTGCGGGTCCCCGCTTAAGCTGAGAAAACGCTCCGCCAAGAGGTAAAAGGATGAGAAACGTTAACGATTTGATCGAAAAGGCGATCGAGCTGAGGAACCGAGGCCTGAGGTCGGGCGAGATCGCGGACGAGCTGAACATCTCGAGGGAGACCGCCACATGGCTCCTTACCCGCTCTAAGAAGGAGACCGGAATACCGGCGCCCAAGGATATTTTCGTGGACTGGAGTAGCATCGGCAAGAGCTCCAGCCGGCTGATGCTCATCGCGACGTGCATGGCCGATATGGTAGAAGAGACGCTGAACGAGCTGGACACGAACGTGGACGCGGTCGTGGGCGTGGCGCTCAGCGGCGTGCCGCTGGCCAACATCGTCGCCTACCAGTATGGCGTCGAATTAGCCGTAGTCCACCCTGCGAAGCACCGCTGGGAAGAGGGCAAGGAGATGAAGGAAGCGAAGGCCACGCTGAGCGAGAATTATTCGGACGTGCGGGGCAAGCGCTGTGTTATCATCGACGACGTCATCACCACCGGGAGCACGGCCGAGGAGACCGTCAGGCTCATCCAGGACAGCGGCGGCGAGGCCGTGATAGTGGCTGTCATCATCGATAAGAAGGGCATCGACAGCGTCGATTCCGTGCCCGTTCGGTCGCTTATTCGTGTCGGGCGCGTCGGATAAAGCCCCGATCTTTTTTTAAGGCAGGCTGGCGCCGGCATAGTAAGTTTTAATTAACTTGAACGAATAATATTATATGGTAGTGCTCCCTGACGGGGCATGGGGATGGGAAAAGTGTTTGAACGATTATTTAATCTATTCAGGAAAAAGCGAGCGGACGCGCCCGTTGATAAAGACTTTTTAAAGCCACGGGCGGAGCCGGTGAAAAAGCCGGTCGTCGTAACGTCGGACATGAAAGCGCCGCCCGCGGCCATACAGGAAATGCCGCCGGCCATCATGCTGCCCGAAACGACCCTTCCTATGGAAGAGCTGAAGCCGATGGTACAATTACCGCCCGACATCGACCCGAGCCAGGTCGTGATCGTGCGCCACGATGCACGCAAGGCGGACGGGGAGCGCTTCAAGTACTCGGATAAGCCGCTGAAGCCGCTGCGCGACGACGTGCGGGGCTCCGAACTGATCAAGTACAACGACGGGAAGGGCGGCGAGACCGTCAAGTATAACGCGAAGCCGGCCGCTCCACGCCCGGAAAATGAAGGCAAGAAGAACGAGGTCTTCAAGTATACGCCGACCCGCGTCGTCATCAAAAACTGAAAGTATTTTTATCTTTACCCCTTTCTTTCCCCTCTGCATGGCGAATCCACCACGGCGACACTGAGGGCACGGTTTTTTATTCACCACGGCGACACGGCGAACACGGCGCTCTTTTATTTTCCTGAGGGGGCTGATGCCCCCTCGGAGACCCCCTGCTTACTTTAATATCTTGAAGGGGGCTAACGCCGCGCTTAGCGCTCTTGCTTACCCCTAGGAGACCCCTGCTTAATAATATTATCCGGAAACCGTGTCGCCGTGCGTCCGCCGTGCCGATCATAAAAGAGCGCCGTGTTCGCCGTGTCGCCGTGGTGAATAAGAAACCGTGCCCTCCGTGTCGCCGTGGTGAATAAAGCGCCGTGTCTCCGTGGTTGCTACTCGCCCCAGACGGACGCCTTTTTTGCCCAGCTGCTCCGGGGATACTTCGACTGCAGATTCTTGTTCGCGACCATCAGGTACGTCGCATCATGAGTCTTCTCATAGCGGGCCACTCCCGTGTAGTACAGCGCCTCCGGCGCCTCCTCGCTGTCCGGGAACCGGTCGATGACGGCCCCATAGCATTTTTCCGCGCGTTCCCAGTCTTTATTCTTGAAGGCTGCACGGCCCTCTGCGAACAGCATCTCGGCACAGAAGTCGCCCGGCGGTAAATATCCCACCCACCGGTAGATCTCATTTCCGTTCGAGTCGGTCACGATAAACGTCGGCGTCCACTCGAAGTTATACCGCTTCATTAGCTCCTGCGACCGGGGGTCACTGACCTCGAACATGGCCGGGGCGAACATGCGGTCGATGAACTTAGCCACCTTAGGGTCCGGAAGTGTCTTCGCGATCGTGGCCTTACAGCCGCTGCACTGGTTCGAATGGAAGAAGAGCAGCGCCAGCTTTCCCGCGCGCTTTGCCTCGTCCAGGGCTTTTTGGGCATCGCTGCCCCACTTCAAAGGTTCCTGCATCATACAAATGAATTTTCCATCTCCGCACGATAAAACTCGCATGTGAAAAAAACGCAGGAATAGCTTAAAAGACCATTAAGTATGTATCCCTCCTCCTCCATACCAAGTGCTGGATAAATATGGCGTCTGAAACAACGGCCAACGAAGTGATCCAGCGGCTGAGGTCGATGTCGAAACCCGGCAGCCTGGACGGCATGGCGCGGTACGGCATTAGCGTAGAGCGGGCCTTTGGCGTTTCCATGCCCGAAATGAGGGCGCTCGCGAAGGAGCTGAAGAAAGACCACGGGCTGGCGCTCGCGCTCTGGGATACGGATTATCATGAAGCTAAAATCCTGGCAGGGCTCATCGACGACCCCCGCCTGGTCACGGATAAGCAGATGGACGCGTGGGTCGCCGGCTTCGACTCCTGGGACGTCTGCGACCAGTGTTGCTCTAATTTATTCGATAAGACGCAGTACGCATACGGCAAGGCCCTGGCGTGGACGCAGGACGGGCGGGAGTATGTCCGCCGGGCGGGCTATGTCATGATGGCCACGCTGGCCGTGCACGACAAGACGGCGCCCGATACCGTGTTCGAGCTGTTCCTGCCGTTCATCGTAAAAGGCTCGACGGACGAGCGCAATTTCGTGAAGAAGGCCGTGAACTGGGCCCTCCGGCAGATCGGCAAGCGCAATGCCGACCTGAATAAAAAGGCCATCGCTACGGCAAAGCAGATCCAGGCCCTGGATTCGAAGAGCGCCAGGTGGATCGCGGCCGACGCGCTGAAGGAGCTTCAAAGCCCGGCCGTCCAAAAGAAGGTCTCGAAGCAAAAAGCGAAATAAAATTTAATATGTGGCTCTAAACATTTTTCAGCCGCTTCGTGGCTGAAACAGTTTTGAGCTGGCTTATTATTTTTAGAGTGTCTTGACTCCTCATGAGGTTTGTAATGCTTAAACCATCACAAGTTTTAATATCGCCCATCGCTTAGAACAGCGTCGTTACCATGGCCGATGAGAAACACACGTTCGTCGTCGAGTCCTCGAAGAGAGAGCACGCCGAGGCCTACGACGAGGCGTCCGACATCTACGATACTTACGAGGGGCTCTTTTTCCCGTACCTCTTCGGCCGAATACGGTCGTTATTAATAGAGCGCTTTATTCCCCGGCTGCCGCCAGGCGCCCGGGTGCTCGACATCGGGTGCGGCACCGGGCAGCAGACGCTGCTCTTCGACAAAAGCGGCTTCGACGTGGTAGGCATCGACATCAGCCCGGGCCTGGTGAAAGTGGCGAATAAAAAACTCGGGAAAGGCATCTGCCTCGTATCGGACGCCTGCAAGCTTCCCTTTCCTGATGCCTGCTTCGACGCCGTCTCCAGCGCCGGCAGCACCTTGAACCACATACCCGACTATCAGTGCTTCTTCGATGAGGCGGGCCGCGTGCTCAAGCCTGGCGGCTATCTGTTCCTGGAATCGGACAACAAGTGGAAGTTAGACATTTTCTGGAGCTTTGCCAGCACTTTGACGGGTGACCCGCTAAAATACCACGAGACTCTGCCGGAGGTGATCGGCTACGTCAGGCGGCCATTCCACGAGGGCTATCCTTACGTGTTCCCGCTTACTTTTGACGAGAACAAGTTCAGGCTGCTGCGCCTGAGGGCCTTCACGTTCCATGAGCTGCAGAGTGAGCTGGAGAACATCGGGTGTGAAGTTTTAACGGTCCACGGGGCGCACTCGATAACGAATATCATACCCACCACCATCATGCAGCAGGACCGCCCCGGCCGCATTGCCAGGGGACTTTTTTCAATATTGAAGTCAGTCGAGGACCATGTCTATGACATCTGGCCGTTCAATAGAACGGGCGTGAGCATAATGGTTATCGCAAAAAAGAAAAAGTAGCTCAGCGGATCACTGGCCGGGAGGTCTCATGGTGCTCCGCTTTGGCGGCCGACCGGGATATATCGTCCAGCAGGTAGTCCATGCACCCCTTCATCTCACGGGCGATGTCGACGATGGAAAGCATCCCGACAAGCTCTTTTTTATCATTCACGACCGGGCACCGGCGGATCTTATTCTTATCCAGCGTCATCAGCGCATCGCGCATATCGCTGTCCTCGCTGCAGGTGATCAGGCGTGAGCTGGTGATATTCCCTATGCGCTCCCTGCCAGGGTCCTTATTCTCAGCGATACAGTTCGTGACGATCTTCCGGTCCGTGACGATGCCCTTTACCGCATTATGGTCCAGGACGACGATCGACCCCACGTCCGCATCCTTCATCTTTTTCGCCGCATCGGCCACCGAGGCATCGGCGCCGATGGTGACTACGTTCTTCGTCATTACATCCTTGACTTTCAAAAGCGACTCCTCCACACTATTATCATTTAATATACGATGTGATATCTCCGCGGCCGGATATCAGCTTATTTCCCATAAAAAACGCTTTACACCGCGGCCCACAATCGGAATTCAGGCGTACCCATTCGGCTCCGAGGCCGGCAGGAAAGTCTCGATGGCTTGCCCTGATAGAATATATTACCGGTTTTTTTGTCACAGGTAACTCGAAAAGTTGATATGCGCGGCCATACACTAAATGGTAGTACACGGTTCAAATTGAGGTATATCATGAAGCGCTACTCGATCCTTTTCGCCTTATCCGTCCTTATCGCGTCTTTACTTGTGGCCGGCTGTACCGGCTCCCCCGTCTCCACGCCCGCGGTCACGGCAACACCTAATCCTTCGGCGATAGTGTCTGCGGTGCCGACCCTCATCGGCAATAGCGACGAGGCCCACATCGAGTTTTACTATCAGCTTGGCAAGATGGCGGAGTACGACGGCCAGAAAGCGTCGCCCGGCATGTTGTTTTATCCATTGCAGGTAAAGGTCAGCTCAGATAAGCCGGTCCAGACGTCCCCGGACTGGTTCGGTGTAGAGTATAAAGTGAACGACACGGACCCGGTCCAGACGAGGCAGCCCTTCAGCACCTACATGTTCACGTACCCGACAAGGGAGCTCAGCTCGGACACGGGGGCGGCAAGGGGCGGCATAATCTTCGAGCTGCCGGCTAACCTGGCGGAGGGGTATCCAAAACCTTACTACTATATGCCTCTGGACCAGCAGCAGGGCCCGTATAAGGTATATAATAAAGTCTATGGAGTGGTGGGGGCGACAAATTAAGCCCCTCGATAAAATCAGTTAATTTATTAAATATGAAGGATATGTGACGACCATGGCAGATTTCGCAGAAGAGATTTTCAGCTTACTAGGAAACCCCAACGACAGCCTGCGCTTATCGGAGCTCGTCGAGTCGTTCGACCTCAAGGACAGCGAGAGCCAGCCGCAGGAGATCGTCGTCCGGCTCCGGAAGAATCTGCCTTCGTCCGACGCGAAGTGGGTAAAGGATACGCTGTCCGAATACGACGTATTCTATAAGTTCATCATCATGCCTTCGTAAAGGTTTTTTTAAAATTGCTGTTTCGAATATCCTCATGTTCGTTGCTTCCTGGCCTTCGAGAGGTAGCAGGGCGAACATAATATAGTTCAATAAAAAATTTTAAGTTTAAAACGGAGTGGGCCCGGTGAGATTCGAACTCACGGCCTCCGCCATGTCAAGGCGACGTCATAACCGGCTAGACCACGGGCCCGATGATGCACTATACTGATGTGGACGCATCGTACTAGTGCGGAGTGCGCACAATACTAGTGCGATAACAAATATTAAGGTTTCCCTCGAAGATGCACTCCGAAATGATATATTTTCCGTCCGGCTATTTTTTATGGGAGCCACCCGGCTCTTTAGCCACGGGCTTTAACGAGGTTTTTACTTTCGCGAGGCCGTAAAGCAGGGCAGCCGATGCCAGGGAGCCGCGGCGGAAGTTCTCAAGGCTGAAGTGCTCGTTAGGCGAGTGGAGCGCGTCGTCCGGGTCGCCCCAGCCGAGCATGAGTATATCTTCGATGCCAAGGCCCGCCTGCATTGCGACGACGGCGCCGATACTGCCGCCGTCCCGGGTGAATACGGGCCTGACGCCGAAAGCATACTCGATAGACCGGGCCATGGCATGGATGGCGGGGCTATCCCTCGGGACGATTAGCGCCCGGTTACTGCTGATATTCGTGACCTTCACAGTAACTCCAACCGGGGCCATCGATATTACGTATTTTTCTAAGAGGCCTGCGATCTCGTCCGGGTTCTGGTCCGGGACCAGGCGCATGCTGACCTTGGCGCCCGCGCTGGCCGGGATGATGGTCTTGGAGCCCTCTCCCTGGAAGCCTCCCCAGATGCCGTTAATGTCCAGTGTAGGCCGGGCGCGGACGCTCTCAAGGATCGTATAGCCCTTTTCCGGGACGAGCTTCGGCACTCCCAGCATGGCCGCTTCTGCCTTTTCATCGAAGGGCAGTCTCGCCATCTCTTTTCTCTCCCACGGCTCGAGGTCACGGGCGTGGCCGTAAAATCCGGGGATCAGCACCTTGCCTTGGTCGTCCTTTAGCCTGCTCAATATCCAGGAAAGCGCCAGGGCCGGGTTCACGACAGAGCCGCCGTGCAGGCCGGAGTGCACGTCATATTTGGGTCCCTGAATATCGATCTGCATATACAATAAGCCCCGCAGGCCGTAGCATATACTGGGCATGTCCGCACGGTACTTTTCGCCGTCCGAGAGGGCGATGAAGTCCGCCTTTAATAAGTCTTTATGCGCGTCCAGGAAAGCCCTGAAGTTCGGGCTGCCGACCTCCTCTTCGCCCTCTACGACGAGCTTGACGTTCAGCGGCAGCGTGCCGTCCACGGCGAGAATTGATTCGATGGCATTGAAGAACGTAAGAAACTGGCCCTTATCGTCCGTGGCGCCCCGGGCAAAGACACAGCCGTCCTGTATGGTCGGCGTAAAGGGCGGATGACACCACTGGTCGACCGGGTCGGGGGGCTGGACGTCGTAGTGGCCGTATATCAGGACGGTCGGGGCATCCTTGTGGGGGCAAAGCTCCGCGTACACGACCGGGTGGCCTTTTGTCTCATAGAGCGCGCCTTTAAATCCAAGGCGCTCGGCTTCGTGGAGAAGCCACTTTGCGGCCTTTCGTATATCGCCGGCATGGGCGGGCAGCGTACTGATGCTCGGTATCCTCAAGAATTCGCAAAGCCTTTCGACGTACTTATCCTGGCCTTTCGCCAGGTGCTCCACAACGGGCCCCGGTAATTGCTCCATAAATAACACCTGATAATATCAGTAAAAGGCGCCGTCTTTCAATATATGCTTTTCATCTCCTTCGGGAACCTTTAATGATAGTTATATTGGCAAATATATGCAGAGTCATAAAACTTAAGCAGTATCTTGAAATGGATAATTATATCGTGTTTTAATGACTATGAGGTAAACAAATAATTACCGATGAAGGGCCTTTAAGGCCTTTTTGTAACCTGGTGTTAAAAATGAGCGAAAGAATGGAGCGAAAAAAGCGCCAAAAACGTAACACTATTATCGATAAAGCTGAAAGGGCAATGGCCAAAAAGGGCTACTGGGACATGACGATGGACGAGGTCGCCGAGGACGCCGACGTGGCAAAGGGCACCATCTACCTTTACTTCAATAGTAAGGAGGCCCTTTGTGCAGCCGTTATCGCCCGTATCATCGCCGATATGAACGTCATCATCAGGGAAAGGCTGAATGGCGTCGAGGGCGGCATGCCCCGCATCAACGCGACCGTGGGCGCCGTGATAGAATGGAACGCGACCCACTCCGATAAGGCCCGCGTGCTCGATAACGTCATGACGCTGAAGTTCAAGGATACGGCGGACCCCAACGTGCGGGAGTACATCGACCAGATGGACGAGCAGCTCCAGATCATTCGCGAGGGCTATGAGCTCGCGATCGCCGAGGGCACGATCAGGCCGGACCTCGACCCGCTTCCTGCGGTCATTTTCCTGCGCATGGCTTTCTGGGTGGCAATGAACCCCTTCCCGTCGCATGAGGTCCTAATGGCACAGAGCGGGATCGACCACGAGCAATTAGTTAATTCGGCCCTCGATCTCATTCGCCACGCTACACATATAGACGTTAAAAAGCCCTTGACGGGCGAAGCTCTGAAGCGTGGAAAGGCGAGGAGCTGATAATTTCAGGGCACACGCAAAAAGGCTATAAGCCCGGCAATCGCTAATCTTCTCTGAGGTTATAGCACGGGCAATCTCGATGACGTCGCCGGCAGGCTTAAGGTCCGGGAGGCGGACCACGAGGAATACGCAGTCGTCCCCGGCCGCGAGTCTCCGCCGGACGACGACTTCATGCCCTCCTGGCTTTATGACGATGCGTACTTCGAAGGCCAGCGCGTCAAGAAAAAGTACCTGAAAGCGTATAACGGCGTCCGGCTCGAGGATGCCATCCGGGGCACACCCGTCGGCGGCGAGTTCGGCGAGTGCTACCTCGTCGAAAGCTCTACAGACTTTTCTATTAGCGGGATCGGCCGCGAAAAAGCCCGGTCCGCTCTTTTATCCAACCTCCGGCTGCTCCGGGGGATCGGCCCGGGCACGGAGAGGAAATTACACCGGGCAGGATACCACGATATCGAGAGCCTGCTGGGCCATATGCGCTGGAGGGACGAGGCAAAGCGGTTCTTATCCATCGTCGACTCGGGGGACGCCTGCGCCATACAGCAGGAACTCTGGCACTGGCTGCCGAAATCGCATCCCCTGAACCTGAATATCGCCGCCTTCACCGAGGTGGAGAGCCTCGTGGCGCTGGACATCGAGACGATGGGGCTGTTCTCGAGGCCCATCATTCTCTTCGGCGCCGCGTTCACGAAGGGCGACAAGGTCATCACCCGGCAATACCTGGCCCGGAGCGTCGACGAGGAGGCGGCGGCAATCGGCGAATTCTGTTCCATCATAGAGAAAAATCCTCTGGTGTCCTATAACGGCCGCTCCTTCGACGTGCCATACATCAACCAGCGCCGCTGGTACTATGGCCTGGGCGGCGACATCGATAACGTCCACTTCGACATGCTGCCGTTCGCCCGCCGCTTCATGAAGGCAAAAGCGCCGGACGCGCGGCTCACGACCATTGAAAAATATTTATTCGGGCAGGAGAGACGGGATGATGTGCCCGGCGCCCTGGTGCCAGAGTTCTACGAGGAGTACCTGCGCACGCACAACCCGGGCCCGCTGGTGCCCATCGTCGAGCATAACCGGAATGACCTGGTATCGCTGGTCCGGCTTTTCTCGAAGTTCTGCGAGGGCTTATAACAAATTCACTGGAGTTCTTAAATTAATCATAGAAGAGCCGTTATCACTTTTACTTCTTTGGCAATAAATATTGAATATAAGGATAGTCTACAATTGTTATTTTCGTCTTGCATCCTTTACTTTATTTTTATATAAACTCGAATTATACACGGCAGCTATTAGACCCATGACGAGGCCGATAATACCAAGATATAATACACCTATACCTTCAGGACCTATATATAAATAAAAACTATAACTCAAGATAAAAACTAATATTCCGAACGTGAATTGCTCAAGAGAAGGTGTTATTTTTTTTTCATACCATTTATCAAAGGAATCTAAAAATCTATTTATCCGGTTTTTAATCTCAGCCAGGAGGTCCAATGTATATTCATTCTTTTGTATTGCAACCTGCCTACTTTCTTTCATGATTTCAGCTCGTTTATTTTACGGATAGGCAGGTTATGATATTAATACTATCGATTCGTTAATGTGACTTTGTCTTCCGGACGCGTGCTTGCGACGATTCCTGGATATGCGGCCATAAACAGGCAATTGCACTTTCAATATTTATAAATGTTAATGGAACTTTAAAGTATAACAAATATGTCCTGCGAGAGCTACAATGGGGGCAATTGAAGAATATCTCAGGGATCTAAAAACATCCCCGGACTACGAGGGGCAGATCGCCCACATCGAGGAGATCGACGAGCGCCCGCCATCCTACGACGATGTCAACCATATCCTTAACCTGAAGCTGCGCGGATATCTCGACGCTCATAAGATCAGGCTTTACTCTCACCAGGCAAGGGCCATCGACCTGGCCCTCGACGGTAAGAACGTGATAATCACGACGCCTACGGCGTCCGGGAAATCATTAGCCTTCAACGTCCCGGTCTTCGAGACTCTGCTCAACGATAAAAAATCCACGGCACTCTATCTTTACCCCATGAAGGCACTTTCAAACGACCAGCTCAAGACGCTCAAGGCCATGGATGAGGAGCTGGGCACGAAGGCCTCGCCCGCCGCATATGACGGCGATACGCCGCAGTCGGCCAGGACAGGCATCCGGGACGTGTCCCGGATCATCGTGAGCAATCCCTATGCCATTCACCGCTACTTACCATGGCATGACAGGTGGAGGCGCTTTTACTCCGGGCTGAAATACGTGATCATAGACGAGGCACACACATACCGGGGCATCTACGGCTCCGGCGTCGCCATGCTCATGCGCCGGCTGAGGCGCATCCTGAAGCGGTATGGCGCGGACCCGCAGTTCATCCTCTCATCGGCCACCGTCGCGAACCCGGAAGAGCTCTCATATAAGCTGACCGGCAAAGAGTTCAGCGTCGTATCGGGCGACGGCTCAGGCCGGGGCAAGAAGTACTTCATGTTCTGGAACCCGCCTATCGAAGGCCAGTCCCGGGGCTCGACCCACCAGGAGACCATGCGTCTCCTGGTAGACCAGCTCGACCATGGCCTGCAAACACTCTGCTTCACGCCCTCCAGAAAGATGGCTGAACTGATAGCGAAATGGGCCCGGGAATATGATAACAATAAGTTCTATAACGAGATCGCCTCCTACCGGGCCGGATACCTGCCCGAGGACCGCCGGCGCATCGAGAACGATTTCAAGAGCATGCGCCTCAAGGGCGTCACATCGACGAACGCGCTGGAGGTCGGCATCGACATCGGCACGCTCGACGCGGTAATAATCTCCGGCTATCCCGGCACGCGCATCTCGACCTGGCAGCAGGCGGGCCGGGCCGGCCGGGGGACGGCCGAGTCGCTGGCGACGCTGGTCGCCTTCGATAACCCGCTCGATCAGTTTTATATGAAGCACCCGGAGCGGTTCTTCAACTCCAGGAACGAGGAGGCCATCGTCGATCTTCACAATCCTTACATCCTGATGGGCCACCTCATGTGCGCCTCGGCCGAGCTGCCTCTCACGGCCGCGGATTCTGCGTACTTCGGCGACATCTCCGAGGCCATGGAGGCGATGTCGTCGGCCGGCATTATCCGGCGCACGCCGCGGGGCATGGTCTACGGCGGCTCGAAGAGCCCTTCCGAGATCGTGAGCTTGAAGAACATTTCCAGCCATAACGTGCGCGTGATGTGTGGTTCTGAGCTGCTCGAGACCATGGAGACCGGGCGGGCGTGTTCCGAAGCCCATACTGGCGCCGTACTGCTGCACCAGGGCGAAACCTATCTCATCGAAGACCTGGACTTGAAGCTTGGCATCGCCCGGGCGATAAAAAAAGACGTCGACTACTATACCGAGGCTCTTAAGCTGTCGGACGTGGCCATCATAAAGGAGCGCCAGAAGAAGACGGTCAACGGCATCGACGTCCACGTCGGCGACGTGATGGTCACCGAGCAATATTACGAGTATGCCATGAAGCGCTACGAGAAGCTCCTGGGATATTTCCCGCTGGACCTGCCCTCGCAGACCTTCGAGTCCGTGGCTATATGGTTTACACTACCCGAGGAGCTCCATCAGAAGATGCTCTCCGGGAACAAGGACTTCAACGGCGGCATCCACGCCCTTGAGCATGCCATGATCGCCATGACGCCGCTGTTCGCATTATGTGACCGGTGGGACCTGGGCGGCCTGTCAACGCCGAACCATCCGGACACGAACCTGCCGACGATATTTCTATACGACGGCTACGAAGGCGGCATCGGCATCGCCGAAAAATGCTTTGAACTATTCCCCGAATTATCCAGGGCCACGCTGGAGCTGGTCCGGGACTGCCAGTGCACGGAAGGGTGCCCGGCATGCATTTACTCGCCCAAGTGCGGCAATAAGAACAAGCCGCTCGATAAGGCCGTTGCAAAAGATATTTTACAGCAAATGATAAACATTAATGTTAAACAGCAATAAGTCCCATCGAGCGTTAAAGCGACAGGCCTTTTCTCATCTGATCTCTGGCACGGTCGTGGCGACCGCTGGCAGCATGACCACGAACCTGGCGCCCTGTGTATGGTCGCCCGGCACCCGGTCCTCGATCCAGACCTGGCCGTGATAGTCCTCGATCAGCGACCGGACGATATAGAGGCCCAGGCCCTTGCCCTGGGCTTTCGAGTCGCCCCTCGCGAACCGGTTAAACAGCCTGCCTTTCAGGCTATCGGGGATTCCCGGCCCGTTGTCCTCGACGGCCACTCTACAATAGTCGGCACCGCTGTCATTGAGCCTATCCAGCTTAATGTTTATATCCAGGGGCCTGTCGTCCGGGGAGTGCTTGATGGCATTACCGATCAGGTTGGAAAAAATATCGTGGATGAGGCCGTTCGCCATGACGTGGCAATCGTCATCCGCCTCTAAATGAATGGATACTCTCCTGCCGTTCGAGACCCAGTGATTCTCCTTCATGCCGGCCATGAGGTCCTTCAAGTCGATGATATCAGACTTGTATCTGCCCTCCATGATATTCTGGAGCTTTCGCACGTTCGCGATGAGCGCCGTGCTGTTATTCAAGGCTTCCAGCGGCTTCGACACGAGCTCTTTTTCCTCTACGTCGAGGGCCAGGGTCTCGTTCGCAATCTCGAGGTAGCCCATGGCGATCTGGTTAATATTGTTGATGTCGTGGCTCATCAGGTCCAGGTAGAGCTCCGCCCGCTCCTTCGCTTCCCTCAGCTCATCTTCCATCCGCTTGCGCTCGGTGATATCCTCCTTGACCGCAACGAAGCGGACGATATTGCCTTTATCGTCCCGGATGGGCGAAATGACGGCCGACTCATAGTATAGCCCGCCGTTCTTCTTCTTATTCAGGAATTCGCCGCGCCATTCGTTACCTGCCAGGATCGTCTTCCATAGCTGTTCGTATACCTCCCGGGGCGTCTTACCGGATTTTAATATGCGGGGATTGCTACCCCTCACCTCGTCGAACGTATAGCCCGTGAGCCGAGTGAACTTCGGGTTCACGTACTCGATGTTGCCGTGAATGTCGGTGACCACGACCGTCGCCGGGCTATCCTCGACCGCCCGGGATAGCATGCGAAGCTGCTCCTCGGAACGCTTGCGTTCCGTGATCGGCCGTGTCGTGATGACGATGCCATCCACGCCCGGTACTCCGAACATGCTGACGCCCGTCGATTCCACGTCCAGGTATTCGCCGTCGGCCTTGAGGATACGGAACTCCGTGGGAATACCGGGATTGCGATTTTTTAAAATCTGTTCCAGATCGTTCCTTACACGATCGCGGTCGTCGGGATGCACGATCTCGAGCGGCGACCTCCCTAACATATGGCCGGGCGCATAGCCCAGTATCTTCTCGGAGGATGGAGAGTCAAAAATAATGCGCCCCTCCCTATCCAGTATGCGGATAATGTCCGACGAGTTCTGGATCAGCGACCGGAACCGGATATCGCACTCCTCCAAAGCTTTCCGGACCTTCTTTTGCTCCAGGCTCTCGATGACCTTCCACGTATTCTCGCGCTTCGCAAGCGCGAACCGGTGCGTGCTGGCCACGTCGAGGATGTCGTTGGCGTCGCACATATCCAGCGAGTAGGTGCAGAGGGCGATCATCGGATAGTTACCGATCAGATCGTCGACCTGCCGCTCATAGCTCTGGAAACCATTCCAGCCTGCTTTTTCCAGCCAGAACGTGTTCCCCGACAGCCTGAGTCCGCTGAAGCCCCGGGCCATGGCTTTTTGCAGCTTATCCACCCAGCCGTTCAGTATGCGCTCAGCATCGAATTTACCGTCGATGACATACCATTCCGTGTATGGTATGATCTCGATCTGCCCCTTCTTCAGGTATACGTCAAAGTCCGGTATTGCTTTGGCCATTCGGGCCTCGATCTCGCCAGCGTTTAACGGCTCCGAGGCAACGCACATGCAAAATTCGTTATTCCTGAGACCCGCCTCTAAGTAGGATACCAGGATATCGGCCAGGTCTTCATTGGTCTTATAGAATACACAAAAATGAGTTCCCCACGGTAACTCGCCAATGATATCAATGCCAGATTCCCGTTCGGTATCCATTGTTATTACCCTGAGCTTGTTTCAAACCGCACCGTTAGGTATTTTCTGATAATAAATATACTTTAGGTTATATTACCTGCCAACATGATAACCGGTTGACCGAGGGCCCTGCCCCTCGATCAGAGGAGCTCAGGGCTCCCGTGGGTCTGGTCGAGCGACCTCAGCCTGTTATACAGGCCCTCTTTTTGCTCGAGCTCCTTCTGCGTGCCCCTCTCGACGATCTGCCCGCCTTCGATCACGACGATGAAGTTGGCGATGTCCGTAAGCGACATGCGGTGGGAGATGATGAACGTCGTCCGGCCTTTCATGAGCTCGTCCAGGGACTCCTTCAGGTGTAGCTCGGTTTCGGGGTCGATGGCCGATGTCGGCTCGTCTAAAATGATCAGCGGCGTGTCCTTGAGGAAGGCTCTGGCGATGGATATGCGCTGCCTCTGGCCGACCGAGAGCTTCGTGCCCCTCTCGCCGATGAGCGTGTCGTAGCCTTCGGGCAGGCTTTCGATGAACTCGTGGATGCGCGCCTTTCTGGCCACGCGGACGACGTCTTCCCGGGAGGCCTCGGGCCTGCCGTACTTGATGTTGTTCTCAATGGTATCGTTGAAGAGGAAAATATCCTGGGAGACGACGCTGATCTGCTGGCGCAGCCAGGAGTGGTCCAGCTCGTTCAGATCGACGCCGTCCAGCGTAATTTTACCGGACTGCGGGACGTATAATTTCAGCAACAGGCTGACCAGCGTGGTCTTGCCCGCGCCGCTGTGGCCGACGAGCGCGACGGTCTCGCCGGGCCTGACCTCGAAGCTGATGTTTTTCAGGGTCGGCTCGCTTTCATACGAAAAGGACACGTTATCGAACTTAACGTTACCTTTCACGTGGTCCAGCTTCTTCTTCGTCTTTTCGTCCCACTCGAACTCGGGGGCGATGTCGAACATTTCCTTCAGCCGGTCCATGGAGGCGAACGCCGGCTGGAAGGTCAGGTATGTGCGGTAAAGCATGTTGACCGCGTTCGATAGGAACATGATGTACGTGATGAAGGCGACGTAATCGCCTATGGTCATGCGGCCGCTCTGGATGTCGAAGGCGCCGAAGAACATGATGACCACGGTGAGCGCGAACATGGTCCCGCTCATGAACGAGCTGGCGAAGGACATGATCACGGAGCGGGCGATCCGCGTCCGGATGACGTTCTTGAGCTCCGAGGCGATCTTGCCGACCTCTTTTTTCTCCATGGCGTAGGACTTGACCACTTCGACTCCCGAGATGGCCTCCTGCATGTCCCGGGACACTTCCGAGTTGTACTCCCTCTCCTTGCGGCTCAGCGCCCTTATACGGTCCGAGAACAGGTACCGGATGGCCAGGTAGACGGGTATGACGCAGGCAATGATCAACGCCAGGCGGGCGTTCATGGAAACGAGGATCGCGACGCCGAAGATCAGGTAGAAAATGTTGGATATGATGGTGGTGACCGCGTCCGAGAACAGGTACTGCATCATGCCCACGTCGTCCGAGACCCGGGACATGAGGTACCCCGTCTGCCTGCTCTTGATAAATATCATGGGAAAGCGGAGGACGTGGTCGAAAAGGCTTGTCTGGACGTTGAAGGTCATCTGCTGCTGGTAGATGGCGGAAAAATAGCTCTCCAGTATGTTAAGGATGACGCTGGCGATGCCGAGGGCTATCATAAGCAATATTAAAAAGTTTATTGAGCTCAGGTGCCCGTTAACCGTCGCGGCATACGCTCCCAGCCCGAGCATCCCCAGAAAGCTATCGACGCCTGCATAGCCCGTCTTCTGTATGACGAAGTCGATGAATATCTTGCTGGACATGGGCAGGAGCGCGCTGATGGCCGTCGTCATCATGACAAGGAGCACGCTGAGCGCCCCGATCTTCCATACCGGCTTCACGAACTGAAAGAAGAAAGCAAGGTCCTTGAACTTGAACTTTGACGCCGCCGGCTTTGGCACGCTTAGCACTGCCTTCACGGCACTGATGAAATTATTAATTTTGTCGGACACTACGGTCATTTTGGTAAGACATTGATAACATACCTTTTTTAAATCTTTTCTGTATATATGCGCTTGCACTATTACTTTCGCCATGCTTGCTCAAGTATTAATATGTGAATGGCACATTTGTTGCACGTGAACGGCCTCATCGAGCTGCCTGGCATAGGCGAAAAGATCTCTAATAAGCTTATTGACCATTTTGGCTCCGAGCGCGCTGCCCTGGAAGTGCTGCGTAAGCATGACGTCGCCAGCCTGTCCGGCGTTCCCGGGATAAGCGAAAAGTACGCCGTCTCGCTCATTCACGAGGTGATCGCGCAGGAGGATGGCGCCTCTATCGAAGATTTTCTGCAGACGCCCGAGGCCTTTAACGTTTACGATAAGATCGTTGGCCTGATGCGCTCCTACGCGCATACTTCCTATTCTCGCGCAAAATTGAGCACTTTCATTCCCTATCCTTCGAATAAGGCTGACCGGATCAGGGCAGTCCAGTCTGAATTAAACGTCTATATCGACCTGGCAAAAAAGCTGGGCGACGATGCCCTGTTAAGCGCCGCCTTAAAAAAAGTCAGGTACCTGAAGGAGCCGTCAAAAGTGGCAAAATCAAGAGACAGGGCCATCTTTACGGATAATAAGAAGGACTATGAGCGGCTGCTCGGCGAGCACATCGACCGCTACCTGGACGTCTACTGCGTGGAGAACATGGGCGAGCTGGTCGACATCGCAAAGGGCTATTCGCAGTCGCTGGTCCTGGGCAGTAAGTTCGCGGGGTCTGATTTCCCGGAGGATATGAGCGTCGATTTCATGGAAGGCGCGGGTGAAGCGTGGTGGCTGGTGCCCGAGGTCGTTATCTCTTTCTTCGCGGCGAACAAGGAGCCCATCGAGGCATCCGTCGAGGCCATTAAGATCATACGCTCAAAATCCGACATGATTATCTGTTCCAGCCTGAACGACGCAATGATGCTCGAGCTGTCGCAGGAGATGGGCCGTATCACGCCGGAGGGCGAGCTGGAGCTGGGCGTCGACCCGGAGATCGACCGCCTGAAGAATGTCCTGGCCCGCTACAACGAGGCCCTGAAGGCATCCCTGAAGAAGGCTAACGCCGACCTGCACGACCGCATGGAGAACAATACGGTCACGCTCAAGGGCTCGCAGCTCCTGGGCATGTTCGGCGAGAAAGGCGAGGCGGGCCTGAAGGGCATGCTGGAAAAGGAGGTCGCCAAAGCCTATGCCGAAGTCGTCGGAGAGGCTAAAACTTTCATCCGTGAACAGCTGGCGCTGAAGCCTTTCGAGATGCAGTACGTCGACCTCATGTTCTGCGACGAGATCGTCTACCCTATCGAACTTAACTACCGGGCCGTGGACGGCTTCAAGAACGCCATCAATCGCCAGCTCGTCAAACGCAGCCTGGATATCAAGAGGAACAGCGCAAAGCGCCTCTCGAAGTTCGAAGCCGTATGCAAGGATATGGTCCGGGACACGCTGGAGTTCGACACGTACTTTGCCATCGGGCTCTTCGCCCTCGACTATCGCCTTAAGCTGCCGGCCGTCAATGGGCACGCCGGCATCAGGGTCACCGACGGCTATAACATATTCCTTCGGGGCCATACCCAGAAGGTGGAGCCCGTTAGCTATGCCGTGGGCGTGAAGGTAAAAGATACAAAAGGCGAGCGTGTCGTAATCCTTAGCGGCGTTAACTCGGGAGGCAAGACCACGATGCTGGACCTGCTGGCGCAGGTCGTGATCCTGGGCCAGATGGGCTTCCCGGTGCCCGCCGAATCGGCCGAGATCGGCCTCGTGGACGAGCTGCTATACTTCAGCAAGTCGAAGGGCACGCTGACGGCCGGCGCTTTCGAGACCACCATCAAGGGCTTCTCACGTGTCGTAAGCAAGAACAGCAAGGTCGTGCTCGTCGACGAGCTCGAGTCGATCACCGAGCCCGGCGCATCGGCCAAGATCATCGCCGGCATCCTGGAAACGCTATACGATAATGACGGGAGCATCGCCGTCTTCGTGAGCCACCTGGCCGAGCAGATCCGGGAGAACACGAAGTACAGCATCCGCGTCGACGGCATCGAGGCCAAGGGGCTCGATGCTAATCTCAATCTGATCGTGGACAGGACGCCCCGGTACAATTATTTAGCGAAGAGCACGCCGGAGCTCATCGTCGAGCGGCTCACGCGGTCGTCGGACGGCGATAAAAGGGAATTTTACCAAAATCTGCTGGCAAAGTTCAAATCGAAGAATTAATTTTTATCCTTTAATTCCGCCAGATACATGCCCAGCAGCACCATCAGCCCTCCGCCAATGGTTGCCGGGGTCAACGTCTCGCCCAGGATGAGCCAGGCCAGGACGATGGTCGACAGGGGCACAAAATAAATGTACACCCCTACCTGAGAGGCGTCCATCCTCTCCAGCGCTACATTATATGCCAGATAGGCGATGATGGAGCAGAAGATGGCCAGGAACACGATGGCGCCGATGGCATCCAGCGGTATGTCCGTGACTGCGGTATGCGGCGTTAAAAGGTAGAACGGTACCAGGCAGATCGTGCCGATGATGAATATGAGGTTGAGGATGGTCAGCGGGTTGTATTTCGATGCGATCTTCTTGCCATAGATGGAGTAGACCGACCACAGGAGTGCGCAGACGATGATCATGATGTCGCCCAGGGCATGGCCGCCCAGGTCAAAGGACAGCGAGCCCTTCGATACCAGGACCGCGACCCCGAGAAAGCCGATGACGGAGCCGGCGATCCTCCACCTGCTGAGCTTTTCATTCAGGAAGAGCGCGCTGAGAAAGATGATGAAAAATACGGACGTATTTATGAGCAAAGAGGCGTTCGTAGCGGTTGTATATTCCTGGGCCGTGACCTGGATGACGTACTGCAGCGTGACGCCCGTCAGGGCCATGATGATTATAGCGCCCAGGTCTTTGATATCGCACTTGAAGATCTCTTTTCCTTTCCAGAGGTAGGTGATGGCTGCCAGGAGAGGCGTGGCGATAAAGAAGCGCAGTGAGGCGATCTCGATGGGCCCGATGCTCTTGAGGGCGATGGCGTTGGCGACGAAAGAGCCGCCCCAGAAGACGTTAATGGCAAATAGCGCGACCATCAGCGGCCATTGGCCGTCTCGCTTGACCTCGTCGGGCATAGAGAAGCAAAAAGCTTCCCTACGCATTTAAATTTTCGGTCATTTTGATATTTTTCAGGTGCATAGCCACGTCTTTTCCAAGCAACTGGCACCCCTCGAGCTCATTATCCGATGGCTTGAGCTTCACCCGTATGACCGGGTCCAGTACCCTGAACCCCATCTGGCGCAGGCGTTCGGCGACCACTGGCGCCCCCTGGCCACTCCAGCCGTAGGAGCCGAAGACGATTGCGAGCTTGCCTTTAATGTCCTTACCCGCGAGGTCGTCCAGCAGTTTCAGGATAGGCCTGGCCGCGTGATAGTTAAACGTCGGCACGCCGAAACCAACGGCGTCGGCGGCCATGACTTCATCGGGCGTCACGTTGAACGCGTCCACGACGTCCGTGTCCAGCTTCAGGGACCGGGCGCCCTCGGCGATGGCTTCGGCCATGGCCTTCGTGTTGCCGGTCGTGCTGTTATAGACTATCAATAATCTGGGCATAATTGATTGAATGCGGTTGGATATTAAAAAAGTGACTATAAGTAGTGTTATTGTAGCCGTTGACGCCTCCGGTTTTTCACCACAAAGGCCAGTAGTTCCGTGTTTGTTATGTGGTCGTTCGTCCTTTGTTCGTGTCGTTCGCTGATTTGTCCGGTTTTTCAACACGAAAACACGAATTCTTTTCTAGTCCCACGTAAGGGGCACGAACCACACTAAAGTAGATGCTTTCACGTCAAAACACTAAACAACCTCCCGAATGCGCGAACCTCGCTAAATTAACTTGAAACA
>Ga0335071_10000984_pt1 | contig 30816 bp, 19 predicted proteins | sample Lox_Sample_15_FD_206724 | JGI IMG/M metagenome (GOLD analysis project Ga0335071, IMG submission 206724) | Soil microbial communities from Loxahatchee National Wildlife Refuge, Florida, United States - Lox_Sample_1.5 | ecosystem: Environmental > Terrestrial > Soil > Wetlands | place: USA...
TCCGGTGCCGCCGGGTCGAGGCCAGCCGGCGGGGTCGTCGCCGCTTCCCGATCGGCCAGGATCTGCACGGCCCGGGCCACGCCCTCGACGATGGCGTCGGGCCGCGGCGGGCAGCCGGGCACGAACACGTCCACCGGGAGGTGCTTGGAGAGCGGGCCGTCCACGGTGGGGCTGCCCACGAAGGCGTTGGTCGAGGCCGGGCAGGAGCCGATGGCCACCACCGCCTTGGGGCTGCACACCTGGCCGTAGACGGTCCGGATGGCCTGGGCGGTGTTGCGGGTGACCGGGCCGGACACGCAGAGGATGTCGGCGTGTCGGGGGCTCCCCTCCAGGCGGATGCCGAGCTGCTCGACGTCGTAGCGCGGGGTGAGGCAGGCCACCAGCTCGATGTCGCAGCCGTTGCAGCTCCCGGCGTTCATGTGGAACAGCCATGGGCTCTTCTTGCGGCAACCGGCGACCAGGCGCTTCCAGGGGTTCATGGCACGCTCCCGGTGAGGGCGCCGAGCCCTGCGGGCCAGAGGCCGCCCAGGACGAGGAGCGCCAGGAGGACGAGGAGCGACAGGCGGAGGAGGACTCCCTCGCGCGCGGCCGGCGCGCCCTCCGGACGCGGGCCCCACCAGGTGCGGGTCAGGGCCAGCGCGTAGGCCACGAGGGCCATGGCCGAGGCCACCGCGAAGGCCAGGAGCACGAAGGGGCCGACCTGGGCCGCCGCCTCGAAGAGCCGCCAGCGCCCGGCGAAGCCCAGCAGGGGAGGCACGCCCACCACGGCCAGCATGCCGCCCAGGAACCCGGCCGCGGAGACCGGGTAGGCCGAGGCCAGCCCGGCGGCGTCGGCGGAGAGGGCCCCGTCGGCCTCGGGCGCGGACAGGCTGGCGAAGAGGAGAGCCTTGCCCAGCGCGTGGACCACCGCGCCCAGGAGCGCGCCGCCCGCCCCCAGCTCGCCGCCCGCCGAGAGGCCGAGGAGGAGGAAGCCGACGTCCTCGACGGTGGAGAGGGCCAGGAGCCGCTTCAGGTCCTTCTGGGCCAGCATGAGCAGGCCGCCGCAGAGCGCGGTCAGGGCGCCGGCGAGGAGCCAGAGCGGACGGGGCTCGAGCAGCCAGGGCGCGCCCTGCGAGAGGGACCACAGCTCGCCGAAGGCGGCGACGTCGACCACCGCCACCACCGCGCCCAGGACCAGCGCCGGCAGGTCCTCGGCGATCCGGGGAAGCCAGAAGAGGAGCGGGAAGGCGCCCAGCTTCACGAGGAACCCGGTGAGGAGGAGGGCCCGGGCCCAGCGGGCGTCGCCGGAACGGGCCACTAGCTCGCCGCCCACCAGGCAGGCGGCGGAGACGAGGAACACCGCCAGGTAGGCGAGGCGGGTCGTCGGCCTCCCCGCGGCCCGCCACACCAGCAGGAGCGCCAGGAGGCTCGCGCCCTCGAGGAGGGCCAGCCCGGGGAGCGGCGTCTTCACCGACAGGCCGAGCACCGCGGCGGCGCCCGACAGGGCGAGGAGCAGCGCCTGAGGCCGCCAGGCCGGGCTGGCCAGCGCGGCCAGGAGGAGCGCGGCGCAGCCGACGCCCACGGCCAGGGGCAGCACCGGTGGGACGGCCGGCAGCGCCGCCTCCGCCGCCTCCGCCCCCGGGCCGGCGAGGCCGGTGGCGCAGAGCAGCGCGGCCGCGAGGATCACCAGGGAGGAGGTCGCGCGCCGCTCCAGCAGGCGCAGGGCCCGGGCTCCCCCCTCGGCCATGGCCCGCAGGGCGCCCCAGCCGGCCAGGTAGAGGCGGTCCACGTCGGCCCAGCGGTAGAAGGGGCTCCAGTGCTGGCGGAGGATCTCGGAGAAGTCGCTGGCCGAGAGGCGCCCGGTCCCGGGCATGGGCTCGCCGCCGGTGAACACCCCGCCGCCGGCCAGCGCCCCGGCCCCCTGCACCGCCAGGCGGGGAGGGCTGGCCATCCGGTAGACCAGCGCGCCCAGCACCACCGAGATCACAGCCAGCCCCAGGCCGGCGGTGGTCCACCACACGCCGGTCGTCCCGGCCAGGCCGAACCAGGTGACCTCGGCGCCCGGTCCCATGCCCAGCGCCGCCAGCACCGGGTTGAGGAGGTACTTCACCGGGAGCTGCGGGGCCACGGAGAGGACCACGCTGCCCGCCGCCAAGAGGCCCAGCCCCCACTGCATCGAGGGCGGCGCCTCATGGGCGTGCTCGGTCCGCTCGGTGGGGGGACCGAGGAAGACGGCGCTGGTGGCCTTGGCACAGTAGAAGACGGTGCCGATGCTGGCCACCCAGGCCGCCAGCGCCGGGACGATCTGCCCCGCCTCCAGGGCGGCCGAGTAGAGCATCCACTTGCTGGCGAAGCCGCTCATGAGCGGGATGCCCATCATGCTCCCGGCGCTCACCATCCAGGCCGCGGTGGTCCTGGGCATGCGCGGCGCGAGCCCGCCGAGCTCGTCCATCTCCCGGGTCCCGGCGGCGTGCTGCACCGCCCCGGCGGCCAGGAACAGGCCCCCCTTGAAGAAGCCGTGGTTCAGGCAGTGGAGGAGGGCGGCGGTCACGGCCAGCGGGGTGCCGATGCCCAGGCCGGTGATCATGTATCCGATCTGGCTCACGGTGCTGAAGGCCAACATGCGCTTCAGGTCGCCCTGGACCAGGGCGTACATGGCCCCGACCAGCATGGTGACGGTGCCGACCGCCACCACCGTCGCGCTCCAGGACGGCTGCCAGGGCCCGAAGGCGTGCATGCGGGCGGCGAGGTAGACGCCGGCCTTCACGTAGCAGGCGGCGTGGAGCAGCGCGCTCACCGGGGTGGGCGCGGCCATGGCCTCGGGGATCCAGGTGTGGAGCGGGAACTGGACCGACTTGGCCACCAGGGCGAGCAGCATCAGGAAGAAGACGCCGCCGGAGAAGGCGCCGGCCACCCTCGGGTCGGTCCACAGGGCGCTGCCGGTGCGGAGGTAGATCGTGACCACGGCCGCCAGCAGCCCGTAGCCCGCCAGGTGGGTCACGAGCAGCACCTTGCGGGCGCCGGCGACGGCCTCGGGCCTTCGGTACCAGAATCCGACCAGGCCGAAGGAGCAGAGCCCGACGAGCTCCCAGGAGAGGTAGACGAGGAAGAGGTTGGCGCTCTCGACCAGGCCGACCAGGCCGGCGATGAAGGCCAGCATGATGGCGTAGAAGCGGGTGGCGGCCCGGTCCTCGGCCATGTACCCGATGGAGTACAGCAGGACGGCCGAACCAATCCCGGTGCCCATGGCGGCGAAGAGCACCGAGAGGGCGTCGGCGCGCAGAACAAGGCGGAGCGGCCCGTCCCACGGCAAAAGCTGCGCCTCCACGGCGCCGCCACCCTGGACCGCAGGGAGCAGGGCCAGCACCGAGAGGAGGGCGGGGAGGGCGCAGAGGAGCGCCAGGACGCCCTTCACCCTCGAGGAGAGGAACCGCGCCAGGGCGAGCTGCAGCGCGATTCCCAGCCCAAGGAGGGCGGGCGCGGCGGTGATCAGCGTCGCGGACGTCATGCGCGGGGCGGACAGCAAGGAACGTGCCTGCCTGGGGAGCAGGCGCCTCCCGCCGCTTCCCAGGTCCGGACCTGCCGCATCAGGCGTACGGCTAAGGCGGCCGGTCGTGTATCATCTTGGCGCACGGCTTGCTTCGGGGCCGGGGGCGAGGTCGCCCATGTCGTCGCGAAACATCGCCAGCGGCAAGAGGGCCTGGGAGCGATACGTCGAGGGAGATGTCGTCGACCAGCGGCTGGTCCGCGCCGAGGTCGCGAACTCCTGGAGGCGCTGCCGCGAGCTCCACGTGGACCCCCTGCACCAGCCCGACGGGGCCGCCGACCAGTCGCGGAGCCTACAGGACCGGCTCTACCAGAAGCAGCAGCTCCTCCGCGTGGCGCGGCCGTTCCTGCAGGACCTCTCGCACTTCGTCTCCGGCACGGCCTTCCAGGTGGTCCTGGCCGACGAGGAGGGGCTGCTGCTCGAGTCGCTGGGCGACGCGGGCATCCTCCTGCGGACCAAGCGGGTCAACCTCTGCCCGGGCATGAACTGGAGCGAGGCCACCAAGGGCACCAACGCCATCGGCACGGCGCTGGTGGAGCGCAAGCCCACCCAGATCTACGCCTGGGAGCACTTCTGCGAGGGGAACCAGTTCCTCACCTGCTCGGCCGCCCCCATCGCCGACGCGTCCGGCAATCTGGTCGCCGTGCTGGACGTCTCCGGCGAGTCGAGCGATTTCAGCCCGCACACCCTGGGGATGGTGGTGGCCGCCGCGCGGGCCATCGAGAACCAGCTCCGCCTGGAGCAGACCAGCCACAGGCTCTACCTCATGTCCCGCTACACCGAGGCCCTGTCCCAGGGGATCTCGGACGGCCTCATCGCCGTGGACGGCAACGGCGTCATCACCGAGGTCAACGCCCGGGGCGGCGAGATCCTGGGGATGAGCCCGTCGCAGGCCAAGGGCAGCAACTTGCAGAAGGTCTGCGGCGATCGGGCGCCGCTGCTCCGCGCCATGGCGGCCGGCGAGGAGGGCGGCAGCGAGGAGCTCCTGGTCGACCAGCAGGGCCGGAAGGTGCGCGGCGCGGCGGCGGCGCTGCGGGACGAGCGGGGCGGGGTGGTGGGCGCGGTGGCCCTGTTCCACGAGGTCGCCGACCGGCAGGCGGAGCGGCGTCCGGCGGCCCCCCGCGGCACCCGCTACCGCTTCGACGACATCGTGGGGACGAGCCCGGCCATCTCGGCGGCCCGCGAGCGCGCACGCCAGGCGGCGGCCAGCTCCTCCACGGTGCTGGTCCTGGGCGAGAGCGGCAGCGGCAAGGAGCTGTTCGTCAACGCCATCCACGAGGCCAGCGCCCGGGCCGGGCGCCCGCTGGTGGCCATCAACTGCGCCTCGCTGCCGGAGAGCCTGATCGAGAGCGAGCTGTTCGGCTACGCCGAGGGCTCGTTCACCGGCGCCCGCAAGGGCGGCCAGGCCGGCAAGTTCGAGATCGCCAACGGCGGCACCATCTTCCTCGACGAGATCGGCGACATGTCGCCGAACGTGCAGGCCAAGCTCCTGCGGGTCCTGCAGGAGCGGAAGGTGGCGCGGATCGGGTCGGCGGTGGAGGTGCCGGTCGACATCCGCGTGGTGGCGGCCACCCACCGCGACCTGCGCGCCGAGGCGGAGCGGGGGCGGTTCCGCGAGGACCTCTACTACCGGCTGGCGGTCCTGGAGATCGTGGTCCCGCCACTGCGGGACCGGCTGGAGGACATCCCCTTCATCGTCGAGCGGATCGTGGCCCGGCTGGCCGCGCGCCTGGGCCGGCCCCCGGCACGCGTCGAGGGGGCCTTCCTCGACAAGCTGTGCGCCTACGGCTGGCCGGGCAACGTGCGAGAGCTGGAGAACGTGCTGGAGCGGGCCATCAACCGGGCCGGCGACGGCAGCGCCCTCTCCGTGGACCTCCTCGAGCTGCCCGGCGACCGGCGGCCGGCGGTCGCGCCCAGGGAACAGATCCCCCGCGACCCGCAGGCCTCGGTCCGGTCGCTCCGCGACATGGAGAAGCAGGCCATCGCCGAGGCGCTCTCGGCCTGCGGCGGGAACGTGCTCAAGGCCGCACAGAAGCTGGGGATCGGCCGCAACACCCTCTACCGGAAGATCGAGCGCTACAAGCTGGCGCCGCCCGAGACCCTGCGGCGCAGCGCCCGCGGACCGGCCGGGACCTAGGCCGGCTGTTCCGTCCCGGAACAGTCTCGTCTGAACCACCCTGGAACACTGTTCGGGCGCGGAGCACGTTCAAGGCGGCGCGCCAGGCGCACCGGCGAGGGCCGCGCGCAGCGCGTCCAGCGCCAGCTGGGCGGCGTGCTGCGAGGCCGGGGGAAGGCCGCCGAGCGCCGCCGCCAGCGCCGCCCGGTCGAGGCGCAACGCCTCCCCGGGCGAGAGGCCGCGAACCAGCTCGGTCAGCCGGGAGGCGCAGGCGATGGAGGCGAGGCAGCCCTGGGCCAGGAAGCGGGCCTCGGCGACCCTTCCGCCCTCGAGCCGCAGGGACAGCTGGACCTCGTCTCCGCACCCCTCGTTCCACGCCCGGCCCGAGGCGCTCGCGTCCGGCACCACGCCGCCGTTGCGCGGGTTCCTGAAGTGGTCGAGCACGAGGGTCGTGTACATGGCGGGGTGGGCCAGGAGATCTACCGCGGCACCGCCGCGCGCCGGGACCAGACGGGGCTCACCTCGCGCAGGCGGGCCACGACGGGCGGAAGGCAGCGGAGAAGCTGGTCGACCTCCGCCGGCCGGGTCTGCTTGCCCAGGCTGAAGCGGACGGTGGCGTAGGCCTCCTCCAGGGGAAGGCCCATGGCCACGAGCACGTGGGGCGGCTCGCTCGAGCCGCTGGAGCAGGCCGAGCCGGTCGAGGCGGCGATCCCCTCCAGGTCGAGCGCGGCCACCACCGACTTCCCGGCCACGCCGGGGAGGACCAGGCTGGTGGTGTTGGGGATTCGCGGCGCTCCGGCGCCGTTGACCCGCGCCCCGGGGACCTGCTCGAGGACGGTCCGCTCCAGGCGGTCGCGCTCCGAGGCCATGGCGGCCGGGGATGGGCCGGCCAGCCAGGCGGCGGCGAGCTCCGCGGCCACGCCCAGGCCGACGATGGCGGGCAGGTTCTCGGTGCCGGCGCGGAAGCCGTGCTCCTGCGGCCCGCCCTGGACCAGCGGTCGCAGGAACGTCCCGCTGCGCACGTACAGCGCGCCGCTGCCCAGGGGCGCGTGCAGCTTGTGGCCGGAGAGGGTGAGCAGGTCGCAGCGGATCCGGGCCACGTCGACCGGGACCTTCCCCGCCGCCTGGACGGCGTCGGTGTGGAACCAGACGTCGGCCTCGGCGGCGATGCGGCCGATCTCCTCGATCGGCTGGAGGACGCCGGTCTCGTTGCTGGCCAGGATCACCGAGACGAGGCGGGTGCTCGGCCGGAGCGCGGCCCTGACGGCGGCGGGGTCGACGCGGCCGGCCCGGTCCACCGGCAGGTAGGTGACCTCCACGCCGGTCCGCTCCAGGAACCTGCAGGAGTTCAGGACGGCGTGGTGCTCGACGGCGGAGGTGATGACGTGGTCGCCGCGCGTGACCAGGCCGAGAAGGGCGGCGGTGTCCCCCTCGGAGCCGCCGCTGGTGAAGACCACCTCATGGGCCCGGGCGCCCAGGAGGCGCGCCACCCGCTCGCGCGCGGTCTCCATGGCGGCGCGCGCCTCCCGGCCGCGCCCGTAAGGCGAGGAGGGGTTCCCGAACCGCTCCCCGAGGTAGGGCTGCATGGCCTCCAGCACCTCGGGCAGGACCGGCGCGGTGGCGTTGTTGTCCAGGTAGGCGGTTTCCACGGCGAGCCCTCCCAGGGACCGTCTCAGGAGCCGGCGCTCCTGGGGAGGGCGCCCGCCACCTCCGGCGACGCCTCCGCCTCCGGCGCGGCGGGCGCCGCGGTGGGCTTGCTCCGCGGGCGGGTGGCCGTGAGCATGAGGGGCTGGGCGGAGGCCGCGCGCCGCCGGCAGGCGATGAGTTCGGCCACCACCGACACGGCGATCTCCTCGGGCGTGGTGGCGCCGATGGAGAGCCCCACCGGCGCGTGCACGCGCTCCAGAGCCGCCGGGTCGGCTCCCTCCTCCCGCAGCTCGCGGAAGATGGCCAGCACCTTGCGCTTCGAGCCGAGCATGCCGACGTAGCCGGCCTGGGTCTTCAGCGCCCAGCGCAGGACCCGCATGTCGTCACGGTGGCCCCGGGTGGCGATGATCAGGAAGGACCCCGGCACCGGGGAGAGGCGCGCCAGGAGCGGGTCCATCTCGCCGCAGAGGACCTCGCGGGCGTGGGGGAAGCGCTCGCGGCTGGCGAAGGCCCCCCGGTCGTCCACCACCACCACCTCGAAGCCGGCGATGCGGGCCACGGTGTAGACCTGGAAGCCGACGTGGCCCGCGCCGAAGACGTAGACCACCGCCGCCGGCAGGACCGGCTCGACGAAGATCTCCAGCGAGCCGCCGCAGAGGAGGCCGGTGTCGTACCTCGGGTTCTGGTTCAGGTCGAACCGGAGCGTGCGGGGCCTCTCCTCGGCGATGACCTCGCGGGCAGCCTGCACCACCTCGGCCTCCACGCAGCCTCCGCCGATGGTCCCGACCAGGGTGCCCTCCTCGCCCACCAGCATCTTCGCGGACTTGAACGAGGGGATGGAGCCGCTGACGTTGACGATGGTGGCCAGAGCGGAACGGTGGCCGGCGGCGCGCAGGCGCACGAGGGCTTCGTAGACGTCTTCCATGTCGACCTCGCTCTCGCTCAGGTCCCTGTCCGGGTGAGCAACAACCGTGCCGGCCCTTCGCTCGAGCTAGCCTATCGGGCGGACGAGGTCCGGGCCGCGGGAATCGTCGGCCCAGGCCAGCATCCGCTTCCTGGGGTCCGGCCGGGTCTGGTCGGGGAGGCGCTCCGCCAGGACCTCGAGGGCCAGCGCGCCCTCGGCCTCGGCCGCCCCCAGGGCCGGCAGGCGGCGCAGCGCCTCGGACGCGGCCCGCGCCAGCGAGCGGTCCCCCGAGAGGGAGAAGGCGGTGACCGAGAGCGAGGGGCGCGGCCCGGTGGCGTCGACCCGGGCGGCGAAGTCGAGCAAGCCCTCCACGGCGAACAGGGCCTCGTCGAGCTCGGGCAGGGCCACGGGTGCCCGTCCCCTCCCGCAGGGCACCGCCCGCGCCTCGGTGCGGCCGCGGATCCGCGAGAGCCGCCGCAGCGCGGTCCCGCAGGGGCAGGGGCCCGGGACGAGGCGCGAGAGGTCCCCGGTGCGGTAGCGGATGAGGGGCATGCCGCGGCGCGTGAGCGTGGTGAAGACCACCTCTCCCCACCCTCCCTCGGGAACCGGGCGGCCGCTCGCGGGATCGACGACCTCGAAGAGGAGGTCCGGCTCGCGCAGGTGGTAGCCGGCGTGCGCCGCGCAATCCACCGCTCCGCCCAGCCCCATCTCCGTCATCCCGTAGTGCTCGAAGACCTGCACCCCCGTCGCCCGCAGGCGCCGGCAGATGGCCTCGGGTACGTGGTCGGTGGTGAGCAGCGCGGTCCGCGGCCGGAACGGCGCCCCGGCCACCTCCTCGGCCCAGCGCTGGAGCGCCAAGACCTGGACCGGCGCGCCGACCACCGAGGTGGGGCGGAGGCGCCGCGTCGCCTCGGCGGCGGCGGGGAGATCCCTCACCCAGCCGTAGGGGAGGGGCGTCGCGCCCGCCTGCTCGAGCGCGGTGGCGAGGAGTGCCCCCACGCTGCCCGGGAGCTGGCCGGGGAGGAGGATCAGCACCCGGTCGCCAGGGACCACCAGCGTGGACATGCCGTGCCGGAAGAAGTCGACGATGGCCTCCTGCTCCTCCGCGGTGAAGCGGAGGCGCTTGTGGGGGCCGGTGGTGCCGGAGGTCGGGAGCGTCACCACCCGCCGGATCTCGTCCTGGGAGACACAGAGGAGGCACTCGCCGTCCTCCCCGAGGTCCCGGGCGGTGGTGAAGGGGAGCTCCGCGAGGTCGGCCAGGGAGGCGGGCGGGGCCTTGCTGGCGAGCCGCTGGCGGTAGAGAGGGCTCTTCCGGGCGGCCCAGGCGAAGGTCTCCCGGAGCCGCGCCAGCTGCGCCGCCTGGAGCGCCTCCGGGGAGGGCGGGGCGGCCGTGCCGCACAGCCGCAGGGCGGCCCAGGCCTCCAGGGGCGTCCGGGGCAAGGTCACGGGGCCGCCCTGCGGTGGAGAGAGGCCCCGGTCGCGCCGGTGAGGTTGTAGGCGCAGAAGGGAACGGCGCGGGCGTCCGGGCTCACCACGCGGATGAAGCAGTCGCGCAGCCGGTCCAGGTCCAGGCTCCAGGCGTCCTGGAAGGCCATCCCGGAGATGGCGAAGGCGGCGCGCCCGGCCTCGGCGATGACCCGGTCCAGGGCGTCGGTGGAGCCGCCGCAGCATCCGCCCCCGGCGGCCCCGCCGCCCGGGTGCGACCAGCGCCGGGCCACGTAGTCGCGCGCCCGGCGAACCTCGTCGCCGCCGGCGGGGTCGGCGCAGCAGCCGCGCGCCGCCGCGGGGCGCGGGGGCCGGGGCCGGAGCTCGCCAGCTCTCCCCCGCAGGAACTCGCCGTGGAAGGAGCAATGGGCGTTCTCGGCGGCGGGCGGCCGGAAGTGCTCCGAGCGGACCGCGCCGCCGGTCTGGACCTCGAGGGCGCGCAGGAGCTCGGGCAGGGTGATCCGGTCGGCGTCGGTGGGGGGCCTGGGGAACCGGCCGAAGTAGCTCACCGGCTGGAGGTGGACGCCGCGCACCACCTCGCCCCGCCCGGCGGCGAAGGCCACGATGGCGCCCAGCTCGGCGGTGTTCACCCCCGGCACCACCGTCGGGACCAGGATCACCCCCAGCCCCAGCTCCTCGCAGCGGGCGATGGCCGCCTCCTTGATGACCCGGAGGGGGCGGCCGCGGATGCGCCGGTGGGCCTCGTCGGTCACCCCGTCGAACTGGAGGAACACGCAGGAGAGGCCCGCCTGGGCCAGGCGGCTCGCGTAGGCGCCGTCTCGGGCCAGGCGCAGCCCGTTGGTGTTGAGCTGGAAGAAGGAGAAGCCCAGCGAGCGGCCCAGGGCCAGGATCTCGGGGAGGTCGTCGCGCAGGGTGGGCTCTCCGCCGGAGAGCTGGACGTTGGGGCGGCCGCCCCCGGCCGCGAGGGCGCGGTAGAAGCGCTCCACCGCGGCGAGGTCGGGGTCGTTTCGCCGGCGGCCGGCGGCGGCGAAGCAGTAGGGGCAGCGGAGATCGCAGCCCTCCGTCAGCTCGAGCAGCGCGCAGCAGGTGGGGTTCCGGTGGCGCTCGCAGGGCCCGCACTCGAAGGGGCACCCCTTGCCCTGGCCGGGCGGGAAGGGCTCCACCCTCGCGGCGGCCGGCGCCTGCGCCGCCCAAGCCTCCCAGGAGGGTGGGCCGCGCCAGACCACCACCCGGAAGCTCCCGTGGTGAGGGCAGGCCTTCGAGAGGTACACGTCCTGGCCGCAGCCCAGGCGCCGCGCCGGGATCCGCTCCAGGCAGACCGGGCACACCGACTCGGTCGCGCCCAGGTCCACCGCCTCAGGAGGCCCGGCCACCGGTCCCCCGCTCCGCCCCCCGGGCCTGGGAGAGCTCGGTCGCCAGCCGCTCCAGCGCGCCCCGGCCCAGAGCCTCCTCGACCCGCGAGGCCACGGCACCGGCGGCGGCCCAGCGCCGCGAAAGGGCATCCCGGGCGGCCTGGGATCCGGCGCACCGCTCGGCGGAGGCCCGGAAGCGTTCCCGGAGCGGCACGGGGCGGTCGCCCTGCACCAGCTTGTCCGCCAGGTAGAGCACGGCCGCCTCGGAGAGCCGGCGCAGGTCGTCGGCGGGCAGGTCGGTGTGGGCGGCGACGACCCGGGCCACCCGGGGGAACCCCAGGTGCGCGAGCCGCCGGGAGCCGGCGAGGGCGTGGTCCGGCGACCCCTTGGCCAGGTCGTGGAGGAGGCAAGCGGCTCGGACCAGGGGAAGGTCGAGCCGGGCCCCGGCGCCGACCAGGCCGGCGGCCACCCGCTCGCCGACCGCGGCCACGGCCTGGCAATGCCGGGCGACGACCGGGTCCACCTTCAGCCGGGCGAGCAGCTCCATGCACTCCTCCGGCGTGGGGACGGCCCGGTCTCCCAGCTCCCGGCTGGCGCCCTCGTAATCGGCGGGCGTGTCGAGGTCGAGGAGCACGCCCTGGTCGAGTACGTCGACGGTGCAGGCCCGATCCTCCGCCCGGTCTAGGATCGCCCGCAGGCCACTCTGGCCCTTGCCCCGGACGATGGCGGGGAAGAGCCGGCGCGAGACGAGCGGCGGGTGGCCGCGCCTCCCCCGGAAGGCGGGGTACACCACGGCGGCGCCTGTCCGGCGCCAGGCACGGGCCAGCAGCGCCACGGTGCCGGGCCGCACCGCGGGCATGTCCGCCGGCAAGACGAAGCACCCGCCCACGCCCGGAGGCAGCGCCCGCAGGCCGGCGATCACCGAGGAGTACATGCCCTCGTCGAAGTCGGGGTTCACCACCCTGCGCACGCCCAGGCGCTCGACCACCGGCAGGAGCTCGCCGCCCCGGTAGCCGACCACCACCGACACCTCGGTCACGCCGGCGTCGAGGAAGGTGGCCACGGCCCGCTCCAGGACGGTGGCGCCGGCGAAGGGGAGCAGCGGCTTGAAGGCCTGCATCCGGGCGGAGTAGCCGCCGGCCAGGACCAGCGCGGCCAGGCCGCCGCGCCCGGCGGGACGGCGACGGGTGGGGCGGCCGGCTCCCCTGCTGCCGGCCGGGCGAGCGACCTTCACGGCAGGCAGCTCCCGAGCAGCTCCTGCACCTTGGCGTGCACCGCGCTCACGATCTCCGGACAGCGTACCAGACGACTTCGCGGATCGCTCCCCGTGATGGTGGCGCAGTCGATCCCGCCGTACCGGGCGCCGTACTCGGCCTCGAACCACTCCACCAGCGTGCGGATCATGGGCTGAAGCCGTCCGTCCTCCATCTCCCCCGCCGTTCCCCGCCCGCCACCGCGCAGGGCGAGGACGCAGCAGCCGCCGGCGAGCGCCCCGCACAGCTTGCCGGTGAAGCCCAGGCCACCGTGCAGCCCGCTCACGGCGCGGACCAGCGCGGGGTTCTCCTCCCCGGTCGCCTGAAGCGCCAGCAGCGCCAGGATCTGGCTGCAGCCGAAGCCCTGGAGGGAGAGTTCCTGGATGCGGACCTCGTCGTCGGTCATCGCGCACCTCCACCGGCGCGCCGCCCGGGCGCCTCGGGGCGGGTGATAGCAACTCGCGGGCCAGCCCGCACTCCGCCGGGGGAGCCGGCCGTGTCCTGAAACGGATCAGCGCCGGCCCACAGCGTGGAACAGTGTTCGCTTTCGAGACAGCGGGCATCGGGGGCACTGCACCTGCCAGGGAGCGCTGCGGACGCGGCGTACCAGGCGCGGGCGCGCGGTCGGCATGGGGGGGGTGCCGGCGAAGGCCCATGGAATGGCGCTTGCAGCGGGCCTGCGCGAGGGGCGGAGGGCCCCGGCCGCGCCATCGCTCGCCGCGGCCACATCGACCGCTGCCAATCGCCAAAGGCGAGGAGGCATCCATGAAGAGAGTAACGCTCAACGTGAACGGTTCGAACCGGACGCTGGTCGTCGACCCGGAGAAGAGCCTGGCCGACGTGCTGCGCGACCAGCTGCTGCTCACCGGCTGCAAGGTCTGCTGCAGCCAGGGCCAGTGTGGGGCCTGCACGGTCATCGTGGACGGACAGGCGACGCGGGCCTGCATGATCCCCATGGGCGAGGTGGAGAAGGACGCCAAGATCACCACCATCGAGGGGCTGGCCAGGGACGGCGAGCTGCACCCGCTCCAGGTCGCCTGGATGGCGCACGGCGGAGCCCAGTGCGGGGTCTGCTCGCCGGGCTTCATCATGTCGGCCAAGGTCCTGCTGGAGAAGAACGCCAAGCCCACCCGGGCCGAGGTGCGCGACTGGTTCGACGTGAACCGGAACGCCTGCCGGTGCACCGGCTACAAGCCGCTGGTCGACGCGGTGATGGACGCGGCGGCGGTGCTCCGCGGCGAGAAGAAGAAGGAGTCGCTTCTCTACAAGCCCGACAGCGGCAAGATCCTGGGCTCCAAGTACCACCGCCCCTCGGCCGAGGCCAAGGTCACCGGCGCCTGGGACTTCGGGGCCGACGTGGCGCTGCACATGCCGCCCGACACCCTGCGGCTGGCGCTGGTGCAGGCCAGCGTCTCCCACGCCAACATCAAGGGGATCGACACCTCCGCCGCGGAGAAGATGCCGGGCGTGGTGAAGATCGTGACCTGGAAGGACGTGAAGGGGAAGAACGCCATCACCGGCCTCATCACCTTCCCGACCAACAAGGGCGACGGCTGGGACCGCCCCATCCTCTGCAAGGAGAAGGTGTTCCAGTTCGGCGACGCCATCGCCATCGTCTGCGCGCACAGCGAGGACCAGGCCCGGGCCGCCGCCGAGGCGGTCAAGGTCGACCTCGAGGTGCTGCCGGCCTACATGAGCGGCACGGCCGCCATGGCGCCGGACGCCCTGGAGATCCACCCCGGCGTGCCCAACGTCTACTACGAGCAGGGCATCGAGAAGGGCGCGGACACGAAGTCCCTCATGCAGGGCGCCGCCTACACCGCGGAGATCGAGACCTACTGCAGCAGGCAGCCGCACCTCCACCTCGAGCCCGACTGCGGCAGCGCCTACTTCGAGGAGGACGGTACCCTCGTCATCCAGTCGAAGAGCATCGGCCTCCACCTGCACCACGCCATGATCGCCCCCGGCCTGGGCGTCGACCCGGCCAAGCTGCGGCTGGTCCAGAACGGCGCCGGCGGCACCTTCGGCTACAAGTTCAGCCCCACCATGGAGGCGCTGCTGGGCGCCGCCGCCATGGCCACCGGGCGGCCGGTGTCCCTGAAGTACAACATGTTCCAGAACATCACCTACACCGGGAAGCGCTCGCCCGGGAACGTGAAGTGCAAGCTGGGGGCGGACAAGAACGGCAAGCTGACCGCCATGGAGACGGACTGGTGGATCGACCACGGCCCGTACTCCGAGTTCGGCGACCTGCTGACCGTGCGCCAGGCGCAGTTCATCGGCGCTGGCTACGACATCCCCAACATCCGCGGCCACGGCAAGACCGTCTGCACCAACCACGCCTGGGGCTCCGCCTTCCGCGCCTACGGCTCCCCGCAGTCGTTCCTGGCGTCGGAGCAGGCCATCGACATCCTGGCGGAGAAGATGGGGATGGATCCGTTCGAGCTCCGGTACAGGAACATCTACCGGCCGCCGGCCACCACCCCCACCGGCCAGACGCCCGACGTCTACTGCCTGCAGGGGCTCTTCGACAAGCTCCGCCCGAAGTACGAGGAGGCCAAGCGGCGCTGCCAGAAGCTCTCCACCGCAGACCGGCCCCGCGGCGTGGGGCTGTCGCTGGGCATCTACGGCTGCGGCCTCGACGGTCCGGACGGCTCCGAGGTGGCGGTGGAGCTCACCCGCGCCGGCGTGACCATCTACAACACCTGGCAGGACCACGGCCAGGGCGCCGACCTGGGCACGCTGACCTTCGCCCATGAGACCTTGCGGCCGCTGGGCCTCAAGCCCGAGCAGATCAGGCTGGTGATGAACGACACGTCGCTGCCCAACAGCGGGCCCTCGGGCGGCAGCCGGTCGAACGTCTTCATCGGCAACGCCATCAAGGTCGGCTGCGAGATGCTGCTCAACGCCATGAAGAAGCCGGGCGGCAAGTACCGGAGCTACGAGGAGATGGTGGCGGAGAAGATCCCGCTCAAGTACTCGGGCAAGTGGGTGGCGGCGGATTGCACGGCCATCGACAACAAGACCGGCCAGGGCAAGCCGTTCCCCGTCTACATGTACGAGCTGTTCATGCCCGAGGTCGAGGTCGACGTGAAGTCGGGGCACGTCCAGGTGGTGAAGTTCACCACGGTGGTCGACGTGGGCACGGTCATCAACCGGGCCACGGTGGACGGGCAGATCTGCGGCGGCCTGGCCCAGGGCATCGGCCTGGCCCTGACCGAGGACTTCGACGACCTGGAGCGGCACACCAACCTCAAGGACTGCGGCCTGCCGTACATCAAGGACATCCCGGACGACATCGAGATCATCTACCAGGAGACCCCCCGCCCGCTCGGCCCGTTCGGCGCGGCCGGCGTGGGCGAGGCGCCGCTCACCGCCCCGCACCCGGCGATCCTCAACGCCATCTACAACGCCTGCGGCGTGCGGATCACCAAGGTCCCGGCCCTGCCGCAGGTGGTGAAGGCGGCCCTGGAGGCGAAGCGCCGCTAGCGGTACGGTCTCGGGATGGATCCCCGGAGCGTCCGCGAGCGCGAGGCGCAGTGCACGCAGGAGAGCCCCCCTGCGTGCACCGCCGCCTGTCCCGTGCACGTGGACGCTCGGGCGCTGGTGGACAAGGTCCAGAAGGGGGACCTGGCCGGCGGGCTCTCGCTCCTGGCCCGGCACGTCCCCTTCCCCCAGATCGTCGCCCGCCTCTGCCCGCACCCCTGCGAGCCGGTGTGCAAGCGCGGGGAGGTGGGCGAGCCGGTCCGGATCGGTGCGCTGGAGCGCGCCTGCGCCGAGCACGGCGGGCCCGCCCCGCCCCGGGTCCGGCAGCCGCGCAAGCGCAAGCGGGCGGCGGTGGTGGGGGGCGGGCTCTCCGGGCTCGCCGCGGCGGCGGAGCTCGCCGTCCGCGGCTACCCGGTGGAGGTGCTCGAGGCCGGCCCGGCGCTCCTCCCCCGGTTGCGCGGGCTCTCGGCGAAGGTGCTCCCGGCCGAGGCCATCGAGGCCGACCTGTCGGCCCTGGACCGGCTGGAGGTGGTGGTCCGCTGCGGCGTCCGGGTGGGCGATCCCGGCGCGCCCACCGTCGACGACCTGGCGGAGCGGTTCGACGCCGTCTACCTTGCCGTCGGGCCGGGGCCGGCCCGGGGACTCTCGGCCGCGCTGGCGCTGGCCGGGGACGGGCGGATCGAGATCGACCCGCTCACCTGCGCCACCAGCCACCCCAAGGTCTTCGCCGGCGGATCCCACCGCCAGGCGCCGGCCGCCTGGTCCTCGATCGCCTCGCTGCAGGACGGGGTGCGCGCCGCCGTCTCCATCGATCGGCTGCTGCAGGGCGCGTCGCTCACCGCCCGTCGCGAGGGCGAGGGTCCCCTGGAGAGCCGGCTCTACGTGAGCACCAAGGGGTTCGCGCCGTCCCGGGCGGTGGCGCCTGCCGACCCGTCGCGCGGCTACGACCGGGAGGAGGCGGTGCGGGAGGCCGGGCGCTGCCTGCCCTGCCAGTGCCTGGAGTGCGTCAAGGTCTGCGAGTACCTGGCCCACTACAAGTCCTACCCGCGCCGTTACATCCGCGAGATCTACAACAACGACACCATCCTCATGGGGGCGCACCTGGCCAATCGGATGGTGAACTCCTGCACCCTGTGCGGGCTGTGCGCCGCCGTCTGCCCGGAGAAGCTGCCCATGGGCGAGGTGTGCCTGGAGGCCCGCCAGAGCATGGTGGCCAAGGGCAAGATGCCGCCCTCGACCCACGAGTTCGCCCTGCAGGACATGGCCTTCAGCCTGGGGCCGGGCTTCGCCCTGGCGCGCCCCCCACCCGGCGCCGATTCCTGCGCCACCCTCTTCTTCCCCGGGTGCCAGCTCTCCGGCTCGTCGCCCGACCAGGTGGCGGAGGTCTACGCGCGGCTCCGCGCCCAGCTCCCGGGCGGCGTGGGGCTCTTCCTCGGCTGCTGCGGGGCCCCGGCGCGCTGGGCAGGGCGGGAGGAGGCCTTCCGGGGCGTGCTCTGCTCGCTGGAGGAGGCCTGGGAGCGCCTGGGCCGGCCCGTCATCGTCACGGCCTGCTCCTCCTGCCACAAGGTGCTGCGCGAGGGGTTGCCCCAGGTGCCGGTCGAGCCGCTGTGGACCCGGCTCGCGCCCCCCCCGCCGCCCGGGCCGGGGGCCAGGCGCCGCAGCCTGGCCATCCACGACCCGTGCACTACCCGCGGCGACGTCGCCGTCCAGGAGGCGGTCCGGCGCCTTCTGGCCCAGGCCGGGGTGGACGTGGTCGAGCTCAACGAGCGGGGGCTCGAGACCTGCTGCGGCTTCGGTGGCCTGGTGCGCTTCGCCAACCCGGAGGTGGCGGGGAAGATGGTCCGGCGGCGCGCCGGGGAGAGCGCGGCGGACTACGTCACCTACTGCGCCACCTGCCGGGACAGCTTCGCCCGCGAGGGCAAGCGCGCACTCCACCTCCTCGACCTGCTCGTCGGGACCGATCAGGCCGACCCCGCCGCCCGCCCCGACCCGGGGCTCTCGCGCCGCCGGGAGAACCGTGCCAGGCTGAAGCGCCGCCTGCTACGGGAGGTGTGGGGGGAGCCGGCCGGCGAGGAGGGCGCGTCCGTGGAGCTCGAGGTCTCCCCCGAGGTGCTGGCCGTGCTGGAGCGGCGGATGATCCTGGTCGAGGACGTCCGCAAGGTGGTGGAGCACGCCGAGCGGACCGGGCAGAAGCTCGAGGACCCGGCCACCGGCCACTTCCTGGCGGCGCACCGTCCGGTGGAGGTGACCTACTGGGTGGAGTACTCCCGCACCGATCGCGGGGTGGTGGTCCACAACGCCTACAGCCACCGAATGCAGGTGGCCGCGCAATGACCACCGCCGGCCAGGGCGAAGGGGGCGAGCGGTCCTGGGCCTGCGCGCGCTGCAAGGTCCCGCTGGTGCAGGGCAAGGTCACGGTCAGCTACCTCGGCAACGAGTTCCCGCTGGAGCTCCTCCGCTGTCCGAGCTGCGGGTTCGTGCTGGTCAGCGAGGCGCTGGCCACCGGCAAGATGCTCCAGGCGGAGCAGGCGCTGGAGGACAAGTGAGCGCCGCCGGCCCGGCCGAGGATCCCGGGCCGGGCCAGGCGCCGCGGGAGGGCGTCGAGCTCGGGCCGCCGCCGGGGCCGGGCGGCGCCGACCTCCTCTCCCGGGCGGTCGCGCTGGCGGGGTTCCGGCCGGGCGCCCGGGTCCTCGACGTGGGGTGCGGCGCGGGCCGGAGCGTCGAGCTCCTCCGGCGTCGCTTCGGGCTCAAGGCGGCGGGCCTGGACGCCGACCCGGGCGCCGCGGCGGCGCGGGGCCTCCCGCTCCTGCGCGCCCGGGGAGAGCGGCTTCCCGTCGCCGACGGCGCGCTGGACGGCGTCCTCCTCGAGTGCGTGCTCTCGGTGATGGCCGGGCGGGCCGCGGTCCTTTCCGAGTGCGTCCGCGCGCTCTCCCCCGGGGGCAGGCTGATCGTGGCCGACCTGTTCGCCCGCGGCGGCCAGGGCGAGGCCTTCTCGCCGGCCGCCTGCGGGGCGTCGTTCCTGTCCCGGGAGGCGCTGGTCGAGCTCGTCGAGCGGCAGGGGCTCCGGGTGGAGTGCTGCGAGGACCGGTCCGAGGTCCTCCGGGAGTACCTGTTCCGCTTCGTCATGGAGCGGGGGCCGGTCGAGGACCTCCTTCGCTATCTGGGCGGCGCCGGGGCCGATCCCCGCGCCACCGCCGCCGGCGTGCGCCGGCTCGGCTACCTGCTCTTGCTGGCGGTGAAGCGCCGCTGACCCGGGGGCGCCCGGCCCACGCGCGCCCACACCGCCCGACGGCGTCGCCGCGCGCCGCCATCGCGGCGGCGCGCGTCCCCTGTCCGTGGATGGCGCGGCCGGTGGCGGGAGGCCTAAGCTCTCGACCGGGGGTCCGCCGCCATGTCCCAGCCCACCGTCGATCGCCGTCGCTTCCACCGCGTCCGCGTGCCCATCCTGGTCCGCCCCGCCGGGCCGCTCACCCGCGTGGCCCCGCGCCAGGTGGGCGACATCTCGCTGGGGGGCATGCGCGCCTACTCCGACGAGAAGGAGGCGCTGGGGACGCGCCTGGAGCTGGAGCTCTTTCTCCCCGCGGGCGCCAGCGTCACCTGCCTGGCCGAGATCGTCTGGATCGAGCCCCTCGCCGAGGGCGCGCCGGCGCGGTTCGAGATGGGCCTCCGCTTCGTCCAGGTCGAGCCCGAGGAGCTGAACCGGATCGCCGCGGTGTTGGAGGACTGAAGTGCGGGCGGGCCACCGGGGGGGCGGCCCGCCGGACGCGGGGCTCTCCGAGGGCGAGGCCCGAGGCCGAGTCGGCGTCGGCCGTGAAGGGCGAGCCCGTCACCGGGGCGATGGATCCGTCGGCCCCGATGGTGAACACGCTCCAGGGTGCCGATCGACTCGTCGGCGGCCACCAGCAGCGAGCCGTTGCGGGTCACGGACAGCGAGGTCATGGCGTCGACCCCGCTCACCGTGAAGGGGGAGCCGGGGACGGCCGCGAGGGCGCCGCTCGCCAGCGGGAACCCGACGATCTCGTCGGGGTCCGTTGCCCCCGGAGGAGCCGCCGGCGAAGGGCCAGCCGCCGATCTTCGAGGCCGCGCCCGAGGTACGGCCGCGGAGCGGGCGGATCGATCCCCCGAGGTCAGAACGCCAGGGCCAGCGCCGCCAGCGCCAGGCCGGCGGCGGCCAGCGCGGTGCCGCCGATCCCCAGCACCAGCGCCAGGAGCCCGCCACCGAGGAGCGATCCCAGGCAGCCGCCCAGCAGATCGGCGGCGTAGAGCCAGCCGGCGGCCGCGCCGGGTCGGCCGGGTCCCAGCCTCGCGGCGTGGCCGAAGAGCACCGACAGCGCGGTGCCGTCGGCGAGGAGGAAGGCGGCGCTCGCGGCCAGCCCGGAGCCCAGCTCCGCCCGCGACACCGCCGCGAAGCCCGCCGAGAGGAGGGCCAGGGCCGCGAGGGCGCACGCCGCAAAGGCCCGGCCCGGGCGGCCGCCCCTGGCGCCGGCGCGGGCGGAGAGCCCGGCGCCCGCCGCCATCCCGGCCATGAGGGCGGTGAGCAGCACCCCCAGGTCGCGGTAGAGGGCCCCGGACCAGGCCTGGTAGCGGAGGATGGCGGCAGCCTCCAGCGACATGGCGGCGAAGGACGCGACCAGGAGGAGCGCCGCCGGGCGGGCCCGGGCCGAGAGGCGCGCGGAGAGGGCCAGCGCCGCCAGGGCGCCCAGCACGGCGCACACTGGCCCGCGCCCGGGGAGCCGGGCATCCTGCTCACCGCCCCGCATCCGACCCAGCCAGAGGAGCGCCGTCTGCTGGTAGCAGACCGGCCGCTCGTCGGTGTTGGGCTCCGCCCCGGAGGTGGCCAGCTGCCGCTCCACCGCCGCGGCCCGGTCGTTGGTGAGGAGGTAGCGCAGGCTCTCCGGCGTGACCTCGCGCGCCGAGATCCCCCGCGCCCGCAGCCGGGCGCCGAGCTCGGCGGGGTCGCGGACCAGGGCCGCCGGCGAAGCCAGGAACACGTCGGTGCTCCCGGGGAGCACGAGCACCTCGGGGAAGGCGGCGCGCAGGGCCGCGTGGACGGCGCCGTTGCGCCGCAGGAGCCCGGGGGTCCACAGGTTCTCCAGGGAGGGGAGCCGGAGCGCCAGCACGCCGCCCGGGGCGAGGCGGGCCCTGCAGCGCCGGAAGAACTCGGTGGTGTAGAGCCGGTTCACCCGCCCCGAGGAGGGCTCGCCCGCCCCGACGACGATGAGGTCGTACGGGTCGCCGGCGCCGGCCAGGAAGGCGCGCGGGTCGGCGACGAGGAGGTGCAGCGCCGGGTCGGCCAGCGCCGCGCGATCGGCCGGGGGGAGGCGCGGCGCGAGGGCCGCGACCAGTGGCCCGTCGAGCTCGACCACGTCCAGCCGGGCAGGGCGATGCTTCAGCAGCTCGGCGGCGAGGCCGTAGAGGCCGCCCTGGAGCACCAGGGCGCGCGGGTGGGGAACGGCCTGGAGCGCCGCCGGATGGACCAGGATCTCGGCCTCCGTCCCCTCGCTGTCCCAGGCCAGGGCGTCGTCCTCGAAGACGGTGAGCTGTCCCTGTGCCTCGGCCACGGTCACCCGGCCGTAGGGCGTGTCCCGGGTGAGGGCCAGCGAGGGGTGGTTCCAGCCACTTGTCCAGCGATCGAGCGCGCCCGCCCCGGCCGCGGCCAGGAGGAGGGCGGCGGCGAGGAGGAGCGGGGCGGGGCGGCGCCTCGGCAGCGCGGCCGCCCCGGCGGCCGCGGCGGCGGCGCCGCCGGCGAGGACCAGCACCAGGTTGGACAGCCCGGCGCCGATGCCGGCGTTGGCGGCGGCGCAGCCGAGCGCGCCCCCCAGGCTTTCCCACCCGTAGGCCGCCGCCAGGCTCCCGCCGGCGCCGAGGAGCGTGCGCGCGCCGGTGCGGAAGAGCCAGCCGAGGATCGCGCCCGCCGGCATGACGCCCAGGGCGGCGGTGAGGAGCTGCCTCCCGAGCGGCAGGTAGGCGCCGGGCACGCCTCCCAGGAGGATCCGCGCGCCGCGCAGGAAGGCGACCTCGGCCGGGAGGAGCGCCGCGAGGATGGCGAGCCCCGCCCCGAGCGCGGCCCAGGGATCGGCCCGCACCCTCACAAGCGCGCCGGCGGCGCCGGCCGCCAGCCAGCAGGCGGTCCCCACCAGGAACACCAGCTCGACGCCGAAGGAGGCCACCGCCAGCTCGCGGAGCAGCGCCACCTGGCAGAGCATGGAGAGGAACCCGACGGCGGCCAGGGCGCTGGCGGGCCGCCGTCTCACGTCCGGCCGGCCTCGGCGAAGACCTCGGCCTGGAAGACCGAGAGCGAGGCCCCGTCGCGCCAGCAGCCGGCGGGCAGCCAGGCCTTCTGGCACAGGTGGTCGAGCATCTCCTCGCGTCCCCATCCCTGCTCCGCGGCCACCTGCGGCAGGAAGACGGCCCGGCGCCCTCCCTTGTCGAGGACCACGCCGTCGCGTCCCGGGACCACCTCCGCCGCCCCGGCAACGGGGCGAGGCGACGAGAGCACCGAGATCTCGATCCGCAGCGCGCCGAGCTCGGCCAGGGTCACCGGCGGGAAACGGTCGTCGTGCACCGCCGCCTCGACCGCCATGGCCGCCACGGTCTCCTCCAGGGGCTCGCCGCCCCAGAGCCGGCCGATGCAGCCCCGCAGCTCGCCCCGACGCGTGAGCGTCACGAAGGCCCCGCGCCGCAGGGAGGGGCCAGGGGAAGGGCCGTGCGGTCCCGGGAGGTGCCCTTTGGCCAGGTGGCCGGCGATGGCTTCCCGCGCCCGCGAGAGCAGGGCCGCCCGGGCCCCGTCGTCGAGCTCGCCCGCGGCGAAGGCCACCGCCCCGTAGCCGACCACCCGGTCCCGGTCGCCGCCAGGGACGTCGGCCGAGCTGGCCTGGCGGATCAGGGTGGCTCGGTTCGCCCCCAGCGCCCGCGCCGCGGCGATGGCGGCGAGGATGGGCCCCTCGCCGCAGGCGCAGGTGACGAGGCCGGGGACGCCGCGTGCCATCTCGGCAGCGATGGTGGTTCGCACCGCCTCCGCGTCCATGGCCACCACCGCGCCCAGCACCCGGCGGTCGGTGGCGGACGCGTCGCTCGCCGAGGGATAGTGGGACAGGTCGGAGCTGGCGACGAGGAGCGCCCGCCTCCCGTGGAGGACCTTCGCCAAGGCCGCGCCCAGGCGCTGGCACATGGCCGGGTCGGGGGTGCCGATCACCAGCGGCAGGATCCTCGCCGCCGGGAACAGGACCTGCGCGAAGGGAAGCTGGACCTCGACCGAGTGCTCGCGGGCGTGGGGGAGGGCGTCCTCCACCACGTCGGGATCGACCCGGAGCAGCTCCAGGGCAGCTTCCCGGTCCACGGGGACGATCCCCAGCGGCGTCCGGAACCCGTCGCCGGGGTAGAGGGCGACCCTGCGGAAGCCGGCGGTGGTGTGGTTTGTGCCCAGGATCACCACCAGCTCGGTCCGCTGCCCCTCCGCCTGTCGCCAGGCGTCGGCGGCCACCTGGCCGGAGAAGGCGTAGCCGGCGTGGGGTGCGACGATGGCGGTCGGGGGCTGGCCGGCGGGTGGGGCGGCCTCGCGCAGCATGCGCTCCACCGCCGCGCGGAGCACCGCGGGGTCGGCCGGGTAGAAGCTGCCCGCCACCGCCGGCTCCCGGATCGGGGCGCCCGGGCCCGGCGAGGTCGCGCCCGCGGCCGCGGGGCTGGGCGTGGCCCCGGCCATCCACCCGGCCGCCAGGAGGGCGAGCTTGCTCACGCGCATGGCCACCTCTAGGCCCAGACGCCGGCGATGGGCTGCTGGCAGAACCGACACCGCCCGTCGCGGATGTCCAGGCTGGTGACGAAGAAGCTGCTGCGGGCCACGACCACCTTCCCGCAGCGGGGGCAGTAGGTGTGGTTGCCGGGGTGTCCGGGCACGTTGCCGACGTAGGCGTAGCGGATGCCGGCGGCCAGGGCCAGCTCCCGGGCCCGCTCCAGCGTGGCCACCGGCGTGGGGGGGAGGTTCTGGAGCAGGTAGTCCGGGTGGAAGCGGGTGAAGTGGAGCGGAACGTCCGGCCCCAGCTCCCCGGCCACCCAGCGCGCGAGCCCGTCCAGCATGCGCAGCGAGTCATTGAGGGTGGGCACCACCAGATTGACCAGCTCGAGGTGGACGCCGCTGCGGGCCGCCTGGCGGATGGAGCGCAGCACCGCCGAGAGATCCGCACCGCACACCTCGCGGTAGAACTCCGGGCTGTAGCCCTTCAGGTCGATCTTCACGGCCGCCAGGGCCCGGCACATCTCGGCGAGCGGCGCCTCGCTCGCGTAGCCGCAGCTCACCAGGACCGAGCGGACGCCCTCCGCCCGGGCGGCGCTGGCCACCTCCAGCAGGTACTCGGCCTGCACGGTCGGCTCGTTGTAGGTGAAGGCGATGACCGGGTCGTGGGAGGCGGCAGCGGCTGCGGCCAGCTCGGCGGGCGCGCGCCAGGGGACGTCCTCCTCCTCGGGCCGCGCCTGGGAGATCTGCCAGTTCTGGCAGAAGCGGCAGCGCAGCGGGCATCCGGCCGTGCCCAGGGAGAGGGCCACCGCGCCGGGCAGGAAGTGATAGAAGGGCTTCTTCTCGATGGGGTCGCGGTGGATGGCCAGGGGGCGCCCGTAGACCAGACTGCGGAGCTCGCCGCCGGCGTTGAACCTGGCATGGCAGCCGCCGGCCTGGCCGGGCAGGATGGTGCAGGCCCGGGCGCAGAGCCCGCACCGGACCAGGCCGGGCGGGTGGTGGTGGGGCGGGAGCGGCGCCGCGCCGGCGTGGCAGGCCGCGCAGTCGGCCCCGGCCTGCTCGACCGAGGTCCAGAAGCGGGCCCGGGGAGCGGCCGCCACCAGGTCCTGGAGCCGGCTCCTGGCGAGCGAGCGTCCCCCCGGCGCGGCGACCAGCCCGCCGCCCGCCAGGAGGGGCAAGAGCCGGGCAGAAGCCCGGAGAAGCTCCCGCCGCGTCAGCATGGCAAGGATCGTACTCCAGATCGCGCGAGGCGTGCGCCAGCCGCGATGCTGCGTCCCGCATCACCCCGATGGACGTGGGTCGGCGCCGGGGAAGGCCGGCTCCCTGGCCCAGTCGGTCGAGCGCCAGGGAATCGTCGGTGGGCCAGCGGAGTGCCAGCGCCGGGTCCGCGGCCGGGCGTGCTAGCATCCCCTCGGCCCTGACCTCGGATGCCGCGCCTTCCGCGAACGACGATCCGGACCCTGGCGGCCGCCGCCGCAGTCGCGAGCGTCGCGGCCGCCGCCGATCCGGCGGCCCAGGTCCCGCCCCCCTCGTCCCCGGAGCGGACCGTGTCCTCGCTGCCGCCGTCGACCCAGCCAGCGGCCATCGAGCAGGATCTCCCCGAGCTCCTGGGCAGGCTCATCGGCCTCACTCCCGGCGCAGCCCCCGCGCCCAGGCGGTTCCACGCGGCGCTGCTCCCCTACGTGCTGGAGAACCCCCTGCTGGGCACCGGGGGCGGGCTGGCGGTGGTGGGGGGCTTCCGGCTGGGGTCCTCGGACACGCCCTATTCGCGCTTCGAGGCGAGCGGCTTCCTCACCACCAACCACCAGGAGGGCGTGCTGGTCCGCTCCGAGGTCCGCCTGCCGGCCAACCAGTGGATCCTGGTCGGCGACTGGGGCGGGGGGCGCTTCCCCAACCCGGCCTGGGGGATCGGCGGCAGCTCCCAGCCCGAGGACCGCACCATCGTCCAGCGCAGCCAGGTCCAGATCCACGAGACGGTGTACCGGCTCCTGCTCGGCCACCTCTACGCCGGCCTGGGCTTCTTCGCCGACGACTTCTACAACATCGTCGACGTGCGCCACGCCGCCGGGGAGCCCACCCGCTTCAGCGACTACCCCTACGGCACCAGCGGCCGATCGATCTCCTCGGGCACCACGCTGAACCTGCTCTGGGACGCCCGGGACAGCACGGTGGCGCCCACCCGGGGCAGCTACCTGCTGGGCCGGTTCCGGTTCGGGCCGTCGTTCCTGAGCAGCGAGGACGACTGGACCTCCTTCTACCTGGACGGCCGGACCTACTACGCCATCCCCGGGAGGCGGGACGTGCTGGCGCTGTGGGCCTTCGCCTGGTCGAGCTACGGCCGGACGCCCTACCTGCTCCTGCCACAGGTGGGCGCAGACCCCGAGCACCGGTCGGGCCGGGGGATGGTGGAGGGGCGGTACGCGGCGCTCGACCTCCTCTACGGCGAGGCCGAGTACCGGGCCCACCTGTGGAAGGCGCTGGGCGCGGTGGCCGCGGTGAACTTCACGCTCCCCAGCGACCGCCAGGCCGGCCACGGTCCGCCCACCTTCCGCACCGTGCACCCGGCCCTGGCCACCGGCCTGCGGCTCCTGCTCGACCGCAGCTCCGGGTCCAACCTGGTGTTCGACGTCGCCTGGGCGCCGCGGGGCTCCCTGGCCTTCTACCTCAACGCCAACGAGACGTTCTGACGGAGGGGCACTGCGCCTGCCGCGGCGCAGGCGGGACCGGCCGCGTCCTTCAGGCCGCCAGCGCCTCGGAGGTGCGCTCGTCGGCGGTGACCTCCCTCCTCTTCCACAGGTAGTAGATGGCGGGGTAGACGAGCAGCTCCATGAGGAAGCTGGTCACCAGGCCCCCGACCATGGGCGCGGCCACGCGCTTCATGAGGTCGGCGCCGGTGCCGGTGGACCACATGATGGGGAGCAGCCCCATCATGGCGGCGAAGACGGTCATGGCCTTGGGGCGGACGCGCTTCACCGCACCGTGGATGATGGCCTCCACCAGGTCGCCCCGGGTGCGGAGCTGGCCACGCCTCCTTGCCTCGTCGTGGGAGAGGTCGAGGAAGAGGAGCATGAACACGCCGGTCTCGGCGTCGAGCCCCATGAGCGCGATCAGCCCCACCCACACGGCGATGGACACGTTGTAGGAGAGGAGCCAGAGCAGCCAGACCGCTCCCACGGCCGAGAAGGGCACCGCCAGCATCACCACGCTGGCCTTGAAGGCGCTGCGGGTGTTCAGGTAGAGCAGGCCGAAGATGAGGATCAGGGTGAGCGGCAGGATGACCTTGAGCCGCTCCTTCACCCGCAGCATGTTCTCGTACTGGCCGCTCCAGATGAGGGAGTAGCCGGCGGGGAGGCGGTCGGTGACGGTCCGGGTGGCCACCTTGGCCAGGTCCACGTAGGAGCCGACGTCGATCCGGGAGGTGTCGAAGTCGACGTAGACGTAGCCGGCCAGGAGCCCGTTCTCGTCGCGGATCATCGACGGGCCCTGGGCCAGGTGGACGTCGGCGATCTCCTCCATGGGGATCTGGCCCTGGCCGCCGGGGAGCGGCAGGAGCACCCGGCGCAGGGCGGAGAGGTCCTCGCGGTAGTCGCGGGCGTAGCGGACGTTGATGCCGTAGCGCTCGCGCCCCTCCACGGTGGTGCTCTGGTTGTCGCCGCCCACCGCGGTCATGACCATCATGTTGGCGTCGTCGACGGAGAGCCCGTAGCGGGCCAGCTGATCGCGGCGGAGGACGAAGTCCAGGAAGTAGCCGCCGGCGACGCGCTCGGCGTAGACGCTGCGCGTGCCGGGCACCCGGGAGACGGCCCCCTCGACGTCCTTGGCGATCCGCTCCACCGTGGCGAGGTCGGCGCCCATGATCTTGATGCCGACCGGGGTGCGGATGCCGGTGGAGAGCATGTCCAGCCGCCCCTTGATGGGCATGGTCCAGGCATTGGAGATACCGGGGAGCTGGAGGGCGGCGTTCATCTCCGTCTCCAGCTCCTCCTGGCCGATCCGGTCGCGCCAGAAGGGGCGCAGCAGCCCCTTCAGCCACTCCGGCGCCCAGGAGGAGTACCAGCGGGGCCGCTCCCGCCACGCCCGCTCCGGCTTCAGGGTGACGGTGGTCTCCATCATGGTGAAGGGGGCCGGGTCGGTGGAGGTGTTGGCGCGCCCGGCCTTCCCGAAGACGCGCTCCACCTCGGGGAAGGTGCGCAGGATCTTGTCCTGCACCTGGAGCGCGCTCTGGGCCTCGGCCACCGACATTCCCGGCTGGACCGCGCTGGGCATGTAGAGGATGGTCCCCTCGCGCAGCGGCGGCATGAACTCCGAGCCGAGCCTGAGGTAGGCGGGGACGGTGGTCAGCACCAGCAGGACGGCGGCGGCGAGGGTCGCCTGGGCGTGCCGGACCACGAAGCGGCAGGGCCGTTCGTACAGCCGGTGCAGGAGGCGGGAGACGGGGTGGCTCTCCTCCGAGTGGTACTTGCCCACCAGGGCGCGGGTGGCCAGGGAGGAGAGGAGCCGCGGGCGGAAGCGGAAGGGCTCGATGCGCGCGAAGAGCATGCGCATGGCCGGGTCGAGGGTGATGGCCAGCACCGCGGCGATGGCCATGGCCAGGTTCTTGGAGAAGGCCAGCGGGCGGAAGAGCCGCCCCTCCTGGTCGACCAGGGTGAAGACCGGCAGGAAGGCCACGGCGATGACCAGGAGCGAGAAGAAGACCCCGGGGCCGACCTCCAGCAGCGCCTCCAGCCGCACCTGGTGGAAGTCGCCTTGCTTCCCGTCCTTCACCCAGTGGAAGATCTTGTTGTAGGCGTTCTCCACCTCCACGATGGCGCCGTCCACGAGCACGCCGATGGAGATGGCGATGCCGGCCAGCGACATCAGGTTGGCGTTGAGCCCCATGAAGTACATGGGGATGAAGGCCAGGGCCACCGACACCGGGATGGTGACGATGGGGATGATGGCCGAGGGGACGTGCCAGAGGAAGACCAGGACGATGACGGAGACGATGACGATCTCCTCCACCAGCTTCCCCTTCACCGTGTCGATGGCCTGCCCGATCAGCTCCGACCGGTCGTAGGTGGTGACCACCTCCACGCCCTTGGGGAGCGAGGGCCGGAGCTCGTCCAGCCGCGACTTGACCCGGTCGATGACCTGGAGGGCGTTCTCGCCCTGGCGCATGACCACGATGCCGCCCACCACGTCGCCCTGGCCGTCCAGGTCGGCCACCCCGCGCCGGAGCTCCGGGCCCAGGGAGACGGTGGCCACGTCCTTCACCTTGACCGGCGTCCCCCCGTCGGCGCGGAGCACCAGGTTCTCGAGGTCGGCGATGCCCTTCACGTAGCCGCGGCCCCGGACCATGTACTCCCGCCCGGAGAGCTCCACCAGCCGGCCGCCCACGTCGTTGTTGCCGTGGCGCACCGCCTGGATGACCGCCTCCAGCGGCAGCTTGTAGGAGGCGAGGGCGTTGGGGTTGACCGTGATCTGGTACTGGCGGACCTGTCCCCCCACGGTGGCCACCTCGGAGACGCCGGGCACGCTCTGGATGGAGTAGCGCAGGAACCAGTCCTGGTAGGAGCGCAGCTCGTCGGAGGCGTGCCGCCCGGTGCGGTCCACCAGGGCGTACTGGAAGACCCAGCCCACGCTGGTGGCGTCGGGGCCCAGCTCTGTCTGCACGTCCTTGGGGAGCTGCTGCTGGATCTTGGACAGGTACTCGAGCACGCGGCTCCGCGCCCAGTACATGTCGGTCCCGTCCTCGAAGATGACGTTGACGTAGCTGAAGCCGAAGTCGGAGAAGCCACGGATCGCCTTCACCTTGGGTGCGCCGAGCAGGGCGGCGGTGATGGGGTAGGTGACCTGATCCTCGAGGATGTCCGGGCTCCGGTCCCACCGGGAGTAGACGATCACCTGCGTGTCGGAGAGGTCGGGCAGGGCGTCGAGCGGGATGTGGCGCATGGTCCACCACGCGCCCACCAGGGCGGCGATGGCCGCGGCGATGACCAGGTACCGGTTCTCCGCGGAGAACCGGATGACCCACCGGATCATGGTGCGGTGCCCCCGGCCGGCGCCGTCCCGGCCCCGCTGGTCGAGGGGACGCCTGCGGCGGCGTGGTCCGGCTCCCGCGTCCCGGCACCCATGGTCGCGAGCGAGGCCCTCAGACGCGACTCCGAGTCGATGAGGAAGTTGGCCCGGGTGACGACCTGTTCGCCGGCGGCCAGGCCCTTGACCACCTCGGCGTGGACGCCGTCGGAGTCGCCCAGCTCCACCTCCCGCGGCTGGAACTTCCCGTCCCCCAGGGCCACGAAGACGATCTTCCGCGTCCCCGAGTCGACCACCGCGTCGGTGGGGATGCGCAGGCCGGTGCGTGAGGCACCCTGCAGCACCACCTCGCCGAACATCTCCGGCTTGAGCTCGCCGGTGGGGTTGGGGAACTCGAGCCGGACCGACACCGTGCGGGTCCGGGGGTCGAGCTGGGGGGCGATGAAGGCCACCCGGCCCCGGAAGGTGCGGTTGGGATAGGCCTGGAGCGTGAGCGCGGCCGCCATGCCCACCCTCACGTGGCGCAGCTCGGTCTCGTACACGTCGGCCAGCACCCAGACCCGCGAGAGGTCGACCATCTCCACCGGCATGTCCCCGGCGTTGACACGCATCCCGGGGATGGCGTCGCGCTTGGTGATCACGCCATCCATGGGGGCGTAGAAGGTGAGGTCCTTCACCGGCTGGCCGGTCCGGGCGATCTCGTCCAGCTCCGCCTCGGGCACGTCCCACAGCTCGAGCTTGCGGCGCGCCGAGGCGACCAGCGCGTCGCCATCGCCCGGGTCGGCGCCGCCCTTGGCCAGCTCCGCGCGGGTGCGGAGGGCGAGCAGGTACTCCTCCTCGGCGGCCAGGAGATCCGGGCTGTAGAGGGAGAACAGGGCGCCGCCCCTCTTCACCGGCTGTCCCACGAAGTCGGCGTGGGCGTGGGTGACGTAGCCGCCCACCTTGAGGTTCACGTGGTGGATGCGGGTCTCGTCCACCGCCACCTTGCCGTTGGTGCGCCAGGCTCCGCCCACCGGCCCGCCCTCCGCCGGCGCGGTCCGCAGCCCGATGAGCTGCTGGCGGACGGGGTCGATGGCCACGGTGGTGAGCCCCTCGACCGGGGCGGCCGCCGCCCCGCTGCCGCCGAGCTCGTCCTGGTAGACCGGGAGGAAGTCCATCCCCATCGAGTCCTTGGCTGGCGCCGGCGAGGTCTCCCCCGTGCCCATGGGGTTCCGGTAGAAGGCGATCCTCCGCTGGCCTCGCGTCCCGCCGGTCCCGCCCGGCGCCGGCGCGCCGTCCACCCGCACCAGCTCCATGCCGCAGATGGGGCAGTCGCCGGGGTGGTCCTGGACGACGGTAG
>Ga0335071_10000985_pt1 | contig 30813 bp, 28 predicted proteins | sample Lox_Sample_15_FD_206724 | JGI IMG/M metagenome (GOLD analysis project Ga0335071, IMG submission 206724) | Soil microbial communities from Loxahatchee National Wildlife Refuge, Florida, United States - Lox_Sample_1.5 | ecosystem: Environmental > Terrestrial > Soil > Wetlands | place: USA...
GTGGGAGTGCAACTCGGGGAGTTCCTGCGGCACCGTCTTCTCCCAGATCCACACGATGTCGAGCCAGACGTTGGCCTCTGGGCAGAGGTCCTCATCGAGATAGACAGGGTCCGGATAGCTGAAACCCTTGACCGCGCTGAAGTCGTGGTGCGCGAGGTCGCTGACCAGCTTGGGGTCCTCGACGATGTACCTGCCGTACTTGCCGTCCATGTCGCCCCCGCCTCGCTACTTGCCCGTGTACTCGGGCTTGCGCTTCTCGAAGAAGGCGTTGGCGGCCTCCTTCTGGTCGGCGGTGCCGAAGCACATGGCGTAGGCCTCGCGCTCGTAGTCCATGCCGACGGTGAGCGGCAGGTCGAGCGACTTGTTCACCGCCATCTTCGCGATCTTGAGGATCACGGGGCTGTTGCGCAGCAGGTCGCTCACCATCTTCTCGGTGGCCTCGCGCAGCTCGGTGGCCGGCACCACCTTGTTGACGATGCCGTAGCCGAGCGCCTCGTCGGCGTCCATCGTGCGGCCGCTGAAGATGAACTCCTTGGCGCGCTTCTCGCCCATCAACCGCGGCAGCACCTGTGTGCCCCCGCAGCCGGGGATGACGCCCACGCGGATCTCGGGCTGGCCGAACTTGGCCGTGTCGGCGGCGATGGCGAGGTCGGCGGCGAGCACGAGCTCACAGCCGCCGCCGAGCGCCAGGCCGTTGACCATGGCGATGACCGGCTTGGAGAGGCCACGGATGGCCTCGTGCGGCCGGCGGCGCGCCTTGTACGCGACCGCGTCGACGACCTGCCGCGTGGGGAACTCGTCGATGTCGGCGCCGGCGCTGAAGGCCTGGTCGCCGGCGCCGGTGACGACGACGACGTGGACGTCGGGGTCCAGGCCGGCGCGCTCGAGAGCATGCGACATCTCCACCCGCAGCTCGTCACTCTGGGCGTTGCGCTTCTCCGGCCGGTTCAGCGTGATCCACGCCGTGTGGCCGTCGACCTCGTAGAGCACGGTGTTGTAGTCGGCCTCCATGGGCATGCTTTGCCTCCTCGCCGGATGCTATGCGGGAACGGCCGGGCGGAGGACTCTTCCGCCCGCCGCCCGGCCGTCGCGCCTGCTAGTTCTTGAGGATCAGGGCCGCGTTGTTGCCGGCCATGCCGTACACCTCGGACATGCCGACCCTGGCGCCCTCCACCTGCCGCGCACCGCACTGGCCGCGGAGCTGGATCACCATCTCGTACACCTGCGCGAAGCCCTGCGCCATGGTGGCCTCGCCGAAGCTGGAGAAGCCGCCGCTGGGGCAGACCGGCAGCTTGCCGCCGATCACGGTGTCGCCGTTGCGCAGCGCGAGGTGGGCGGTGCCCTCCTCGAAGAAACCCATCGTCTCGAGGTACTGGAAGTAGTGCCACGAGCTGTTGTCCGGCACCTCGACGAAGTCGATGTCCTCGGGGCCCATGCCGGCGTCGGCGAAGGCGGCTTTGGCGGCCACGTAGCTCTCGCTGATGATCGGCACGCCCTCCTTGGGCTGGAAGCCGAGCACCGGGATGCGCGTGGTCGGGTCGCCATACAGCGGGCTGCCGAGGCCGGAGCCGACGATGGTGATGGGCTTGCTCGTGTACTGCTTCGCCTTCTTGGCGTTGCAGAGGATCACGGCGCCGGCGCCGTCGCTGGTGGCGCAGATCTCGAAGAGGCGGAGCGGATCGCACACCATCGGCGAGGCGAGGACCTCGTCCAGGGTGAATTCCTTCTGGTACCTCGCCGCGGGGTTGATGGAGCCGTGCTTGCTGGTCGCGACCTTGACGCCGGCCAGATCCTCGTCGGTGATGTCGAACTTGTCCATCTTCTTGCGGCACTCGAGGGCCCAGTACACCGGGTTGGGCATGCCCATGAGCCAGCGCATGGTGTCGTCGGCCGGCACCGGCTCCTCATGGTACGGCGGCAAGAAGGGGAAGAAGCCCTTTGCCGATTTGTCGGCCGCCACGGCGAGCACCACGTCGGCCTGCCCGGAGGCGACCATGGCCGCCGCGACGGCGATGCACGTGCCGCCGGTGGCGCATGCGTTGTTGATGTTCATGGTGGGCACGCCCGTGTAGCCCATCACTTCATCGATGTAGCTGCCGGCGTAGATGCCCTTGCGGCCACCCCAGTTCTGCGAGCCGGAGACCACGATCTGGATGTCCTTCCAGGTGATGCCGGCGTCGCTCAGGGCGTCGTTGATGGCGTCGGACGCCATGTTGGTCCAGAACTTCTCGGGGAACTTGCCCCACGGGTGCAGGCCGACCCCGATGATGGCGATGTCGTCCAACGTCAGACCCTCCTGAACTTCCAGCCGACCAGCTCCTCACCGTTCCTGTTGGTGTAGAGCACGCGGATCACGGTCTTGACCTCCATGCCGATGGAGACGTCCGCGGGCTCGCAGTCCTCCATCATGCCGATGATGTGGATGCCCTCGGGCATCTTCACGGAGACGACCGGCGTGGGAACCCACTCCTCCTTCTTGACCACATATGGCGGCGGCGGCGGATAGCTCATGTCGCTGTACGTGTCGACGATCCCGGTGGGGCTGAGCTCGACGTCCTCGACGTCGCGATCGACGCAGTCGGGGTTGTGACAGGTGAAGCTGCGCGGGAAGAAGTAGTCGCCGCACGACTTGCAGTGCGTGGCGATGATGCGGCCGTCCCGCCCGGGTTCCGTGGGAGTGAACAGCCCCTCGCCGAGCAGCACCCTCTTCGGCTCGGTGGCCTGTGCTTCCGTCATCTGGGCTCCTTTGGATGGGTGCAGCGCGAGGGTCAGAGGATGACCTTGGCCTCGCGCAGGTCCTTGATCCCGTTGGCGCTGTAGCCGAGCTCGGCGAGGACCTCGTCGGTGTTCTCGGCAAGGTCCGGCGTGAGCGAGTGGATGTACGCCGGGTTCTGGACGAACTTGTACGGCGAGTTGATGGTGCGGAACGTGCCGACGCCCGGCTGGTCGACTGAGGCGAAGAAGTCGTTCGCCTCCGCCTGCGGGTCCTCGATGACCTGCTCCGGCGTCAGGATCGGCCCGTACATGAGATTCTCGGCGCGCAGGCGCTCCTCCCACTCGGCGTAGGTTCGCTGCAGGAACGCCTCGTTGATCATCGGTGTCAGGATCTCGCGGTGCTGCTGCCGCATGTCGGTGGTCGCGAACCGCGGGTCGTCCGCGAGGTCGGGCCGGTCGAGCACGCGGCAGAACGACTGCCAGAACTTGGCGCCGACCGGGTCGTGGGCCTTGGCGTACCGGTCGGCGGCGGTGAGCTGCAGCCAGCGACCGTCCTTGCACTGGTACACGTCGTAGAACGGGTTGGCGGACACTTTGGGGTCCACGCGCCGGAGCGGCAAGCCGAACAGCGCATCCATGATGTCCGCGCCGACCATCCACACTCCGGTGTGGTACAGGTTGAACTCGACCTTCTGGCCCTCACCGGTGTGCTCGCGGTGATAGAGGGCCGCGCACATCCCGCCGAAGATCTGCATGGACGACACGCGGTCGATGATGCCGGGGCGGGAGGCCGGCGGCGGCGTACCCGGCACCGTCAGCATGTCCTGGATGCCGGAGCGCGCCCAGCCGGCGGCGAAGTCGTAGCCGGCCATGTCCTTGTCCGGACCGACGGTGCCGTAGGCCGACACGACGCCGTAGATGAGGTCGTCCTTGTACTTGCGGAGAGTCTCGTAATCGAGGCCCAGACGCTGCAGCGAGCCCACCTGGTAGTTGGTCAGGAACACGTCGTGGTCCCCGACCATCTTGTAGATGATCTCCTTGCCGGCGTCCTGTCGCAGGTCGATCGCGATGCTCCTCTTGCTGCGGTTGTGCAGGTAGAAACCGGGGTTGATCTCGGTGCCGCGGAACGTCCGCGACTGGTCGCCGGTCAGCGGTTCGATCTTGATCACATCGGCGCCGCAGTCGCCCATCATCGACGTCGCGGCGGGGACCGCCACGACGTGACCCATCTCGACGACCTTGACGCCTTCCAGGATGTCGGTCATTTCACTTCCCTGTCTCGAAGCGGAACGTCTGGTCGGGGTCGATCACGGCGAGGATGCGCACCATGCAACCGTCGCCTCCCGGCCAGCGCCAGGGGAACGCCATGAAGGTGCAGCGCTTGCCGGTGACCTCGTCCAGGTCGCCGCCGACGTTCTCGATGCCGGGGATGCCGCCCTGGCACATGAGGATCTTGTGCGCAGGCTCCCAGAGCGGGAAGTCCGCCTTGGGGTCGCGGCCGGTCTCGGCCTTGTACTCGTCGATGAGGTGCGGCTGGGACGGCCCGAGGCCGTGGTCCACGAGCTTGGTGGCGATGGGATGGTCGTTGGCCTGGTGGCCGTAGCCGACCATCTTGACCTTCTTGTCGACCAGCCACTGCGCACCCTCGGCGCCCATGCCGCAGCCGTAGGCGAAGTACTCGTCGGTGTCGCCCCACAGGCGGTGGAATCCGGTGTTGATCATGACGATGTCGCCCTCGCGGATCTCGGGCGTGGCGTTCTCGAGATCATCGGGGGTGATGACGCCCCACTTGCCCTTGGGGATGTCCACGCAGACGCCGGTGCCGAACAGCCGCCACAGCGGGTAGTCGGCGATGCTCGGCGTGTTCTCCGTGACGTGGAGCGGTGCATCCATGTGGGTGCACCGGTGCATGATGCCTTCCCACTCGGTCTCGTAGATGTTGTCCTTGGCGTGGAACTTGGCGACCTTGACGTTGACGCTCGGCGTCGACGGCCACTCGGGGATGAACTGCGTGAACGTGTGGCTCAGGTTGTAGACCTTCAGGGTCATGTCCGGCTCCCTTCTCGTCGGCGCGGTCAGTTGCCGGCGTCGATGCGCAGCTTGCCGGACGGGTCGAGCATGGCGACCATGCGCACCGGGCACGCGTCGCCGTGCTCGAACTTCCACGGCGTGGCGGCGATGGTGGCGCGCTTGCCCTTGAGGAGGTCGACATCGCCGCCCACCTGCTCGACGGTCGGGATGCCGGCGGCGGCGAGCGCCTTGTGGGCGGGGAACCACTCGGGGAAGTCCGCCTTGGCGTCGCGACCGGTGGCCGCCTTGTACTCGCTGACGAGGCGCTTCATCTGCGGGCCGCCGCGATGCGGGCCCATGGAGGTCGCCAGCGGAACGTCGATGAACGGCGTGTCGACGGCCACGAACCTGGGGTTCTTGGCGATGAGCCACTCGGCGGCGTCCCTGGTGAGGCCGGGCGCCTCGCCGAAGTACTCGAGCCCGTCGGAGTACCTGCGGTGCCAGCCCGTGACGATGACGACGATGTCGCCGTCCAGGACGCCCGGCGCGGCGGCCTCGAGGTCGGTCGCCGTAATGACCTCCCAGTTCTTCTTGGGCACGTCGAGCACGCAGCCGTTGCCGAACAGGCGGTCCACCGACACCGCGGCCAGGTCGTCGCCGCGCTGGACCATGTGGATGGGTGCGTTCATGTGCGTGCCGGTGTGCAGGCTGGTGGTGACGCGCCATGCGAGCACGCCGTGCTGGGCGTGCTTGACGGCGCGCACCATGCGCACGTCCGTCTGGCCCGGCTCCGACGGCACGCCGTGACCCCACACGTGGCTGAGCTCGATGAGCTCCAGGCCCGAGTAGGGATCGGTGACGATATCGGCCATTGCTCTCTCCTTGCTGGTGCGGGGCAGGATCAGGCGAACGCCATCATGCCGCCGTCGGGATACAGGATCGTGCCGGTGATGAAGTCGGAGGCGGGCGAGGCGAGGAAGACCGCCGGCCCGATGAGGTCGGCGACCTCGCACATGCGGCCCATCGGCACGTTGAGCAGCATGCGCTCGTAGCGGGCGGACTCGTTCTTGATGCGCTCGGCGGTCATCGGCGTGATGGTGATGATGGGGCCGAGGGCGTTGACGTTGATCTTGTGCTCCGCCAGCTCGACGGCGAGCTGGCGGGTGATCATGTCGACGGCGCCCTTGCTGGCGCAGTAGGCGCTGTTGCCGCCGAGCGCGGCGCGCTGCCCGCGCACCGACGAGAGGTTGATGATCTTGCCTCCGCCACCCTGCATGATCATCTGGGCGGCGAAGGCCTTGCTGCTGCGCATGACACCGTGGACGTTGACACTGAAGAGTCTCTCCCACTGGTCCATCGGGAACTCGACGGCGGGGGCTTTGACGTTGATGCCGAGCGCGTTCACCAGGATGTCGACACGGCCCGCGTCCTTGACTACCGCGTCCACCAGCGCCTTCACGCTGTCGTCGTCGGTGCAGTCGACGGCGTAGCGGTGCACGTCCTTGCCGGTCTCGGCCTTGAGCGCCGAAGCGGCATCCTCGAGCGCGGCGGCGTTCACGTCGGCGATGGCCAGGTCGGCACCGTAGTCCGCCAGGCCGGCGGCGATGCCGCGACCCATGCCCCCGGCGCCTCCGACGACCACTGCCTTCTTGCCGTCAAGAGAGAAGAGATCACCCATGCCCTGCGTTCCTTCCCGCACCTTCCGTGCTGTCTCGGTGACGCGAATGGCGCCGGGAGCCCTCGGAGCAGCCCTGCGTCGTCAATGATATTGCCATATCACTTCGTGGTATCCGTACCGTAAGACAAACGGCCGCGCGATTCAAGCACGCACGTATACGAAGTCGTGAACGAAGAGAGCGCCGCGGCCGCCGTCCGGGGGGGCCGGCGGCCGCGGCACAGATCGCGGCTGCGTCAGGAAGACGGCTCGGCCTCCGCATACCCGAGGAACCCTGAGAGTGCGGCGGCTCCGGCCTTGACGGCGCGAACGCACGTGTCGCGCTCGTCCGGGCCGAACCGCCCCGTGGGCACGATCACGCTGATGCTGCCTATGACGTCCGCCATCTGGTCGCGCACCGGCGCGGCCACGGCGCAGGTACCGAGGTTGCGCTCCTCCATGTCGAACGCGACGCCCTCCGCGCGCACGCGCTCGAGCTCCTCGGAGAGCTCGCGCGGATCCGTGATCGTGCGCGGCGTGAGCCGCTCGTGCGGCTGTGCCAGCAGACGCTCGCGGTCGGCCGCGGGCATGAACGCCGCGTACACCTTGCCGTGCGCGTTGGCGGTGTCGCCGATGATGCGGCCCACGGCCACCTGGCGCTTGTGCGGGCGCGGTGAGTCCGCGGTGTCCACGCACACGGCCACTCCGTCTACGTCCACCGCCAGCGTCGCCGACTCGCCGGTCTCCTGCACCAGCGCCTCCAGGTACGGCCGGGCGATGCCCACGAGCTCCGCGTAGCCCTCGGAGAGATAGGTCGCCGCGAGCATCGCCGGACCGAGGCGATAGCGGCCGTTCTGCCGGTCGACGACCAGGTAGCCCGCGCTCTGCAGCGTGCGCGCCATCCGGTAGCCGGTCATGCGCGGCAGGCTGAGCTCGGCGACCATCTCGTCGAGCGTCCACTCACGGTGGACGGCGTCGAAGAGCCCCAGCATCGCGAGACCCTTGGCCAGCGCGCGGACGACGAACGCCTCGCCGCCCGCGTCGCCGGGCCCGTTGCCGGCCGACTGGCGCCGCTTGCCCCCGTTGCTCGTCTCTCTTGCCATGGCAGCCTTTCTGCCGGGAAGGTGACCACGAAGTGATATGAAGATATCACTTCGTCGCGCAGCAGGACAACGTGCGAGGGCGCTTTCCACGCCCGCGCGAGGAGCGCAGAGCTGCCGTCGATGACCGTCGGGGGAACGGCGCTCGCGCCGGCCTGCGGCGCGTCGGCCGCCACCGTCGCCGGAGCAGGTCGGCGACGTGCGTGCATGCCGGGTAAGCTCAGCACCAGATGAGAACCTTCTGGCGCATCCTCAAGCTCCTCGGCGACTACAAGTGGCTCACGATCCTAGGCTTCGCACTGGCGCTGGTGCAGATGGGCCTGGGCCTCACCATCCCTCGCATCATCGGCCTCGCGACCGACAACGCGATCAAGGAGAAGGACACGGGCCTGCTGGCCGTGTACTGCCTGGCGCTGCTGGGGATCGGTGTCGTGCGCTTCGGCGTCGGTGTCGCCCGGCGGCTGGCCACCGGCAAGGCGAGCCTCGGCATCGAGTATGACCTGCGCAACCGCATGTGGGCGCACCTGCTCCGACAGCCGTCGCGCTACTACGACCGCTGGCCGACCGGGCAGCTCATGAGCCGCGCCATGAGCGACATCCAGAACGTGCGCATGTTCCTCGGCTACGGCATCATCTTCTTCATCACCAACATCGTCATGATGCTCGCCATCGCCGTGATCCTGGTGGTGCTCGACTGGCAGCTGGCCCTGCTCTCGCTGGCCTTCTTCCCGTTCCTGCTCGTCGTCACCGTGCGCTTCAGCCGGCGGCTGAACCCGATCCTCAAAGACGTGCAGCAACGCATCGCGGACGTGACGGCGACGGCCGAAGAGAACGTGGTCGGCACCCGCATCGTGCGCATCTTCGCGCGCGAGGACGACGAACTGGAGAAGTTCAGCGACCGCAGCTACAGGGTGTTCGAGGCGAGCGTGGCCGCGGCCAGGACGCGAGCCATCTACATCCCCCTCATCGCCTTCGTCCCCAACCTCGCCGTCGCGTTCCTGTTGTATTACGGCGGACGTCTCGTGGTGGAAGGGGCGCTGACTCCAGGCGCCCTGGTCTCCTTCTACTTCTACCTGATGCTGCTGGTGTCTCCGGCGCAGGTCATCGGCTGGCTGCAGGGACTGGCGCAACGCGCGATCGCCAGCGGCGAGCGCGTGTACGAGATCCTCGACGCGCCGCTGGAAATGACGGAGAAGCCTGACGCGCGGCCGCTGCGGGACGCGTTCGGGATAGGCGGCGAGGGAGCGGCGGACGGCGCCGGGGCGGCGGGCCCCGCCGGCGCCGTCACCTTCGACGACGTCCGGTTCGGCTACGCGGACCGGCCGGTGCTGCAGGGCGTCAGCCTGGAGGTCCCGGCCGGCCACACCGTCGCGCTCGTCGGCCACACCGGCTGCGGCAAGACCACGCTGACCAACCTCGTGCCACGCTTCTACGACGTGACCGGCGGCCGCGTGCTGGTCGACGGCCAGGACGTCCGCGACCTGCAGCTGGCCGACCTGCGCAGGTACATCGGTATCGTCAACCAGGACCCGTTCCTGTTCAGCACGACGATCTCCGAGAACATCCGCTTCGGCAGGCCGGATGCGTCCGACGAGGACGTGCGCGCGGCCGCCCGCGCCGCGCAGGCCGACGGTTTCGTCGAAGCGCTCCCCGACGGGTACGAGACCGTCATCGGCGAGCGCGGCCACACGCTGAGCGGCGGGCAGCGGCAGCGCATCGCCATCGCGCGGGCGCTCGCCATGGACCCTCGCATCCTCATCCTCGACGACGCCACCAGCAGTGTGGACGTGGAGACGGAGTTCCGCATCCGGGCCGCGCTGCAGGAAGTCATGCGCGGCCGCACCACCTTCATCATCGCCCACCGGCCCAGCACGATCTCGCTGGCCGAGGAGGTCGTCGTGCTCGACCGCGGACGCATAGAGGAGCGCGGCACGCATGAGGAACTGATGGGAGCCGGCGGCCTCTACGCGCACATGTTCGGCGACGCCGAGCGGGACGGCTGCTGCCTGGACGAAGCAGGCGAGGACGAGGCCGGCGTCGTCGGCGGGGCGCGTTCGACCGAGGGCGCGGCCTGATGGCCACCGCCTCCCGCCACACCGGCCCGCACGGCAGCGGCGCCACCCTCGAAGACATGCGCGGCTGGCGCTCGTTCCTGCACCTGGCGAGCGAGCTGAAGCTCTCCCGCCTCGCTCGCCTCGCGTATCCCTACCGCCGTCGCGCCGCCGCGAGCATCGTCGCGATGGTGGTGGTCACCGCGTCGTCCCTCGCCGTGCCCTACCTGCTCAGCGTGGCCATCGACCGTGGCATCTACGCCAGGAACCTCGGCGTCCTCACCTGGGTCGTCGTCGCCTTCGTCGTCGTCTCCGTTGTCAACCTCGGGGCCAGCTATCTGCAGACGTACCTGACGAGCTGGGTGGGCGAGCACGTCATCTTCGACCTGCGCCGCCAGCTCTTCGCCCACCTTCAGAAGCTCAGCCTCGACTTCTTCAGCCGGCAGAAGACGGGTTGGATCGTCAGCCGCCTGACCAACGATGTGGACGCCGTCGACCAGCTGGTCACCGACGGTGTCACGTCGCTGGTGACCAACTCGCTCACACTCGTGGGCGCCGTCGTGATGATGTTCGTCCTGGACTGGCGGCTCGCGCTCGGCACGCTGACGGTCATGCCGTTCCTGCTCGTGGCGACGCTCATGTTCCGCAGTCGCTCCGCGCGCGCGTACGCGCTGGTGCGCAACAAGATCGGCGACGTGAGCGCGCACCTGCAGGAGTCGATCAGCGGGGTGCGCGTGCTGCAGGCGTTCCGCCGCGAGCAGGGCGACTACGAGCGACTCATGGTGGTCAACGCCGCCTACCGCGACGTCAACTACCGCACGGTCGTGCAGAGCGGCGTGTACTTCCCGTTCGTCGAGTTCCTGCAGGCGGCGGCCACCGTCATCATCCTGTGGTACGGCGGCCACCTGGTCACCGGCAAGGCGTTGCAGTTCGGCGTGCTGATCGCCTTCATCGCCTACCTCAACAGCTTCTTCGACCCGCTGCAGCAGCTCAGCCAGCTCTACAACACCTTCCAGGCGTCGATGGCCGCGGTGCAGAAGATCTACACGGTGCTCGACACCGACCCGGACATGCTGGACGCGCCCGGAGCGGTCGACCTGCCGGACATTCACGGCGGGGTGGAGCTCCGCGACATCACGTTCGGCTACAACGCTGACGAACCGGTGCTGCACGACGTCGACCTGGCCATCCCGGCCGGGAAGACCGTCGCGCTCGTCGGCCCCACCGGCGCCGGCAAGTCGACGGTCATCAAGCTGCTGGCCCGCTTCTACGACCCGCAGGCGGGCCGAGTGCTGATCGACGGTCACGACCTGCGCGACGTGACCCAGCGCTCGCTTCGCGAGCAGCTCGCCGTCGTCCCGCAGGAGGCGTTCCTCTTCAGCGGCTCCGTGCTCGACAACATCCGCTTCGCGCGGCCGACGGCGGCCGACGACGAGGTCAAGCGCGTCGCCCGCATCGTCGGCGTTCACGACTTCGTCGAGGACCTGCCGGACGGCTACGATACCGACGTGCAGGAAGGCGGGTCGGGCCTGAGCACCGGGCAGCGCCAGCTGGTCAGCTTCGCCCGGGCGCTGCTCGCCGACCCGCGCATCCTGATCCTGGACGAGGCCACCAGCAGCGTGGACGCCGAGAGCGAGCGCCGCATCGAGCGTGCCATGGAGGTGCTCTTCAGCGGGCGCACCAGCATCATCGTCGCTCACCGGCTCAGCACGGTACGGTACGCCGACGAGATCGTCGTCGTGGACGGCGGGCGCATCGTCGAGCGTGGCACCCACGACGAGCTGGTGGCCGCCGACGGCCGCTACGCCGGGCTGTACCGCGACTGGGAGGCGACGGGGCTGGCCCTCTAGGTACGGGACCTGTCGCTGGCACAACGTCCCGTCCACTGACCGGCCGGCGCTCGTGCCACATATATACTGTGCGCAACCTCTGGACCCGCCCCGCGGGAGGGTGGCGAACATGCCTGGCCAACTCGAGCGCACATCTGCAGGAGGAGTGGTCGTCCGCACCGACGACGGTGTGGAGGTGTGCCTCATCCGGCCGGCCGGCCGCTCGGTCTGGGGCCTGCCCAAGGGCGGCGTCGAGGAGGGCGAGACGCTCCCTGAGACCGCTCTGCGGGAGATCGCGGAGGAGACGGGCCTGGTCGGCGTAGTCGAGCAGGAGCTCGGCAGCATCGACTACTCCTTCTACTCACGTGACCAGGGTGGCCGCATCCACAAGACGGTGCACTACTTCCTCGTGCGCGCCACAGGGGGCGACACGGCGATGCACGACCACGAGGTGAGCGACGCCCGCTGGGTGCGCCTGCGCCAGGCGCTGCGCCTGATGACGTACCCGAACGAGCGGGAGATGGTCCGGCGGGCGGCCGAGGCGCTCGGTCGGCCAGTGGCCGACTGACGCCGCGGCTTCGGCGCCGGGCGACCGGACCGGCGCTCAGACCCAGGAGAGCGGCCGTCTGGTCGCCTGGGCCTCGTGCAACCCGCGGCCGAGTACGGCGAGCATCTCGGTCGCGCTCGCGTCGACGTAGTCGTAGTGCGCGAGCGCGAACGTGAGGTCCGGGACGGCGTTCCGCGCCGCGCACGTGTCCATGTGGCGACGGATGCGTTCGGCCGCGCCGGCGAGTCCGCGCCGGCTGATGTCGGGAAGCACCAGCACGAAGTCGCCGTCCTGGGTGAGCCCGACGCTGTCGTAGCGGCGAAGCGTCTCGCGCAGGCAGGTGCCCACATCGTGCAGCACAGTGGTGTAGCTTCCGTCGGCGTGACGCTCGCTGTGGCCGTCGCCGACGGCGAGCTCGACCAGTCCGAGCGGCAGGTCCATGCGCTGACAGCGTTCCACCTCGAGCGACAGCCGCTCGCCGAGCTCGCCGGGCTTCATGGCGCCGCTCTCCACGTCCACGGGCGACGACTCGTCGGCGAGGCGCCGAAGTCTGGTGATGGTCTCCTGGAGGCCGCCGGTGTACCCCGCAGCCAGGCGGGTGAGCGCCGTGTGCTCCAGCCCGAGCAAGCGGAGCGACTTGCGCTCGGCGGCGACGTCGCTGCCGCCCAGCAGGGTCCGGCGGACCTGCTCGCTGCCGGCCGTGTACGCGTCGAGGAGCGCCGCCACGGGCACCCTCTGGGTGAGTCCGGCTCCGCGGCCGGCCGCCTCGAGCGCGTCGAGGAAGGCGCTGTCGCTCCCGGTGAACGCCTGCGAAAGGTAGGGCATGACCTCGTCCCAGAGGTCCCTGCCCTCGTCGTCGAGCGACAGATCGGCCGTCGTGATGTCGATGGCGGGGTCCACACGACTCCCCAAGGCCGCGCGGCGCTGCTGACGGCGCCGTCTGATGGAATTGTACCGTCGGCCCGAAGAGTACACACTCGTTCAAACACCCGCTCGACGAAAAGTGAGGACGACATGGACGTGACGCTGCTCGGCACCAACGGATGGATGCCCCGGGGGTCGCGGGAGACGACGTGCTTCGCCGTGCGGACCGATCAGACCCTGCTGGTGTTCGATGCCGGGACGGGGTTCCAGCGGCTGCTCGACGCGGAGCACGCGGGCCTGCTTGAGGGCGCCGGCGAGGTCCAGCTCTTCCTCAGCCACTACCACCTCGACCACACGTGCGGGCTGGCCTACCTCTCCGGCGTGTTGGCCGGCCGGAAGGTCGCGCTTCGTCCGCCCGGCGAGGAGCTCACCGGCGTCGACCCCTACACCGCCGTCGGCGAGCTGGTCCGGCGGCCCTATAACCCGGTCGACCTGCCCGAGATGAAGCAGGTGCGCGTCGAGCCCACGCGCAAGGGAGAGAACGAGGCGGCCGGCCACACGCTGCGCGTGCGGCCGCAGCAGCACTCGGACACCAGCGTCTCGTTCCGTCTCGACGACGAGCTGGTCATCGCGACCGACACCAGGGTCGACCCGGACGCGGTGGCGTTCGCCAGGGGCGCCGGCCTCTGGCTCCACGAGTCATGGTACTGGGCCGGGGACCCCGGCTTGGCCGCAGTACCAGCTGAGCTGCGCCCGGGCTACTCCGCCCACAGCGAGGCCACCGGTGTGGCCGGCCTCGCCGCGGAGGCGGAGGTGGGCCGGCTGATCCTGGTGCACCTCAATCCGCTCGCAGGCGAGGCGTCCTACCTGCCCATGCGCGACGCCGCCCGGGCAGTGTTCGCGAACACCGACGTCGTGGAGGACGGCACGGTCGCCCGGACCTCCGTCGTTTGACACGTCCGGGCGCGCCCCGCGAGGATTCCCCGAGGCTCAATGATCCGATTTCGCGACAAGCGATTCCTGGCCGTGGCGATCGTCGTCGCGGCGCTCGTCATCTTCGTGCTGCCCGCGTTCGTGGCGTTCCGATACACGGCGCCGGAGCAGCGCGGGCAATTCCTGTCCAGACCCTGGCGCGGCTGGAGCTTCGCGTGGGCCGCGCTCACCGTGCCGAGCGGCGCCGAACTCAAGACCTCGGGCATGGCGCTGCGCAAGGCCGACTGGCTCTACAAAGGGACGGTCGTCGACCCGCGCGAGGTGCAGCTCCTGTTCGTCAAGCGCAAGCGGCCCTATACGTTCGGGCACGGCATCGACGGCCGAACCCTCACCTCCACGGTCGAGCCCAGCTACAGGTTCATCTGGCAAGTCCAGGGCGTGGTCGACACGGTGTCCAACAAGACCGACACCGTCGTGGCGCTGCTCGACTACAGCACGGGGCGCGTGCTCTACGACATCCGCGACGACCTGACTCCTGCGGAGCTCTCCCCGCAGCCGGGCGACACGGCATCGCCCAGCCCGGCGCCGTGAGCGGCGTCAGAAGCTCGAGCGAAGGCAATCCATGCGGATCCTGACGGCCACGGTGTTCTACCAGACCGACTGGTTCAAGGCCGTCATCTACATCGTCGCCGCCGTGATCGTCGCGCGCGTCGTCGACTTCATCCTCGCGCGCCGCGACAAGGCGATGCTGCTGTTGGGCAGGTCGCCGGACCGCGCCGACCGCACCCGGTACCGGATGATCAGGCGGCTCGTCTTCGCCGGCATCCTCTTCCTCGGCGTCGGCATCGCCCTGTACCAGATCCCGCAGGTGCAGACGCTCGCCCGGGCGATGCTGGCGTCGGCGGCCATCATCGCCGGCGTGGTCGGCATCGCCGCTCGCGCCCCCATCGCCAACCTCGTGAGCGGCGTCATGATCGCGTTCGCTCAGCCGGTGCGCCTGAACGACTACATCAGCGTGGACGGTGAGTTCGGCACCGTGGAGCAGATCTCGCTCATCTACACGTACATCCGCAGCGCCGACGGCCGTCGCATCGTCATCCCCAACGAGGCGTTCGCCATGAAGGCGGTGCACAACTACTCGATGGGGCCGCCGGGCAGCACGGTGTCTGTCGACCTCCTGCTGCCCGTGGCCGTCGATGTCGAGACAGTCTCGCAGGCCCTGCTCGAGGTCGGCGAGTCGCTGGCGCCGGCGCCGGAGGGCAAGCGGGACTCGGTCGAGGTCGCCGAGATCGGGGCCGGCGGCGTGCGCCTGCGCCTGCACGCGTGGGCGCCGGATCCACTCGCGCGGCGCGAGCTGGCCAGCGACCTGCGCGCCGCCGTGCTCCGCCGCCTCGCCGGCGACGGCCTCATCGGCGCCGGGGACCGCGATGGCGGCGACTGACCGACCGGACGCCGGCGACGTAGCCCTGCTCGGCTCCGGGGCCGAGCCGGTCGCGGTGCCAACGGCGACGTCCCGCCCGCTCGCGCGGGCCCTCGTCGCCGTCATCGGCAGCCGGGTCCTCATCTTCGCCGTCGCCTTCGCGGCCGCCGCGCTCATCGGCGTGAGCAGCCTGCCCGTCGGCTGGCGCTTCCCGCTCCGTGCAGAGGTCTTCAGCGGCTGGCTGGGCTCGCTGTTCAATCCCTGGGCTCACTGGGACGGCGTCTGGTACATCAAGATCGCCACCAGTGGTTACGCCGACGGCGACGGCAGCACCGCCTTCTTCCCGCTCTACCCCATGCTGCTGCGTTACGTCGGCGTCGTCCTGAACGGCAATCTGCTCATCACCGGTATCGTCATCTCGCTGCTCTGCTACGCCGGCTCGGTGTACCTGCTCTGGCGACTGGTCCGCCAGGACTTCGACGAGCAGCTCGCCAGCCGTGCCGTCATCTATCTCGCCATCGGGCCGCTCTCGTTCTTCCTGCAGGCGGTGTACACGGAGTCGCTGTTCCTCGTACTCACGCTGGCGTGCTTCGTGTTCGCGCGCGAGGGCCGCTGGCGGCTCGCGGGCGTCATGGGCCTCCTCGCCACGCTCACGCGCAGCACCGGCGTGCTCTTACTCATCCCGATGGCCTACTACTACTACGAGAGGCGCGGATGGAAGCTCAAGAAGACGGACTCTCACGTCGCCAATCTCCTGATGGTGGTCGAGGGCCTGCTCGTCTGGATGACCTACCTCGCGCTGGCGTTCGGCAAGCCGCTCTCGTTCTCGACGGCGCAGAAGCAGTGGGAGCGGCACTTCGGAGCGCCCAACTACACCGTGACCAAGGCCGTCGTGGCCACGGTGTGGGGGATGCGCAAAGTCATCTCGGCGGAGTACTACCGCTGGCTCTGGGAAGCGCCTCGTCCGGGGTCCGAGTACAGCAACCTCGCCACCAACGTGCTCAACCTGGCGTTCCTCGCGGCCACCGCGTTGCTGCTCTGGTACGGGGCGCGGCGGCTGCCCAGGGCCTACTCCTTGTACGCGCTCGCGTCGCTCGCCTACCCGTTGTTCTTCCCGAGCAAGTACGTGCCGCTGATGTCCTACCCCCGGTTCACGCTCACCGTCTTCCCGCTCTACGTGGCGCTCGCGCTCTACACCAGGGACCGGCCGCGCGCGCACAAGGTGGTGGTGGCCGTGGGGGTGGTCATGCTCATCGTCTTCACGGGCAAGTTCGCCATCTTCAGCTGGGTGGCGTAGGCGCTCGCCGGGGCGAGGCCGCGCCCGTCAAAGCGTCAAGAGGTCCATCAGGGCGTCGCGGACGCGCCCGGCGACGGAGTCGCCCCGGGCGAGGCCGCGGCGCCGCGAACGGCGCCGGAGCCCGAGGCCCCGACCCGTTTGAACACGTACACGCCGTCCTTGGCGAACACCGAGCGGAAGTCGGGGTCCGCCACCAGCCGGCCGAGCGCCAGCGAGTGCAACTGCTTGTTCTCCTTGTCGTAGAAGAACGGGTGCCGTGTGTCCACGACCACCCAATCCGCCTTGGCGAAGTACGGGAAGATGTACGCCACGCGACGGGCGGCAAGCTGGGCGCCGACGTTGTTGTTGGCAGAGACCACGGCGTCCTTGGGGATCAGGGCGACGGCCTCATCGAGCGCCAGGTCGTGCGAGGTCTTGACGTAGTCGGCGCCGGAGTAGGCCGCTCCGGGAAGGGAGAAGGGGAGCGGCCCCAGGAAGTAGTTGCCGGCCAGGGCGCAGAGCAGCACGAGGAGGGCGAGCGTGGAGCGCCGGACGCGCTCGCCCCGCATCAGCTCCTCCGCCTTGCGGAAGCCGCCGCCCAGCCAGCGCCACAAGCGCATGACGCCCAGCACGGCGGCGGCGTACAGGAAGGGGATCTCCAGCGCCGTGTAGTGGAACTCGATGCGCCGCTGGAAGGGAATCGACGACAACGCGTTCAGCCCGTATTCCGGCAGTGCGATGAGCGTCGTCAGCGGGCTCAGGAGTGAGGTGAACCCGAGCGGCCACAGCAGCCTGAGCCAGTACTGCAGGTTGGAGGCCGAGGTGAGGTCGCCCAAGGTCTGCCGGGGGTGCGTCAGGGCGCTCTTCGCAACCGCCCCGGCCCCATCCCCGTAGTCGCCATACCGGTTGATGAACGCACTCTGGTTGCCGTTGAAGTGGGGGATGACCGCCCAAACGTCGATCGCGAACCAGGCGACGCCGACGACGCTGATCACGAGCGGCCAGAGCGACCGCTTGCGGATGGCGAAGTAGCCGCCCATGAAGGCGATCACCAGGGGAACGTCCTCCTTGCAGAGGCCGGCGAGCACGAGGAACACCGCGGCCCGGACCCAACGGTCCTCTTCCATGTACAGGAACGCCCAGAGGAGCAGGGGCGCCGCCAGGGCCACCGGGTGGAACTCGTTGAGGACGAGGAACCCCAGCGCCGGGTAGAGCAGGTAGGCGCCGGCGAGAAGTGCTCCCGCGCCGGGGTCGCGAGTGATGCGCGTGCCGAGCCGGTAGGCCGGCCATGCGCCCGTCGCGACGATCGCAGACTGGGCGACGAGCAGCATCGTCGGGCTCGGCCACACGAGCCACGGCAGCGCGAAGAGCGCGAGGATGGGGTCGACGTGTGAGCCGAGCCGGGACATCTGCCGCGGCTTGAGGTCGCCGGAGGTGATCTCGAGGAAGTGGCCGTGCGCCGTGTTGTACACGGCCTGCACCATGTTGCCGAGGTCGTAGCGAGCGTCCATGTACGCCCGGTACTTGAGCCACGAGAGCAGGGCGTAGACCGCCGCGAAGGCGACCGCGCCGCCGATGACGTAGAGGGCGCGGCGGCGGAACAGCGTTCTCATCCTCTGCTCGTCGAGCTCCTCGACGGGCGCGAGCGGCAACAGCCTACGGGCCATGGGCACGCCGACGCGGACGGCCGGCGCGGCCGCGCTGCTCTCGCGTCTGCGCCTGCTCACGTCTCTCCTCTCCGCCGGAGCAGGAGCTCCACGCCCACCACCAGCCCGACGAACAGGAGCTCGATGACCGTCACCCAGAGACGCAGCAGCAGCGCCCAGGTGAGCGCCACTCCGCCGGGCAGCTCGTCGGAGAGAGACGCCGTCAGCACGGCCTCCCGCACACCGATGCCGCTGGGGATGAAGAACGCCACCATGCCCGCCACGTACGCGAGGGCGTAGGCGACGGTCACGAGGGGCAGCGATTCCACACCGAGGCCGGTGACGGAACGAGCCAACATCCACGCGCCGGCGCCGGCGATCAGCCAGTCGGCGGTGAACAGCGCCAGCATGCCGAGCACGCCGCCGAACCCCAGCGTGACCTCGAGCGGCGCGCGGTGCAACAGCCGCAGGGCCCAGCCGGCGACCGGGCCGAACACGCGCGGATGCATGAGCGCGATCAGCACGGGGATCGCGATCAGGCTCAGTGCCGTGACGCCGGGACGGTACTCCCAGAACGGGAAGAGGACAGCGACCGCCAGCAGCGCGCCGCACACGCCGAGCGCCTGCTCGTACACCATGGCGGCGCTCACCCGCTCCACGGAGAGGCCGCGTGAGTGGCTCATCCAGGCACGGCCGACGAACATGAAGACGTTGCCGGGCACGTAGCGCGCCAGGATCGACTTGCCCCACACGGACGCAGCCGGCCAGAACGGGCTGTTCGCGCCGCACCCGCGCAGCAGCAGCCACCAGAACCCGGCCTGGGCGAAGTAGTAGAGGAGGAGCACGACGCCGGAGAGCGCCAGCCAGCCGGCGTCGAGCTCCCAGTCGAAGGCCTCGATGCTGCTCCACGAACGCGCAAGGTAGGCGACGAGAAAGTACACGGTCGCCGCCACGACCGCCGCCTGCACGAGGCGGACGACCAGCCGTCGATGCGAGCGAGGCGCGTCGGGCCCGGTCTCCGGCGAGGTCGGGGCGGGGCGACCGCCGGGAGCCTCGTCGGCGGCCGTCACGCGGCCTCCAGCGCCGTGAGCAGATCGCCGGCCACTGCCGCGGGCGTGAACGCTCGGCGGTAGAGGGCGAGTGCAGCCTTGCCGAGCCGGGCTCGCGCGGCGTTGTCGGCCAGCCGGCGCAGGGCGGCGGCCAGCGCCGCCGCGTCGCCGGCCGGCGTGAGCAGCGCGTCCTCCCCGTCGCGCAGCCACTCGCGGGCGCCGTCGCTCGCGGCGGTGATCACCGGCCGGCCGCAGGCGAGCGCGTCGAAGACCTTGTTCGGGACCACGCGCCCAGCCTTCTCCGAGCGGCCGAACACACCGAGGCACACGTCGGCCGCCAGCGTCCGCTCGCGGAGCTCCGGCGGCGGCAGCGCACCGACCCACTCCACGTTGGTCAGCGGGCCGGCCGCGATGCGGGCGCGGAGTTCTCCGGAGAGCTGGCCTTCGCCGATCAGCACGAAGCGGAACGGCTCGTCTCGCAGGAGCTCCGCGGCGCTCAGGACGACGTCGGCGCCGTGGAGCGGGCTCCACTTGCCGTACTGCAGCACTGTGAGCGGCCCGTCCGTCGACGGCGAACGCGCCGCCCCGTCCGCCCGCGGCTCGGGCAGCGCGCCGACCGGCGCGACCGCGATCCGCGCGCGCGCCAGCCTGAACGCCTCCTGGTAGTACGAGGCGTGCGCCCAGGTGTCGGCGAGGATGAGCGACGGCAGCCTGAAGGCGACCTCGTCGACGACCCGGACCGCTGCCGCCTTCGCGCCGCCGGCCTGCACCAGTCCGCGGTCTCCGGCGAACGTGTCCAGCAGCGAGACGAGAGGGTCGAACACTAGCTTCGCCCCTCGGAACGCCGCGAGCAGCCGGCCGAAGGGGACGAGGAAGTGCCCTGGGTACCCCACGATCACCGCATCGATGTCGAGCCGGCCGCGGTGCTGCGCGAGGAGCCGCAGGTGTGCCTCGACGACGCCTGCGGCGAGACGCGCCGCCCCGCGTGCGCCGGCCATCTCCGCCGCGGTCAGCGGAGGCAGCGCGGCGCGGAACTCGTGGACCTCGACGCCGTGCTCGCGGAGCCCCGTGATGAGCACGGCGTTCCGCGGGTAGTCCGGCTCGAACGTCCCGAAGTACGCGACGGCCCGGGTGTGCGGTCTACCTGCGGCGGCCCGCGCCATGGCGAACCTGCGGTGGCTCCTCACGGCTGCAGGGCGGCTCCGGCGGCGCCCCTGGCGGCGGCGTCCTCACCGTCCGGCCCGCCGCCGCTCGCCGCCACGGGCCCCGGCCTCTCACCGCCGGCCGCGACCCCGAGTCCGACCACCGCCGCGATCTGCGCCGGGTCGGGGCCTCGCCGGGCGCGGGAGTTGGCGATGAGCTCGCCGATCAGGCCGAGACTGAGCAGTTGCACGCCGACGATGATGAGCAGCGCCCCGAGGAGGAGCAGCGGGCGCTGCCCGATCGGGTGACCGAAGACCAGCTTGTCGATGGTCATGTACAGCTCGATCAGCACGCCGATGAGGATCAGCAGCGTGCCCAGACCGCCGAAGAGGTGCTGCGGCCGGTGCTGGTACCGGCCGAGGAACATGACCGTCATGAGATCGAGGTAGCCGCGGAGGTAGCGCTGCCAGCCGTACTTGGAGCGGCCTGCGGTGCGGCGGCGATGGTTCACCTTGACCTCGGTGACGCGGAACCCGGCCTGCGCCGCGACCACTGGGATGTAGCGGTGGAGCTCCCCGTAGATCGAGATGGTGTCGACCACGTCGCGCCTGTACGCCTTGAGCCCGCAGTTGAAGTCGTGGAGCGGGATACCCGAGGCCTTGCGCACGGTCCAGTTGAAGAACTTGGACGGCAGCGTTTTGTTCAGAGGGTCTTGACGCCGCTGCTTCCACCCGGACACGAGATCGTATCCCTGCGAGAGCGGCGCCGTGAGGTTGGCGATCTCCGCCGGGTCGTCCTGGCGGTCGCCGTCCATGGTGACGACGATGTCGCCACGGACGGCCGCGAACCCGTGGGAGAGCGCCGCCGCCTTACCGAAGTTGCGCCTCAGCTTGACGACGCGCACATCGTCTCGTGTCTCGGCCAGCCCGCGCATGACGTCGTAAGACCCGTCGTTGGACCCGTCGTCCACAAAGACGATCTCGTAGGGCGTGCCGTAAGAGGCCAGCGCCTCGTCGATCTCGCCCACGAGCGGGACGAGGCTGTCGGCCTCGTTGTACACGGGGATCAGGAGTGAGAGCAGGGAGCCCATACGGCTCACTAGGATACATCCTCGGCCCGCAGGGGCGGGTGCGCCGGCCGGCTGCGGCCGCGGCGCCGGCGCGTCAGGGCGCTTCGGCCTCGTCGAGCCGCAGGGTAACGGAGTCGTCGGCGTGGAGCACCCGTGCTGCGACGTCGCGCTCCGCACCGGCGTCATCTCGCTCGGCGCGAGCGTCCTCGCCGGGCATGAGGACCTCGCGCGCGCGACGCCCGATGACCTGCACGTCGTCGTGGACGTCGCTGTTCAACAGCGCCGCCAGCCGGGGGTTCTTGACCTTCAGCTTGACGCCGAAGAACTCGAGCTCGCTGCCATCGGTGCGGTCCATGTGGACCGCTATCGACGCCTTCGGGCCTGCGAGACAGGCCCACTGGACACATGTACCAGGCGCACCCATCCGGGCGCTCCCGGCGAACGCGTCCTTCCCGCCACGCGTCCCCGCTCTGGGGTGAGAGTCGGCGCGCCGGCGCATGCTGGCGGGGCTGGGGACCGCTTGGTAGCATGAGGAATCCCATGCGGATGAGGAGCAAAATCTGGCTCGTCCCGGCGATCGCCGCCCTGCTCACGACGTCCTTCGCCGCAAGTGTCGTCGCCGCCAGGCACGTCTCCGAGGACCGCTCCAAGTTCGTCACCCGCGGCCTCGATTACCTGCACGCCCGCCAGGATGAGGGCGGCGGGTTCGGCTCCGCCGAGAACACGGCCATGGCCGTCCTGGGCGCCGTGGCCAGCGGTGAGCGTATGGGCAACAGCGCCTGGCACGTCAAAGGCAAGAACCCGTTCGACTCCCTCCAGGCCACCGATCTCGTCGCGGCGAGCACGAGCTTCCAGGTCACCAACGCGCCCGTCTACTACTCACGCCTGATCATGTCCTACGTCGCCATGGACAGGCTGAGCGCTATTGGGACGGCGGGCAGCAAGGGCGTCAACCTGCTGAACGTCCTGCTCACCTACCAGAACACCGCCGACGGGGTGAACAAGGGCGCGTTCGCGCCGTCCCTGCCGTCGCTCGACTCGGCCGTCCGCAGCACCGCCTGGGCGATCCTCGCCATGCACAACGCCGGCGTCAGTCGGTCCGACTCCCGGTACCTGCTCGCGGAGCAATGGCTGGCGGCCCAGCAGAACGACGCTGCCGGCGGTGACGGCGGATGGTCGAGCAACGAGGTCGGCGGCACGTCGGACGCCCTCGACACGGCGATGGCCTACCAGGCGCTCACGGTGAGCTCGGACGGCACCGACTGGTCCCCGAGCCTTGCCCGCTCCTTCCTCCAGGCGGCTCAGCATGCCAACGGCGGCTTCTCGTCCACCGCCACCGGCGGCACGGACGCGGAGGCGACCTCGGCCGGCGCCCAGGCGATCCTTGCCATGGGCGAGCACCCTGACGACGCGGCCTGGACCACCACCTCCGGCGCCACGCCGCTCACCGCGCTCCAGCACCTGCAGCAGAAGAACGGCGCCTATAGGTCGTCGTCCTCGGGCACCTTGCGAGGCGTCATCGTCACTGGCTGGACCCTCGTGGCGTTGAACAAGAAGCCGTTCGGGAGCCAGGACGAGTCCAAGGTGTTCCCCAAGAACCCCGGCTCCGCGCACCGTGCGTTCAAGTTCCGTCCGCAACTGCGCTCGATCTCGCCGAAGAACAACACCAAGTTCACGCACACGCGTATCGTGCTCATCCGCGCCACGTACACCGACATCTATCCCAAGGGCACCGGCATCAACGCCAGGACGACCAAGCTGTTCGTGGACGATGTCAACAAGTCGCGGCCGGCCGTCATCGGCGACTACGGACTGCACCTGACACTCAAGAACGTCGCCAACGGCGACCACAAGTACACGATCGAGTTGCGGGACCGCGCCGGCAACCTCAAGCTCATCGAGCGCAAGTTCACGGTCAACGTCGCTACGCCCACCCCGCAACCCACGCCGACATACACGTACACCCCGATCCCGTACCCCACGGCCACCCATTCGACGTACACACCCAAGCCGTATACGCCCACGCCGACGGTCACACCGACAGTCACGCCTTACCCCTACAGCCCCTCACCGTCGGTGTCGGCGAGTCCCGTCATCAGCGGCTCGCCGATCCCCTCTCCGAGCACCTCGCCAAGCCCCGCGGGAGTCGGCGGCAACAGCGGTGGTGGTAGTGCCGCCGGGTTCGTGGGTGGTACTCTGCTCGCCATGCTGCCCATCGGGGCGGTGGTCTCGTACCTGCTGCTTCACCGCCGGGAGGAGCTCCTCGGGGCAGCCAGTCAGGGCGAGACGCTGACCGGCGGCGGCAGCGCGTGGGAGCGGTTCAAGCGCACACTGGCCAAGTCAAAAGACCTGACGCGACCGTCGTCGCGGGAGTGATGCCCGAGTGAACAACCTCCAGCAGCTCATCTACGACATCTCGAGGGTGCTCTTCTGGCCGGTCCTCGTCGCGGCCATCGCCTGCCTCATCTGGGTGCTCATCGAGATGGGGGTGCTGTTCTACGAACTCTGGCTCCGGTTCCGCTATCGCGACCTCGACGCCCTCGAGATCCGCGCCCTGCGCGCGCGCAAGGCGTTCCGCGACGGCAAGCCGCGGACGGCGTATCGCTACCTGCAGGAGAACAACTACTCGCTGGTCGTCGTCCGGTTCCTCTACGACCTCATCCGGAATTACCAGACCGAGCGCTTGGCGGCCAAGCCGCTCAAACTGCTGCAGGAGTACGAGTTCTACACGATCAAGCGTCTGGAGCGGACCCGTATACTCGTCCGCCTCGGCCCCATGCTGGGCCTCATGGGTACGCTCATCCCGCTGTCACCGGCGCTGGTCGGCCTCGCCAGCGGCAACATCCAGCAGCTCTCGGACAACCTGGTGACCGCCTTCTCGGTCACCGTCCTCGGCCTCCTCATCGGCGGCCTCGCGTTCATCGTCAGCATCGTGCGCGACCGCATGTACTCCCAGGACATCTCCGACATGGAGTACCTGCTGGAGCTGCTCGAAGGCTCGGACGTGCGCCTGCGCTCCGGCCGTCGCCTCTCCAAGACCGGTGTGTGGGACAAGGACGCGCCCATCGAGTACGAGGTCAAGGAGGAGGACGCCGAGCGCACCATGGTCGCCACGCTCCCGGAGACGCCGGACGAGCCGCTCCTCCCGGTGGCCGCCGGACTCGGCAGCGACGGCGGCATCGAGAGCGCGGTCAAGGTGGCGTCGCCCGGCACCATGGAGCATGAGAAAGCGCAGGCCGGCGGCAAGGACGCCGGCGCCGGGCTCACCTTCGACGACCCCACGATGGACTGGTCACGCGAAGACGATCCGTTCGCTAACCTCGGCCCCATCGACCCCGAGGGCACCGACGACCCCAAGCCTCGCGGCGGCGGCGGGCCGTTCCGTCGCCGCTGAGCGGCCATGCCTGCAAGCGACGACCACTCCTACCTGCAGAACCTCGGCACCGTCGTCGGGGCGCCAGAAGCCGGGCTGCGCTTCATGCGCCGTCGCCGCGTCGGCACCTCAGACCGCAACGGCGACCCGCTCGATGGCATCGTCAACCTCTGGGACGTGGCCATCGTGCTGGCGGTCGGCTTCCTGGTCGCCGCGCTTGCGGCGGCAGGCGTCTCGGGACTGCTCACCAACAAGAACATGACCATCGTCACGAACCCCGGTACCCCGCAGATGCAGGTGATCGTCAAAGAGGGTCAGACGATCACCAAGCTCGACATGCAGAGCGGACAGCAAGCCGCCGGGACGGGCACGCTGCTGGGGCAGTTCTACAAGCTGGCCGACGGCACCGTGGTCTACGTACCGGCCGGGCAGACGTCTCCCGGCGCCACGCCGGCGCCCGGCGCGACCAGTGCTCCCGCCGTAACGCCGGCACCCGGCACGACCGCCTTCCCGACGCCGACTGCAACGCTCACACCGGCGCCGACGAGCACCGCGCCGACACCGGGCGTGACGCTCACGCCGGGCGCCGGCACGCCCTGACGCGCACGCTCGGGGTGGCTTGCCGGAGAACCAGCCGGAGGAGGCCGGCGGCGGAGCCGTTCCGGCCGGGGCTCAGCCGAGCGACCGCAGGAGCTCGAGCAGCCTGCGCAGCTCGGCGTCGTCCTTGAAGCCGATCTGGATGGAGCCGCCGCGCTTGCCGCCGCGGATCTTCACAGGTGTCTCGAACAGCCCGTACAGTTCGTCGACGAGGTCGGAGTAGTCCGGGCCGGCGGCCGGCCGCGACGTGGTCGTGGCCTCCTCCGGCGCCTCCTGCAGCTTGCGCACCAGTGTCTCGACCTGGCGTACGGTGAGTCCCTCGGACACGACCAGACGCGCGACCCGGCGGCGCTCGCCGTGATCGGGCAGTCCGAGCAGGGCGCGGCCGTGCCCCTCGGTGAGCTCGCCGGTCTCGATGAGCGCCTGAACGTCGTCGGGCAGGTCGAGCAGGCGCAGCAGGTTGGTCACGGAGACGCGGCTGCGCCCGACCAGCTCGGCGATGCGCTCGTGCGTGAGCCCGAACTCGTCGGCGAGCGCCGCGTAGGCGAGCGCCTCCTCGATGGCGTTGAGGTCCTCGCGCGCGACGTTCTCGGCCAGCGCGATCTCGAGGGACGAGATCTCGTCGGCCGGCCGCACCAGCGCGGGGATGTACTCGAGGCCGGCGAGCTTCGCGGCGCGCAGGCGCCGCTCGCCGGCGATGAGCTCGAAGCGGACGCCCGTGGGCGTCGGCGCGGCTTCGGTCCCCGGCGCCTCGTGTAACGGCCGCACGACGATCGGCTGCACCACGCCGAGCGCCTTGATGGATGCGGCGAGCTCCTGGAGCTCGTCGTCCGGGAACGTGCGCCGCGGCTGCCGCCGGTTGACGCTGATGTCCGCCAGCGGCAACTCCCGCAGGCGGCCCTCCTGCAACGTGGGGGCCGCCCCGGTCCGCCCGAGCGCCGCCCGGCTCTCGCCGATGAGCGCCCCGAGGCCTTTGCCCAGCGCCTTCTTCCCGGCCGCGGGACGACCTTGCTGGCGCTGCGTATGGGCGTCGGGCTCGCGTGGGTCAGTCACGGGAGACGACCTCCTTGGCAAGGTCGAAGTAGGCGTCGCTGCCGGCGCAGGTCGCATCATAGCGTGAGATGGGTAGCCCGTGGCTCGGCGCCTCGCTGAGCCTGACGTTGCGCGGCACCACGGTCTCGAACACCCGCTCGCCAAGGTGCTGGCGGACTTCGCCCGCCACCTCACGGCCCAGCCGCGTGCGCCCGTCGTACATGGTCACCACGACGCCCAGGATCGAGAGCTCCGGATTGAGATGCTCCTGGACGAGACCGATGGTCTCCAGGAGCGCGGCCAGACCCTCGAGCGCGTAGTACTCGGCCTGCACCGGGATGAGCACCTCGCGTGCCGCAACGAGCGCGTTGATGGTCAGTACGCCCAGTGACGGCGGACAGTCGATGAAGACGAAGTCGTGCTGATCGACGTGGCCGTCGAGCGCGTACTCGAGCACGTACTCGTTGCCGTCGGCATTGGCCAGCTCCACGACGGCGCCGGCGAGGTCGGGGCAGGCCGGGACGATCGAGAGGTGTTCGAGGGCCGTCGTGAACGTCGCTTCGCTCAAGCCGGCCGCCCCCCCCAGCACACCATAGCTGGTGAGCCGTGGGTCGTCGGCGCGTACGCCGAGCCCTGCCGAGGCGTTCGCCTGCGGGTCGAGATCGAGAAGCAGCACATCGAACGCCGCCTCCGCAAGACAGGCGGCGAGGTTCACAGCGGTGGTGGTCTTGCCGACCCCGCCCTTCTGGTTGGTCACGGCGATGACGCGGGTCACCGGGCTCCTCTCGCTGCCGTAGGCGGCTACGCTGTTCGCATCGCGCAACGCCGCGGACTACGCCCGCTCGTTTCAGGGGGCACCGATACTAGCAGAGATGCGGCCGCGTCCGAGGGCGGGCACGGTGCCCCGCACCGCGACCTCGCTCAGTCGAAAAGAGGTCGCTTGGCGGCCATGCCTTCGCGCCGCGGAAGCCAGTCCGGCGACGGCGCGACCTTGCGGTAGACGGCACAGACGGCGCCGGCGAGCGGCGACGCCGCGAGCGGGATGGACGCATCGAAGGCGAGCCCGCAGCGGGCCGCGGCGGCCTCGGCCGCGGCGGCCTCCTGCTCCACTGCCCGGCGAGTCTTGCTCGCGAGCAGCAGCCCGTCCCGGGCGAGCAGCGGGGCGGCGAGCTCGACGAGGACGGCGAGCTCCGAGACGGCGCGCGCGAGGACGACGGCGTGCGCCTCGCGCCCCGGCGCACCGGCGGCTGCGTACCGCTCGCTGCGCGTGCACACGACGGTGACGCGCGCACCCAGTCCGGTGACGCGGACGGCCTCCTCCAGGAACGCGCACTTCTTGGCGACCGCGTCCAGGAGCGCGATGCGTGCGCCGGGCAGCGCCACGGCGAGCGGGATGCCCGGGATGCCTCCGCCGGCGCCGAGATCCAGCCACGGCTCTCCGGCACGCTCGCGGACCGCCGGCACCCGGAGCAGCGCGAGAGAATCACCGATCAGCGTGTCGACGACGGCGACCGGGTCGGTGAGGCCCGTGATGTTGGCCCTGCGCCACCCGAGGAGCAGGTCCACATACCGGTCCAGCGCTTCCATCTGTTGGCCGGCCAGGCCATGCGCAGCAGCCACACGATCGAGGGCTGCGCGCCTCCTCACGTCGCCGTCGGACTCCGGCACGCCGTCAGCCCGCCATCGCCTCGCGGAGAGCCGCGACCAGGGCGTCCACGTCGTCCGGCGTCGTCTGCCAGGCGCACATGAGGCGGACCACGCCGGCGTCCTCGTCCCATGCGTAGAAGTGGTAGCGCTCGTGGAGCCGCTCGATCGCCGCCGCAGGCACGGCGGCGAACACCGCGTTGGCCTGGACGGGATAGGCGAGCTCGACGCCCGGCACTGCGGCGACCGCGTCGCCGAGCCGCCGGGCCATGGCGTTGGCGTGCCCGGCGGTCTCCCGCCAGAGATCATCCTCGAACAGGCGGAGGAGCTGCGCCGAGATGTATCGCATCTTGGAGGCCAGCTGCGTGCCCTGTTTGCGAGCGTACAAGAAACCGTCGGCGAGGGCGGAGGCGAAGAAGACGACGGCCTCCGCCCCGAGTAGCCCGCACTTGGTGCCGCCGAGTGTGAGCACGTCGACACCGCAGTCCGCGGTCAGCTCACGCAGCTGTAGTCCGAGCGCCGCCGCGGCGTTCACCAGGCGGGCACCGTCCACGTGCAGGAGCAGTTCCGCCCCGTGCGCTACCTCGGCCAGCGCGCGGAGCTCCTCAGGCGTGTACACCGTGCCGAGTTCCGTCGTCTGCGAGACCGAGACCACTCGTGCCTGCACGTGGTGCTGGTCGCCGAAGCCGACGAGCCGGCCGCGCAGCAGCTCCGGCGTCAGCTTGCCGTCCGGCGTTGGCACGTCGACGAGCTTTGCGCCGGCGACGCGCTCCGGCGCCCCACACTCATCGACGTTGATGTGCGCCGTCTCCGGGCAGATCACCGCCTGGAACGGCCGCAGCACCGCCGAGAGCGCCGTGACGTTGCCGCCGGTGCCGTTGAACACGGGGAACGCCTCCACGTCGCCGAAGAGCTCGCGCAGGCGCGCCCTCAGGCGCGCGGTCCACTCGTCGTCGCCGTAGGCGCGCGCCCACCCCGTGTTGGCGGCGGCGACCGCCTCGAGCACCGCCGGGTGCGCCCCCGCGTAGTTGTCGCTCGCGAAGAGCGTGAGCGGCGCCCCGGCGCCGCTCACGACGCCACCTTCTTCATGTACTGCTCGTAGAACACGCTGAGGGGGAACTCGTCGTCCAGCACTCTGTCGATCCACGCGCGTGGCTCGCTCTCGTCCGGGTACACGCGCGCGCCGTCGCGCCATCGCGAGCCCAGGTTCGGGGTGACGTACCGCGCCACCAGGTCGTGTGCGGCGATCCAGTAGGTGACCTTGCTGGTCTCGATGCCCCGCCGGTAGAGCTCGTCGACCAGCTCGCGCAGCTCACCCACGGCCTCCTCGACGTTGTCCCAGTCCACGATCAGCCGGTTGTCGGTCCACTGCACCACGCCGCGGTCGTGCAGGAAGCCGAACAGCAGCTGGCCGCCGAGACCGTCGTAGTTGCGCACGCGGTTGCCGGTGATGGGGAAGCGCAGCAGGCGGTCGAAGAGGATGGCGTACTGGATGTAGCGCGCGAACGGGAACGCCTCAGCCAGCTCCCCCGCGGTGCCGTAGGTGGCGAGGTCCACGCGCAGTTCCTCCAGCGAGTACATCCAGTAGGGCAGGCGCTGGCGGATCATGAAGGGGTCGAACGGCAGGTCGCCATGACTGTGCCAGCGGTCGTGGATCATGTCCCACAGGATGTACGTCTCGAGCGCGAGGTCCGGCGAGGACGCCAGCGCTCGCGCATCCGGCGGAAGGTCGATGTGCAGCGCCTCGGCGGCGCGCAGCGTGGAGCGGCGGTACCTGGCCGACTCCTTGTCGCAGAAGATGCCGCCGAAGTGGTTCGTAGCGCGCTCGGCGACGCTGACCGTCTCCGGGAACAGCACCGCACAGTCGCCGTCGTAGCCCGCGGTGCCCGCGACGAGCTGGACCGGCACGAACTTGGCGTTGTCGTAGAGCTCACGCTCGATGCGGGCGATGAAACCGGGCCACGGCGTGCGCGTGATCAGCGCCTCGAAGCGCGTGTCTGGCGAGCCGTTGGGCGTGTAGAGCGGGAACAGGACGAGGTGCTCCACGCCGTCGCGGCGCTCGAGGTCCGGGCGGAACAGGTCGAGCGACGCCCCGAAGTCAGGCTTGCCGCAGCCGCCCTCGACCCAGGCGTCCAAGTCGGCCACGACCTGGGTCAGGTAGTCCTTCTGGTGTGGGAACCGCGGGGAGAGGGCGACGACCGCCGTGGTCATCGCCGTCACGAGCGCCCGCACCTCTCCCGCGTCGTGCCGCGTCAGGTCGACCTCGCCCTTGGGCTCCTGGATGAGACGGAGCTCGCCCGTCGCGTCCTTGAGGCGCAGCCACGCAGGATCCTGCGCCGCCTCCGAGACGATGGGCGTCGCATCAGCCTGAAACGCGTGCAACGAGGCCCAATAGACGAGGTTCAGCCAAAGCTGCCGGTGGTCGCGGCGCCGCAGGTAGTCGTCGCCGAAGAGGTCGGAGTCCGCGGCGACCACGACGCGGCCCTCCCCGTAGGGCACGGCCGCGATGAGGCCGGCCCCGGGCGGGTCGGCCGCCGGGCTCGTGCGCAGCACGATCGAGCCCGGCGCGTCCGCCGCCACCACGCCGGCCCGGTAGAGCCCGACGTCGTGCACGCGGAACAGCACGCCGGGGTCGGCGAAGTCGGGCGTCGGCAGGCCGGGGATCCACGTGGGCACCCCATCGTCGTCCCGAAAGTCGAACACCGTCGCGTTCTCGATGCGCACCCCGTAGGGCGCCAGGAGTTCGCCCAGATTGGCGCCGTACTTGTCCTCCTCCTCCTCGCCGAGCACGACGAGCCCGCCGCCGCGGGCCACGAAGTCCCGCACAGCAGCGATCTCGTCCCGCGAGAAGACCGGCGAGT
>Ga0335071_10000986_pt1 | contig 30782 bp, 19 predicted proteins | sample Lox_Sample_15_FD_206724 | JGI IMG/M metagenome (GOLD analysis project Ga0335071, IMG submission 206724) | Soil microbial communities from Loxahatchee National Wildlife Refuge, Florida, United States - Lox_Sample_1.5 | ecosystem: Environmental > Terrestrial > Soil > Wetlands | place: USA...
AGCCGCCAGGGACCGGTTGACATAAGCCGGAGATCTCGGCTGACCATTTTCATTCGAGCTGTTTCCGAGGAATTTTAAATACTCTTCCACCAGGCTCTTGGTGACCAGCCGGCCCTGGCGCCAGTCATTGAAACGCTGGATGTCGCCGCGGTATGCCCGCACCGTGTGGGCCGATCCCAGGGTGCTGCTGTTCTCCAGGCGCACATCTACAGCTTCGAGGAAATCCGGCGCGAGCACTTCGAGGATCTCTTCTCCGGGCTGAAGAACGGTGATGGCAGTTTTGGCGGATGGTTTTGGCATTTTGTTTATAGCTAGTGTAAACTACTATTATCACTAGCTATTTTAAGGGCTTTTTGCTGCCTGTCAAGAGCAGGTTTCTCGCATAATTTATTAATTGCTCACCTGGAGCCATCCTGGCCGGGTTTTCGATCTCCGAGCTGAGTAACAATGATCAGGTTCGTTTCTGCACAAATTGCATGTATCTACGGCCAGGCCTGCCTCAACCAATTTTCTTAGCCACGGGTAAATTATGATAATTTCAAGGCGGTGAAAGAACGAAGGCAAGGTACTTACTGGGAATAACCTTACCTTTTTTTATCTTACGGCTCTGTCCCCTCCCCGAGAATTCTAATTGCCCTGATCGCGAAGCGGATTTTCCTTCTCTCAGACCTTGAATTATGCTATAATATGGGTGACCGCCCACCCAAACAGAAGGGTAACCCATGGCTCGCATCAAACAAACTGACCGACAACAAATCCTGGACCAGACCCGCCGCCGTCTGCTGGAGGCTGCCGCAGACGAGTTCGCCCGGGCGGGTTTCTCGGACGCCAATATCAATACCATTTCCATCGCCGCTGGCTTTTCCAAAGGCACCATCTACAACTATTTTCCCAGCAAGCGCGCCTTGCTGCTGGCCCTGGTCGATGAGATCGCCCTGCAGCACATCGCCTTCATCCAGGAACAGGTATTGCTCGAGTCTGATCCACTGCTGCGGCTGGAGCGTTTCTACCAGGCTGGATTTGATTTTGTCACTGCATCCTTACCCAGAGCGCGCATCTTGTTCAACCTGATCAACGGTTCCGATGAAAAGTTTAAGGCCTATGTTTTTATTGCTTACCAGCCGATGTTCAATTTCGTTGCCAATGAGATCCTGGCGCGCGGCGTGGAACAGGGCCAATTCCGATTAGTCGAACCTGCTCCCACGGCCATGCTTTTGATGACAATCTACCTTGGGACGGCTTCCCAGCGTAACGACGAAGGTCAGGCATGGCTGGATCCGGCCCAGGTATCTGCGCTGGTGTTGCACGGGCTGCAGAAATAGCTGGGATCGCGGATGATCACGCTCCTTACAGAACGTTGTTCCTTGTGTGGATTGTGCGCCAATCTTTGCCACGAAAACTGCATCAGCATGACTGAAGCCGGTCCACACATCGACCTGACTGTTTGCAGTACCTGCACCCAATGCATCGCCGCATGCCCCACCCGGGCGCTGGCCTGGAATGGGTCCCCGCCTACCCGCTTCGAACGCCGGCGCCTGCCCACCGCTGAACAGTTGGAAGAACTATTCAAGGAACGCCGCAGCATCCGGCGTTTCAAACCGGTTAAGATTGCCCCGGCCCTGCTGGAGGAGATTGCCCAATTCGGCATTTACGCCCCGACGCACGATTTCAATCTGCGGGTTATCGTCATCGACGATGCGAATTTGATCGCCGCCCTGGATCAGGCGATCGTTGACAATTGCCGCTGGATCCACCGGCTGACTTTCCGCTTCAAGGCTGTCCAGGTCCTGGCCAACTGGTTCGGCTATGGGCCCGAGCTACGCAGGGCCCGTCCAAAAATCGAAGCAGCCCTGCAACGCGGTCATTCTTTCCATAGCATGCCAGCTGCCCTAATCTTTGTTATCGGTTCACGAAAAGTTCCGCTATCAGAAGTCAGCGCACAGTACGCCATGGCGAACATGATGTATTATGCCCAGGTAAAGGGGGTCGGTACATGCCTGTGGGCAAATGGGCCTATTTTCATTGACAAGCACCGGACCGCGCGGCAACTGTTGAAGCTCCGGCCTGAGGAACATATCCATGCGGCCATGTATATGGGCTACCCAGCGGTTAGGTTCAGTAACAAGAACATCGGCAAAACGATGGCGATCCAATGGAATATGAACGCATTGCCTGAAGCTCAACTACAGACTCCTCTGCATCCCTGATATCGCTCACCACCCCCCTGCCCCACTGCATCTTTGTTGAAATTGCCGATATCTACTTTTACCAGTGCCAACCCGACCACGTCAAAGCGCTCTTACGTCAGGGTGCCGGTCTTGTCGAAGACGACCACGTAGATCTCCCGGGCGGATTCCATCTGTAGATGGTTCCGTGCTAGAATGCCGTTGTTGGCGCCCATCGCTGTGCTGATGGCGACTATGAGGGTGATGACTATCCCCAAAGCGTGCGGACAGGCGATGACGAGCACCGTTGCCACCCCCTCGATGACTTGCACGTTGAATCCGGTCCCGATGATCCAGGCAATGGTAGTGATAACAGCGGCCACCAGAGCGATGTAACCGACTAGAGGGAAGAATGTTCTCCAACTTCACTCGTCAACCTTTGTAACTCCAGCAGCTTCTCCAATGGAGAAATTTTGGATGCTATGACATACATCTTAGCATCTAACTTGACCATTTGGATCTCGCCGGTGATCGTCGTCAGCAGCAAAATTGCCACCAGTTCACGCAGCCTTTGAAAAAAGACGATGCCTCCAGGATCGTGCAACATGATCTTGAGAAAACCGGCATGTTCATTGGCAAATTCGAAGGCCATTTCCACAGGGCGAGGGTCGTTTGAACTCCAAAAAAAGGGCGAGGAACGGGCGATAAAGATTGGCATGGGGACGTTGGCATCGTTAGGATTGCAAGGAGAGAACGCCGTCTATGGGCTACGCGCCTTCTGCAGTATCATGCACGGCTTTGCCACTCTCGAAGTGGTGGGAGGATTTGGCCTACCTCAGGGCTGTGACGAAAGTTTTCGCAGGCTGGTGGCGGAGCTGATCTATGGTTTAGAGCAGAAATGAATCCTGCGAGGCCTTTATGGAGTAAACAACGCGGTCATTTGATCTATTTTCCTACTGTGATGACCACTTTTCCGCGCGGATGCACATCTTCATAATACTGAAAAGCTTCTGCCGTTCTCTCCAAAGGATAGCAGCCATCGATCACCGGAACCAATTTTCCGGTTTCAAGCAGTTCTTTCACAAAGTGCAGGTCACTGATGCTGGCAACCAGGGATACAGTATCAATCTTCTGGCTGCTCCCGCTTGAGCTCCTCTTTTTCATCATGGCCTGGGAAAGCTGGCGCATCGAACCGCCTGCGACAACATACGCCCCATCCGGTTTTAATGCGCGAAGGTAATCAGAGATGGGATGATCGCCGTTTACCGCCAGGATCAGGTCGTATTGCTGACCGCTGCTGTTGAAATCTTCCCGGGTGTAATCAAGAACATGGTCGGCTCCAACGGTGCGCACCAAGTCCAGGCTGCGCGGGCTGCATACCCCGGTCACCTCCGTACCATACGATTTTGCGATCATCACGGCGAACGTGCCCACCCCACCTGAGGCGCCCTGGATCAAGACCTTTTGTCCAGGCTGGATGTGACCTTTGTCGCGCAGCCCCACCAGGGCGGTCATGGCAGCCAAGGGTGCTGCCGCGGCTTGCTCATAGGATATGGCTTCCGGTTTCAGCAGGATCTCATTTTCCGCGGCACAGGCGTATTCAGCAAATGCCCTACCCTGGTATCTGAAGAGCGACCCGAAAACCGCATCTCCCGGTTTGAATTGCCTGACATTCGCTCCAGCCGCCTCGACTATTCCGGCCGCATCGATTCCGAGGATCTGAATTTTTGGTGCCAGAAACCCGCCGACCATGAAGCGGATGAAGAAAGGGTTAGCGTGCAGCAGGCGCGAATCTCGGGAGTTGATGGAGGCCGCACGCACCATGATGAGAACTTCATCATCCTTGGGAACAGGTCTTGCAATCTCTTCGAGCCGCAGCACCTCCGGCCCGCCGTATTTTTTATAGAGAACGGCTTTCATTGCATTCACCTCCCTTCCATTGCTACGCCCATTGCCAGGCCAACCAGACCGTCAATACGTTGAGAACGAGACTGACGCTGATCAGGAATTTGTCATACGCAGATGGGTAGGTCGGTAATCCGATGATGTTGAAAATAAAGAAGAAGCCGGCAACGATGATGTTTACCCACCGGTTAACGTGCGCAGGCAGCAACAGGGTTAGGACGATCATGATGATAGGCATTACCATCAGGCTGGCTATTCCAAGCCACATGGTTTGTGTGACCTGCAGGCTTCCAATTTTTCCCGCTGTGAAATCACCACTGAAGATACGCAGCACGTCGCCCAGCAGGTAAACCAACATTACGGCTGTCCAAATTCCAGCCAGTTTGATCTGTATGGCTTCCATATCAACTGCCTCCGATTGCCTGCCCGGATGTCAGGATCGCAGGCGAGGGTTTTACATTCGCATCCTCCTTGATCCCCTTGATCAAAATCCAGATGCCGATAACGAATTCGAAGGGGACGTAAGGAACGAGAAGGATGAAAGGCAGCGAGAAACCGAACAGGGAGGTTACCATGCTCACCAGGATGGGGATAGCGGTGATCAGGCCATATAGTGACAGGGGACGAGGAACCACCCGCGACTGGTAGAGTAAGGAATAGAACAACATGGCGCCAAAGCCAAAGGTCAACACGTGCAACGTGCTTCCGACAAAATTCATCGATTGCAAATCCAGGTTGGCCATCGTTTGCAGGATGGTGGGCTGACCGCTGGCCGCGTATTCCTGGCTGGTGAGCAGGAGAGAGTAAGCCGACAATTTGCTGGCAGCCAGCAGCGCTCCTTCGACGATGTAGAAGGCCAATGCGGTCAACGCCATGATTTTGTTATGCGTTTGCAGGGTGATAAAAAGAGCGGCGCCCAGAAAAATGACGCCGAAGGCAGTTAGCATGTCGACCAGAATGTTAAGCTCGAACAGCCAGGGCCTGGCTGCAATTTTTAACATTGTTTGGCTGATATTTCCAGCCACATTCCACAAGGGATTTAGAAGAATTCCGCTCAGGAACGAGGTGACAAACTGAAGTAAGAAAGCAACTCCAAGAACCCTGGAAGACTTCGTAATTGAATTCATAGATATACTCCTTAATTCATTTCTACCACAGCAGATTCCACACGGATTGCCGATGGGCCGAAACCTTTTGCGATCAGCCACACCGCCATGACCATTTCCTGGATAGCTATGGGAAGGTCCATCAAAACCACCAATTGTGATGAAATGGAGGTCAAACCAAACGCGATTAATAAACCCGTTATCAGATGCAATCCAATGGCGATGAGTCCCCAGATGGAGATCCAGCGTGGGATCAAATTGGATTTGAACAATAGACTATAGAATATCAGCGCGCCCAGGCCAAAAACAAATACGGTCATCAGCGTGCTGCGATCGGCTGCCGCCAGTAAAAGAGCGCTAATAGGTTGAAAAGAAATGCTGCCTGCGATCCCGGCTTTTCCATAAGCAAGGCTCAGGGAAATCAGCAGCAACCAATTGATTGCACAAAGTATATAGGTAACGGTTTCAAGCGCTCCCCTGAAAATAAGATATCCAAGCGCCAGGGCTTCATTTTGTTTTTTGAGAATAGGAAACATCATTACCGGTATCATGGCAAGCGCAAAACCCATAATTAGAACGAAAAAGGCTCCGATAGTGATCTGGTTTGTATTTGCAGAAACCCTGGCAAGATAGTCTGAAGCATTGAAAATGCGGCTGGTGAAGGCAACACTGAGTATGCCAGCAACCGTTCCGATAATATATAAGATTCCGACAATGACCGCCGTCTTTCTGTTTGTGTCCATTTTCTCCTTTGGCAAGCGGGGAATTGGCATTAGGATCGAATGTCTATCCTCCCGGTAAGTTTATTTCAAGCAGGTTCAGCTTCAGCCATGCATTTTTCCCAGCGTTCGATATTCACGCCTTTGATCAGCAGCCATAACGGCAGCAAAACCTCGCCCCAGAAGGTAAACATGGCCACGTTCACGTTGAATCCTGGGATAAGGAAGCCTGAAAAGCTGTCGACCAAATACCCCAGGCAGCCGATGATCAACAGTATGCCCAGTATCTTGGGGAGGAATCCCGACTTGAAAACCAGGTACCCCATCGGGAAGAGCCAGAGGCCCCAAAAAACACCGGCAATATTGATCCCCGCCTGGTGCAAATCAATCAGCATGGGCACCAGCGCCTGGATCTGCCCCGAGCTGAATCCCTGAAGAGCGCCTGCATGATGTACCAGCGCCAGGACGCCAAACTGGATCAGCTCATTGAGCATCGCAATGGGGACGCCAAGCAAAAGGAAAATAACCATCAATGCTGCCATGTCCTTGTTTACAGGCTTCAGCAGCCGGTAAAGAGCCAGGACCACCAGGATGTTGACGATCTGGACAAGCATGGCAACTACAATGCTGAAACGGAAAAGCGATTCGGACGCCAGGATATGATTGACGGTGGCAGCTGCATCTCCGGGTACAACGATGCCAGAAGAGGCAAACATCCCAAAGAAACCGAGCGGCACCAACAAGAGATACAGGGCGCCGGCAATTCTGGCATTCCGTTGGGGTGAAGTGCGAGAGGGGATATTTGTCATTTATTTCTCCATTTTCTAATTTCTTATCGAAGATAAAGGCATGATTATGGTTGAACCACCTTTGGGTTTCCAGCCTGGTCAGCTATTTATCAGGTTTGATCCATGCAATTGACCGAAATCAGCGTCATTCCAAGGTCGCGAACTTTTTTCAATAGTCCGAACAACGCAGCCTGGTCAACCACCGGTCCTGTAAGCACCGTAACGCCGTTTTCTTCCAGCTCGATGGTCAGTCCTTCGAACCAGTTCGACCATTGCGTGCCCAGGTGACCTCGAAACCTGATCTGGTAGACTATGGGTTGGATTCCATCATTTTTTCGGTTTATTTCGTTTAACATTTTCCTTTCCTGTTCACCAATCATGCTTGTCCCGCGGCTCGATTGCCGGGATACGCCAAGCATACCGGACATGCGGTGTGACCGGGGAGACACTTAAGTGTGGTGATGGAGTGTTGTTTTAAACTATGGGGAATGAAGCTTGAAGGTTTCTTTTCTACCCGGCCAGGTCCAAATAGACGCCCATTTTACAATATGCCCAACTGGCGAGCGCGTGCCACGGCTTCGGTGCGATTCTGAACCTGGAGTTTCTCAAAGATGGCCCGGTTGTGTCCCTTGACCGTATCCAGGGCGAGGAATAATTTCTGGGAAATCTCGCGATTCGAGAGACCTTGGGCGATAAGCCTCAGGACATCCAGCTCGCGCTGGCTCAACGGCGCGAGCTCGGATGGGTAGGTGGATAAAGAGGATCCACTACTATTTTCTTTCTTTTTCTCTGATTCAAATGCGGCCAGCAACTTTTTTATGGTATCTGGCATGATCCCCCCGGCAGCCGCATCAGACAGTAATTGCGCCATCGGCATCCCTTCGTCAAGAAAGAGACGGATAAAGCCGCCCGGCTCTGCCAGCGAAAGTGCGGTGGATATTGTTTCTATTGCTTTGTCCTTTTCGCCTTGAATTTGGTAAGCGGTTGCCTTTACAACCAGTATTTTTAGCCGTTCGTCTTCCCACCCCTTTTCTTCCGCCTGTTCATATAACGGTTCCAGGACCGCCAACGCGGCAGAAGCATTACCCTGAGCCAGAAGCACCCGCGCCTGAATGATTGGAAGGTTAAATGACTGGGACAAATGCTCTGCAGAAGCTGTATTGCCCTGGTAAAGCAGTGTCAGCGCTTGCGCCGCGGCGATTTCAGGGAGGCGAAACACAAAATTATTTTGGTGCGCGGACCGATCGGCTTGAGCGAGAATTGCCATCGCTTCCTCTGCATCACCTTGAGCTAATTTCAAGCGTGCCAAGAAAATCTCGCAGACAATGAACCGGTCGATCAATTTGTCATATTGTTGCGCCAATTGGAGGCCTTGGCGTCCATGCTGCTCGGCGGCCACCAAATCGTTCCATTCATAAAAGATTCTCGCCAAGCCGAGATAGGAATCATATGCAATTGATAGTGGCTGATCGCCCGACAATTCAAGAACACGTTGATAAGCCTCAACTGCCAAACCGAGTTGGTTTTCTGCTTCCTGCACGTTGCCCAGGCTGCCGGTGGCCAGGAGAGTGGTGAAGATATCCCCGCACGCCTGGCTGGTTGAGAGAGACTCGGTAAGCACTTGGCGGGCCGCGGCGCGATCGCCGGAGAGGAAGAAAGCCTCTCCTCTTGCCCAGCTCGCGGAAGCGCGGGTCGACAAGTTGCCTGGATCCAGGTATTCAAGAGCACGCCTGGATTGGACAAGAACGGTCTCCATCTGATAGCGGGTGAGAGCCAAAACGGACCGGGCGGTCGCGATCCGTCCGATCAAATCGCGCGTCCTGTCATCCGGTTGGATGTCTTGTAAGGCGGTTTCAGCAGAATCAAGTTTTTCTTCCACACCATTTGTTTGGCCGGTCACGAGCAACAGCGAGGCATACCGCCACCACAACGAAGGCCTGGAATCCAAGACCGCCTTGGGCAGGGAACCCAACCAATCCAATATTGAAGTCACTGCGCCCCGCATGTGTAAGGGGATCCCGGTTCCTTGGATCAGACGCTCGACGCGGTCGAGATCGTTTGCGGCGGCAGCATGTTGGAATGCTTCCACACCCAAACCAGTGTCTTCATACCACTGGCTGGCGCGGATGTGCAAATTGTTGATAGGCACGCCTGGGTTAACTGTTGGGGAGCCAAAGCCTTCCAGTAGCCGTTGCCTCAATAATTCCGCAAAGAGATGATGGTAGCGGTACCAGCGCCGGTCATTATCAAGCGGCACAATAAAGAGATTCGCGCGTTCCAGGTATTCCAGGGTTTCCTGGCCCGAAATGGCAGAATCATCCAGGATGGCTTCACAGAGAGAGGCGCACATGCGGTTGAGAATGGATGTCCGCAAAAGGAAAGTTTGTATCTTTTCCGGTTGCTGCTTCAACACCTCCTCCACCAGATAATCCATCACGAAATGGTGGCTGCCGGTGAAGGACTCGATAAAGCCTGCCCGATCCTTTTGCCCTTTTATGGATATCGCCGCCAGCTGCAGGCCGGCGATCCAACCTTCCGTGCGATTTTCCAGAGAAGAGATGTCATCTTTGTTCAAGCTTAGGCTCATCACCCGGTTGAGGAAATCCGCAGCTTCTCTGTCAGAAAAACGTAAATCGGCGGCGCGCAATTCTGTCAACTGGCCTCGGGCGCGCAAACGGGCCAGGGGCAGTTGAGGATCCTGGCGAGTAACAATGACCAGGTGCATTTGGGGCGGCAGGTGCTCGAGCAGGAAGATGATGGCTTGATCTATCCGTGCGGCGTCGATCAGGTGGTAGTCATCCAAGACCAGGAGGAAAGGATCCGGCAGGGAGTTGGTGATCTCGTTGATCAGGAGCGTCAAGGTCGATTCAGTCGATGGCGGCTGAGGGGATGAGAGCACGCCCAACAGCCCTTCTCCAAGATGCGGCGCGATGGTTTGCAAGGCCGCGATGAGGTAAGCTAGAAAGCGGGCAGGATCATTATCCTCTCCGTCCAGTGAAAGCCACGCCGCCGGTCGGCCGCAACCGGCAATCCATTCGCTGACTTGCGTGGTTTTCCCAAAGCCGGGAGGCGCAGAGATAAGAATAATTCTACGCTCCAGACCGTCGTTTAATTGCTCGATCAAGCGCGGGCGAACGACAACTGGCGCTCGGGGTGTGGGGATATAAAGTTTCGTCGCCAAGAGCGGCATGGCCATGGAACAATTATAAACCGCTATCTTTCCCAAACGTAACGTTGCTTTCTGTTATGATTAATCAAGCCGTGTCAAGCTGTATATGTTCTGCTGTAATAAAAAGAGAAAAGAATGAAAGCTATCGTATTCAATGCGTATGGCTCCCCGGAAGTCCTCAAGCTGGAAGAGGTGGAAAAGCCTCAACCCAAGGAGGGCCAGGCGCTTATCCGTATTCACGCCACGACTGTTACTCGGGCGGATTGTGAGCTGCGCCGGTTCGACTTCTCCGGTTGGATCTCGCTGCCGCTGCGCCTCTGGTTTGGCGTGTTGAAGCCTAGGATCAGGATCTTGGGACAGGAATTTGCAGGCGAAGTCGAGGCAGTTGGCACAGGCACAACCTCCTTTAGACCGGGCGATCGGATCTTTGGGACAACCGGATTCGGGCCTGGAGCGTACGCCGAGTACATTTGCCTGGGCGGGCGAGCCGACGGCAGCATCTTAGCCAGCATGCCGGCAAATTTGAGCTACTTGGAAGCGGCTGCCGTTCCTTACGGGGCTTCGGAGGCTCTGCGATTCCTACGCAAAGGAAACCTGCTGGCAGGGCAAAAGGTACTTATCATCGGCGCAGGCTGACCGTCACCGGCATTCAGGACCGCCTGGCAGGCTATTGCCGCAAGGCCGGGTTGTGGGTCACCTGCCACCAGTTCCGCCACACACTTGGACGCCACCTGACCGAAGTGCGTGTCCCGGTAACCAGTATCCAGCGTTTATTCGGTCATGCCCGCCTGCGCAGCACCGAAGTGTATTTGCACATCTCGGATACCCAGGTGCAGGCGGACTATGAAGCCGCCATGCAGGTGATTACCCAGGACTGGCCGCTGGCGGAAGGCAGGCAGCCATGACCAAATCCACGGGAAAGCTGCCGTTCCAGTTCAAGCGGACCCTTCCAAAGGACCCAAATATCCAACCATTCGGCGATTGGTTACCCGCCAACCGTAATTACTATATCCGTTTCCGGGACTGGCTCAAGCAGAGCAGCTACAGCGCCTCGGCGCTCAATATCTATAGTGTGGCGGTCAGGACGGCCATCGGCTTCCTGCGCAAACCATACTGGCAGATCACCGAAAGCGACCTGGCCCGCGTCGAAGACTATTTCAAGGAACATTTTGACCGTCCGGCCACCCTGGCCGGATATCGCAAAGGCCTGCGCAAGTTTGCCACTTTCCTGTGCACACAGCGCCGCCAATCTGGACAGCCAAAAGAGATCCGCTGGGATACTTATATTGGCTCACTTTCCCCGCAGTTCCAGGAAGATGTGCATGAATTCATGCGTTGGCAGCAATGCTTTTGGAAGGAAGAGCAGCGTTTCGAGCGCAGTCTCAGCGTGCTCAGCCACCTGACATTGTCCCTGCGCTGGCTGGCAGAACAAGGAACGCTGAACTCCATCATCAACTTAACTCCCCAGACCTGGTATGCCTATCTGGATCACCGGCTGGGCGCCGGGATCCACCCGAAGACCGTCAATGGCGAACTCTCGGCGCTTAAACACTTGGTGCATTTCTTGATGGAGCATGAGCGTCCGGTGTGTGAGCGCTTCCTGCTTGTGGAGCAACTCGATGAGGGCAACGATCTGCCCAAGGATATTCCGCTGGGGGATCTTCGTCGACTTCAAGAATGTATCCAGTCCGAAGCAGCCAGCCAGCACGTTGGGAAACGCAGGGGCGGACGCATGGACCTGGCCTGGTTCCTGCTCATGCTGCACAGTGGCTTGAGAACGGCCGAAGTGCGTAATTTGAAGCCCCAGGATATCGAGTGGGAACAACGCCGTCTGCGAATCGAGCAGTCCAAGGGCTTGAAAGACCGTCTGGTCTATGTGAGCGAGGCGGCTTTGGCTGCCTTGCGCGGGTATTTGGATGTGCGCGGCCCGACCGGGCAGTTGCCGGAGAACGTCTTCATTTATTGCCACTCGGCCCTCTCCAAAACCTATTGTTTTGAACGGCTTGGCAGCTATGGCAGGCGTTGCGGGGTGAAAGCCCATCCACACCAGTTGCGTCACAGCTGTGCGACCATGCTCTTGAACGCGGGTGCGCCGGTGGTGACCGTGCAAGCCATTTTGGGGCACAAGAATGTGGATACCACCCTGGGTTATGCCCGCCTGTATGATGGCACGGTGGCGGCCGATTACTATCAGGCCATGGCGACTGTGGAACGGCAATTGAGCTTGCCAGAAGATCGCCTGGCACGCGCTCCATCCCCGGGAGAAATGCTGGCGTTGGTGGATGCTCTGCACAATGGTACCCTGAATCCATCTCAGACTGAGATCGTTGGAACGCTGCGCTCCGGGCTGGCGCTTTTGGCCGAGAAGGGTGAAGCGAATGTTAAGGTGCTGCGCGAGGAAATAAGCGCGGTATAATCAAAGCACCCCCCAAAGAGACGGACGGACCAAAAACATCGGTCAGTTCGTCTTTTATGTTGTCTCAGCTTTCTTGGAGAAGGAGAAGGTAATAAGTAAAAAGGGTCAGCATCATTTTCTCCAATTAGATCGTTTGCCTATCCCGGCTTTGCCCGTGGTGTAAATCTATTTTTTTTTATTAGGTCACCATATGGATAAGGAACCTCTCTGGTTTCAATTCTTCTTTCAATATCTTTGGGATTCCACACTACTAGGAATTCAAGAGATCTATATTTCTCAGGCAGGAAAGAACCAATCCTATTATCTTTCTGCCCATCCCAAAGAAACCAAATTCCCGCTTCACCAGTTTTTTCATTCCACAGAGTTGAAACAAAGAGAGGATGCACAAAATTGATTACAGGTACATTGTCAACTACTTTCCATATTCCGTCTTTCAGTGCTGCATATAGACCAGTTATGACAGGTGGAAATAACAGCCCTTTTGTAATTATCTCATCAACTGCAATACTTCTTTTCGAAACCAAGTCAAATATTTGAATAATAGGACCTTTTTTACTTAGGAATAAAAACTGACCAAATGCTTTTCTCTCATCTTTGAGAGGAATTTCAAATATATCACCGACTTTGCAAATTGCTTTCATTCTTCAACTTGGCAATATCCTGCGACATTCACTACAACAAAGGAAATCAATGGCATCGATTCCAATAATCTGTTCTTAATTGATGGTATGTCGAGATCAAATCAATCAGTTCTTAATCTAATTCATTCTACTCATCACCCATTCAATAGATTGTAAAACTTTCATATTATTTTCCACCTCAGCTCTTTTTTTCAAATCAGGTAGAAGCGAAGAAAGATCTCTTATATATATACATTCAATCGCGAATAAGCGAACTTTAAGAGACTTATCGTTGATAGCATGTTTAACTAACTCCAATGCAAAATTATAATGAATTCTCTCATCTCGAACGATTGAAATTGCAACCCATCGTTCATGAGCTGAACTAGAATCAGCCAATTCCCGCCAAGCCACCTCAATTCTTGGAAAATCCTTGAGCAATGCTAAAACCAAGCTAGTTCCTATATAATACGATCCTAAATATCGACTTTTAGCAGAATCCATTATCTTGAGAAGATTCTCTTCTGATAGCAATTTTGTTTTCATAATAATCTCATAACTACTAATCGCATCTAAAGAAATCTGAGCTGAATCAAGATTTCTCTCCGAATTTGCAACGTGCTCCCTTAGTTGAAAACAATATTCTCTTAACGCATCCATTTTTTATGCTCCGCATCTATTTAGGAATAACTTGGCCTAAAACAAGTGTAATATCATATTGGTTTAATAACTCAGCCATCGAATCCATCTTTTGTATTTGGCTAATTAACGATTGGGATCTACTTACAATTTCTACGAAACCATAAGATCCATCAGAATACGCTACTGCAACATCCGGTCTTAAGTTTGATGGAACTTGCCCACCTGTAATCGTACTAATTGTTTTGTTTAGAAATACATTTTCAGCAGTTGGTTGTTGCGCGAGTTCTTGCGCAAATGATAGAGATTGCGAAGCGTGAAATGGATCACTAGTTATTTGAGGTTCACCAAGGATAGCTACTTGGGATGTAACTCCAATCCCAAGTAATCCTTCAACCGCCCCTACACAACCTGGGCCAGTGGCAGCACAAATTAAACCTCCTCCACCAATGATGAAAGCAGCATGTGCCCCTACCCAGAAAAATAGATATCCGCCTGATATCGCCCAATTTCCCCATCCTGCATTTGGATCATTAAATATTGACGAAGCATCGCCTGCATATTCCCAGCCTTGAACATACCTATCCCAAATCGTATCTGGAGAGCTCTTGGCTTTATTGTCATCTCCAGTGTCACCACTTCCGGAATTGCATATAGCGAGCCCAGGGTCGATTTCGCATGGGCTTGGTGATGAAGGCGTTCCACCCCCACCTCCGCCTCCTCCACTGCTACCATTGGCAGGCGCGGCCGGCGGAGTATACCCGGTCATATAATAACTGCCACTGGTGCAGGCGCTTGTACCATCCGGAATCCACACGTTCCCCGGCCCTAGACAATGTCCCGTCGGATCGGTAAAATTGATCGGGTTATTTAGCACGTAGCTGTAGCGGTTCAGCCCCTGCGGCCCGCCCATCGAAATACTATCTGGCTGGGAAAAGTGGGTAATATAAGGATCGTAGAACCGGGCGTGATAGTCCATCAGCCCCAGCGAAAAGTCATTTCCCTGCGCATCCAGGTTGCGCTGGCCGGTAAAGCCGAAATCCGTTTGGGTGATCGTGTCTAAATCTGTACGAACCTGGCCAAAGGGCAGGTAGCGTGACTGGTTGATGAGCCCGCCGTCCGAGTCGGTCACCGCCACCACCGAACCAAGCTGGTCGGTGAGGAAGTAGCACAGCGTCGCACAAGTATCGCTGGCGGAGCTGGTCATCGCCACCGGCTGGCCTCCAAAGGAATAATACTTCCGGATACTTGGTTCATCTACCAGGATGGTCCCATTTGCCTGGACTACCCCGCTTTGGTCGAGTTCATACGCACCTCCGGCAAAGTAGGATGTCACCTTCACAGCCACATCCTCTCCAAAGGCACCTTCGAAATACTCCTGCCGCACCCGGTTACCGTCGCCATCGTAAATAAAATTCCAGGTGGCTACAATGCTGAGAAAATATGGGTGGATCAACCCGTCGTCCACGCAAGGTTGTTGTGTATCAACCAGGCTCACTGTCACCAGGCGGTTTTCGGCATTATACACTTGGTGGTAGACCTTGCCACCTTCCATCCGGCAGGTCATGTTGCCGTTGGCGTCATAAGCGAAGTTGTCATTGGTTTCCCCATCCGTTATGCCGGTCACCGCATGCACGTGGGCCGCGTCGGCGTAGTTGTAACTCTTATTCACCATCCCATCAATCGGGGTGGGCGGACCAACATGCACGCCCGGGTCGGCCAGCAGGCCGATGTATGAATCGCGCCGCGATTCGAAGTCGTCGAAGTAAATCGTACCGCTTGTGACCTGGTTGGAGTCAAGCGCGCCAAGCGCAAAAGCAAGGAGGCTGTTACCGCTGTTCCCCGGAGAATTGAGGGTTTCTTTGAAACCTCCATCCACCCACAGGCTTATCTGTCCTGGCAGGTATTCGATCTCGATGGCGCTCCAGCCCTCCCCGTTGGTGGTTAGATCGGCAAGGTCATACCATTCGGAATACACCTCCTCATTCCCATCCAAGGCGGCCAAACAGACTTGGTAGGTGTCCCCGACCTTCTGCATTCCTATCGCGAAAATACCGTTTAGTTCCGAAGGTACATTGCCTAAAATACCCAAGGATAAGATCATTTGATCGTTGGTATCCATTGATATGCTGGTTGGGTTGACGTAGAAGCGCGCCCGGAAATGTGGCTCTGCATCATAATACTTTACGACGAATGGAAGGCCCTCAAACGGACTGGCATTGGTGTTGCTGGTAGCCTGCCGGCTGTTAAGGTTATTTCCAACCGCCTGCAGGCTGTTAATGCTATTCCTAAGCGCCAGCAAGCAGTTAATGTTGGTTCTGATCGCCTCCAGGCTGGCAGGATCACAATTATCGCTGGCAAGCGCGGAAGAGAACCGGCTGCCATTGGTTACCGATTGATTGTTTTTAGTGTTGATGACCGATTGATTGTTATTATCGTTGATTGCCGCCTGCAGGCCGTAATTACCCCAATAAGCGGCCGCGGGCGTAACCGAGAGATTGTTGCTATCGGTCACCCAATTGGACAGGTCACCGGATTCGAAACTGTCGGCGAAGATGGAATCCGTCTGGTTTTGGCCGATCTGCTTGATATAGTTGGGCGTAAATGATCCGGAGAAGGAAGAACTATAATACACGGCAGTACGGCCAAGGCCGCCGGGTCCGCCATCATTGACGCCTGGTTCACTGGCAGCCTCAACATTCCCGCTGATGCTGATGTCATACCCTTCGATCCGGACGCTCCCACCCGCGCCGCTTCCTCCTCCATATGTAGTGCTCCCACCATCCCCGCTCGTGCCATCCGAGCTGATCGTCCCTTCCCAGTCGATTGTATTGGCTGCCAGAAAGAGAATACCGCCTCCCTCACCACCGGCTCCACCCGTATTCCCACCATAGTTATCGCCTGATCCTCCACCACCGCCTGAGCCGAATTCCAGCTTGTCGAGAGTCGGATCGTTGTAGACATCCCCGCCCTCGCCGCTCGTTCCATCGCCGCCCCTGGAACCATATCCACCTCCCCCACCCGTGTAATTCTGGTTGCGACAAACTCCCCAAGTTTCTACATAACACACGCCACCGCCGCCACCGCCCAGGTTCTCGTTGTTGTCTGTAGTTCCCAGCCCCGCATAGCTTTCACCCTGCGTACCAGGTGTTGTTAATTTTCCCCCATTCCCCCCTTCATATCCAAGCCCGTCGGTAACAATTGACCCAGAACCCGAGAGCGTGCCTGCCACCCGGAAGGCGATCACACCGCCCGCCAACCCATCCCGGCCATCCCAGCTATTGGCCGTCAAGGTCCCATTCACTGTAACATCCTCATAGTTCGGCACGCGCTGGATGATCACCCGCTGCTGGCCATCGTCGGTACCAATATTGCTGTCATCACTCATGTCCTCCCCGTAGAACTTCACCTTGGGAGTTTCAAAATAAACCGTGTCATCAACCACACTGCTCACCCTCAAGAACTCATACTGCCCCACATTTACCGTGGAGGCATCGCTCCCCTGCAAATTGATCAATAAAATTTCATCATTGGCCGCCAGGCACCCAAATGTAGGTGTCATGTTGAGGCGTGCATAAATATTGGTTAATTCGACCACGCTGTAGGCCACCCCGTCCCCCCCATCCGGGCAGTCGCGATTAGCTTCAAGGGTATCCCAATTAATATTGGCGTTATAATCAACCTGGATACTCCCATCTGCTCCCGATCCCCATGGCAAGGGTGCCTGCGCGACGGGCGCAGGAAGTTCCTGATAGGTCGTCGTTACGTATGCGGTTGGCGAGGTAGTGATTGTTCCAATTGAATTTTGATAATAGACGGCGATTCTTCCAACGCCTCCGGTTCCGCCATCATTGGTACCTGGTTCGCCGACAGCCTCAAGATCCCCGCTGATGCTGATATCATACCCTTCGATCCGGACGCTCCCACCCGCGCCACCTCCTGATCCAGATGGAGAGCTCCCGTCATGCCCGCTCGCTCCATCCGAGCTGATCGTCCCTTCCCAGTCGATTGTATTGGCTGCCAGGAAGAGAATACCGCCTCCCTCACCACCGGCTCCACCCGTATTCCCACCATAGTCGTCGCCTGATCCTCCACCACCGCCTGAGCCGAATTCCAGCTTGTCGAGAGTCGGATAGTTGTAGACATCCCCGCCCTCGCCGCTCGTTCCATCGCCGCCCATGGAGCCATACCCACCTCCCCCACCCGTGTAGATATTCTGGCCCCTACAAACTCCCCAAGTTTCTACATAGCACACGCCACCGCCGCCACCCCCCAGGTTCTCGTTGTTGTCTGTAGTTCCCAGCCCCGCATAGCTTTCACCCTGCGTACCGGGTGTTGTTAATTTTCCCCCATTCCCCCCTTCATATCCAAGCCCGTCGGTAACAATTGCCCCAGAACCCGAGAGCGTGCCTGCCACCCGGAAAGCGATCACACCGCCTGCCAATCCATTCCAGCCATCGGCCGTCAAGGTCCCATTCACTGTAACATCCTCATAGTTTGGCACGCGCTGGATGATCACCCGCTGCTGGCCGTCGTCGGTACCAATATTGCTGTCATCACTCATGTCCTCCCCGTAGAACTTCACCTTAGGGGTCTCGAAATAGACTGTGTCCCCAACCACACTGCTCACCCGTAGGAACTCATACTGCCCCACATTTACTGTCGAGGCGTCGCTCCCCTGCAAATTGATCAATAAAATTTCATCATCAGTTGTTAAACAACCGGCTCCCGGAGTAGATGACAGGCTGGCGTAGGCACCACGCAACAGGCTGACAGAATAGGAAACCGCGTCCCCGCCGTCTTGGCAGGTACGCGTTCCATTATTTTGTGCACTGATGTTATAGGTTCCGGAGGTAACGGTCAGGCTGCCGTCGCGATGTGTGCCCCAACGGCTTTCGCCTTCGGAGATTGGTGTGAGGCTAGGCGTGAGTGTAAATGTAGCCGTGATCGTTGCGGTTTTGGTGGGAGTAAAGGTTGGTGTACTGGTAGGGGTAACAGTTCGCGTAAGTGTAAATGTAGGCGTGGTCGTTGCGGTCTTGGTAGGGGTAATGGTCGCTGATGCAAGCGCGGTCGGCGTTTGTGTGAATGTCGGTGTATTTGTAGATGTATCGGATGGCGTACTCGTAAGTGTTGGCGTGTTCGTCTCAGAATTCGTCGGGGTAAAGGTCGCTGATGCAAGCGCAGTCGGCGTTTGTGTGAAAGTCGCTGTATCTGTAGGGGTATCGGTTGGCGTGAAGTTTGTTGTCGGCGTAGATGTCTCGGTTGGCAGTTCGTCGTATTGGGCCGGATTCCATTGATAAGAAATTGGATTAACACTGCGGGAATAAAAAGCCGGCAACAGGCTGGCCGTCTTACCTGATCCCTGCAATGGATCGAATGCCATTTGTTGCAGGCTGCTTACCTGCAGAAGATTGCCGGTTTTGTCATAACTGAAATCCTGTTCGTACAGGTCAGTCTGGTTGTTGGTATACTGTGCTTGGGCAAGCACCAGCCGATTCAATGAATCGTAACCGTAGCTGGTCGTTTCATCCAGAACACTGTCGCTCACCTGGACGATGTTGCCATTGTCATCGTATGTATAATCAAAATTCATGAGGTTGTCATGGTTGGTACCGTTATTACCGGCCCTACGAGTTTGCAAGCGCTGGTTTACATCATAAATATTATCGATGCTCACGCCATTGCCGAGGGCGGTGGATACAACTTGCCCCAACGCGTTGTACGCCAGGCTGACTATATTGGTGCCCGGGTATGAATCACTCGAGAAGTTATTCGCCCGGCCCAAGGCATCATAGGTATAAGTCAGGGTCTCGTTATCCGGGTTGGTCATCGTAAGCACACGGCCGAGCCAATCCGATGTGGTGGTGAATTCTTGTGTATTATCGCCGATCGTCTGGGACTGGGTTACCGTGCGGCCAAAGTTGCTGTAACTCCAGGTGTTTGAAACGTTTTCATTAATTGAGCTGCTTGGATCTGACATGGTTGTACGCATGCCTATCTGGCCCGGATCAGTTCCATATTCATATTTCGCCAGAATGGCACTATTGTTATCCAGATCAGTTTTCTGGAGCGGGCGGTTGAGACCGTCGTAAGTGAAGGCCAGGTGCTGGCCGCGCGCATCTGTTTGTTCGATCAGGTTGCCCAGCGCATCATATTGATACGTCCATTGGCCCATATCCGGATCGAGCATGCCGGTTTTCTGCCCGAGCATGTTGTAACTAGTGCTGGTCACATGAGAGAGCGCATCCGTCGTCCTGACCAACCGGTCGGCAATGTCATATGAATATTGAGTCGTTGAATAGTGTGTCTGCCCATTGTATTCATTCACCTGTACCAACCTCCCCAGGCCATCCGTGGTACTGCTGGATTGGTTGCCATTCGGATCGATGACAGTGGTCGTCAGGCCATCGTAACTGGTCACGCGCGTAAGCCCGCCCGGTGTGGTTACTTGTGTGGTTCGTCCTAGGGCGTCGAATTCGGAAGATGTATACGCGTTCGAATCCCAATCCGGCTCGATGTAATTACCGCCGCTGCCGCTGGCATAATATGGCTGGCTCTGGCGGTATGTCAGGCCTTGGGCATTGAATCCCGAGTCGGTAACCAGCAACTGTTGTTGGTCGGCATCCCAGACCTGGTTTTGGATATTGCGTCCCAGGCCATCGTAAATGCCCCAGACAGAACGGTAGGTTTCGGCCGGAGCATCCCAGACCTGCATTTCAATATTATATGGCGTGGCCACAACCCCATCATTATCATTTGGTGATGGGTAGGTATACAAGATCCCCGCCTGATCAAGCCCCGGAGGGGTGATGGATAGAACCCGCCCCAGCCCATCATAGCTACTGGTAGTTATCCAATTATTGGGATCTTTGACCTCATAGGGCACGCCCAGAGTATAAAGATAACTGGTATTGGTTGATTCTTGCAGCGCGTCCGTCTGCGTCACCGGATAGGTTTGGATCTTTTCATCGTATGTAGTGCATGTTCTTTGCATCCCGGTATGTACCGCGCAATCATCATCCGTAATATTGTCATACCCGATTACTGTACCCAGCACCCCAAAATCAGTGTATTGCCGGGATTCAATCCGATTGCCATAAGGGTCATAAAGCATGGCAGTATCAACTGTTTGATTGCCGGTACTTTCGACAAGCGCCTGTGTATAGGTCAAGTCACTATTTTCCTGGCTGTCATAGTAATATCGAACGTAAGAAAAAGGATTATTTCCAGCATCCGTCACTACTTCGCGCGAAACCCGGTTAAGGATGTAAACTGATGGGTTCGGGTTGGTCGAATATTCCATGTACGTCTTCCGGTAGAGTGACGAGCCCAGGTAGCTCGATCCCACTAAAAGGTTTCCGGTGGCCGGGTCGTTCTGGTAGGTCGACTTGGATGTCAAAGTAAGGCTACCGCCACTGAGCAGGTAATCCTCGGTTTGATAAAGATAGCGGTAGTTCCAGCCCACAAATGGCGCCCGGCTGTTGTCGGTCACATATGTATTGACAGTCTTTCTCAATAAGGTATCATCGCTATTGAACCATTTTGTGGATAACTCCCGCCCGATATCAAGGCCTTCCGTCCCGAAGTGGTGCTCGATAACCAGGATAGGCGTATTTTCCTCCGCAGCGTTGAAATCAATGCTGGCCTCGGTGACAGTTCCGTATCCAACCAATGCGCCCAGACTAGGGTTGGAATCTTGCCCATCATACAACGGATCATCATAGAGAATACCACGTGAGGAGGCTGTTTCAAGGCCACTATTGCTTTCCACGTAGCTGACTCGATAGTTGTACCAAGAGGTATTGTCTCGTCCATCATTTTCGTAGGAGTATTCCAGGTCCCCACCGTAACCGTTATCGATCTCGGTCAGGCGCGGATAATTGAACTGGTCGCCGTTCCCACTGGCACGGTTGGGCTTCGAATCATATGAAAAACTGATCGTCGCAGCGTTCGTTTGAGGGATCGAAACAAGGTTTGGATCCGAAATCGAACCAACGTTTTCATCGAAGTCACCGCCGGTCACTTTCAAGCTGGAAAGAACCAAAGTACCGTTTTCATTCGGTGCATTCTCCAGGCTGTAGCCCAGATCGTAGGTTCGGACTGTGATAGATTGAACCATATCGCTGCACCCCAACGTGCAATAAACGATAGCAATTTGTCTGAGGTAATAATTATCAACAAAATCCCAGTCATTGATATCGCCTGGTACATCCCCAATAGATGATCGGTTACCTAATATAAATTGGACTTGATAACTAGTGTCCAGGGCTGTTCCACCTTTTGTACCATCATTACCGGTGAAGGAAATGGATTGCAAATAGCTTTCCCGGTCAAAAATGGCTTCCTGCGATTGCCCATCAGACGGAAACTCATGATAGGTATAATCGATGTAATTCCCATGCGGGTCGGTCACGCGGTCAACGCGCCAACGCCTTGTCACCAGGTTGGTGTCATACCCGGCATATCCCGCCGATGCGTAATCTCCATCCGGTGTATTGCAGTTCGTCCCACCGCTCGTGCATGAGTAGCCGGTCATCAAGGCCAGTTGTTCGGAATCGCTGTTCCATCCCAGGCGATAGCGTGTGCCATTGGTTGTCACGACCTCCCACCATTCGCCACTTTCATTTTGTGGCTCATTGTCGGAGGCATCTTTTTCATTGCCAATTGCATAGTTGTGCAGTTCAATGTACAAGAATCCGTTTTGCTTAACATAATAGCGGTTGGGGTGGGAATTATCGCGGACCAGATCGTATAGTGTGCCATTTAGCGTCAGTGCAAATGAGTTTTCGTATCCGTAACCATCATCATCGGTTGTGATTTTCCTGACAATTTCAGTTCCATCGATATTCCAGCCTTCCCCTACCCAGGGCGCTTGCACATCTCCCAGCACTCCATCCACCGTGCTGCTGGAATAAGACAGGGAAATGGCTGGGGTCATGCCAGCCCTTCCGGCAGGCGTCCAGATCGGAATGCTATAGCTGGCAGCCCCGGTGAACAACGAAGTATAAGGTTGGTTGAACAATAACGCCCCCGCCCCGTTCTGGGGCATCGTAGATCCCAATCCCGCTCCCCATGTGGAAAAATGAGTGGTCTCCACTGTTAGGGTATTATCTGCATAGTCCACCGCCTGGATCGGCACCTTGACCCACACCATATTTTTCTCATCGTACGTGGCTACGTATGGTACCTGCCCGGCCGGGAGCTTGTTCAGATCGCCGATCTTATCCATATTGATCTGGAGCGCGACCGGGGCATTGAATTGGCTTGCAGCCGCGCTTTCAACCGGTGTTCGTTGTTCTGCCACATTTCCGGATGGGTCTTCTGCCAATGTACCCGTGTTGACTACGCTCAGGTTGTATTGCATTGCCGGTCCTTTTCCGGTGGTATCCGCTTTTGGGGCGGCGATCAGCATGCCATCCTGTTTGACCGTATTCGCAGGCATAAATACAGATACATCCCCGGTTGAAGACCAGCCTCCCCCCGGTTGGACTGCCGCAATGCTGGCGTCGGCTGCCAGGCCTGGCATACCAACCACAAAATCAGCATGTGCGCTCAAGTCAACATTCCCGGCATTCTTTAATTCTCCGCGATGCAGCCACACCTCCCCATTATGGTCGTTCTGATCGAATTCTGTTACTTTCAGGCTGTAGCTAAATGTTATCTCCTGTCCCGCCGGCAAGGTATCAATTATGTACGAGATTTCCTGATTTTGTTCGTCATATACAACTTTATTTAAAGGATCTGGGATGTACGCAAGGCCTTTTTCAAGCGTGTCCGAATACATCAGTCCCGAATAAAGTTGACCGGAATAGTTGTGCACATTCACCGTCAACTTGACCTGTCCGTTCAGCGCGACCACAGCTGGTGTTGGGGTCATGGATATTTCGAGCGTATCTCTGTGTTGTTGAGGGGGCAGGTCGGTGGCTTGTACATCGGCCTGAGGCGATGTCTGGGTTGGAGGTACAAGCGTGGGCGGAATAAATTTATTCGGGGTTGCTGTTGGCACGCTGGTGGGTTGTTTGAGCGTGCTCTCGGCCGGTTTTGTCGCTTCTGGTTCGGGTTTGTTTTGCGCTGGTCCGCAGGCGCTCAGCAACAAAACAAACATCAGACCAATTCGCACAATGGTCTCGATACGGCTGGTACATTTAAACATAAGGTCCTCCCCGAATGCTTAAAATAGATTAATACTTTTTATGATGTTTCGAACTTCTTGTCCCACCTCTAAAAAAGCATCCCCAGTCTGTTTTTTTTATGCGCCCCACCTATAAAGTAGCTGAAATTGACTGCACACATTATATAAACAATTGCGGTAGATATCAATAGGTTAAGGAATTTTTAAGGTTCCCGGGAAGAACGGAACGATCTTGCAATCAGATGCGATTCAATAAAAAGCGGCATAAAAAGGAAAGGTTTTTGGTTCTTCCGTGGTCAAAGAGGGCAACCGGGTAATTGGAGCACCTTGCCTGCAGAGGCGCTCTACGAATTACTCTTTATTAAACGCCCTCCCGAAATCCGGATCACCTGTGCGGAAATATGAGAATCAGCCTGCGCCAGGCGCTTGGTGCCTAAATCGCCAAATATTCATAGCATGCTTGCTCGGTTGTTTTTGTTTGGACTATGCGAAGCCCAACGGATGAAATTGGCGCGCCAGGAGCACACAGCATTCTTGAAGATAGATGGCTGACCTGAAGCGCACTTTGCGTTGACCAGAGAGAAAACCTGTTTGCCTTCATTAAATCATCTCTTCGATGATCTGCCCGCTATTGTAGTTGTTGAACCAAAGCGCCAGATCTTGGGTGACCAAGTCGCTACCGGACTGCCTTCCTTTCGCGGGCGAAATTCGCTCGCATGCTCGCCGACCAATCCGGCACATCCAGTGCCCCGGGCTCTTTGTCCTCAGAGCACCCCTGCCGCGGCCCAGCCGATCTACAGAACCTGGATCGAATAACATATCAAAGATATGTCTAGACAAGGCTGCTCCCCTCTTGCGTTACATGCACCATGGCCTCCACCCGCTGGTATGTCAACCGCATTCGTGGCCTGATTTTTCTGGCCTGTCATCTCTTCCGCAATTTAATAATTGCTATTGTATTTATCGAAAATCCGTGCTACTATTCCGCTACCACCATATTTGGTGTAGCGAATTACTATACCACCATATATACGGGATCCATTTATAATAATTGATCCAACCCCCGTATTTACTAGAACCGAGGGCTATTACAAGGAATTTTACTAATTCTTTCCGGTTTCTTCCTTGCTTTGCGATTATGCTTAATAGGGTAGACCGGCATTAATGTTTTAGCGGAGGAACCTACCCTTGACACAAGAAATCCACAATCAGCTTAGCCCTGCAGTAAACCCTTTATCGGGGCGCAATTCAGCTAATGACCTTTATCAGCGCGATGTAGCTGTTGAAAAACAGATCCAATCTGCCATCATTCTCACGGATGAGCAGATCATCGCGAATGCAAGGATTCACGAAAAGGAAGCTGAAGCATATTTGCAAGAAGAAGCAATTGTCTACCTTATAAAATTGAGTAAGCAGGAAGATAATGAAAACCTCTACAATTCGCTCTCAAACATTTTGCTCGAGCGAATCGAACATCAAGTCAAATTCCACCTGCGAGCATTTGAAGAAGGTTTGAAGGAAGAAGCTTACAATGAGTTTCTTGCCCGCCTATTTCATCATATTCTTCGTGCAGATGGGAAAGGCGATTTTCTCCAGGTTAGATTTTGGCTGGCACTGAATCGATTGGCAATCACGGTTTTTCACCGATTTAAAAATCGTGAACAAAGAGAGCGGAAGCTATTGGATCCGGGTGAATTCGCGGCGCGCGAGGAAAATGATGATGGCGAGGATGACGCGGACGAAGATTTTATCGAGCCACAGCGTCTCATCCCTGGGGAAAATCGGTGGTCATCAGTTGAGCAGTGGTCCTTAATATCGGAGGCCATGCAAAACTTGGATGAGAATATTCGAAGAGCGTATTTCCTTTATTACTTTCTCGGTTGGCAGATTGAAACAATTGATTCCAACGAGCCGAGTGTGAGTGACCATTTTGGAAAAACGCCGAAAACTATTCGCAATTGGTTACATAAGGCTAATGCAGCCTTAGAAAATAAATGGCGAGGAGATCACCATGAATAGCACTAACAATCCAAACTCGCTGGCTGAAGTGCTCGATGCGTATACGTTGGCATTACAAATACCAAATCGAGCGATATTGATCGAGTATATCCACCTTTATCCACAGTTTGAGCAGGAACTGATCGATTTCACAATGGCCTGGATGGAAGCCAAGAATTCGCCATCAACCGCAGAGATGGAGCCAGACGATTCCAACTTCATCCAGCTAGGAATGGTAGCCGCTCAAGAAGCGTTTCATCAACCAGGAGAAGTCAAGAGAACCAAATCATCCTTCCAGTCGATCCTTAAAGAAGCAAAATTAAAAGGCCTGTCTATCGATCAATTCGCCAGTCTGCTAAATTTGTCCACCTTACTTATTCAAAAAATCGACTTACGGGTCATCGTATACCATACCATCCCGTTCGAAATCATCCAGTCATTTGCTGAGAATTTAGGGAGAAATGTGCGGGAAATTGCGGGCTACCTAATCTTGCCTCCCATGCAATCCACAACAGTTCGTTATAAATCATCTAAAGCCCCCGAATTAGGTAAGCAGAGAAGTTTTTTTGAAGAGGTTCGTGAAGATCATTTATTAAGCGAAGAACAGCAAAAATACTGGCTTTCAAAAGAATTTAAGGGGGATAATCCTTCATGAACCAATGGGAATCCGTTCGTCAATTAGCGCGAAGCAAGCGTCTGGAAGTCGAATCTCGGACAAATAGTAATAAGGCCGCTGATCTTATCTCTGCTGCAGAAACCATAACATCAATCAAATGTGAAGGTCTGCGGGCGGATGACCCTTTATTACGTGGGGCGGAAGCAGCACTTTATCCAGATTATCAACGCATTTGGTACAACCGAGAGATAGACCCTATTATGCTGGCGCTATTTAAAGCGCATGAATTTGCCCATCATTGGCTGGAAGACCAGGATTGTTCCTGCTCAACATCCGACTTGGATGCCCGCCTTGCAGAAGAGAAATCCCCTTTAGGTGTGGATCGGGTGGAGAGCTATAGTCCGAAGGAACGCAACGAGGCTCAAGCCAATGTCTTCGCTCGGGAGTTTCTCTTGCCGGCAGACAAACTCCGCGGCTGGTTCACTCAGGATCATTGGAGCGCCGCAGATATTGCCACATACGTTGGCGTGCCTGAAGGTTTGGTATTCCACCAATTAATCGATGCCTTACTCCTTCCATCAAATATTAATGAGGAGGCTGTAGCAGCCGAAGAGAAAGTAAAACCAAAAAGCTCGAGGCTTGATCCCAGTCAAGAAGCAGCTGCGCATGTTCCAGCTGGTCCACTCCTTGTTGAAGCTGGACCGGGCACGGGGAAGACGCACACGCTGGTTGGGCGTATTGAATATCTGATTTCTACGCAGAAGGTTAGCCCAAAGGCAATTCTCGTCTTAACTTTCTCCAATAAGGCTGCCGAGGAAATGCGTAAGCGGCTTGCGCAGGCACTCCCTGACCAGGCGCCATCCGTTTGGATGGGAACCTTCCATGCCTTTGGATTGGAGATGCTAAGGAAATATGGCTATGCCATTGGGCTTGCGACCTCCCCAAAGATTCTCGATCCGGTCAGCGCACTACTTTTGATGGAGCAGCTATTGCCCAGATTCGAACTGAATTATTACCTATCCTTGTATGATCCAACGTTGTATTTGGGAGATTTTCTCAAGGCCATCTCCCGGGCAAAAGATGAATTAGTAATTCCTGAGAAATACCGCCAAATGGCCGAACAAATGGTACTGGATGCCTCCAATGATGAGGAGCGGGCAAGTGCAGAGAAAGTATTGGAAGTTGCTGGAGTGTACACCGTCTACCAAAATCACCTGGATCAAGAGAAGCTGATAGATTTTGGTGATCTCATTGCCAAAACCGTTCAAATTCTCACCGATCACTCTGACATTCGTCAGGATGTGCGTAATACCTACCAGCACATTTTGGTGGATGAATATCAAGATGTTAATCGTGCCTGCGCACTGATGTTGAAACAAGTCGCTGGCGATGGAAAAGGCCTTTGGGTCGTCGGGGATGCCCGCCAGTCGATCTACCGTTTCCGAGGCGCAGCACCGAAAAATATTGCCTGGTTTGCAACCGATTTTCCTGGAGCTGAAACTGTTTCCCTGCGCCAGAATTATCGTACACAGCCCCAGTTGGTCAAAACATTTTCTGCGCTTGCGCCGCAAATGGGCATCCAAACGACCATACCCTTTGAAGCATGGGAAACGGATCGTCAAGATGAAGGTGGCGCTGTACTGTTGGAAACGGCAGACAACCTGGAAGATGAAGGAGAGCGCATTGCCAGGGAAATTCAGTACCGCTTCAAGCAAGGGATTCACTTCCGCGATCAAGCCGTACTCTGCCGTTCGCATACCAATTTGGCTCGGATTGCCGCTCTCCTTGAACAACATGGCATCCCCATTTTATATATTGGTGATCTTTTCGAACGAGAAGAAATCCGCGACCTGCTCTCGCTCATTGAACTTGCGGATGGAGATTCCCGCGGTTTCGTCCGGGTGGCGACCTTCCCGCAGTACCATCTTTCCAAAACGGATCTGCAGGTAATCCTTTCTCTGTCGAAAGAAGAGGAGGTTCCTTTTCCGCAAGCGATCGGCCGGTATAAAAACGAACCGACACTTACAGAAATGGGTCGAAATGCGCTTGATCGAATCGATCAACACTTGCAGGGTATCTGTTTTGGCCATGGTACTTGGGCACTGTTAACCCAATACCTCTTCAATCGCAGTGAATACTTGCTACCTTTGTTAAACGAAACAAGACAAGTGGTTCTCCAGCAACGCCTTGCCATTTACCAATTCCTACGTTTTGTTTACGAGCAGGACCATGCGCCGGCGGATGGAAAAGATCTTAAGCGGCGATTTCTCGATTATGTGCGACGGCTGGAGATTTTTGACGAGGAGAAGCAGCTCCGCCAAATTCCAGAAGCAGGTCAATCCATGGATGCGGTGCGGTTCCTAACCATTCATGGCAGTAAAGGGCTGGAGTTCAAAGCTGTCTATTTGCCGATCCTGGGTAAAGGGATATTTCCATCCTCGATGAAGCCGGAAACCTGCATTCCGCCAAAAGAGATGATCACCCAAGATCCAACGGATGCGCACAACGAAGAGGAAGTTTGCTTGTTCTTTGTCGCCCTCTCGCGCGCCAGGGATGTATTGTGCTTGTCACGTGCCGAACGATATAACAATCGTGGGAGTAATCCATCCGATTTTCTGTCATTGATCACTTCAGCTATTCCCCCTCAATGCGCCAGGCTGGCCGCTCCTTCGAAACGGAGTGAAGAAAATTCCGAAGCAACATCGGACCCAGCCATCATATCGCCATTCGACCAGACGCAAGCCTTCGAAGTGGAAAGGCTTGAGCTCTACTTGCGCTGCCCCCGCCGGTTTTATTACGAAGAGATGCTGGGATTTTCAAGTCAGAGCGAAGAAACGGCCTTTTTACGGTTTCATCGGTATCTTCGTGAGCTTCTAAACTGGGTGCAGGAGGAGTATGCGCTCACTGGGCGAGTAGAAATTGACACTGTTATGCAGAAGTTAGCATCGCAGTGGGTTACCACCGATTTGGTTGGTAACCCGTTTGAGCCGATTTACCGCAAGAATGCGGAAGCGATGATGGCTCGAGCCTTACAGGTATTTTCTAACGGCCGTAAGATCAAAAAAAGCGAAGTGCTTCAGATTCGCTTAACGAACGGAATCGTTTTGTTTTCCCCTGATCACATCGAGATTGATGAAGAAGGAAAACACATCCTCCGGCGGATGCGAACGGGGCGAATATCTTACAGTGAACTTGGGAAAAGTGAAGTTTATGGACTTTATCATCGAGCTGCCCAGCAGCTCAACCTATCTGACTACCAGGTTGAGGTGTTTTCACTGACCAACGGGCAGATAGAGCCGGCAAATCTGACTGGCAAAAAGATCGAGGCCCATTGTTCGGCCTTTGGCGAAGCCATTCAGGGGATTTTAACAGACCAATTCCCACCCAAGCCAAAAGATTCCCGCCGCTGCCCCCGCTGCCCTAATTACTTCATCTGCCCGGCCATGCCAACCGCTTGATTATTTTCATTTCAGGGTGATTTTCCGGTTGGTTTTCTTTTCCATTTCCGGTTTTTTAATCCTCATGCGATTATACATAGTGGGACCACAGGAGGATAAACGCCGCTCCTGGGTTACTACTTAGCAATTTGCCGAAAAGGCAAAGGAGAAAAAAACATGGAAGAGAAACGCAAGATTGAAGTATTTTTACAAGGCCCTGGCATTCCCCCGCTTGCACTAGTGAAAGTGCTTGCGAGTGGAAATGTACGGGATCTCATCGAAGCCGCGAAAGAAAAGGGCTTGCATCTGGAAGACGGGCAGATTCCGCAAGTGTGGGTGGAGGATACGGATGATCCCCTGCCCCTCGATCTACCCTTAGAAGCAGCCGGCGTCCAATCGCGCAGCCGGGTACAGGTCCATACCTGTCCGCACATTCGCGTTACAGTCAATTTTCAAAGTGATGCGAAAGAACATCCTTTTTCACCCGCAACGACGATTCGAACTATCAAACAGTGGGCCGACAAGACATATAAACTGAGCGAACGGGATGCCAGCGAGTACCAGCTACAGCTGTGTGGCTCGACCGACCGGCCAACCGGAGAAACTCAAATCGGCACTCTAGTTCAACTTGGTCAGTGCCAGATTTGTTTCGACCTGGTTTCCACGGGGCGCGTCGAGGGGTAAGTATGGAAGATAGCATGCCCCTGGATGAACGGATGTTTCGCGGGCACTTGGCTGACGGCCCATTCCAAAGTGGGATTGATCTGAAAAAGTGGCAACTCGTCTATGTGAAGTGGCCATATGCGGTGATTAGCATCAGTGCCAAGCCTCACGAGGAATGGCCCAGCGAATACAGTTTCCGTTTCGAGTGCTCCAATTATCCGGATGCAGCAGCAACCGCCCAGCCCTGGGATCTGGAAAACGATACGCCATTAGAACCCAAGAAATGGCCGGGTGGGAAGGATCGCGTTTCCAAAGTATTCCGGCCTGATTGGAAAGAAGGGCGATGTTTGTATTTGCCTTGTGATCGGATTTCCATTGAAGGCCATCCTGACTGGCATACGAAGCATGC
>Ga0335071_10000988_pt1 | contig 30756 bp, 27 predicted proteins | sample Lox_Sample_15_FD_206724 | JGI IMG/M metagenome (GOLD analysis project Ga0335071, IMG submission 206724) | Soil microbial communities from Loxahatchee National Wildlife Refuge, Florida, United States - Lox_Sample_1.5 | ecosystem: Environmental > Terrestrial > Soil > Wetlands | place: USA...
GGCGTCGACTTTGGCCCTGCCCGCATCTCCCTCGATCCGCTGCGCAAGTGGAAGATGGAGCGCGTGGTGGGCAAGCTCTCGCGCGGCCTCGCCTCCGTCGCCCGGGCCAAGGGCGTTGCGGTCATCGGCGGTCATGGCGTCTTCGAGGACTCGCGCAGCCTCCGCGTCGGCGGCGACGAGCCGCAGGTGGTGCGCTTCAAGCATGCCGTGGTCGCGACCGGCTCGGCGCCGGCGGAGCTGCCCGGCCTTGGCGTCACGGGCGACCGGATCATGGACTCGACGGTTGCGCTCGACGTGCCGGACATCCCCGAGCGGCTGCTCGTGATCGGCGGCGGCTACATCGGGCTCGAGCTGGGGCAGGTGTACGCGGCATTGGGAAGCCGCGTCACGCTCGTGGAGATGACCGACGGGCTCTTGCCCGGCGTCGACCGCGATCTCGTTCAGCCTCTGGCGCGGCGCTCAGAGAAGCTCTTCGCGACGATTCACCTGGGCACCCGCGTGGCCGGCCTCAAGGAAGTGAACGGGGCCGTCGAGGCCAGCATCGAGGGACAGAAGCCCGAGAGCTTCGATCGCGTGCTCGTGGCGATCGGGCGGCGTGCCGTCAGCCAGTCGCTCGGCCTGGAAGCGGCCAGGGTCAAGCTCGGCGATCGCGGTTTCGTCCTCGTGGACGAGCGCTGCCGGACGAGCGATCCGCACCTCTACGCCGTGGGAGACGTGACCGGCGAGCCGATGCTCGCGCACCGGGCCATGCGGCAGGGCAAGGTGGCGGCCGAGTGCATTGCGGGACGCCCCTCGGCCTTCGACAACGTGGCGGTGCCGGCGGTGGTCTTCACCGACCCGGAAGTAGCCTGGTGCGGGCTCATGGAAGCCCAGGCGCAGCAGGCGGGCCGTGCCGTCAAGGTGGCCAAGTTCTCCTGGGCCGCGTCGGGGCGCGCGGCGACCATCGGCCGCAGCGACGGCGTGACCAAGCTCGTCGTGGACGAGGCCTCGGGTCGCGTGCTGGGCGTCGGCATCGCCGGCCCCGGCGCGGGCGAGCTGATCGCCGAGGCCGCGCTGGCGATCGAGACCGCGGTGACCGCCGAGGACCTTGCCGTCACCATCCACGCGCACCCGACCCTGTCCGAGGGCCTGATGGAGGCCGCGGAAGGTCTCCTGCACCGAGCGTCCTGATCCATACACACCGAAGCGGAGGCAAGCCGTGAGTGATCTCATCGCGTTCGACAAGCAGGGCAGCATCGGCGTCATCACCGTGAACAACCCGCCCGTCAATGCGCTCTCTCAGGGCGTGCGCCAGGGCCTCATGGAGGCGCTGGCCAAGGGCGCCACGGATCCGGGAGTGAGCGCCATGGTCATCATCGGCGGCGGCCGCACGTTCATCGCCGGCGCGGACATTCGGGAGTTCGGCAAGCCGCCGCAGCCGCCCGATCTCCACAGCGTGCTCGCGGCGATCGAAGGCTCGCCCAAGCCCGTGGTGGCGGCCATTCACGGCACGGCGCTCGGCGGCGGCCTCGAAGTCTGCCTCGCCTGCCACTACCGCGTGGCGGCGGCCGCGGGGCAGGTGGGATTGCCCGAGGTGAAGCTGGGGCTCCTCCCCGGGGCCGGCGGGACGCAGCGGCTGCCGCGCGTGGCCGGGGTGGAGGCGGCGCTCAAGATGATCGTGAGCGGCGATCCCGTGCGGGCGCCCCGCGCGAAGGAGATGGGGATCGTGGACGAGGTGGTGGGCGATGACCTCCGCGCCGGCGCCGTCGCGTTCGCCGAACGCGTGGTTGCCGAGAAGCGGCCGCTCAAGAAAATCTCGGAGATGGACGACAAGCTCGCCCCGGCGCGCGCGAACCCCGCGCTCTTCGACACGTTCCGCAAGAGCATCGAGCGCGAGGCGCGCGGCTACCTGGCGCCGTTCAAGTGCATCGAAGCGGTGCAGGCTGCCGTGTCGCTGCCGTTCGCCGAGGGACTCAAGAAGGAGCGCGCGCTCTTCCAGGAGTGCATGGCCTCGTCCCAGTCCAAGGGGCAGATCCACGCCTTCTTCGCCGAGCGGGAGGCGACCAAGATTCCCGATGTGCCGCCCGGTACGCCCACGAAGAAGATCGACCGCGCGGCCGTCATCGGCGCCGGCACCATGGGTGGCGGCATCGCCATGAACTTCGCCAACGCGGGCATCCCGGTCACGGTGGTGGAGGTCACGCAGGAGGCGCTCGATCGCGGGCTCGGCGTGGTCCGGAAGAACTACGCCGCGACGGTCGAGAAGGGCCGGCTCTCCCAGGCCGACATGGACAAGCGCATGAGCCTGATCACAGGCTCCCTCGACCGGGGCGTCGTGCGCGAGGCCGACATCGTGATCGAGGCCGTGTTCGAGGAGATGGGGGTGAAGAAGGAGGTCTTCGCCGCCCTCGACAAGATCGCCAAGCCGGATGCGGTGCTGGCGTCCAACACCTCTACTCTCGACATCGACGAGATCGCCAGCGCCACGACGCGGCCCGGGTCGGTCATCGGCACGCACTTCTTCAGCCCGGCCAACGTGATGCGCCTCCTCGAGCTGGTGCGGGGCGCCAAGACCTCGAAGGAGACCATCGCCACGTCGTCCGAGCTGGCCCGCCGCATCGCCAAGGTCTGGGTGCTCGCGGGCAACTGCGACGGGTTCATCGGCAATCGCATGCTCGCGCCCTATCTCCGCGAGGCGGAGTTCCTCGTCGAGGAAGGCGCCACGCCCCAGCAGGTGGACAAGGTCATCTACGACTTCGGCTTCGCCATGGGGCCCTTCGCCATGCAGGATCTGGCCGGGCTCGACGTGGGCTGGCGCATCCGCAAGGGCAAGGCGGCCACGCGGCGGAAGGACCTCCGGTACTCGCACGTGGCGGACCGGCTCTGCGAGCAGGGACGCTTCGGGCAGAAGACGAGCGCGGGCTGGTATCGTTACGACGCCGGGAGCCGGACGCCCAAGCCCGACCCCGCGGTGGAAGCGGTCATCGCGGCCTGCGCGAAGGAAGGCGGCATCGAGCGGCGGCAGGTCGGTGACGACGAGATTCTCAAGCGCTGCCTGTGGGCTCTCGTCAACGAGGGCGCGCGCATTCTCGAGGAGGGCATTGCCCTGCGCTCGAGCGACATCGACGTGACGTACCTCTACGGCTACGGGTTCCCGCGCTATCGCGGCGGTCCCATGTTCTACGCCGACCAGGCAGGCCTCAAGCAGGTGCACGCGGATGTGGCGGGCTTCCATGCCCGCCATGGCGAGCCGTGGGCGCCCGCGCCGCTCCTCGAGCGGCTCGCCCGGGAAGGGAAGGGGTTCCGGGATTTCGGCGCGCGCTGAGGGGAGAAGAGCAGCGTTCACAGTGTGGAACCCGGCTGCCTTGACACGGGCCAAGGGCGCCTGCTATCAACGATGCGCGCCGAGGTGCCCGCAATGATGCTCCATGCTTCCGACGAGAGCCGATCATGACGAGGGTGAGGTAGGAGCGGGTGCCGACTTCGCCCGCTCTCGGCGCCGAGCCGCAGGCCCTCGTCGAGACTGTCCGGACGCTCGCCCAGGACCGCTTCGCCGCGCGCGCCGCCCGTTACGATGCGGAGTCGGCATTCCCGGCGGAGAACTATGCCGACCTCCGTGCCGCCGGCCTCCTCGGCCTGAGCATTCCCACGGCGTACGGTGGCCAGGGCGCCGACTCGCTGACCTACGCGCAGTGTCTCCTCGAGATGGCCAAGGGCTGCTCGGCCACCGCGCTCACGTTCAACATGCACGCCACGGTGCTCACGTTCATTGGAGCCCTCGGCACCGAGGCGCAGAAGCGGCGCTACTTCGGCGACGTCGTGCGCGACGGCCGGCTCATGGCCTCCATCACCAGCGAGCCCGAGTCGAGCTTTCGCGACAAGTTCGTGATGCAGACCGTGTTCAAGCCCGCGCCCGGCGGCTATCAGGTGAGCGGCGTCAAGCAGTTCTGCTCGCTCGGTGACTCGGCGGACTACTACTTCGTCTCGGGGATCCGGGAGGGCTCGACGACGGCCAAGGAAGGCCTGCTCTCCGCGCTCATCCGGCGGACCGACCCCGGGGTCAAGATCGAGAGCACCTGGAACGCCATGGGCATGCGGGGCACGGTGAGCCACACCATTCGCTACGAGACATTCGTGGAGGACGAGCAGATCATCGGCCCGCCCGGGGGACTCTTCACCATCGATCTCTCCGGGTTCGCCCTGGGCTACTCGGCGACCTATCTCGGCATCGGGGAGGCGGCGCTCGACTACATCCTGAACTTCGTCAGGACGAAGGCCATCCGCCCCTCGACGGAGCCGCTGGGCCACCATCCCGTGACCCAGCGGGCGATTGCCGAGATGGCGACGGCGGTGCGCGCCGCGCGCCTGCTCCTCCACGAAGCGGCACGGGTGCGGGACAGCGGCGACCGGGCCGCCGCGATGCTCGCCGTCAATCAGTCGAAATATCTCTCCGCGGAGACCGGCGCCATGGTGACAGAGCGCGCCATCCGGCTCGCCGGCGGCCGCGGAATTCTCCGGGATTTGCCTCTGGAGCGGTGGCACCGCGACGCCATGGCGGGTCCGGTGATGCCGCCCTCCAGCGACCGCTGCCTCGAGACGGTCGGCAAGGTGCTGTGCGGTCTCGAGGCGAAGACGCTCGACTTCCAGTAGTCAACCACTCTCACGTTCAAGGAGGCGACGATGACGTCGATGACACGCCGGAAGTTCCTCGCGGCCACGGGCGCCACCGCAGGCGCCATGGCGACCCAGGGCTGGTTCCCCGCGGTACTCCGCGCGCAGGGCGAGCCCCTGCGGATCGGTTGCCCGCTCCCGCTCAGCGGGCCGTTCGCGGCCCTGGCTGCCGACATGCAGCGCGGCGCGCAGCTCGCGCAGGACGAGCTCAATGCCAAGGGCGGCGTGATGGGCCGCAAGGTCGAGGTGCTCTTCCGCGACGACGAGCTCAAGCCGGCGGTGGGCGCCCAGCGCACCAAGGAGCTGATCGAGAACCAGAAGGTCCAGTTCGTAGTGGGCGGCCTCGCCGCGCACGTGCAGATGGCCATCAACGAGCAGACCAAGAAGTCCAAGGTGCTCTTCATCTCCACCAGCCAGTCGGACGAGATCAGCGCCAAGCCCGACACCAGCCCCATCACGTTCCACGAAGCGCTCAACCCCACCATCACCTGCCGGGTGATGGGCAGCTGGGTCGCCCAGAACCTCGGGAAGAAGTGGTGGATCGTCTACGCCGACTACGCGTGGGGCAAGCAGTGCAACGCCGTGCTCCAGGACACGCTCGCGAAGCAGGGCGGCACGCTGCTGGGCGCCACCCCGTACCCGCTGGGGAGCGCGGAGTTCTCCGCCCACCTGCCGAAGATCCAGGCGGCCAAGCCCGACGTGTTCATGAACGTCGCCCCGGGCGCCGACAACGTCGCGCTCCACAAGCAGCTCAAGAGCTTCGGCATGGACAAGACCATGAAGCTGGCGCAGCCGCTTCTGTGGATCTCGTATCTGAAGGAAGGGGGCCCCGAGGTCTACAACGACGTCTACGGCGCCATCAACTGGTACTGGGAGCTGGAGAGCTCGATCCCGTCGGCCAAGAAGTTCGTCGACGCCTCGCTGAAGAAGTTCAACATCCCGCCCGGCGACTACGGAGCGTACGCGTACTCCGGCGTGCTGGAGGTGGGCCGCGGCGTGGAGCTGGCCAAGTCGACGGACTCGGAGGCTGTGGCCAACGCGCTCCGGAAGAATCCCGTCTACGATCACTTCAAGGGCAAGCAGTGGTGGCGCGCCTGCGACAACAAGGCCATGCAGGACATGTGGATCGTGAAGGGCCGGGGCCCCGGCAAGACCAAGGGCGACTGGGGTCTCATGGACATGGTCGCCAAGGTCGCGGCTGATGAGAAGTACGACCGCACCTGTGCGGAGAAGGGGCTGGCGTAGCCGCGGATGGACGTCTCCCTCGCCGCGGTGCTGCCGCAGGTCTTCACCGGCCTCGTGCTGGGCATGCTCTTCGTGCTGCTCGCCGTGGGCCTGTCGCTGATCTTCGGCCTCATGACCGTGGTGAACTTTTCCCACGGCGCCCTCTACATGCTGGGCGCCTACTTCACCGTGTTCTTCCTCACGTACACGCGGAGCTTCTGGGTGGCCCTCGCGGTGGCGCCGTTCATCGTCGGCGCCATCGGCCTCCTCATCGAGCGCTTTCTCATCCGGCGCCTGTATGGGCGAAGCCCGGACGATCCGCTGCTGCTCACCTTCGGGCTGTCGCTGGTGCTCATCGAGACGGCCAAGCTCATCTGGGGGAAGATCGGGCTCACGCTCGATCCCCCCCGTGAGCTGGGCGGGGCCGTCAACCTGGGCTTCATGGCCTTCCCGGCCTATCGACTCTTCGTCATCGCCGTCACCATCGTGGTGCTGATCGCGCTCTGGGCCTTCCTCACGCGCACCAACGTGGGCCTCATCATCCGCGCCGGCTCGCGTGATCCCCTGATGGTTCGCGCGCTCGGCATCGACCTCAACCGCATCTGGCTCCTCGTGTTCGGCATCGGCTGCGGGCTGGCGGGGCTCGCGGGGGCGCTGGCCGGTCCCATGCGCGGCGCCTACGCCGACATGGGCGTGACCATGGTCATCGAGTCCTTCGTGGTGATCGTGGTGGGCGGCATGGGCAGCCTGCTCGGCGCCGTGGTGGCGGGGCTCCTCCTGGGGCAGGTGGTGGGCGTCACGACCTTCCTCGCGCCCAAGCTCGCCGAGATCATGGTCTTCGTCGTGATGGCGCTGGTTCTCCTCATCCGGCCGAGCGGCATCTTCGGCGAAGCCGGGCTCGCGGAGTGACGATGGGCGCCGTCACGGCCTTCCTGAGCCGGCATCCGGTCGCCGCCTTCGGCGTCTTCTTCGCCGTGTTCCCGTTCCTCATGCCGTACAAGGCCCTCGCCTCGCAGGTGCTGATCTTCGGCCTCTTCGCGCTCGGCTTCAATCTGCTCTACGGCTACACGGGCCTCCTGTCCTTCGGCCATGCCGCCTACTATGGGCTCGGCGCCTACGGGACCGGCATCGCGCTCGCCAAGCTCAAGGTGAGCTCCCTGTGGCTCGGACTGGCCGCGGGCCCGCTGCTGGCCGTCGTGGGCGCCGTCATCATCGGCTTCTTCTGCCTGCGGCGGCGCGGCATCTACTTCGCCATGCTCACGCTCGCCTTCGCGCAGCTTCTCTACTTCGTCGCCTTTCACATGGCCGATCTCACGGGCGGCGACGATGGTCTTCGCGGCATCCCGCTCCTGCCCGTGAACCTCTTCGGCTGGAAGATCGATCTCGAGAACTCGCTCGCCTTCTACTACTTCGCGTTCGTGATCGTGTGGGCTGCGGTGGCGGGGCTCAAGCGCATTCTCGACTCGCCCTTCGGCACCGTGCTCCAGGCCATCCGGGAAAATGGCGACCGCGCCTCCGCCTGCGGCTACGACATCAACCGCGTCAAGCACCTGTCCTTCGTCTTCTCAGCATTCTTCGCGGGGCTGGCGGGCGGGCTCGATGCGCTGCGCCTGGCCGTGGTGCCCGTAGAGTCGCTCTACTGGGTCACCTCGGGGCAGGTGGTGATCATGACGCTGCTGGGCGGCGCGGGCACGTTCTTCGGTCCCTTCGTGGGCGCGGGCACCTATCTGGTGCTCGGCGACCGGCTGGCCGTCTTCACGGAGCGCTGGCCCCTCGTCATCGGCCTCATTTTCATGGCCTTCGTGCTCTTCCTGCCCAAGGGCATCTGGGGCACGCTCGTCGACAAGCTCCCGGGCGGCCAGGCCGCCGGGGCCAAACCGTAACCAAGGAGGACATCATGGCCGTCAAGGTGCTCGAGCTCCACCATCACGGCATCCGCGTGACGCCGAGCGAGACCGACAAGTCACTCGCGTTCTATCGCGACGTGCTCGGCCTCACGCCCGACGCCGGCCGTCCGGACATTCCGGGCATTCCCGGCTACTGGATGGATTGCGGCAACGACACGCAGATCCACATCATGGGCTGCGAGGGCACGTCGCGCTACGCCAGGGGACCGAAGCAGGACCCGACCACGCTCCACGTGGCGCTCGCCGTCCCCGACGTCCAGGAGGCCAAGAAGGAGCTCGATCGCCTCGGGGTCAAGTACTGGACGATCCAGTCCGTGGTGGGGCCCCAGCTCGAGCAGATCTTCATGGACGATCCGCACGGCAACCTGGTCGAGCTCCACGAGATCGGCACCTGCCGGTGCAAGAAGACGACGCGCAAGAGCCCGGCGGGCGCCAGGCCGTCGATGGCCGGGTAGGCGAGAGTCCGCCCGGATGCGTCAGGACGTCGTCGATCGCGTGAAGGCGATCACGCGGGAAAAGATCGCCCCGCGCGCCCCGCTCTACGACCGCGAGGGCAAGAACCCCGTGGAGAGCTGGGCCGATCTCCATCGCGAGGGCTACCTCGCGTGCGCCGTCCCGGCCGCCTATGGCGGCATGGGTCTCGACATGGCCACCTATGCGGCCGTCATCCGCACGATCGCCCGCGGCTGCGCGAGCACCGCCATGACGGTGCACATGCATTCGACGGTGATGCGCTTCATCGACGCGCTCGGCACCGATCAGCAGAAGCGGCGGTACTACGCCGAGGTGGTCGACCGGGGCCGAATGTTCGGCAGCTGGGGCAGCGAGCCCGCCGTGAGCCTCTCGCGCACGTTCCTCACGGAGACGACGGTGCGCGCCGTCGACGGCGGCTACCAGGTGGACGGCGTCAAGTACTTCTGCACCATGGCCCTGGGCGCGTCCTACTACATGGTCTGGTGCGCGCTCGACGGCAGCACGGATATGGCGACGTCGCTCGTGCTGGCCGTGATCCCCGCCGAGAGCCCGGGCATCTCCACCGACGGCAAGTGGGACACCCTGGGCATGCGTGCCACCTACAGTCCCAGCGTCACGCTCTCGAAGGTGCGCATCCCGCCGGACGCCACGCTCGGCGCCCCGGGGCAGGCCACCGGCGTGGGCGTCATCGAGAGCTTCGCGCTGGGCTATGCCGCCGTCTACGTGGGCATCGCGGAGGCGGCCTTCGAGTTCACCGCGCACTACGTGAAGCAGCGCGTGGTCAAGCCCGAGAACGTGCCCGTGGCCAACGATCCCGCCGTCCAGCGCCAGATAGGTGATCTCGAGGCGCGCCTCGACGCGGCGCGCCTGGTCCTGCACGACTCCGCCACGCGCTGGGAGGCGGCCGACCCGGTGGCGCGCGGTCACCTCGCCAACCGCGCCAAGTACCTCGGGACCGAGATCGGTCTCCACGTCACCTCCCACGCACTCCAGATCACGGGTGGGCGCGGCGCCTACAGGGACTATCCCGTCGAGCGCGCGTATCGCGACCTGCGCACGGCGTCGCTCATGCCGCCCACCATGGATCGCATGATCGAGGGCATGGGCAAGATCGCCCTCGGGCTGGGCGGTGGGATGTTCCAGTTCGGAGCGGGGCACACGGCGGCTTCCGGCCCGGAGGCCCGCTGATGTCGAAGATCGCCTTCGTCGGACTGGGCGCCATGGGCAGCGCCATGGTCCAGCGCCTGCTCGCCGCTGGCCACGCCGTGACCGGCTACAACCGCACGCGCGCCAAGGCCGAGGCGCTGGCCTCCGGGGGACTGAAGGTCGCGGACTCGGCGCAGGCCGCCGCGGAGGGGGCCGACGTGGTCCTGAGCATGGTCGCCGACTCCGAGGCGCTCCAGGACGTGGCCTTGCGGCCCGACGGCGTCCTGGCCGGCCTCGGGCGCGGGGCGGTCTGGGCCGAGATGAGCACGGTCAGTCCTGCCGTGACACGCATGCTGGGCGAGCGCGTGGCCACGAAGGGTGCGGCGCTCCTCGATGCGCCCGTGTCCGGCAGCAGCGTCACGGTGGCGCAGGGGCAGCTGAGCTTCATGGTGGGCGGAGATGCGGCGGCCCTCGAACGGATCCGGCCCTATCTCCTCGCCATCGGCCCGAGCATTACCCACGTGGGCACGCTCGGGCTGGCCGTGACGATGAAGATCGCCATGAACCTGAACATTGCCGTGCAGATCCTCGCCTTCAGCGAGTCCGTGCTCCTCGCCGAGAAGTCGGGCATCCCGCGAGACAAGGCGGTGGAGGCAATTCTCAAGGGCGTGGTCGCCTCGCCCATGCTCAAATACCGGGGCCCCTTCGTGCTTGGCATGCCCGAGGAGGCGCTCTTCAGCGTGATGCTCATGCAGAAAGACTTGCGGCTGGCGCTCGAGCAGGGGCGATCGGTGGGTGTGCCCTTGCCGTCCACGGGACTCGCTCACGAGATGCTCACCGGCGCGCGCGGGCTGGGCCTCGCGGCGAAGGACTTCGCGGCCATGTTCGACGTCCTGGCCAGGCTGTCCGGCGTGCGCGGAAGCTAGAGAAAGGAGACGTGCAGATGGACATTCAGGCCATGGTGCAGAACGCCATTCCGCTGTTGACAGCCCTCGCTCTCAAGGTGGTGGGAGCGATCATCCTGTGGATCATCGGCCGCAAGCTCATCGAGTTCGGGCGGCGCCTCGTCGTCAAGAGCCTCAAGTATCCCTTCGACCAGACGGTGGCCGGCTACATCGGCACCGCGGTGTCCGTCGTCCTGAACATCGCGCTGATCATCGCCATCCTGGGCTTCTTCGGCATCGAGACCACGAGCTTCGCCGCCCTCCTGGCCGGCGTGGGCATCGCCATCGGGGCCGCGTGGAGCGGGCTCCTCGCCAACCTGGCCGCCGGGGTCTTCCTGCTCATCCTCCGGCCCTTCAAGCAGGGCGACTTCATCTCGGCCGCCGGCACCCTCGGCACGGTGGACGAGATCGGGCTCTTCGTGACGAGCATCACCACCCTCGACAACGTGCGCACCTTCGTGGGCAACGCCAAGATCCTGGGCGACAACATCCAGAACTTCACGGCCCACCCGTACCGCCGCGTGGATCTCGTGGCCCAGCTCGACAACAGCGTGAGCCACGCCGACGCCATCCGGCTCCTGAAGGAGCGGCTCCGGCGGATTCCCAACGTGGTGGCGGAGCCGGCGCCCGACGTCGAGATCCTCACGTTCACGCCGCTCGGCCCCGTGCTGGCGGTGCGACCCTACTGCCACAACGATCACTACTGGCAGGTGTACTTCGACACCAACCGGTCGATCTGCGAGGTGGGCGGCGAGGCGAACTTCCCGGCGCCCCGTCAGCACGTCTTCGTCAACGGCACGCGGTCGTAGTCGAGCGATCAGGCGAGAGCCGAATCGGGGCGGCGAGCCTACGGGTAGGTGACGGTGGTGCTGTCCGTCGCGCTGGTGCCCAGGACGGAAAAGTTGTCGGAGCCGGACGGAGTGTACTGGTAGGTCCAGCCCGTCGGCGGCGTCGGCAACCGCTCGAGAAACGGGCCGGCGGCGATGCCGCTGGCGTCGGTGACCTGCTGGGTGAGCCGGTTGACGGTGAAGCCGCGCGCGCTCGAGCAGGACGCCGTGCCGCCGCGCGGATTGACGGGGCCCGTCCACGTCCGGCTCGACTGGGGGACGCCCCCGCAGAAGCTTGCGAAGGTCGCCACTGCGCCCGCCACCGTCCGGAGGTCCGCCCGCGCCTTTCCGATTCGCGCCTGCGACTGCAGGTTGGCGTAGATCGGGAGCGCGATGCCCGCGAGGACGCCGATGACGGCGACCACGAGCATCAGCTCGATGAGCGAGAATCCGCGTTCATCCCCGAAGGCTCTCCGCCGTGATATGCAGATCGTGCACATGGCCTCTGGATAGTCGAAGTAGCACGGCCGATGCCAAGCGGGCCGAAAGCGTTGGCCAGACCAGGAACAGGAAGGCTCGACAAGGCCTTGGGCTGCGATGCGCCCTGCTGAAGGGCTCAGCTCCGTGGCCTGGCCCCATCAAAAGTGGCACGTGGGGGCTGCGCTTTCCGGCGTAGAACGTCAGCGTCCTGACGGCACGGGCTACTCGAGCCGCGTCCGGAAGCGGAGCGCGCTCAACGTGAGGAGCGCAATCCCGAGGCCCAGCAGCCACAGCATGGACGGCCATAGCAGCGCGGGGCCGATGCCCTTCAGGAAGATGCCGCGCACGATCACCAGGAAATGCCGGAGCGGGTTGAGCAGGGAGAGGTATTGAATGACCGCAGGCATGTTGGCGATGGGGAAGAGGTAGCCGGAGATCAGCATGGCGGGCATGAAGAAGAAGGTCATGGCCATCATGGCCTGCTGCTGGGTCCTCGTGATGGTGGAGATGAAGAGGCCGATGCCGATCGTGGAGAGGAGAAAGAGGGCCGAGGCCACCAGGAGGAGCAGCAGGCTGCCCCGGATCGGCACGCCGAACCAGAAGACGGCGACTGCCGTCACTAGCGCGATGTCGACGAAGCAGATCAGCGCCACCGGGATGGTCTTGCCGAGGATGAGCTCCACGGGCCGGAGCGGGGTGACGAGGAGCTGCTCCATGGTGCCGACCTCGCGCTCGCGCACGATGGCCATGGCCGTCAGCTGCAGCGAGACCAGCATCGTGACCAGCGCGATCACGCCGGGGACGAAGAAGTTCCGGCTCGTGAGATCCGGGTTGTACCAGGCGCGGGTCCGCAGGTCGATGGCGGGTGACCGGTCGCGCAGGATCTCTGCGGTCGGCACGCCGGACCGGGTGGTGGGCACCACGATGGCAGCCTCCTGACGCTCGAGATTGTACTGGGCGAGGATCCTCGCGGCATAGCTGGAGGCGATCATGGCGGTGTTGGAGTCCGTGCCGTCCACGAGGATCTGCAGCGCCGCCGGCAGGCCGCGCCGCAGATCCTGGGTGAAGCCGGGATCGAACTGCAACGCGAGCTTTATCTGTCCTGCTTCGAGCAGAGGCCCGAGCTCGGCGGCCCGCGCGACCTGCCCGCGAAAGCAGAAGTAGCCCGAGCGCTCGAGGCGCCGGAGGATCTCGCGAGTCTCCTGGGTGTGGTCGAAGTCTGCCACGGCCGTGGCGACGCAGCGGATGTCGAGGTTGAAGGCGTACCCGTACGTGACGAGCTGGATGAGGGGAGGCACGAAAAGCACGAAGCGCATCCGGGGATTGCGGAACATCTGGATGAGCTCCTTGACGATCAGGCGCCGGATCCGCTCACGCATGGACGTCAGTCCAGCCGCTTCCGGAACGTCCACATGGTGAGAGCGATCACGACGGCGGCGAAGCCGGCCAGGAACAGGGCCTCCGGCCACAGCATCCGGAGTCCGATCCCCTTGAGGAAGATGCCCTTGAGCGCGGAGACGAAGTAACGCGCGGGCACCGCGTAGCTCACGATCTGCAGCGCCCGCGGCATGTTCTCGATGGGTGAGGCGAAGCCCGAGAGCATGAACGACGGGAGCAGGGTCGCCACCATGGCGAGCTGGCTGGCCATGAGCTGGGTGCGGGACCGCGCCGAGATGAGCAGGCCCAGCCCCACCGCGCCCAGCAGGAAGAGAAGAGAGAAGCCGAGGAGCAGCCAGAAGCTTCCGCGGAGGGGCACGCCGAACACGAGCGTGCCACCGGCCACGGCGAGCAGCACGTCGAGGATCCCGATGCCCACGTACGGCAGCAGCTTGCCCACCATGAGCTCGGACACCCGGATCGGCGTGGCGATCAGCTGCTCCATCGTGCCGCGCTCCCACTCCCGCGCCACGATGAGCGAGCTCAGGGTGCCGCCGATCACCGTCATGATCACGGCGACCAGGCCCGGCACCACGAAGTCCTTGCTCTCCAGGTCGGGGTTGAACCAGACGCGCAGCCGGAGATCGACGGGAGCGACCGGCTCGAGCCCTCCCGCGATCTGCACGGCAACCTGCGCGGAATACCTGGCCGCGATGGTCTCGATATAGGCGAGGGCGATGGTGGCCGTGTTCGAGTCGCTGCCGTCGACCATCGCCTGGACGGGCACCGTGAGGCCGCGTTCCAGGTCCCGCGCGAAGTTGCGGGGGATCACGAGGGCCACCTGGGCCCGTCCCGAGTCGAGCCCCCGTTCCACGTCGCCCCAGCTGCGGGCGTACGCCACGATGCGGAAGTAGTGCGAGGCCGCGAAGCGTTCCACGAGCTCGCGGCTCCGCTGGCTGCCGTCCTGGTCGTAGACCACCGTGTTCAGGTTGTCGACGTCAAGGGTGAGGACGGATCCGAAGAGCAGCAGGAGGAGCATGGGGATGGCGAAGGCCATGCCGAGGCTCCACGGATCCCGGCGGACCTGGATCACCTCCTTGCGGATCACGGCCAGAAGTCTCGCCGGGCGCATCTCAGGCCGCGCCGCGTGGGGCATGGTCGGACGCTTTGGATTCGATCAGCGAGACGAAGACATCCTCCAGCGTGGGCGCGATGGGCTCGATGCGCTCCACGCGCAGGCCGGCGCCTTCGAGCGTCGTGCGTAGCTGCGGGGCGGCGACCGCGGCGTCCGCCACGCTGGCGTGGAGCGCCGTGCCGAACAGCGCCACCTCGCGGACGCCGGGCTCGCGGCCGAGCCGCTCGAGGGCTTCGACCGGCCGGTCGACGGCCACCTCGAGGAGCTGGGTGTCGAGGCGTGTCCGCCTGAGCTCGTCCGGCGTGCCCAGCGCGGCGATGCGGCCCTGATGCAGGAGGGCGAGGCGCTGACAGTATTCGGCTTCGTCCATGTAGTGTGTGGTGACGAACACCGTGACGCCCTTGCGCGCCATGGCGTGGATCAGGTCCCAGAAGGCGCGGCGCGAGATCGGGTCCACCCCCGAGGTCGGCTCGTCGAGGAACAGGATGCGGGGCTCGTGGAGCACGGCGGAGGCGAGGGCGAGGCGCTGACGCCACCCCATAGCCAGGTCTCGCGTGAGGTCGCCGTTGCGGCCTGTCAGGCCCGCCATCTCGAGCGCCCACCGCTTCCGCTCCGCCTGGAGTGCCTTGGGGATGCCGTAGATGCCACCGTAGAAATCCAGGTTCTGGCCGACGGTGAGATCCTCGTACAGGGAGAATCGCTGGGACATGTAGCCGATCACGCGCTTGATGGCCACGCTCTCGGTCCAGATGTCGTGTCCGGCGACCCAGCCCCGGCCACCCGTGGGCAGGAGCAATCCCGTGAGGATGCGGATGGTGGTCGACTTGCCCGAACCATTCGGTCCGACGAACCCGAAGATCTCTCCGGGCGCGACGTCGAAGGAGATGCGATCCACGGCCACGAACTTGCCGAAGCGGCGCTCGAGATCCTCCACGCGAACGGCGGCCTGGAGGGCGCCCTCAGGCGGAGCGGTCAGGCTTCTGCGCATGGGCGTCGGCCAGCACGGAGACGAACACGTCCTCGAGGGAGGGCACGATGCGCCGGGTGTCACGAGGGGCGAGGCCGGCCGCCGTCAGCGCGCCGATGACCGCCGGCAGATCGCGCGCGGCATCGGGCAGGGCCACGTGCAGCCGCTGGCCGAAGACCGTGACCTGGTGCGCCTCGGGCACCCGAGCCAGCGCCTCGCGCGCGCGCCACGCATCGAGCACCCCGATCTCTACGAGCTCCGTGCGGACCAGCGTCTTCACCTGCGACGGTGTGTCGACCGCGAGGAGTCGGCCATGGTGCATGAGAGCCACGCGGCGGCAGCGCTCCGCCTCGTCGAGGTACGAGGTGCTCATGACGATGGTGACACCCTCCGTCAGCATCTCGTAGAGGATTCGCCAGAAATCGCGCCGTGACACCGGATCGACGCCGTTGGTGGGCTCGTCGAGGAACACGATGTCCGGCTGATGGATCAGGGCGCAGGCAAGGCCGAGCTTCTGCTTCATGCCTCCGGAGAGCTGATCCGCCAGCCGGCCCTGGAAGGGCCCGAGGCCGCTGAAGTCGAGGAGCCGGCGCACCCGTACGGGACGTTCCCCTGCGGGCACCTCGAAGAGATCCGCGTAGAAGTCGAGGTTCTCGAGCACGGTGAGGTCTCCGTAGAGCCCGAATCGCTGGGACATGTAGGCGATGTGGCTCTTGATCCGCTCGGGCTTGTCGCGTACCGAGTGGCCGGCCACGATGGCGTCGCCGGCCGACGGCCTGAGAATGCCGGCCAGCATCCGCAGCGTGGTGGTCTTGCCCGCCCCGTCGGGTCCCACGAGGCCGAAGAGCTCCCCGCGCGCGACGGCGAGGGTCAGACCGTCGACGGCGGTGACGGCGCCGAAGCGCCGGGAGAGGCCACGAATGTCGACGGCGGCATTCACTCCAGCAGAACCTTCACGTCGGCCGGCATGCCCGGCTTGAGCTCCTGGCGCGGGTTCTCGAGGCCGATCTTGACAGCGAAGACGAGCTTCACGCGCTCCTCGGGCGTCTGGATGTTCTTGGGCGTGAACTCGGCCTCGGAGTTGATGAAGATCACCTTGCCGCGATAGACCTTGCCCCGGTAGGAGTCGGTGGTGACCTCGGCCGGCTGTCCGAGCTTGATCCGACCGAGCTGGGGTTCTGGGATGTAGATCTTGACCCAGATGTTGTCGAGGTCAGCGATGGTGACCACCGGCGTGCCGGCGGCGATGATCTCACCGGGCTCCACGTGCTTGCGGAGCACGATGCCGGCCTGGGGACTCTCGAGCACGGTGTAGCCGAGTTGCGCCTGCGCCACGGCGAGCGCGGCCTGGTCGCGCCGCACGTTCGCCTCGAGGGTCGCCAGCTGCTGCTTCTTGGAGACGATGTCGAGCTCTCCAGCCTGCGCCTCGATGAGCGAGGCCCGGGCCTGGCCCGCGTCGGCTTCCGCGCGCCGGATCTCCTCGGGTCGCGGACCCTCCTTGACCATGTCGAGATGCTCCCTTGCAGCCTCGTATTCCTGGGCGGCCATTTGATACGCGGTCCAAGCGGTGTCTCGCTGCTGCTGGGAGATGAGTTGCCTATCGAAGAGCGACTGCATGCGCTTGTAGTCGGCCTCGGCATTGTCGAGGTTGGCCTTGGCCCGCCGGGCGAGCGCCTCGGCCTCGCGGATCTCCTGCGGGCGCGAGCCGGACCGCAGCTGCGCGAGATATTCTTCGCGCGACGCGAGACTCGCGCTGGCCTGATTGATCCGGCTCGCCGTGAGCTGCTCCTGCTGCGTGATGGCCGTGCGGAGGAGTGGCAGCTGGGTCTCGGTGGACTGCAGCGACTGCCGGAGCCGATCGACGTCGGCCTCGATGTCCTCACTTTCGAGACGGCCGATCAGGGTGCCCCGCTCGACGCGGCTGCCCTCATCGACGGGGCGGGCGATGAGACGGCCCGAAACCTTGAAGCTCAGGTGAATCTCGGTCGCCTCGATCGTTCCCGAGGCCGTCAGCACCTGGGCGGGCGTCCCCTTCCACAAGCGCCAGCTCACCACGCCGGCAACGGCGAGCGCGACGAGCAGAGAAGCTATGGCCACCCCCTGGCGGGTGCTCATGCCGCGCCACATCGTGAGACGAGGAACCTCATCCTGCCAACGACGTGCAACCCTTGTTCCATCGAGAAAGACCTTGCTGCACGATCATTTAGCGAGCTCGGACCGGCGATGTGCAGAGGCGGAGGCTCCCCGGTGAGACCGATCTTCCTCAGAGAAATGCGGACCAGGCCGGGGGCAGCTCGCTGTGAGCGCTCGTCAGGTCTTGTCGCGCGCCACCGACAGCGGGCGGTAGAGCGAGCGCTTCTTGTACTGGTGCGCTTCCATCTTGTGGATGATATCCGCGAGCATGCGCACGGCCGCGCCGATGTGCGGGCCCTTGTTGAGCATGACGCATTCCGCGCGCATCGACATGGCGGCGTCGGTGATCTCGGCGCGCGTGGCCAGTCCGGTGTGGGCCACGCTGTCCAGCACCTGCGTGGCCCAGATCACGGGCAGGTGGCAGGCCTCCCCGAACCACAGGATCTCTTCCTGCATCTCGGCGAGCCGCTCGAAGCTCAGCTCGACCGCGAGGTCGCCGCGGGCGATCATGAGCCCGACGGGGTCGTACTTGAGCGCCTCGAACAGGATGGGGGCGAGATTGCGGATCGCTCCACGAGTCTCGAGCTTGAGGATCAGCCCGAACCCCGACTGCCCGGCCGCCTTGACGCGCTCGCCGATGCGCGCCACATCCTCCGGCGCGCTGACGAAAGAGACCCCGACGCCGTCCGCGTGGCGAAGGGCGAACTGCAGCGCGGTCTCGTCCTGGGGTCCCAGCTGACCCACCGAGAGGTGACTGTCGGGGAATGCGATGCCCTTTCCCGTCCGCAGCCGCGTCGGAGACTTCAGGGTCTGCGTGACGCGGCAAGTGACCTCGGGGGGGCGCGCCGCCTCCACGACCGCCACGATCTTGCCGTCGTCCAGGACTACCCGCTCGCCGACCCGAACCTGCTTCAGGAGGTCGGGCTCCGGGAAGGCCAGCACCTTATCCGCGGGGTCGCTTCCGTGTCCGCTCACGTTCAGGAGGAGACGGTCTCCCGCCGTTACCGTCAGCACTCGGGGTCGCATCGGCAATGGACCGACGCGCCCTTCTCCGAGCGTGACATCACCGCGCCGCCAGCGGAGCGGCAGCTTGGACACCACGTAGAGGGAGCGGTCGCACTCGGCCAGGACTCCCCCTGCTCCCGGTCCGCGCACGACCAGATCACGATCGCGCTCGCCCGCGTCCTTCAGGCTCAAGATGTCGCCGGTCTGGAGCCGGGGCAGCCATGCGGCCGGAATCGGAATCTGCGCGCCGCCGGCATGGGTGGCTGTGAGCAGAAGCTCCGTCGGGCTTACGGTCTTTCCCCGGTGGTCCTTGCGGCGGGGCAGGTGCAGCACCGTGTCTTCGAGCTGGTGGATCTCCGCGCGCAGCTTGGGGCCGGGGAGATCGACGATCACCCGTCCCGTTTTCCCATGCGCTGCCGCCCGCGTCTTGAAGGTCGACGCGATCGCTTCCCATTCACGCGGCGACTCGTGTGCGCCGTTGATGCGCAGCAGGTCAGCTCCTGCCTTGACCAGCTCATCGGCCCAGCCCAGCGTGGCATCGGCGGCGTCGGGCGCGGTGACCATGATGTAGACGTGACGGTTGCCCGGTCGTGGTCCGAAGAGCGCCCGGGTGTTCTCGTGCAGGAGCGCTTCGGCCTTGGCCCAGTCGAGTGAGTCGGCGGCGCCTGGCACGTCGCCCCGTTGACCCGACAGCCAGGCTCCTAGCCGAAGCAAAGTGTCGCGCACGTGTCCCTCGGATCGTCCCAGCGAGGACAGGCCGAGGGCGGCAAGCTCGAGCTGCAGCGACCGGACGTCCTGCTGGCGCAGGCCCAGGTAGTGGGCGAGGTTCACTGCGCTCACGCGGTGCTTGGGGAGCGCGGCGTCGATGCGCGTGCGCTGACGCGTCTCTTCGTCCTCGATCGCGGCCATCAGCGCGAGGAGGTTCTTGCGGACTGCGTCCCCCCGCATGGACGATTCGCCGGGCAAGGCGTTCCCCTCTCTTGAAGGCCCTGTGGGAGCCGTGCTCACCCGATACTACGCCGGTACGGAAGAGCCTGCTCGGCCCAGCACCTTTTCATCATCACCACGATTCGCCGTCGCAAGGCTGGGGCGGGGGAGTCCCAGGCGAAGCAGGGACGCCCCATGAGCACGCAGGCGGCACCGCCATCCGCCCGCTAACTCCTTGATCTTCTGGCCCTTGTCCCTCTGTGCCTCATGGCATGCCCATTGCCACTCATGATGGCGAACGAGGCAGAGCGGGATCGCGGCCAGAAAGGGAGGAGAAGCCATGGAACTGCCGTGGTTGATGAGCCAGATCGAGACGCACGCCGAGCAGCTGACGGACCGGGTGATCCAGGCGATCCGGACGAATCCGCGGACGCAGTTCCTCCGGGGGCTCTCCGAGGAGGAGTTGCGGAAGCGCATCTTCGACCTCTTCCGGCACCTGGGCCGGTGGCTGTCCGAGAAAGGGGAGGAGGAGATCGAGGCGGCCTATGGCGAGATCGGCCAGCGCCGGTGCAGCGAGGGCGTCCCGCTCAGCCAGGTGGTCTACGCCCTGAACCTCGTCAAGCAGCACCTCTGGGAGTACATCGAGAAGCACGTTATCCCGACATCGGAAGGCAATCTCTACCAGGAGGAAATGATCGTCACGATGATGGGCCGGTTCTTCGACCGGGCTGTCTACCACACGGTGAGAGGCTACGAGGAGACGTTGGCGAAGGAGGCTGCCGAGCGGTTCCTCGCGGTGGCGCCCTCGGAGTCGGGCAGCGCAACGGCAGGCATTGCGAGAGCCATCCTCGGCGAGCTGGATGCGCGCCGTGGCGTGCTCGACTCCGATATGCGGCTGCGCTCCGTGACCTTCACGGTCAAGCTCGACCCGCCCGGGACGGTGCGGTCCGTCACGCTCCAGCAGGAAAGCCACTCTGAGCGTGGGCGCTGAGGGGCGCTACACTCCGAGGAAGCGCTGCTGGATGTCCGGGTCGGCGCGGAGCTGATCCGGTGTGCCCTCGAACTGGATGCGGCCCTGGTCCATGACGTAGAGCCGGTGGGAGAGCTTGAGGGCCACTTCGAGGATCTGCTCGACGAGCAGGATGGTGGTGCCGCGGCGATTGATCTCGCCGAGGATCTCGGTCAGGTTCTCCACCAGGAGCGGCGAGAGCCCTTCGGTGGGCTCGTCGACGAGCATGAGCTTGGGCCGCGCCACGAGGCCGCGCGCGATGGCGAGCATCTGCTGCTCGCCGCCCGAGAGCGACTTGCCCTTCTGCTCGTACCGCTCGCGCAGGCGGGGAAAGTAGCCCAGCACTTCCTCGATCGCGGCGCCGTTGTCCTGGCAGGAGGCAGTGCGCGTGCCGAGCATGCCGAGCCTGAGATTCTCGGCCACGCTCAGGTTCGGCAGGATGCGGCGCTCCTCGGGCACGTAGGCGATGCCCGCCCGCGCGACCTCGTGGGTGGGTAGCCGCGTCAGCTCGCGCCCGTCGAAGGTCACGCGGCCGCCCCGCGGCGGTACCAGGCCCATGATGCTCCGGAGCGTCGTGGTCTTGCCCGCTCCGTTCCGGCCGATGAGCGTCACCACCTCGCCCGCGCTGACGGAGAGCGACACGCCCTGGAGGATGTGCGCCTCGCCGTAGTAGGTCTGCAGCCCCTCGATCGCGAGCAGCGTCACTTGCCGGCGCCCAGATAGGTCTGCTGCACGCGCGTGTTCGCGCGGATCTCCGCGGGGCTGCCCTCGGCCAGCACCTGGCCTTGATGGAGCACCGTGATGCGGTCGGAGATGTTCATGACCACCTTCATCTTGTGCTCCACGAGGATCACGGTGCGCCCGCTCGCGATGCGGCGAATCAGGTGGATGGTCTCGTCGGTCTCCTCGGGGCTCATGCCGGCGGTGGGCTCGTCGAGGAGGAGCAGGGTCGGGTCGGTGGACAGCGCGATACCCAGCTCGAGGTGGCGCTTCTCGCCGTGCGAGAGGTGGGCGGCCAGCAGCTCGCGCTTCTCCCAGAGGCCGACTTCCTTCAGGATGGCCCCGGCCTTGTCCCGGATCGCCGTGAGGGCGGCGGCCCGTCCCCAGAAGTTGAAGGAGAGATGGTAGGTCTGCGCCGCCACGCGCACGTTCTCCAGCACGCTCAGATGCGGGAAGACGTTGGTGATCTGGTACGACTTGGACACGCCCAGCCGCGACACGCGGTGCTGGGGCAGGCCGGTGATCTCGAGCCCGTCGAACCAGATGCGGCCCGCCGTCGGCGCCATCTCGCCCGAGATGAGGCGGAAGAACGTGGTCTTGCCCGCGCCGTTGGGGCCGATGATCGAGCGCAGCTCCCCACGCTCGACCTCGAAATCCACCTGGGCGACGGCCATGAGGCTGCCGAAGCTTCGCGTCAGGCGCTCGGTGCGGACGATGGGCGAGGCCATGGAGGAGGAGCCGGCGCGTAACATAGCAAGGCGGAGTTTCGAGCGTCAAGGTAGGATTCCCGCGTGAAGCCGGCCCCGCTCGCCTATCACCGGCCCACGTCCCTTGGCGAGACCCTGGCGCTCCTGGAGCGCTACGGCGACGACGGCCGCATCCTCGCGGGCGGCCAGAGCCTCGTGCCCGCCCTGAACATGCGGCTGGCCACGCCGGCCGCCCTGATCGACATCAACCGCGTGCCCGGGCTCGACGGCATCAGCCTCCAGCCCGACGGGCTGATCATCGGAGCGCTCGTGCGGCACGACACCGTGGAGCACTCGTCGCTCGTGGCCCGCCACGCCCCGCTCATCGCGCAGGCCATGCCGCACGTCGGCCACCGCGCCATCCGTACCCGGGGGACCGTGGGTGGCAGCGTCGCGCTGGCCGACCCCGCCGCCGAGCTGCCCGCCTGTCTCCTCGCTCTCGACGCCGTGATCCGCATTGCTGGGAAAGGGGCCGAGCGCGAGATGCCGGCCGTCGACTTCTTCCGCGGCGTCTACACGACGGCGCTCGCGCAGGGCGAGATGGTGACCGCTGTCGTCGTGCCGCCCATCCGGCTCGGCTGGCGGTCGCGCTTCGTCGAGCTGGCGCGGCGCCACGGCGACTTTGCCCTGGTCGGCCTGGCGGCCCACTGCCGCGTCGAGCTCGGCGTCATCATGGAAGCGCGCCTTGCCCTCTGCGGGGTCGGCTCGACGCCCGTGCGTGCGCTGCGCGCGGAGCTTGCCCTGGCCGGCCGCTTTCCCAGCGCCAATGTCGTGGCCGAAGCAGGCCGCGGGCTGGACGCCGACCTCGACCCGCCCGGCGACGTGCACGGGAGCCCGGCGTTGCGGCGTCACCTGGCGCGCGTTCTCCTGGCGCGCGTGGTGGCCGCGCTCACCCCGGACGCGGGCCAGCCCTGACATGGACCCGACCGTTTCCATCTCGCTGACGGTGAACGGCGTGGCCGTGAGCCGCCGCGTCGAGCCTCGCCAGAGCCTGGTCGACTTCCTCCGCTACGAGCTGGAGCTGACCGGCTCGCACGTGGGCTGCGAGCACGGCGTGTGCGGCGCCTGCACGGTGCGCGTGGATGGAGCTATCGTACGGGGCTGCCTCATGCTCGTCGTGCAGTGCGACGGCGCGCGCGTGGAGACCATCGAGGGCGTGGCCGGCACCGGTGAGATCTTCGATCTCCAGCAGGCTTTCGCCCAGGAGAATGCGCTCCAGTGCGGCTTCTGCACCGCGGGCATGCTGCTCACGGCCCAGGATCTCCTCATGCGCCGGCCGGGAGCCACGGTGTCGGAGATCCGCGAGGCGCTCTCCGGCAACTACTGCCGCTGCACCGGATATCACGCCATCGTGGAGGCCGTGCGAAAGACGGCGGAAGGGCGGGGGCGCGCATGAGCCGGATCGAGAAGGGCGTGAGCTTCATCGGCCAGAGCGTGCCCCGCCCGCAGACGGCGCGGCTCCTCGCCGGTCGGGGCGTCTTCACCGACGATGTGAAGCTGCCGCGCATGCTGCACGTCGCCTTCGTGCGCAGCCCCCACGCCCGTGCCCGCATCGTGTCGATCGACGCGGCCCGGGCACGCGCGGTATCCGGCGTCGTGGCGGTGGTCACGGGCCAGGAGATGACGCCGTTCTGTTCGGGCTGGATTGGCACCCTCGCCCACTTCCAGGGCATGAAGTCCGCGATGCAGCGGCCGCTCGCCGTCGGCAAGGCTTCGTGGCAAGGAGAGCCGGTGGCCGCCGTGGTGGCGGAGAGCCGTGCCGTGGCCGAGGACGGCGTCTCGCACGTGCGCGTGACATGGGAGCCGCTCCCCGTCGTGACGGATCCGGAGACCGCGCTCGACCCTTCCACGCCGGTCATCCACCCGGAGCTGGGCGACAACCTCGCCTTCCGGCTCGAGCTGGCCTCCGGCGACGCCGAGCGCGCCTTCCGGGACGCCGATCTCGTGATCAGCGAGACCTTTACCATGGGTCGCCACACGGGGGTGACGCTCGAGGCGCGCGCCATCCTCGCCGACTTCGATCCCTCCGAGCGCCGGCTCACCGTCTACCACTCCTTCCAGGCGCCCAACATGATGCAGGACATCCTGGCGCGGCATCTGAATCTGCCCGAGCACGACGTGCGCGTGATCTGCAAGGACGTGGGCGGGAGCTTCGGCATCAAGGTGCACATCTATCCCGACGAGATGGCCACGTGCGCGCTCAGCGTGATGCTCGGCCGGCCCGTCAAGTTCACCGCCGACCGGCTCGAATCCTTCGTGAGCGACATCCACGCACGGGAGCACCGGGTGAAGGCCGAGCTGGCCCTCACGCGCGACGGAACCATGCTGGCGATGCGCGTGGACGACCTCACGGGCATCGGGCCCTATTCGGTCTACCCGCGGACGAGCGCCGTGGAGGGCAATCAGACGGTACGGCTCATGCCCGGCGTCTATCGCTTCCGCGACTACGCCGCCAGCCTGCGCGTGGTCTTCCAGAACAAGACGCCCATGTGCCAGTACCGCGCCGTGGGCCATCCCATCGCCTTCGCGGTGATGGAGGCCATGGTGGACCGCGCGGCGCGGGAGCTCGGGCTCGATCCCGTGGCGTTCAGGCGGAAGAACTACGTCACCGCGGAGATGTACCCGCATACGTCGCAGACCGGCTACTTCTTCGAGCGGCTGTCCCACGAGGCGGCGCTGGACAAGCTCCTCGAAATCTCGGACTACCGGACCCTGTGCGCCGAGCGCGACGCGCTGCGCCCGCGTGGCGTGTATCGCGGCCTCGGCCTGTGCGCGTTCATCGAGCTCACGACCCCGGGACCCGCCTTCTACGGGGTGGGCGGCGCGCGGATCTCCTCCCAGGACGGCTGCACCATCAAGCTCGAGCCGACGGGCAAGCTCACGTGCATGACCGGCGTGACGGAGCAGGGGCAGGGGACCGACACCATGATCGCCCAGGTGGTGGCGAGCACCGTGGGCGTCCGCATGGAGGACGTGCGCGTGCTCACCGGCGACACCATGGTCTCGCCCTACGGCGGCGGCACCTGGGCCTCGCGCGGCGCCGGCATCGGCGGCGAGGCCGCGCTCCAGACCGGCAAGGCGATGCGCGGGAGCATCCTCAGGGTCGCCGCGGCCATGCTCCAGTGCGAGCCGGACGACCTCGACATCCGGCTCGGCAAGATCGTGGATGCGCTCACCGGCGAGGTGCGGCTGGAGCTGGCCGAGCTGGGCCGGGTCGCCTACTTCCGGCCCGACACGCTGCCCAAGGACTTCCAGTCCGAGCTCACGGTGACCCGCCACTACGTGCCCCGGCATCAGGGCTTCGCCTTCACCAACGGGATCCAGCTCTCGCACGTGGAGGTCGACGTCGAGACCGGGTTCGTGCGCCTGCTGAAGCACTGGTGCGTGGAGGACTGCGGCCGCATCATCAACCCGCGCCTCGTCGACGAGCAGATCCGGGGCGCGATCGTGCAGGGGATCGGCGCCGCCCTCTACGAGCACCTCGTCTACGATGGAGCGGGCCAGCTCCTGACCGGCACCATGATGGACTACCTGGTGCCCATGGCCGCCGAGATGCCGGACATCGTGGTGGGGCACGTGGAGACGCCGACGGCTTACGCCGAGGGCGGCTTCAAGGGCGCGGGCGAGGCGGGCACCGCGGGCGCGCCCGGCGCCGTGCTGAACGCGGTGAACGACGCGCTGGCGCCGCTGGGCGCGCGCGTCACCGATCAGCCCATTACCCCCGAGGTCGTGCTGCGGGCGCTGGGGAAGCTCTAGAGGAACCACGAGTATGAGCGCCCTCACGGTGGTCGATCATCCGCTCGTCCAGCACAAGCTCACTCTCATGCGCCGTGCCGAGACACCGACCGCAGAGTTCCGGCGCCTGCTGCGGGAGATCAGCCTGCTCCTGGCCTACGAGGTCATGCGCGACCTCCCGATCGAGCTGGTCGACATCGAGACGCCAATCGCGCCCATGCGCGCGCCGGCGCTGGCGGGCAAGAAGCTCTGCTTCGTCTCGGTGCTGCGTGCGGGCAACGGCATCCTGGAGGGCATGCTCGACCTCGTGCCGTCGGCGCGCGTCGGCCATATCGGGCTCTATCGCGATCCCCGCACGCTCGAGGCCATCGAGTACTACTTCAAGGTGCCGGACGATCTACCGGAGCGTGACGTGATCGTGGTTGACCCCATGCTGGCCACGGCCAACTCCGCCATCGCGGCCGTCCGCCGGCTCAAGGCGCGTGGGACGCGGAGCCTCCGCCACGTCTGCCTGGTCGCCGCGCCCGAAGGCATTGCCGCCTTTCAGGCCGCACATCCGGATGTCTCCGTCTTCACGGCGGCGATCGACGAGAAGCTCGACGAGCACGGCTACATCGTGCCCGGTCTCGGCGACGCGGGCGACCGCCTGTTCGGCACGCGGTAGCGGATCCTCGCGAGGTCGTGCTGAAAGCCCTCGGTGCCCTCTGAGGGGCGGTCGCGCTATTCGACGATCCGGTCCGCGCGCGCGAGGAGCGACGGCGGCACGGTGAGATTCAGCGCCCGCGCCGTCTTCAGATTGAGGACCAGCTCGAAGCGCGTGGGCTGCTCGATGGGAAGGTCGGCAGGCTTGGCGCCTCTGAGGATCTTGTCGACATGCGAGGCCGATTGCCGCACGATCTCGTCGATGTTCGCACCATAGGAGAGCAGTGCCCCGTTGTGCGCCCATGCGCCCCAGCCCGTGGCGATGGGGACCTTGTTCTTGGCCGCGAAGTCGAGGATCTGGGCCTGCCGAAGGAACATCAGGCGGGACGACACCACGATCATGGCCTCGGCGCGGTCGCGGGTCACCATCGGGAGCGCCACTTCGAAATCATCGGCCTTGCGCACTTCGATGGACAGCAGCCGGATTCCGAGCCGTGAAGCCGCCTCCTGTGTGTCCTTGAAGTCCGGGTCGGGATGATCCGGATTCCATAGAACCGCGACCCGCGAGAGCCGCGGCATGACCTCCCGCAAGAATTCGAGACGCTTGCCCGCCAGCTCGGAGAGCAGGAAGGTGAACCCCGTCAAGTTGCCGCCGGGATGCGCGAGGCTTGGCACGATGCCGGCACGGACGGGATCCAGGCTCATCATTCCCACGATGGGAATGGTCTGAGTCGCCGCCTTGGCGTACGGGACCACGTCGCCACCGAACGCGTAGATGACGTCCGGCCGGAGCTGGGCCAGCTCTTCCGCCAGCGCCTTCAGGCGCTCGGGTTTGCCCTCCGCATAGCGGAATTCGAGGACGAGATTGCGACCTTCGACGTAGCCGGCGGCGCGCAGCGCCTCGCGGAGGACCGGCATATTGGGATCCGCGGTCGGTGAGCTGTAGAGGAGCACGCCGACTCGATAGGTGCGGACGAGCGGCTGACCATACGCGTGCAGTGCCGGGGCCGTCAGGGGAAGGGCCATCAGAGCCGCCACGAGAACGATCCAGCTCCTCGGCCGCGGCAGCATGCACCCACCATAGAGGGTGGGCAAGGACCCGTCAAGCGCCGTCTTCTCAGCGCAGGCGCCGAAGCAGGGCCGGAACGTATACTGCCTCGCGCCCGGTGATTTGCGAGCCGGCGCGCGTGTAGATTCCCGCGACGTCGCTTCCCGTCAGGAAGACCCCGAAGATGAGGTGCCGCGACTCGCGCGTCCAACCGCTCGCCGTGGCAACGGGCACGCGAGTCTGCAGCACGTCGAGGCACTCCTGGTAGACGACGGGCGCGTCGCGCAGGCGCCGGCGGTCTCCACGGGTGGTGTCCCTCGAGAAGCGCACGCCGTGTCCCTCGCGCTCCAGATACGGCTTGATCACGTAGCCGTGGCGACCGAGGCCGCGCGGGTCGAGGGTGGTGCGTGCCACATAGCGCGTGACCGCGGCAGCTTCAGCGGGCGGGAAGAAGTTCTGCGCCTCGAGCTCCCAGAGGAGCGCGAGGAACGCCTTGCTCTGGGCAATCAATGCGGCCGGCGACGGCAGCATCGCCAGCGTGCCCTCCGCCACGGCGTCGAGCAGTGGCGCCCAGCGGGGCTCGGCGAGCCAATCGAGGGGATAGTAGCGGAAGAGCAGGTCGAGAGGTCGGCCACCGAGCGTGACGCGACCGCGGCGGAGGACGAGATCCTCCGGCGTGCCGATACGGAAGACCGCGCGCGGCAGCCCGAGGCGAGCCGCGAATGCGTGGGCGCGAAGCTGATCCGCATCTTCGGGGGCGCCCAGCGCGCCGACGAGACCGACGGAGAGCGCCTCGCGTAGCGCCTTGGGCCCGAGAGCGCGCTCGGCGGAGCGCCGCCAGCTCGCGGCGAGCCTGGCCCAGAAGCCCGCGGAGGGCGTGGTCGCGCTTCGGTGGACCCGCGCGACGGCGCCCTCGATGGATCCCGTCTCCCAGAGACCGGCCGGGGTGTCGCTGTTGATCTCGAGAAGCTTCCAGCCGCTGGCTCCGGTCCACGCCCAGTCGAAGCGCGAGAGCAGGTTCCACGAGCTGTCCGATGCCGACGCGGCACACAGCGAGGCGAGCGTCTCGGGAATGCCCAGCACGCCGAGCAACCCGGGATGGAGCCGAAGGTGCTCCAGCACGCGCCCCGCGGCGCGTTCGACGAGCAGGGAGGCGTGGCGGAGCTCGTCCCACGCGGCGGGCGTCAGCCCGATGGCGGCAAGCGTGAAGTTCGCGAGCCCGTCCGTCCAGGAGTTCACGTAGCCGGCGAGCCCGTGCCGATCTGCGATATCGCGCCATGTGCGCCCGACGTTCCCGGGGCTCATCTGCCGACTCACGCTCGGGACGGGCGATAGCACGATCGGGGCGACGGTGCGCTCGCGGCGCGCGACCACTGGCGCCCACCAGACGGTGCTGTCATCGGTGAGCGGCGTGGGCTGGAGCCGGGGACAGAAGCCCGCTGGCTTGCCCTCGGCGAGATAGACGCCCCAGTTGACGTAGCCGGCGCGCCCACCCTCCGCGGAGGGCAGCCAGCGCCGGAGCGGTGGCACGAAGGCCTGCACGACCCAGTCGGCAGGGCTCGCGTCCGCAGCGTCCAGCGCGGCCCGCCACTCCGCGGCCGCCGCGAGGGCGCCGACGGTCACGCGCTCGGAGTAGCGGCCCAGCACCGGCTTGAGCACCCAGTCCTCCGGACGCGCCCGGGCGCGATCGAGCCAGCCGGGCTCGGAGGCGAGCGCCGTGGGCGGCACGCATCGCTCGACGAGCGCGGCTTCGGCGCGCGTCAGCCAGCGCTTCCCGCGCAGCAACGTCCAGAGCGCGGCGAACGCGCTCTTGGCCTGCGCGGCGACCGCGCGCGGATCGTTGAGCCAGAGCACCCGCGCGTCGAGCAGCGCGGCGGCGGCCGGCAGCTCGTGGAGATACTCCGCCGGGTAGTGGCGGAGCACGACGTCGACGGGCGCTCCGCAGGCGAGCGCGCGCCCGCCGTCGCAACCGAGCATGGGCGGATCCACGACGTCCCACTCCCAGCCAAGCGCGGCGGCCTCGCGGCCGAAGAGATACGCGAGCCTGAACTCCTCCCGGTGCGCCGGATCGCAGAGGATGGCGAGACGGGGCGGTGCGGCCGCGCGGCCCGCATGCCGCTGCCACGCCCGCGCAAGGGCGCGCCTGAACGCCGACCGCGCGCCCCGGTTCACGTTCCCTTGCGCAGGGCCGATCTCCTCCGCGGCCCAGATCTCGCGCTGCCCGGCCGGCTTGTCGCAGTTGTACTCGAGCGCGGCCACGCCTCCGCCGGCCCGCTCGAAGAAGTCGAAGCGCCCCCAAAAAAACGGCGCGTCGAGCGGGCCCGGCGCGTAGATCTCCTTGGCGAGCGGAAAGACGGGCAGCGAGAAGTCCGACAGCGCCGGGTCTCCGGCGAGGAGGCCGTCGGCCACCCGTCGCAAGAGCCTGTCCAGCTCGATGGCGGATCGCGTGAGGTCGGCGAGGACGGGCGGATCGACGGCGAGCGGTGTGGAGGAGGCGACCTGGGCTTCGCCGGGGGCGCTCTGCTGACACCAGCCGAGCAGGAGGTGATCGGTCAGGCGGCGGCCGGCTCCGCCCGGCGGTCCCTCAGGCGGCAGCGCTCGGCGCCCCGTGGTAGCCACCCCTCGAGCTGGAGCTGCTCCAGCGGCCACCCTGGCTCGAGTACCGCGAGTACGACGGCGGCTCGGAATAGTAGTAGTAGTGTCCGCCGAAGCTCGTGCGATAGTACCGGCGGCCGTCGGCCTGCTGCTCCCAGCAGCCGTTGGGATCGTCCCAGCCGGCGGACCCTGGCGCCGTCGCCACCGGCGCGCAGTTGGGCGCCTTCGCGGACTCCGGGCGCGAGTCGCAGCCCGCGAACGCGGAGGCGGCGAGAATGCCGGCGGCGAGCTGAAGCGCGAGACGCTTGTCTCGCGGCTGCCGCGACGCGCGGCGGCGCTCAGCCACTGCGGCCGACCTCTTCCGCCACGCGAACGGCAAGGCCTGTCCGGAGGTACGCGAGGTAGGCGCCGAGGTCTTCCGCCATCGCCTCCCAGACCCAGACCCTCACGCGGCGCATGCCCATCCCGCTCAGATGCTCGAGGCTGGGCGCATCCTCCTCGCCGAGGGCATAGCGATTGTCGAGCGCCCCGGCACCCTTCGCCGCGTGGCGGAGGCTGTCGAACACGAGGCAGGCGGTGCCGGAAGTCCGCAGGCGCGCGAGCCGCGCGCCGAGGGCGAGCAGGAGCGGAATCTCCTCCCGCCCGTCGAGGGCGCCGCGCGGATCGTACCAGCCGTTCCAGGCCAGCGCGGTCGCCACTCCGAGCGTGCGCCGGAGCCCATAGGCGAGCCAGAGCGCGGCCGGGCCGGGCGCGTCGAAGATCCAGAGCGTCGAGGGCTGGGGCGCCGGGAGCGCGCGGAGGAGCCGCTCGACCGGGGGAGGCATCGCCGCGGCGATGCGGCGAGCGACGGCGCGCCCGCGGTAGTGATGCGCGGAGGCAAACGGCGTGGCGCGGAACCAGGGCTCGAGCGCGCCCACGCCGCGGCGCCAGGCCCGCATGGCACCGAGCGCCCGCGCCTCGGAGACGGCGGCTCCCGGCATCAGCTGCCCAGGAAGTTCATGGCGCCGACCATCACGGCGGCGAGCACGATGAAGAGCCCTTCGAGCTCCATGCCGAGCATGCGGT
>Ga0335071_10000989_pt1 | contig 30742 bp, 28 predicted proteins | sample Lox_Sample_15_FD_206724 | JGI IMG/M metagenome (GOLD analysis project Ga0335071, IMG submission 206724) | Soil microbial communities from Loxahatchee National Wildlife Refuge, Florida, United States - Lox_Sample_1.5 | ecosystem: Environmental > Terrestrial > Soil > Wetlands | place: USA...
AACAACTTGCGGGCGGGAAAATTGAGAGCTATGCGCCTGTTGGCCTTGCCGGACAACTCAGGCCCACTTGCCTGTTCCGAAGCAGGGACGGCAGTCTGTGGGTCGGCACCGTGCAAGGTTTAGTGCACTTTCATGAGGGCAGGATTGATCGATTCGCGGCTAGAGACGGTCTTTCCGGCGATGTCGTAAAGAGTATTTTTGAAGACCGCGAAGGCGACGTATGGGTCAGCACGCAGGACGGACTCGACCGGTTTCGCGAATCCGCGACGCCTACGATTTCGTTAAACCAGGGCCTTTCAAATTCCGCGGTCTACCTGGTGGAAGAGACACTGGACGAAAGTATTTGGATCGGAACGGCGGAGGGGCTGGATCGGTGGCAGAACGGCCATGTGACCAATTATGGTCAGCGAAAAGCGGCGGACCCGAGCAGCCGCCCAGCTAAGCTAGAGATCGCAATCGGCGCGGCCGTGACCAAAATTGCGGATAGCGGACTCCAGGGTACTCCCCTGTCGCTGGCGCACGATAAACGGGGACGGCTCTGGGCTTCGACTCGAGAAGGCGTCTTTTATTTCGACGGTGGCCGATTTGCCCGAGTTCCCGGCGTCCCGGGCGGCAATATACTTTCCATGACCGGGGATGGCCAGGGGAGAGTTTGGATCAGTAATAACGATGAGGGCCTGTTTTGTTGGATGCCAGACGGCCCTGTTCAACATATCCCCTGGGCACAGTTCGGACAGAAGCGCGGGGCGACGGCGTTGGTGGCAGATCCCGTACACGGGGCGTTGTGGCTGGGATTTAGTGATGGTGGAATCGCCTCCTGGAAGGACGGTGAGGTCCGTGCTTCCTATAGCGCCGCTGACGGGCTTGGCAATGGGCGGGTCAGCGGTTTTCAACTCTCTTCCGACGGTGCTGTGTGGGCCGCGACCGAGGGCGGCCTCAGCCGGGTGAAAGACGGTCGCGTCTCAACGCTGAACAGCAAGAACCATCTGCCCTGCGATGCCATTCAGTGGGTGATGGAAGACAATGATCATGCGTTTTGGTTGTACATGCCCTGCGGTCTGGTGCGACTCGGACGTTCGGAGTTGGAGGCGTGGGTGAACGATTCGAAACGCATCCTGCAAACGACGGTTTTCGACAGCTCCGACGGAGTGAGGAGCCGTGCCACAGCTGGCAGGTACGGCCCAAAGGTCGTTAAGTCGATGGACGGAAAGCTGTGGTTTGTGGCGCTGGACGGCGTCAGCATCATCGATCCGCGCCATCTTCCGTCGAACCCGCTCCCGCCGGCGGTACACATTGAGCAAATCACCGCCGATGGCAAGAAGTACGATTCCCCGCGCTGTGTGCGCCTGCCTCCGCGGGTCCACGATCTGGCGATCGAGTACACCGCGCTGAGCCTGGTTGTCCCGGAGAAGCTGCACTTCCGATTCAAGCTTGAGGGGCAGGACAAGGACTGGAGAGAGGTCGTCAATCAGCGCCGAGTGGAGTACTCGAATCTCCCGCCGCGTAATTACCGGTTTCGCGTGACGGCCTGCAACAACAGCGGCGTCTGGAACGAAACTGGCGACACGTTGGATTTTTCCATCGCCCCGGCATATCATCAGACGACTTGGTTTCGAGTGCTGTGCGTGATCACCTTCGTTGCGGCGCTCTGGGGCGTGTACATGCTTCGTCTGCATCAGCTCGCGTGTGAATTTAACGCGAACCTGGAAGGACGCATTGATGAGCGCCTGCGCGTTGCCCGGGATCTGCACGATACGCTGTTGCAAAGCTTCCACGGGCTGTTGCCGCGCTTTCAAGTGGCCCATAACCTGCTTCCGGGGCGCGCCGCGGATGCCAAACAAATATTGGAGAGTGCGATCGATGACGCCGCTCAGGCGATCACTGAGGCGCGCGATGCGGTGCAGGATCTTCGGTCGTCTGCAGTTCCTGAGAATGACCTGGCGAAGGCTGTTGAGGTAGTGGGTCGGGAACTGGCGGCGCACCAAAGAACTGCCAACGGAGAGGCGCCTTTTTTTTCGGTGGAGGTGGCAGGTGCGCCACAAGACCTGCCGCCCAACCTACGGAACGAGATCTACCGGATTGCGGGCGAAGCGTTGCGCAACGCGTTCCATCACGCTCGGGCGCGGCAAATCGAAGTGGAAATCCGTTATGATGCGCGGCAGCTTCTCGTCCTGGTGCGGGACGATGGAATCGGCATTGGTGCGCATGTGCTCAGTCAGGAAGGACGTGCCGGACATTTCGGCTTTACAGGCATGCGCGAGCGCGCGAAGGCTATCGGCGGACAACTGGAGGCCTGGAGCGAGCACGGGGCTGGCACGGAGGTCAAGTTGACGATCCCCGCGTCGGCCGCTTACGGGACGCACGCCCCTCGGCGTCTTCGCCTCTTCACGGGGAAGGTAGGGACAAATTCCTGAGCAGCGATCCGTCTCCAATTCGGGTTCTGGCGGTCGATGACCATCATTTGATGCGCGTAGGCATCGCGACGCTCCTTCTTCCTGAGTCGGACATCAAATTGGTGGCTGAAGCGTCCAGCGGGCGTGATGCCATTTCCAAATTCCGGGAATGCCGTCCAGACATCACGCTTATGGACCTGCAAATGCCTGAAATTAATGGTTTGACGCGATTATTGCGATCCGGATGAATTCCCCAAAGCACGAATCATCGTCCTTACGACGTACGCTGGCGATTCGTCTTACTGGGACACAGGGGTTGAAGCGCCCATTGGGCCGCCGGAGCCGAGGGTGCTCGCGAGCGTTTGGGTCGACTGGCCGAAAAAGGGGGCTCGTCAGGTCGCTAAGGTGGGTGGCGCGGTGAAAGCTGCCTTTTGAAAATCTTGCCGCCAGGATATCTCGTCCCATGCAACACCGGCGGCACTCCTGGCTTTACGTTCGGGCGCGGATACAAAGCGATGCCGTTCCCGAACACAATTCTGCTAACCAGCCCGCTAGCGGAGCCGTCCTCGCGAAGACGAATGTGTCCACCGACCAGCCACCTAACGCGGCATGGCTAACGTTGTTCCATCCGGGCGCGGGCAACTCGTAAGTCACGCCGCTGGTGAATGTGTGTCGGATGTCAAAGTCCGAGTCGCACCGTATTCGAAGGCCGTGCGATGCAAGCCATTTGTTCCGGAGCCTGTGACAATTGAGATCTGTCCGCAGCGTGTGCGTCGGAATTTGGAGCGAGCGGATGTTTTCAAGCGAAATTGCTGAATGGCGTCCACCGAGACCAGGCTGTTTGAACCGCCTGAAACGCTCAGAGCCGACAATGCTCCTCCGGCGGCCTGCACCAGCGGGAAGTAGCCGGTGACGCCGAAATTGGCGCTGACCCGTCCACAGTGAAGTAGTTGGCATTGGCGCGTTGGCCATTGACGCTGTAGGATCGGATGCAGTTCTCGGGACGTGCCCTCTACTTTTGCCGAACATGCAGTTGTTGCGTCCCCATTGGGAGGTCTCTGTTTACTAGCCGGAGGCTGCTTTAAGGCCCATGGACCCCGAGACCGGCGCAGGCCAGGTCAGTGAACCGTGTTCGGCAATGAGGGCGTCGATCTGGGCCGCCACTTGGGCCGGGAGGGGGGAGGTGTGACGGGTTCTGAGGTCGGCGTGAGCGTGCACGCACTCGAAAAGCGAGGAGAGCACGCCCCGGGTCTCGTTTACCATGAACATCATGTAGTGGAAAAGCTTCGCGCTCCGGGCCAGCATGCGGACCCTGATCACCACGCTGTCCCCGATGCGCACTTCAGAGGGATACCAAAGGTGATGCTCAAGATCGAAGCCGCCCGCGCCCGACGACGCAAAGTAATCCGCGGTTAGCCCGAGCATTGGGTACATCGCGTCCCCCGCCTCGTCGTAAAGGGCCAGGTACCAGCGCATGTTCATGTGGCCTTGCCGGTCTTCGTAGGCGGGCGGGATCACCGCCCGGTAAACCGCGGGCAACCGCGCGAGTTGATTGAGGGACAGCGCAGGTGGGCGCATCCTTACATCCTCCTTCCTAACGTGATTCCATTGCGGTTAGAGCGTTTTCCAGAATCTCCAGAATTTTGAGCCCAGCCGTGGGGATGGCCGTACCCGGTCCGAAAATGGCAAGAACCCCGTCCCGGTAGAGCTCGTCGTAGTCCTGCGGTGGAATGACGCCGCCGATTATGATGGGTATGTTTTCGTGGCCCAATTTCGTGAGGGCCTGGCGAAGTGCGGGCACCAGAGTCAGGTGACCGGCGGCAAGCGAACTTGGTCCGACGATATCGACGTGTTCCTCAACTGCCTGGCGCGCGGCCTCTTCGGGCGTCTGAAACAAAGGGCCAAGGACCACGTCGAATCCGAGATCCGAGAGAGCCGCTCCGACCACCTCTTGGCCACGGTCATGCCCGTCCTGACCGAGCTTGCAGATGAAGATGCGCGGCTGATGACCCTGACTCTTCACGAACTGCTCGAGCTTGTCCTGCACGGCGAGGATCGCCGGCTTCCTCGCTCCGTAAGTCTGCGCATAGATCCCCGTGACCAGTTCCTGTTCGGCCTTATGCCGGCCGAAGACCTTTTCCAAGGCGAAGCTGATCTCACCCACCGTTGCTTTGGCGCGCGCCGCCTCAACCGACAGATCGAGGAGGTTCCCTTTCCCTGTGCGGGCACACTCGGTAAGCGCGTCCAGCGCCGACGAGACTTTCGCTTCATCCCGCTCGGACCTGAGCTGCGCAAGCCGCCTTGCCTGTGCCTGCCGAACGGCAGAGTTGTCTACCTTGAGGACTTTCATCGCCTCCTGTTTGTCCAGGACGTATTTGTTCAATCCGACGATGACCTGGGCTCCCGAGTCGATCCGGGCCTGCGTCCGGGCCGAGGCTTCCTGAATCCGTTTTTTGGGAATGCCCTGTTCGATAGCCTTTGCCATGCCGCCGACCTGCTCGCACTCGACGACGTGAGCCCAGGCCTTGTGAATAAGTTCGTGCGTGAGTCGCTCCACGTAGTAGCTGCCGCCCCAGGCGTCGATGACCGAATCGGTATCGGTCTCTTCCTGAAGAAACTCCTGGGTGTTGATCGCCAGGCGTTCGGAGAAATCGCTCGGCAGCGCCAGGGCCTCGTCGAATGCATTCGTATGCAGGCTCTGGGTGTGGCCCTGGGTCGCGGCCATCGCCTCGATGCAGGTGCGGATGACGTTGTCGTAAACATCCTGTGCGGTCAGGGTCCATCCGCTCGTCTGGCAGTGGGTGCGAAGATCCATGCTCCTGGGGTTGTGAGGGCCGAATTGTTTGACTATCTTCGCCCAGAGCAACCGCGCGGCGCGCATCTTGGCAATTTCCATGAAGAAGTTCTTGCTGATAGCCCAGAAGAAGGATAGCCGCGGAGCGAAGTGGTCGATGGTCAGGCTCGCACTCAAGCCTGTCCTTAGATACTCAAGCCCGTTCGCCATTGTGTAGCCCAGCTCGAGGTCGGCGGTGGCGCCCGCCTCCTGCATGTGGTAGCCGCTGATGCTGATGCTGTTGAACAACGGCATATGTTGGCTCGTATAAGCGAAGATATCCCCAATCAGTCGCATGCTGGGTTGCGGCGGATAGATGTAGGTGTTACGGACCATGAACTCCTTGAGGATGTCGTTCTGTATGGTTCCCGAGAGCTGCTCCTGCTTCACCCCCTGCTCCTCAGCGGCAACGATGTACAAGGCCAGTACTGGCAGCACGGCCCCGTTCATGGTCATCGACACGCTCATGCGGTCCAGCGGGATACGATCGAAGAGGATCCTCATGTCGAGGATGCTGTCGACTGCCACGCCCGCCATGCCGACGTCGCCGGCGACCCGAGGATTGTCCGAATCGTAGCCGCGGTGAGTGGCCAGGTCGAAGGCGATGCTCAGGCCCTTCTGACCGGCCGCCAAGTTGCGCCTATAGAAGGTGTTGGATTCCTCCGCCGTCGAGAAGCCGGTATATTGCCTGATGGTCCACGGCCGACCTACGTACATCGTAGAGTAAGGGCCCCTCAAGAAGGGCGGAACCCCGGGCATCGTGCGCAGGTGCTCTAGCCCTTCAAGATCGGCACTGGTGTAGAGGGGCTGTATGGGAATCTGCTCGGGCGTGTACGAGGCGAGCTGATCCAGTGAATGGCCCGATTGAGCCACTGCGCGGGCGCGCCAGGCGGCTAATCGGTTATCGACCTCCGGCCCGCCGTTCCAGGGGATGTCTTCGAAGTTTGGGATCTTATTCATGCCAAGACTCCTTCCTGATGAAGCAGCGAGCGAACGATTTCGAAAACGTTGCATTTGATGAAGATGAACTGGTTCACTCCGGCGGCGCGGTACCTGGCCTCGTTCGAGCCTGGGTTCCCGGCCAGCACGACGGTTCTGGCCCCGGCGGCCACCAACTTGGGCGCGACTTGTTCCACATCGGTTGCGTAGCGAGCGTCGGTAGAACAGATGACGGCGATCTCTGCGTGGGACGCAGCAAATGCGGCGGCGGCGACATGCGCGTCGGTGAAGCCGCCATTATCCACGGGTTCGAAGCCACCCGCCTCGAAGAAATCCCGTGCGTAGTTAGCGCGAGCGAGAAACTCGTTTGGCGTCCCCATGTTGGCAAGGAAGACCCTTGGCCGCTTGTCTCCATGCGTCTTCGCGTAGGCATCGACCATGTCGCGCAATTGCTCATACGCGGCTGCGTAGGGATGGGCGGCCAGCGGTGTCGTGGATTCACCCTGGCGATTCGCCTCCGGTCCGGCAAGGGTCGCTGCGATCTCCCCGATCGTCGCTCCCGCTCGCGCCGCCTGGACAGCCGTGGCCATCAGCTCGCCGTTGCCGCGGTGTGACTTGGCCACGACAGCGCCAAGGTCCGCGACGGAGTTGCCTTGCCGGCGTTCTTGGCGCCATTTCACAAGCCTTCCGGCTGCTTTCGCGCGCAACTCGGGGTAATTCGAAGTGGGGCGACTGAGCTCCTTCTCGAAGACGTCGGGATGGGCACTCACCCCGGTGATTGCCGCCTTGCGCGTCGCGATGTCCTGTTCGCGCCGCGTCTCGATCGCCCGGATCTGATCGCTTATCCAGCCGCTTGCCGCCGCTTTGATCATTCCTCCCTGGCCCTCTATTTGCCGGAACAGAGACCATGCCTTCTCGGCCATCTCGTCCGTGAGCTTCTCGAGAAACCATGAGCCGCCTGCCGGGTCCACGGTCTGATTGAGCTGACATTCCTCCTGCAGGATCAGTTGAGTGTTCCGGGCCAATCTCCGAGTGGATTCGACGCTCAGCCCTGCCGCGGCGTCCATGGGAAGCGTGATGATCGCGTCGGCTCCGGCCACTGCGCCCGTGAAGGATGCGGCAGTATTGCGGAGAAGGTTGACCCAGGGATCCCGGTGGGTCATCACGCGCCGGCTGGTCTCGACGATCAACCGCAGGCCGGATGCGGCATTCACGTTGGCGCCGCAAACCTCGATCACCTTGGCCCAGAGTTTTCGCAGCGCCCTGAGCTTGGCAATCGACTGGAAAAACCTGCATCCAACGGTCTCATAAAAGGCGATTTGCCTGACTGCCGCGTCGAACTCGAGACCGGCGGCGGTCATGCCGCGCAGATACTCGACCGCAGTCCCCATGGCGAATGCCAGATCCTGGACCGAATCGGCGCCTGCATTGTGATAAACGGCGGTCGACACTCGAATGGAGCTCACGTTTGGAAGGTGGCGTGTCGTCCAGGCCGCTAGGTCGGTCATGTGCAGGAGAGCCACATCCAGTGGCTGCAGCAGGGCGCCATCGCGCATCAATGTACCCAGCGGGTCCGCGTTGAAGGCGCCCAGTATTTTCGAACCTTCGAGGGCTCTTTCGTCCCACAACGCGGCCAGCAAGGCCGCTGCCGGCAGGAAGGCAGCGCCGGCTTCCAGGGAGACCGGCACGACGTCCATCTGGACGTCTTTGAGGGCTTCGTCTAGATCACCCAAGCTGTACACCATGACCCCGTCGCGACCGCACAGCTCGACCGATTCCGGATCGTCGGCGTCGAGTCCGGCGGAAGCCACCGCATCGAGTTTCAGCTCGATGGAGGTCACGCCGTTGTCCAATTCCTCGAGCACGATCCGGTTGACCTCGGTCGGCTCCGGATGCAGCACCTCCTGCCGCACGTCCCAGCCGTCCACGGAATGCCCCAGCGGCGTCGTTCCCCTCGTGTAAGGCGGACTGCCCGGGAAGCCAGACGGGTCGTTCGCGGAGGGCCAGCTCTCCGGGGTGTAGATCGGCTGGATGTCAATGCCCTCATAGGTGTGGGTGATCATTTTCTTTTCGAAAGGCACCCCCTTCAGGTCCGCCACCGCCTGCGCCTTCCAGGAGTCGTAACTGTCAGGCGGGAAATCGTCCAGGACTTTCAGGTCTTTCTCGATCATGATGACGCTCCCTCCTAGGCGCCGAACCGCGACCATCAATTCATCCGGCGTAGCCGGGGAGAACTGGTTGATCACGATTCAATCGTTTCCCCGCTACCTCCCGCGATCACTTGCCCTGGAAGACGGGCGTTCGCTTCTCAAAAAACGCCCGGACGCCCTCTTTGAGGTCATCGCTACGAAATGCGGCCCGCCGTGCTGCTTGAATAAACTCGAACTCATCGGCGCTCATGGGGACGCCCCTACTCAGGCTGTTCAGCTCGGCCTTGACAACCGATACCGCCAGAGGCGCGCGGCCGGCGATTGTCTCGGCGATTTCCATCGTCGTCGCCTCCAGCTTTTCGGGGCTCACGAGGCGATTGAGCAGCCCGAGACGATAGGCGTCTTCCGCCGAGAGGGGATTGCCCGTGAAGACCATCTCTTTGATGATGTGCAGGGGCAAGGCCCCAAGGAAATGCGACATCCCTGCCGTGTTGTAGGAGATCCCCAACTTTACAGGAGTGATGGCGAAGGTCGTCCTGGGTGTGCCGATTGCGAGGTCGCAGGTCACGGCCAAGTCACAGGCCGCGCCCCAGACGCTGCTGTGAAGCATGGCGATCACCGGCGCCGAACAGTTCCTAACGCGATGGAGGACTCGTTCAAATCCCGTCGTCCAAGTCACGGCGTCCTGTCCGTCGAGTGGTATCTCGCGGATGTCGTGACCGGCAGACCAAATCTTGGTGTTTGGATTCGCGGCAATGATGACAACTCGGACACTGGCTTTCTCAAAGTCGTCGAAGGATTCGAGCAGCCTATCGCAAACGTCTCTGCCGAGCGAATTAACTGGTGGATTGTCGAGGGTCGCGATCCCAATGTTATTCGCGATCTGTGTCGGGCGCACGGAGTGGGTCGCAGTCTCTGCCATGATTCTCTACTTCCTTGAACTCTCGTGGATTGGCACAAAATCACTTGCGAAAATTGCCGGCCGCAGCTCATGGTTCCGGCTCAGGTCCGAGATATCTCTACTGTCGAGAACTTCGCTGCCCTCGACATCGAGAAAGTACATGACCGAGTGGATGTTCGCATTGTGTTTGAGACCCAGCATGTGACCAATTTCGTGAATGGCTGCGGCATAGATTTCAGCACTGTTCATCCCCTTCGCTGCTACGCTGCGGACAGCAATCTTTCCGCGAAAATTGGCCCAATCCGTCATTTGCGAACGAGCCGCAACCGCCTGATCCAAAATGCCAGGGTTGCCATCGATAATTCGTATGCTGCAAACGCTGAGGTCGGGTTCTTCGTGCAGGTTCGCGGTCAAGACGGTGTTCCAGAAACGTAGGGCGCGGCGGAATCCATCCGCCCACGGCTCGGCCGCGTCGATCTTAACGCCGATATCCCGCCGAACAGGGTTTCGCAAATTGTTAAAGTTCGCGCACGGCGCATCAGGACTAGTCCAGTTTGATTGCGGCTGTTGCCGCTCACTATTGGCAGGCTGCGAAGCACAAACGAGCCAGCCTGCTACGATAACGGCCGATACTGCTCGTTGTGAAGAAGCAAAGCGCGATATCCACATACAAAGCATCCTAATCAACTTTCTCTTTCGGTAAGTTGAACCAGCGCACGGTAATCTCTTGATGTCCTCCACCAGGCTGCGTTCGTGCATTGTCGTTCTAATCACGGGCACGTCACTCGGATCCCGCGTTGCCGCACAGGGATCAGAGAGCTTACTGCCAAGGAACCGACAGTGGGCAACTTCCGATTTCCGGTACTAAATTCTCGACTTCGGCGGCAGTGAGTTCTCCTCTATGGTTCGCAATCTCGCGATCCCATTCCAGCCGGTACCTTACCAAATCGGCGACTGTGATCATTATGAGCCCGTGCAGCTTGCAGAACCGGGCGAGGTCGGGCACCCGCGCCATGCTGCCATCTTCGTTGAGAATCTCGCAGATCACTCCGGAAGGGTGCAATCCCGCAAGGCGCGCAAAATCGACTGCCGCCTCAGTGTGACCGCGGCGCTCCAAGACCCCGCCAATGCGGGATCGCAGCGGAAAAACGTGGCCCGGCCGCGCAAAGTCACCCGGGGCGCTATGTGCATCGATGGCGGCCCGAATCGTCAGCGCGCGGTCACGGGTCGAAATGCCCGTGCTGACGCCATGTCCCTTGGCATCAATCGAGACCGTGAAGGCCGTGTCCCCCAACGCAGTGTCGCCCGGCGCCATTGGGCCGAGCCTCAGCTCGTCGAGCCTTGCCCCAGTCAAGGCCAGGCAGATCAGACCTCGTCCATGGGTAGCCATAAAGTTGATGGCCTCCGGCGTGATCATTTCCGCCGCCATCATCAGGTCGCCTTCGTTCTCGCGATCCTCATCGTCAACGACGACGATCATGCGCCCACTTCTAAGTTCGCGAATTGCGCCTTTGACATTCGCGAAGGCGGACTGTTCTCGAGTCACGTCTACTCCTCTCATTTTGCCGGCAAACTCACCGGATGGTTGTATCACGCCGCCTTGGTCCCTGGAACTACATGGCCCTTTGCCTCGATGATCTGACGAAGCCCTCCCCACTTAGGCTGGAAGATGCCCGCAAGCATTGGTTTCAGATTCGGAGAGATCCGGGGCATGAACTCCATCTGCGCCAGAATGTCCTTTTCGAGGTTGATCCCTGGCGCAATTTCAATTAGCGTGACTTGGCCATCCTGCAGCTCAAACACAGCCCGCTCAGTTACGAATAACACCGGCTGTCTAGTAGCGGCCGCGTAAGCGCCACTGAAAGTCACCTGCTCGACCTTCTTGACGTACTTCTTGCCCTTGCCCTCCTGCTTGATGACTAGCTGGCCGTTTTCCACTGCGACCTTCAGCCCACCCGCCGTGAAGGTCCCGCAGTAGACGACCTTCTTTGAATTCTGCGTAATATTTATGAAGCCGCCACAACCCACGGACTTGCCTTTGAACTTGCTGACGTTCACGTTGCCGGTGGAGTCCACTTCGGCCGCGCCAAGAAAGGCCTGGCCGAGCCCGCCGCCGTCATACCAGTCGAATTGAGCGTGCTGCTCGACGAAGGCTTGCGCGTTGAAGGACATGCCAAAGTTTTCGCCGCCGGCGGGAACCCCCCCGATTGTGCCGATCTCTGTGGTCAGCGTCATCAGGTCGGCGGCGCGTTCCATTCCGGCAACCGCCGCGACGCCCTCGGGCATGCCGATACCGAGATTCACGATTGAGCCAGGCTCCAACTCCATTGCCGCGCGGCGCCCGATGATCAGACGCTCGTCCAGCGGCATCTCCGCTGCCGCGCCGACCGGGACCCGAATGTCACCCGAGAATGCCGGATTGAAACGCGTGCCGGCCGCCTGCCAATGGTGTTCTTCGGACGCGATCACCAGATAGTCAATCAGAACGCCTGGAACCCGCACCCGCTTGGGATGCAGGGATCCGCTCTGGGCCAGGTATTCGACCTCTGCGATCACGATGCCGCCAGTGTTTTTCGTTGCCTGGGCAAGCGGCAAGCACTCGAGTAGGGCGCCTTCCAGGTCTTCGGTAAGATTGCCATTTTCGTCAGCGATCGTGCCGCGGATGATGGCCACATCAATCTTCTTGAGAGCCGGATAAAACAGCCATTCCTGGCCTTCCAACTGAATGACTTTGACAAAATCCTCGGTGGTACGCTGGTTCATCCTTCCGCCTTCCAGACGGGGGTCCACGAACGTGCCCAAGCCGATTTTGGTGATCAGACCGGGCCGGTGCGCCGCAATTTCGCGCCACAACTGGCAAACCACGCCTTGCGGAAGGTTGTAGCCCTCGCAGCCACCATCGAGGATCATCTTGCCCATGGCAGGGGCCACCCCGGTGTGCCCGCCAATCCAACGCTTCACCAGTCCGGGATGAGCGAAATGCTGCATCCCCCGCGTCTTCCAATCGCCGATTCCGGAGCCATGCACGATCGTAAGGCCGGCAGGATGGCCGGTTTCGACAAACTTCTTCTCAATCGCGATGGCAAGCTCTTCAGGCCACCCTGAAATCAGAAGTGCACTGGCGCCGAGCGTGGCACCATCCTTTATGAATGCTGCTGCCTGTTCCGCACTGATGACTTTCGACATGAATAACTCTCCTGGAGGAGATAGTCTCGTCACACTCTACGGCTATCTCACGAAAAACCAACACACAGGAATGCACTCATCGGGCCAATGCATCGGCCTTTACCGGCGAGACCAGCGAGCTTTTAGAAACTCAGGAGAACTCTAGAATCAGCTGCGGACCGGGATAAAGACGCTGCGGGGCGGCTCAGTCATGGGTGCCTTATATGAGCCATCTCGACAACATCCCTGACTGAAATGCTCCACGCATCCGTGGGCTGCGGCAAATGCTGCAGCTCTCTCCCTTGGTTTGCCGGAAGTAGTGAAAGCATCGGAATAAAGGCCTTCTGGCTTGGCTATCGATTTGATGACACCCTTTGGTGCACGAATTGCCATCACAACGTGGGAAAGCTATGAATCTGATCGTCTGCATCGCCGCGCTCTGTTTCTTGATGCTGGTAGCCTACAAGGGCTTCAGTGTCATTCTGTTTGCTCCACTCGCGGCTCTCCTTGCCGTTCTTTTCACCAGCCCACCCTCAGTTCTCCCGACGTACAGCGGTGTATTCATGGAGAACATGGTGGTCTTTGTAAAAAACTACTTTCCCGCGTTCATGCTGGGCGCGATCTTCGGAAAGCTCATCGAAACGTCCGGGTTCGCTGAATCGATTGTGAACTCCTTTATTCATCTACTGGGGCCATCACGGGCGATGTTGGCCATCGTTGTGGTTTGCGTGCTACTGACGTATGGCGGGGTATCGCTCTTCGTTGTGGTCTTCAGTGTTTATCCGTTCGCTGCCGAGATGTTCCGCAAGCTGAATATCCCAAAACGTTTGATTCCCGGAACGATTGCCGTGGGTGCATTCACCTTCACCATGGATGCCCTGCCTGGCACACCACAAATCCAAAACATCATTCCAACAACATTCTTTAAGACCAACAGCATGGCTGCGCCTGTCCTTGGAACCATCGGTTCACTTTTCATCTTTGTAATTGGCGTTGCCTATATACACTGGCAACGGGTACGAGCTAGCGCCGCCGGTGAAGGTTATGGCAAGGGGCACACCAACGAACCGGCGCCGCTCGAAGTGGGAGGCTTGCCTCATCCGGCCATTGCGATTCTGCCGCTGATTGTGGTTGCCGCTGCAAATATCGTGATGACCCGGCTGCTCCCAAGGTTTTACGGCGATTCTGTGACAGTACAGTTGAATCCGTCGGCCAAAGCCGTTGTCCAGCCAATGGCAAACATGCTTGGAATCTGGGCCATTGAAGCCGCACTATTCTTAGGCATTGTCGTGATCCTGGTTTTTGCGTGGAAAACGGTAGCCGCCTCGTTCGCCAAAAGCACGGAGAGCGCAATCGGAGGAGCCATGGTCGCCGCGATGAACACGGCATCCGCATACGGATACGGCACTGTCATCGCGGTCTTGCCAGGGTTCCTCGTCATTCGTGATGCCTTGGCGCACATTCCCAATCCGCTGGTGAACGAAGCGGTCAGCGTGAGCGTACTGGCGGGAATCACGGGTTCCGCTTCCGGCGGGATGGGCATCGCCCTGGCGGCCATGGCGGATAGGTTCATCGCCGCAGCCAATGCCGCTCATATTCCTATGGCAGTGCTGCATCGGGTTGCCGCTATGGCCAGCGGAGGAATGGACACCCTGCCCCATAACGGCGCGGTGATTACGCTTCTGGCGGTTTGCGGGCTGACACACAAACAGTCCTATAAGGATATTTTCGCGGTTACCTGCATCAAGACGACGGCGTGTTTCGTGGTTATCGCTATCTACTACCTAACGCACTGGGTGTGAGCTAGATCATCAAAGGGCAAGGCATGTCACCAATTACCAACAAAGCGCTCTTAGCAGTAGCACTTGCCGGAGCATTCGCGTTCCCCGTCGCGGCGCAGACTGCGGATCCACCTGACGGGCCTGCCTCCGGCTCGGCAGATCGAACAATTACGACCAAGAAGCCAGTTCCGCAACCGCATTCCGGAAGATTGGAAGACCTACAAGACAGGCTGGATCAGGCGCAAGCGCAGATCCAGCGGCAACAGGCCCAAATCGAGCAGTTGCAGAAATCGTTGCTGGATAGCGTGAATCAGTTGCAGCAGCAGCAGCGGCAGTTGCAGACGTCTGTGGAGGAGGTGAAGGAACAGGCGAACGCTGCGCGCGCGAGCGCCGTGCAGGCGGGCACGGTGGCCACCGACGTAAAGAGTTCGGTCGCCGTCGTTAGCGACTCGCTGCGCGCCCAAGGCACGGAATTGGCAAAGGCTGAGAGTTCAGTCGTTTCCGTCGAAGAGTCGCTAAAAGAGCAAAACAACAGGGTGATATCCCTCGAAGAGCCGGCATCGATCCGCTACAAAGGGGTGACACTGACCCCTGGCGGATTCTTCGAAGCCACAGCGCTGGTGCGCAATCGTAACGAAAATGCAGATATGGCGGACACTTTCGCAGGGATTCCGTTGAATGGAACGTCGAACTCGAAGTTGAGCGAGTTCCGCGGGACCGTTCGGGATTCGCGGATGTCACTGCTGGTGGAAGGCAACGCCGGCGCTACAAAGCTCACTGGCTACGTCGAGGGGGACTTCATGGGCGCAGCGCCGACCGCCAACTTCATAGAATCAAGCTCCTTCACGCCGCGACTGCGGCAAGCTTGGTTGCAGGTTGGTTGGCCCTCGGGCTGGTCTGTCGCGGCCGGTCAGTTTTGGTCTCTGCTCACCACCAATCGGCAGGGCCTTGCGCCCCGATCGGAGTTCATCCCAAATGTTATGGACGGCGCCTATGTCGTGGGCTACACATGGACGCGGGAGCGGTCGGTTCGCGTGACCAGGAATTTCCGCAATAAGATCTGGGCGGCATTTGAAATGGACGGCCCGGAGAACACTTACTCGGCAGCCTACGTGCCGGCGAACATCATGGGGCTGAATACCAGCCAGAACGCGGCAACCGGTGTCAACCTGCTTCCCTACCTGGCTGGCTACAGCAACGGCAACTCAACTACACTGGCTCCCGACCTTTTGGCGAAGGTGGTCTTCGAGCCTGGCTGGGGACACTTCGAAATCAAGGCTCTGGGCCGTTTCTTCCGTGACCGGATTGCTGCCACGGCGACCACGCCCGGGCGTATGAATTACACAGAGGGATATGGGATTGGGTTCGGTGCAATTTTTCCGGTCGTGAAGAGCAAATTGGACATAGAGGTTGAAGGAATGGCCGGCCAAGGCATCGGCCGCTACGGAGCTTCGGTACTGCCGGACGTAACCTTGAATCCGACAACCGGAGAGATGAAGCCGTTACGTGAGGCGCGGTTCATGGCCAGCATCGAATATCATCTCAACAAACACTTCGATTTCTTCGCCTACGGCGGCGACGAGTATGTAGGGCGCTATGCGATGGTGGCGCCCGGTGGTGGCGCTGCTGGTTACGGTTCTCCCTTGGTCAGTTACGCAGCCTGTACGAATGAAGTCGCGCTCAATACTTGCAGCGGCGCAAATCGAAACATTTATGAGGCGACGGCGGGCTATTGGTTTTATCCCTTTAAAGGAAGGTTCGGCAGGATCCAGTACGGAAACCAGGTGGAGTACCTGCATCGCAGCCTATGGAGTGGACTGGGCCACACGCCGCAAGGCGGTGACCTGGTGATCTTCTCCACGGTCCGATTCTATCTCCCGTAATGGTGGAGGAGATCAGTGCCAGGTCCATCGTGGATGATAAAAATTCGAGGTTCTGAAAGGAAAGAAAGAGTAAATTCATGAATTCGACAATTGCGGTATCAACGCTAGAGAACGTCCTATACGAGAAGAAGGATGGGGTCGCGTATGTAACCCTGAACCGCCCCAAAGTACTCAACGCGCTGAACGGCAAGGCTATTACGGAATTGACGACGGTTTTCGAGGAGGCCGGTAAGGATACCGGGGTATTAGGCGTCATCCTGACGGGGTCGGGTTCCAAAGCCTTCATCGCGGGGGCGGACATTAGCGAACTCGCCAGCCTCTCGGCGGTTGAAGCGGAGCAGTTTAGCCGCAGAGCGCAGGCAGCGTTCGATCTCATCGAGAACCTGGGGAAGCCGGTGATCGCTGCTGTCAACGGCTATGCCCTGGGCGGCGGCTGCGAAGCAGCTATGGCTTGTACCATCAGATTGGCCGCGGAAGGAGCGAAATTCGGCCAGCCTGAAGTAAAACTGGGAATTATCCCGTGCTTCGGGGGGACCCAGCGGCTGCCGCGTCTGGTTGGAAAAGGCATAGCCCTGCAACTCATCCTTTCCGGAGAAATGATCGGCGCTCAAGAAGCCTATCGCATTGGTCTTGTCAACGAGGTCGTGCCCGCGGAACAACTCATTCCGCGCGCGGAAGCCATCCTCAAGAAGATCAGCGGCAATGCTCCTCTGTCGATTAAATTCGCGATCGAGGCAGTGAACAAAGGACTGGAAACAAGCCAACCGGAGGGGTTGGTTCTCGAAAGATCGCTCGTTGCGATCTGTGCCGCGACCGGAGACAAGAAGGAGGGCACGTCAGCCTTTCTCGAAAAGCGCGCCCCCAAATTCCAGGGCCGGTGAGCTTCTACTGGAGCGTCGCGACCACGAGGAAACACTGATGACTGACTCGGCGCCCGAGGGCCGCCCCGTCTGCAAATCACGCTCAGAATATACGCAGGTTGCGCTTCCAAATGATGCGAATATTCTTGGCAACGTGCTGGGTGGTCACATCATGCACTTGATCGACCTTTGTGGCGGACTCGCGGCGTGGCGGCACGCAAGAAGACCGGTAGTCACTGCATCGGTGGACCACATCAGCTTTCTGCATCCGGTCCGCGTCGGCCACGTGCTCATCTTGAAGTCCAGCGTAAACCGCGCTTTCAACTCCTCGACGGAAGTCGGGGTAAAGGTGTGGGTCGAAGACCGAAATACCGGAGAAGTCCACCACACGTCATCCGCATACTTGACTTTCGTGGCGCTGGACGAAAACGGCAGACCTGTCTCGGTGGCCCCGGTTCTCCCAGAAACAGAGGACGAAAAGCGGCGTTTCCAGCAGGCTGGCCGCCATCGCGAGAGCCGGCTTCAGGCGCGCCTGAACTCCGCCTCCTCGAAATGATGGAGAAACGAATCACGACAAACGGCACGGATCTTACGACTCAAGCTCCAAGTCACGCGTACGACGATCTGCTCGACCGCTGCCGCTCGCTCGACCCGCCTGCGACATCCGTGGTTTTCCCTTGTGACGCCACGGCCTTGGCAGGCCCAGTGGAGGCGGCACATGCCCGTTTGATCACACCCACTTTGGTCGGCCCGCGTCAAAGAATCGCTCAGATCGCGCAAGAAATGGGGCTGAACATCGCCAGTTTCGAGATTGACGACGCACCTGACGCGAAGGCCGCCGCAGCCAAAGCCGTCGAGGCCGTTCGAGCGGGACGGGCTGAAGTCTTGATGAAGAGGAGCTTACCTACGGACGAACTCATAGCCGCCGTCGTCGTGACAGCGGCAGGGCTGCGCACCACCCGCCGCATCAGCCACGCATTCGTGATGGCCGTGTCGAATTATCCCAAGCCGCTGATCGTCACCGATGCCGTCGTGAACATCGCACCGTCGCTCGACGACAAGCGAGACATCTGCCAGAATGCCATCGACCTGGCCCACAGCCTCGGACAGAAGGCGCCTAAAGTCGCCATTCTCTCGGCAGTCGAAGAAGTGACCACCAGGATTCTCTCGACTATTGACGCAGCAGCTTTGTGTAAGATGGCCGATCGCGGACAGATTACCGGCGCCATTCTGGATGGACCGCTGGCGATGGACAACGCGATCAGTTTTGACGCCGCGAAAACCAAGGGGCTTGTGTCCGGTGTCGCCGGCGATGCCGACATCCTGGTGGTTCCGAACATCGAGGCGGGAAACATTCTCGCCAAACAGTTCATCTTTCTGGCAAATGCGGACGCCGCCGGTGTTGTGCTCGGGGCGAGGGTTCCCGTCATCCTGACCAGCCGGGCCGACAGCGTGCGCACGCGAATGGCTTCCTGCGGAGTTGCGCTGCTGCTTGCTCATGCGCGGCGAAACAGCGCCCGCTGAGCTCCAGCGCTTCTCACTCGATGGAAAGCAGGTGGAATAGCTTCTGCTTTTTGACTCTCAAATAGTTTGCATTCTCCCGATTGGGAACAATCTCGCAAGGCACGCGCTCAACCACGTCGATGCCAGCGCGCTCGACGGCCCTCACTTTGTCGGGGTTGTTCGTCAGCAAGCGAACCTTGGTGATGCCGAACTCTCCCAGAATCGCGGTAGGGAGCCGGTAATCGCGGTAGTCCGGTTTGAGCCCGAGTCTCTGATTGGCTTCGACTGTGTCGTAACCGTGGTCCTGTAGGTCATACGCGCGCAGCTTTGCCATCAAGCCGATTCCGCGGCCCTCTTGCGCCTCGTAGATCAACATGCCTGTGCCTTGGCGTGCGATCATCGCCAGGGCCATCTGCAATTGTTGACCACAATCGCAGCGGAGCGAACCGAGCACGTCGCCAGTGAAGCATTCGGAGTGAATGCGGATGAGCGGGAGACCGTTGCACACGTCCCCCATAACCATAGCAATTGCGGTTTCGCCGGCTGGCGATAGCATATCGCCGGAATCCCTCTCGTAGCCGAAGATACGGAAGTTGCCCCACCGCGTGGGACAATTCGCCGAGGCGACTTGTCTTACGGACCCAGGAGTCCGCTTACTGGACATGATTAGGCTGGCTTTCATCGGCAACTTGCCTCTAGGGTGCACTGAAACCTCGAAAACCGCGTCGCAAGGATCTGCCCGCGGAATTAGTGGCTACTGCATAAACCAGCCGTGGCTAACGACCATGGACTGGCCGGTCAGCGCGTTGGTTTCGAAGGCTGCGAAGAACAACGCGGTTTCGGCGACTTCCTGGACGGTAGTGAACAGGCCGTCTACGGTTTCCTTGAGCAAAACGTTCTTGACGACTTCCTGCTCCGAAATACCCAACGCCTTGGCCTGCTCGGGAATTTGCTTGTCGACAAGCGGTGTGCGTACGAAGCCGGGGCAGATGACGTTGGCGCGCACGTTGTGCTCGGCGCCTTCTTTTGCCACCACTTTAGCGAGGCCTTCCAGCCCGTGCTTGGCAGTGACGTAAGGAGCCTTCAGCTTCGACGCCTCTTTCGAGTGCACCGAACCCATATAGATGATGCTGCCGCCGGTTCCCTGCCGGTACATGTATTTCAGCGCCGCGCGCGTGGTCAGGAATGCGCCATCGAGGTGAATGGCGAGCATCTGCTTCCATTTCGCAAATTCAAACTGGTCAACCGGCGCCACGATCTGGATGCCGGCGTTGCTGACGAGAATATCGATCCTACCGAAGATTTTAACGGCGTGGTCGATGCCATCGTTAACCTGCTGCTCGTTGATTACGTCCATCGCGACGCCGATGCATTGGTGGCCGGTGTTGTCGAGTTCCGTCGCGGCGGCTTTAGCTGCATCAAAGTTGAGGTCGGCGATGGCGACCTGCGCGCCTTCCCGCAGGTAGGTTCTTGCTATTTCTTTGCCGATGCCGCTGGCGGCCCCGGTCACGACGGCGACTCTATTCTTCAAGCGCACGATTTTAGTCCTTTATGAGTTGGATCTAACGTCATTTCAAGTAATCGTGGACGACCTTGCCAAGACCGAGCGTAAGATCGGCGAGTATATGCGCGCACGACACCACTTCCAGCACCGGCAGGTCGGCCACGGGGGCCAGTGCATGCGGCGTAAGAGAGAGTGCGGCGGGGCCCGTCCAGGCGCCTTTCACGTGCACGTCCTCGAGGTAGTACTCGACCAGTTCACAGATGCGCGCCGTGCCATCCACATGGGGAATGATTTTCAAGAGGTAGTTCGGTGTCAGCAAAGACGCTTTCACAGCCTCAATGTCTGCCTCCCTGTGCTTGTAGCCCATGCTGCCCGTGACCACGCGCACAGGGCCGTAATCGAGTGTTCCGACCAGAGTGTCGATTTCAGAATGCAGCGTCGGCTTTGCCAGCACCTTGGGGAACCCCCACAACTCTCGCCCGCCCGCGATGGGCGGATGGTCGTCCAGAAACATGCGGTGTGTATAGCTGCCCTTGGTCCCCTGAAACCACACCGGGATGACCTGCCCGCTTTCCGTATAGTCGCCAAAGCCGGTCGAGTCCGGCATACGGATGAATTCGTATTTCACGAACGGCTCGGTCAATTCCAGCGGTTCGGGCACCGCCATGCGCAGCTTGTCGATGTCCGTACGGTAGGTAATGATGAGGTATTCACGATTGTAAAAACGGTAAGGCCCCCGCGGATACGCCGGATTCGCGAACGGCATCGCGAAGGCTTCTTTCCGAATGTCATCTGCTTTCATAGCCCCAGACTTAAACCTTAGACGGCCGCAAAGGCAGCTTTACTGTAGCTTCACCATCCATGACCACTTGGCCCGACTCCTTCTTGATTACCGTGCTGATCTTGGCTCCATTTTTGGGGAGCAGCTCAGTAATCTTCACCTCCAGCATCACCTTGTCGTTGATGAAGACCGGGGCGCGAAAGTTCACGAGCTGGCTGAGGTAGACGGTTCCCGGACCAGGCATCTCCATTGCCAAGGCCCTGGAAATGATTCCAAAGAGAATTCCGCCGTGCGCGATGCGCTGGCCGAATTTCGTCTTCTTTGCAAACTCGTCGTCAACATGAATCGGATTGTGATCTCCGGTTACATCCGCAAAGCCGCGGACCAGCTTGTCGTCTACAACTTCCGAGAACGTGTAAGTCTGTCCAACCGCAAATTCCTGAGCTACCGTTTCCATTTCATTTCTCCTTGAGTTAGCGTGATCGATTGACTGAGTAGCGGCGCGTCCGAGCTAGTGCGGTAGATGACACCAAAGTGGTGCGTGGATAGTTCCAGCTTGTCATCCACTACCCCGGCACTCCGGACACGCGTCAAAACAGTTACGGCGTTATGCCTCACTTCTCGTACTTGAAAGACAGCATCAAGCGTGTGCGATAGGCCTGCACCTTGCCGTCTTTGGTCACGACGTCCATTTTTACAACCTCGGCAACCCGCAGGTCCCGGAGCTTGCCTCCGGCGGTCTCTATCGCATTCTTTACCGCATCGTCCCAAGATTGGGCGCTGGTTCCGATAATTTCCACTACTTTGTAGACTGAGTTAGCAGTTTCGTTCTGTTTCGTCATTGGATCTTTCTCCTTCTTGACTTGGGCTGAAAAGCTACAGTAAATCAGATGCCATTAGTAAACTGCAAACTCCTGAGCTGTACTGGTAGTTTCCATATTGACTTACAGATAACTTCACTAACAGCTGTTACCTAACTCGTGCGGTAAGTGACGCCGTAAGTCGCTCGCGGATAATTCCAGCTCGTAACACCACCCTCGCTGCACATGACACGGCAGGTGCCGCATTCGAGACATCCGGCGTATTCAAAGCTGACCTGACCGTCCTCCAGTCGGTAAAGACGTGCTGGACACACAACTAAACATGCGCGATCCGTGCAAGTAGCACAGATGGCTTTGTCCACGTGGATGTGCGGATTCCCCTCATCGACCGCAAACTTGTTCAGAGCCAGTGATTCTTCGGGACTCAGTCGTTTGATGCTCATAAACTTCGATACGCTTTCCAGCCGTCGGCGAGGACTTGGCCGAGGCTCACATTGCGTCCCACGACATCCATCAACCCTTGCACCATAGGTGTTGGAACTTTACCGTCCACCGTAAAGAGAAACTGCATGGCTTCGTTTGCCAGCTTCGGAACCTCCCGGAAGACGCGCGGAATCTCGAATATTCGGTGGAAGTTCTGGTAGGCGCGTTCTTCGCCCAGCAACATGAGCTCCTCCAGCTTGTCCATATAGAGCGGTCCGACATCTTCCGTAGACTCCGCTTGCAGGATGGCCTTGGCGGCTGCTAGCCCACTGACCATCGCCAGGTCCATTCCCCGAATGATCAGCCCCGTGTTAATGCCAAATCGCGCGGCATCGCCGATTACAACCATACCCTCCCGATACAGCGTCTCCGGGATCCCCCGGTAACCGACCTCAGGTACCAAATGCGCGCCGTACTCAACGGTTGTGCCTCCCTCAATTAGCGCGAGAATCGCCGGATGCATCTTGAAATCCTGGAGGATTTCCTGAATGTGGCGGCCTTGCCTGGCGGCCTGAGCGGGGTTGAATACGATTCCGAGCGAGATGCTCCCCCTGTTGGTGTAGAGAAATGCTCCTCCCGAGATGCCATCGGTGCATCCGATGGCAACACGTGCGACACCTTCGTCATCCTTTACTGCGAAACGAGCGCTAATGACACTGTCGGGTAGCTCGATGGTTTCCTTGATGCCGACGCCGACGGCATGTCCCTCGACATCATCGAAGAGGCCGGCCTTCCGCCCTAGCAGCGAGTTGATGCCATCCGCGGCGACAACCACGTCGCTGCGCATCTCCTCTTCACCCGCGCGAATGCCGACAATCCTGTCATTTTCCTCGATCAACCCGTCAACTACCACACCGGACGCCACTGTCGCGCCTTTGGCTTCAGCCTCGCCCGCGAACCACTCATCCAACTTGGCGCGCACGACTGAATACGACTGCGGGACCTTTTCGCCAAGACCCGGATCGAAGTAATCGATGGTCGTCGCGGCCCGTTCGCCAAGCAGCATGATCTGCTCGCGGACGATCTTGCGCTGCAGCGGCGCGCGCTGGTACATTCCGCGCTCGATCATTTCCAAGGCATAAGTGTAAAGGCGTCCACCAGAGACGTTCTTGCTGCCGGCGATGTCACCGCGCTCGACCAGCAGCACGTTTTTGCCTTCCCTGGCCAAGACGTAGGCGCAAGCGCAACCCGCCGGTCCGGCGCCTACGACGATCGCATCAAACTTATCGTCCGCCATTTTTCCCCACCGCGGCCGTCAACAGCGGCAACACCTCATAGAGGTCGCCGACGATGCCATAGTCCGCCCCTTCAAAAATCGGCGCATGCTCGTCGTTGTTCACCGCTACGATGACCTTGGATTCGCGGGCGCCGACCATGTGCTGCACTTGCCCGGAGATGCCCACCGCAAGATACAGTTCCGGCTTGACTATATGCCCACTGATGCCAACGTACCGTTCAATTGGCAGCCAGTGCTCGTCTTCTGCAACCGGTCTTGAGCAAGCGATTTCCGCCTGGAGCGCTCCGGCTAGATCTTCAGCAAGTTTCAGGTCTTCCTGCTTGCGGAACCCGCGACCCACGGCGACCAACTTCGTGACTCCCGCGATGTCCACGCCCGTGCCGCCGTGGGCGGTGACATCGGATATCGCGATTCGTCCATCGCTCTCGGCCTTCACAGTCTCAACCGTACCGGCCTTCGCCGCCGGGCTTGGGGGCAAGAATGTGCGGGGCGGCATCGTGACCACCGCCGGCAAAGCGAGTTCTTCATCACAGAGCGCCAGGCCTGCGTAGAGCAGGCGCGTCGAGAGCAATTTGCCGCCTTCAATCTTCACTGACTTGGCGTCTGTGCTCATTCCCACGTTGAGCTTTGCCGCCAGATAGGCGGCGACATGCTTGCCGCGCAACGTGCCCCCCACCAGGAATATGCTGGCGCCGCCACCGCTGACGAGGCCGTAAATCGCCTCGCTCAGCCCTTCCGTCCACCCGCTCGCCGCCTGCAGCACGAGTACCTTGTCGGCTCCGAATGCGGCCAGTTCTTTCGCGTCGGCCTCACTGGATGTCACCGCAGTGACCGGCTGGGACAACTGTTGCTTCAATTCCAGCGCAGGCGTCAGCAACTGCTTCGCGAGCGCGCCGTCTTCCGAAAAAACAAAGATTCCTGCCATGGTTGTCATTGCTCCTTTAGCGCACGCCCTCTGCTGCCAGACTGCTGGTCAGCTTGCCGACGTTCGCGGCGGCATTCGGTTCTTTGTAGACGATGTTCTTGCGCTTGGCGACGAAGCCTTTGACCGACTTGTGCACGGCCTTCGACTGCAACGCCTCCGCATTCAAACCGAGATCCGCGATCTTGATCTCCTTATTGGGCTTCTTGGCCGCCCCCAGCACCTGTTTGAGGCTGGGAATGCGCGGCTTGTTGATCGTACCCAGAACACTGACCACCACCGGGCCCTTCACCGTCGCCACCTCGGTGCAGTCGGCTAGCTTCCGCGTGGCTTTCACGGTGTCGCCGTCCACGGAAAGCTTTTCCACATAGGTCACGCAGGGCAGGCCCAGGAGGGCCCCCAGGCGAGCTGCTGTCTGCTGGTTAAACAGATCCGAACTGCCTTCGCCGCAGATAATCAAGTCGTACGGCCCCAGCTTACGAATCGCCGCCGCCAGTACATTGGCCGTGACGCAGGCGTCGGCTGTCTCCGCGGAGTTATCCACAATCCAGTAGACAGTCTCCGGGCCGCGCGAGAGCACGTCTTTCAATGATTGTTTTACTGCAGATGTGCCATAGGTCAGGGCATGAACGGCGCCTCCGTGCTGCTCTTGAATCAGGGTTGCTTCCTCAATCGCATTGCGATCGAAGTCACTAATTTTGCCCTTGGCCCGGCTCGTGTCCAGGCTTAAATCGCCGGGCTTGATCTTGATGTCCTTCTCGTCAAGCGTCCATTTGTAGCAAACTAAGCATTTCGGCATTGGTCGGAGCTCCTCTTAGGCAATACTGGCGGCGATGGCATAGTCAGGAAAATCCGCCGGCGCATCCAATAGAGTCGTGCCCGCGATGTCGCGGAACAGGCGGGGCAAAGGCATGGTTTCGCTGTATCCCATACCCCCTTCCACCTGGCAGGTATCGATTAGGATCTTCGATCCCAACCGCGCCAGGAATGACTTGACCATGGCTGCCTCGGTTTCAAAAGGCTTGCCATCCTCGACCAGTTGGGCAGTGGAGCGCAGCCCAAGGCGCGCCAGATAACAATCCGTCGCAGCCTCAGCCAGCAGGGTCTGAACGGGCTGTAACGTGGCGACCGGCTTACCAAACTGGACGCGCTGCTTGGCGTAGACAGCCGCATGCTCCACGGCGGCTTGGCCGATCCCAACGGTTTGGGCGGCTTCCGCCACCGATGCCAAGGCCAGGACTCTGGCCGCAACGTCCCCGCCCGATTTCACGGCGCCGAGAACGGCAGTGTCGGGCACTGTAACATTGTCAAAGATCACATCGGCTACGGGGCATCCTTTCAGGCCCATCGTGGTCAGCGCCTCTCCCACCCTCAGGCCCTTTACTCCCGCATCGACAACAAACGCCGTGAGTGACTTCGGGTCGGCAGGATCCGTGACCGCAAACACCACGTACACTGCCGCCACTCCTGCGTTCCGTACGTACGCCTTGGTCCCTTTCAACGCGTAGCCACCGTCGCTCTTTGTAGCGACCAGGGCGTCAGGGCCGATACCTGGTGTCGGCCCGTGCTCGTAGATAGCGAAGGCCCCGATCGTCTCACCCTTGACGAGAGCCTGCACGTATTGCTTTTTTTGGACCTCGCTGCCCCAGTGCTGAATGGCGTAGCTGGCCATCGCCTGATTGTTCATAATCGAGGCGACCGCTGCGCAGGATCGCGAAAGGCCCTCGATGACGGCCACATAGCTGACAAAACCGGCTCCGGCCCCACCGACTTCTATTGGCAAGTGCAGACCCAGGAAGTCGTGATTCGCCAGTTCCTTGACCACCGCCATGGGGAACTCGACCGTGTGGTCCAATTGCCCCGTAATTGGATCGAGGTATTCCTTGGCGAAGTCGTGGGCGCTCTGTTCGATGAGTTGTTGTTCTTCGGTTAGTTGGAAGTTCATAATTTACGCTGCCTTCTTCTGCCCCGCGCCTGCAGCCGGGGCTGGACTCAATACCGCACGTGCGATCACCAGACGCTGAATCTGGTTGGTTCCTTCATAGACCTGCATGATTTTCGCGTCCCGCATTGCCTTCGCAATTGCTGAGGTATACCCGTACGAACCCATCAGGCTGACAGCCTGAGAGGTCACCGCCATGGCAACATCGCCGCAAACAGCCTTGGCCATCGCCGATTCTTTCGAGAAAGGCGCGCCGGAATCGCGGACTCTCGCGGTGTGGTGCAACGTCTCCCGTGCGGCTTGCACCTGGATCTGCATGTCGGCCAGCTTGAACTGCAACGTCTGGCCGGGCTGCATCTTGCCGGGGAATCGCTGCTGCAAATACTTCACGCATTCGTCGAGCGCGCGTTGCGCGATGCCCACGGCAAGGGCGGCAATCAACTGACGCCCCAGATCGAGAGTCATCATAGCGATCTTCATGCCATCCCCCTCCTTGCCGAGGAGGTTACTGGCTGGGATGTGAACATCCTTCAGCAGCAGTTCGACGGTGTTGGAACTACGAATTCCCAGCTTGTGATCGGTTGCCCCGACTGTGAAGCCGGCGCGGCCTTTTTCGACGATGAAAGCGCTGATGCCCTTCACTCCCTTGCTCGGGTCGGTCTTGGCCAAAATCACATACACGCTGGCATAGCCCCCATTCGTGATGAAGCACTTGGTGCCGTTGAGGACATAGTCGTCGCCCGATCTGACTGCCGTGGTCCTGACTGCTGCGGCGTCGGAGCCGGCTCCCGGCTCGGTCAAGGCGAAAGCTGAAAGTCCGCCGTTCACGATGGCCTCGAAATAGCGTTGCTTCTGTTCGTCATTTCCGACAAGCAGTACCGAATCCATACCCAGAACGCCTGCAGCCAGAGTTGTCCCCATGCCTCCGCAGCCGTAACCCCACTCCTCCGCAACCACCACCTGGGTGAGCGCGTCATACCCCAAGCCACCGTATTTCTTAGGTATGGCCATCGTAAAGATCTTGCTTTCCTTGGCTGCCTCGAGCAGAAAAGAATGGAAGTCGCCCTTTCTGTCGTACTCGGCAGCGTTCGGGATGATGTGCTTGGCAACGAATTCTCTCGCTGCCTGTTTGATCTCCTGCTGCTCTGTGGTCAATATGCTCATAATCGTTTCACCCTTCTCGATTTCGAACGCGACTCACTGCTGTAGTGTCAATGGCCGGATTCCGAACGTCATGCTCGATCAATAGAAATGCACGCCGGATGCCAACCAGACCGGAACAGTGCTCGCAACCGGGAACTCCGAGCAACTCGGGCTTTGATGACGATTTACGGTGGACATGCCGATCCCGCGGATGGTGCATATGAGGCAGCGCAACCATGTGCGTGCCCCAAACGAGGCAGTTGTGTTCACGATGAATCTGCTGTCATGCGCGCAATGCACCTCCCGCTGAAGCGGGGACTCACCGGGGTGCAACACGAACCTGGACTCTGCGTCATGGGGACGCGAACAGACTCCGCGACGTCAGGCGAAATCCCGAGACGCTTGAGTTAGCCCGTCGATCGCGAGCCTGGCCAGCAGCCTCGGTCTGCGGATTCGACTGGAAGTCCAGAGCCTGTATCACGCAGCAGCGGTGATGGCCGGCAGTTACGTAGGGGCTCTCATTCATGCGGCGGCTGAAATACTGGAGGCCACCGGCGTTCCGCGCTCACCGGGCTGACTGCATTAGCGACGCTGGCCAGAACATGCACCGAAAACTCTTTCAACATCGGACCAAGTCCAGGCTTTGATCGGTCCTATTGAGCGGGGGGGCAGCACCACCGTATTGCGTCATCTGAAGGACTTGGCAAATCTTTCGCCGCCGGTGAGGCGATTGTGCTGCTGCGCCGGAGAAACTGGTGGTCCAGATGGCTCTGGTGCATGGATTGCACGAGACGAAGGCAGCGGAAATCGAGAGAATGTTGAGGTCGGCGCAATGACCGGAGTACCGAAGAAGCTGCGAGTGCCCGATCTCGCCGCGATGAAGAAACGCGGCGAACGGATCGTCATGTTGACCGCCTACGATTCCACCATGGCGCGGTTGTTCGATCGAGCGGGCATTGACGTCCTACTGGTCGGCGACTCGCTCGGGCACGTGATTTTGGGACTGGATACGACGATTCCAGTGACACTGGATGCTGTCATTCACCACACGCTAGCTGTGACACGAGGCGCCAGCCGCGCGCTGGTTGTGGCCGACATGCCGTTTCTGACTTATCAGGTAACGACCGAGCAGGCGATGCGGAATGCAGCAAGACTCTTTCAGGAGGGAGGCGCTACCGCCGTGAAGCTGGAAGGTGGGCGGGCCGTCGCGGATACGGTTCGAAGACTCGCGGCGGCTGGTCTCCCTGTAATGGGACACGTCGGTCTCACGCCTCAGCATGTGCATCGCCTAGGAGGAATGCGGCAACAGGCTCGCGACGACGAGGCAGCGCAGAAACTGATGCTCGATGCACTCGCTCTGGAAGACGCAGGAGCATTTGCAGTGGTGCTCGAAGCGATTCCGGAAGCTGTTGCCGCGTCCGTTACGTCCCGTCTGCAGATTCCGACGATAGGGATCGGCGCGGGGCGTCATTGCGATGGTCAGGTGCTGGTCAGCTACGACATGCTTGGGTTGTTTGACACTTTCGTGCCGCCATTCGTAAAACAGTACGCTCAACTCGGGAACGACATTCTGAGTGCAGCGAAAGATTATGCGGACGAGGTACGTCAAGGCGTATACCCGCAGCCTCTTATACCCCGGTGCGACAGCGCCTCCTTGGTGGCATTATGATGACTGCCATCGTGCTGCGTGTCGCGGTATGGAACCGCATCGCGGCTGGGATCCGGTGCGAGGAGGTACTGGTTGCGCCTGTCCCGCGAGGTGAGACAAACAATTAAGACATTGCTTACCGTTCGATGATAAGTCGTTCCCTCGGATCGGGCAATCGAATTATGCTGGCGGTGTCGGTGAAGCGGAGACGGGCTCTGGTGGCGACCAACCCGATCGAGGAATAGCCGGCCGGAACTCATCGCGGACGATGAGAAGGGCGTGGTCCTCCCAACGCGTTCTTTTACCTGGGCTCGGGGCCGACCGGCGGGAGGCGGCAGCGGCCCTGCCCCAGGGTTGGTTGCGGTTGGGACCACATCGGAGCGAAAGATTCCGTCATGCCTGAGAAAACGCATTCTGATGGCCATCGGAATTGCTAGCCCGGCGGGGGCGTGAGGGATCGGCGCAAACTCTCTTGAGACGATTACAATCCGGCCCACGTAGAATCCGGTCGTCTGGAGAGTTTCCCTGTTATGGGCGCCTTTGCCTCCACCCCCACTGTGTCGTGTCCGCTGGTCTATCGCAGATTCCGGCATACACGATCTCCTGATGGTTTGACCGCGGGAAGACTGCGTTCGAACTCGATGGGCGGGCGGTAGCCGAGCGCCGAGTGCAGCCGCTGCTGGTTATAGACATTCTCAATGAACCGTTGGAGACTGGTGCGAGCCTCGGCCAGATCGCGGTACTCCTGCCGGAACACCTCCTCGTATTTCAGGGTCTTCACCCACGATTCACACCCACCGTTTTCCCACGGGCTCGCTTTGTGACTCATGCTGATCTGGCAGCCTCGCGCCTTCAGCAAATCGGTGTAGTCGTGGGAAGCGTACTGGCTGCCGCGATCGGAATGATGCACCAAGCCGGAAGCGGGCTGGCGTATGGCGAACGCCATGCGGAGCGCCGCCATCGGCAGATCGTCCTCCAGAGTGCGGTCCAGCGCCCAGCCAATTACCCGGCGTGAAAACGCATCGATGACCACTGCCAGGTACACGAACTCCGTCTCCAGGCGAATGTAGGTGATGTCAGCGACCCAGAGCTGGTTGATCCCGCTCAATTCCATCCCGCCCGCCAGGTTCGGATAAACCTTCAGGCCGTGATTGGAGTCGGTGGTCACGACGAACTTGCGCTTCCGGGCACACAGCAAGTTATCCTCACGCATTAGCCGCCTCACTCGATTTGGCCCCACCTTCCAGCCCTGACGTTTCAGCTCCGCCGTGATCCGGGGCCGGCCGTAACTGGGCCACTTCAGGGCGATCCGCTGGATGGCGTCGCGCAGGTCCATGTCCCGATCCACCCTGGTCGTGCCATCCTCATCGAAGCGGTAGAAGCTGGCGCGGCTCACGCCGCCCAGCTCCACCATGCGCGCCACCGTCAGGCCCCGGTTCGCCTTCATTTCTTCTTCGATTTTCTGGTAGACCGCGGATTTCCAATCAGTGCCTGCCGCATCCGCTGTTCCTCGATGTGCTGCAAGCACCCCTTCAAAAAATCAATCTCCAGGGCTTGTTGGCCGACCTTCCGCTCCAACTCCGCGATCCGGCCCTCCGACCAGCGCGGTTTCCCATTGCCTGGAAACACGTTGCCGGGACCTTGCCGGAACTCCCGCCGCCAACGGTGTAACACGTTCGGGTTGACTTCCAGCGCGCGCGCTGCCTCCCCGATCGATACCCCTTGCTCCAGCCGCCGCACTGCGGCCAGCTTGAACTCCTTCGTGAAACTTCTACGAGACAATCCCATGACTCAATTCTCCATCGATGGATTTTGAGTCTTAACCGTTTGTCTCAAAAAACGGGACAAGTCCA
>Ga0335071_10000990_pt1 | contig 30723 bp, 26 predicted proteins | sample Lox_Sample_15_FD_206724 | JGI IMG/M metagenome (GOLD analysis project Ga0335071, IMG submission 206724) | Soil microbial communities from Loxahatchee National Wildlife Refuge, Florida, United States - Lox_Sample_1.5 | ecosystem: Environmental > Terrestrial > Soil > Wetlands | place: USA...
AGATGGGCACGCTCAGCACGCTGCTCGACGGCGAGGACGTCGAGACCATTGCGCGGGAGCTGCGAGGCGACGTGATCGGCTTCTCGTCGATGACGGGCTACGCGGCGCTGACCCGGAGCGTGATCCGCCGGGTGCGCGAGCTGAATCCGTCGGCGTACATCGTCTGGGGCGGGATTCATCCCATCATCGAGCCCGAGGACGCGATCGACGCCGACGTGAACGCGATCTGCACCGGCGAGGGCGAGTTCGCGTTCGGCGAGCTCCTGGAGGGCCTGAAGCGGGGCTGCGACCTCACCGGGACCCGCAATTTCTGGTTCAAGTCCGGCGATGGGACCGTGACGCGGAACGCGTTCCTCCCGCTCCAGACGCCCGAGGAGATGGAGCAGCTCCCGTTCCCGCAGTACGGCGACCCCCGCGAGCGGATCTACGAGCGGGGCAAGGGCTTCGTCCCGGTCACCGTGGACGACTACCTGCACAACGACGGGCTCGGCTATCCGGCGCTGTGGTCGATCGGATGCCCGCTCCACTGCAGCTACTGCGGAAACACGAAGTTCATCGCCAACGACCCCAAGTACCGCCGGCTCCGCCACCCGAGCGCGCGCTACATCGTCGAGCAGGTGAAGGACGCGAAGCGGCGCTTCCCGCACCTCTCGCAGGTGAGCTTCCACGACGACAGCTTCATGGCGATCCGCTACGCCGAGCTCGAGGACTTCGCGGAGCTCTGGCGCGCGGAGGTCGGCCTTCCGTTCGCGGTCTACGGGGTGATCCCGACCTACGTGAAGCGAGACAAGTTCGAGCTCCTGACGTGGGGAGGCATGAACCGCATCCGCATGGGGATCCAGAGCGGAAGCAAGGCGATCCTCGACTTCTACAAGCGACCCACGCCTCCGGAGAAGATCCTCGCCGCCGGGAGCGTCGCATCGTCGTTCGCGCCGAAGTACCACATCCCGCCCGTGTACGACATCATCATGGACAACCCGATCGAGACGCGGGAAGACGTGATCGCGACGCTGGAGCTCCTCTACCGGCTGGCGCGTCCCTACACCCTCCTCATCTACTCGCTCAAGGTGATTCCCAACACCGGCCTGGCGGACGCGATGGAGGCGCGCGGCATCGATCTCGACGAGATCGACGACAGCTACCTGATCGTTCCGCCGCGCGTCGCGAACCTGCTGCTCTATCTGCTCGTGCTCTGGCGGCCGCCGCGCTGGCTCTGGGAGCGGCTGCTCTCGCGAGTGCGGGCGAGTTCGGAGCCGCAGCCGCTCTATCCGCGCCTCGGCTGGGTGCTGCGCGCGCTCTCCCTCACCAAGCGCGTGCTCGGCCACCTGCGCGTGATGGACCTCTCGATCACGCCCGGGAAGACCAGCTACCGGCTCTGGCGCGTGGGCGTCGTGGGCCTGTGGCAGCGCTGGTTCGTGCGACGCCCGCCGCGCCCGGATCCGCCCGCGCCGGCCACCGTGCCCCTCCGCGTCTCCGGCTGAGCGCGTCCGCCGGTCCCCCAGGTAGAGGGCGCCATGATCGGGTCGGCGATGGACGTCGAGGGCATCGGCCGCGTCGCCGCCGACACCACTCCCGGATCTCGCGCCGGCCAAGGTCGGGGCCAGCCCGAGCCCCGCGAGGACTTGAGGCCGAGTCTGGGAAGCGATGGGCGGCGCGCCGGTGCGCGCCGCCCATCGAAGTCTCAGCGAGGCGCCTCGGCGGGGCGATCGGAGCGCCGAATCGGCAGCAGCCGCAGCGCGACGCGCCCGACCAGATCCGAGCACGGCAGATAGCCCCAGTCCCGCGAGTCGACCGATGCATCCGCCGTGCGGTTGTCGCCGAGGACGAAGAGCGATGCCGGCGGGACCACGCCTTCGAAGCTCCCGAGCGTCGCGGCGCCTCGGATCCGACCCGACGGCCCCACGTTCGGAGCGCTTCCCACCGGAGAGCCCTCCTCGAACACCGTGACGGCGCCGTCGCGGATCCGCACGCGGTCGCCCGGAATCCCGAGGACGCGCTTCACCAGGATCAGGCTCGGATTCCGCGGCAGGCGGAAGACCACGAGCTGCCCGCGTCGCGGCACGTAGGGGCGCGGGTCCCCGAGGAAGGCGCGGATCTCGGCGCCGGTGACGTCGAGCTTGGAGATCAGCAGCAGGTCCCCGGGCGCGAGGGTGTCGAGCATGCTGTTCCCATCGACGCGGAAGGTGGCGAGCGCGAACGCGTGCAAGAGCACCAGCCCCAGCGCCAGCGGGATCAGCAAGCGCGCGACGCCGATGGGAACGCCGCGGAAGACGACCTTCGGCGGGCGGGAGCCGGGGCTCAGGGAGGGCCCCCGCCGGCCTCGCGGTCGGGCGCCACCGGCAGCGTGAACTGGAAGCGGGCGCCGCACCCGGGCTCGCTCTCCACCCAGAGCCGCCCCCCGTGCGCCTCGACGATCGAGCGGCTGATCGAGAGGCCCATGCCCAGGCCATCGGCCTTGGTGGTGACGAAGGCGTCGAAGATGCGGTCGCGATCGCCCGGCGCAACGCCCGAGCCCGCGTCCTCGACCGCGAGGCGGATCTCGTCGGCTCCGGCGCCCGTGCGGATCCAGAGCGCGCGGCGCTCCTCCGGCGTGTCGCGCATCGCCTCGATCGCGTTCAGGAGCAGGTTCAGGATCACCTGCTCGAGCTGGACGCGATCGGCCATCGCGCGCGGCAGCGGATCGGCCGGCTCGAAGTGCAGCGAAACGCGCGCATTCCGCAGCTCGGTGCGCAGCACGCCGATGGCGTCCTCGATCACCCGATGGACGTCGAGCGGTGTCGTCTGCGGGTCCGTCTTCTTCAGCATCGCGCGCACCTGCGAGATCACCCGCCCGGCGCGGTTTCCGTCGCGCACGATCCGCCGCACCGCGGCGCGCGCCTCGTCCAGGCTCGCCGTCTCGCCGTCCAGCCAGCGCAGGCAGGCCTCGGCGTTGGTGACCACGCCGGTGAGCGGCTGGTTGATCTCGTGGGCGATCGACGCCACCAGCTCGCCCACCGTCATGACGCGCGCCGCGTGCGCGAGCTCCGCCTGCGTGGAGCGGAGCGCCTCCTCGGCGAGCCTGCGCTCGGCCATCTCGGCGCGCAGCGCCTGGTTGATCTGCTCGAGCTCCCCGGTGCGCCCGGCGACCCGGGTCTCGAGATCGTCGCGGGCCCGGCGCAGCGACGCCTCGGCGTCGCGCCGCGTCGAGCTGAGCCAACCCGCCAGGAGCGCGGAGATCACGAAGGCGCCGAAGTACGGGAGGTCCTCGGCGTGGATCGCGAACGCGCGAGACGGCGGCATGAAGAAGTAGTCGACGGCGAGGGTCGAGAGCAGGACCGCGAACAAGCCGGGGCCCAACCCTCCGAACCACCCCGCCGCCATGACGGCGCCAAGGAAGAGGAACAGGAACGGATACGGCATGCGGGGCGCCGTCACCAGCACGGTCGCGAGCGCCGCGCCCACCATCATGGCCGCCCAGACATATTGCAGTGTCGGGGACGACCGCCGGCGCGGCGACCCGCCGGGCACTAGGAGCGGGAGCCGGGGATCGCGAGACGCTCCGCGATGCGCACCAGATCGGCGAGCGAGCCGACCCGCATCTTCTGCATCACCTGGCCCCGGTGGAGCTTGATCGTCGCCTCGCTGGTGCCGAGCCCGGCTGCGATCTTCTTGTTGGGGAGACCCGCCACCACCTCGGCCATCACCTGCCGCTCGCGGGGCGTCAGCGACTCGAAGCGCTGGCGCAGCTCGGCGAGCTCCGTCTGCTCGCGCCGCTCGGAGCGGCTCCGCTCGAGGCCGTACTGGATCGCGTCGAGCAGATCCTGATCGCGGAACGGCTTGATCAGGAACTCGATGGCGCCCTCCTTCATCGCCCGCACGGTCATCGGCACGTCGCCGTAGCCGGTGAGGAACACGATCGGGATCCCGACGCCGCGCCCGCGCAGGTCGCGCTGCAGGTCGAGCCCGCTCGAGCCCGGCAGGCGCACGTCGAGCACGAGGCACGCGGGGCGATCCACCGGGTCCGCCTGCAGGAACTCCTGCGCCGATCCGAAGGTCTGCACCTCGAGGCGCACGGAGCGGACCAGGCTCGCGATCGCTTCGCGCACCGACGCGTCGTCGTCGACCACGATCACGATCGGCTGCTCGCCCACGCTGCGTTCCCGAGATCCCACGAGGAGCCTCCATTCTGGCGCACGCGCAGGGTGTGGGAAAGAGGGCCGAGGTGCGCACGGATCCCCGAGACGCGCTACCTGAACCGAGGGCGCGCGTCGTGCCCGATCGATCCGGAGCCGCTCCGTGAGTCCTACCGACCCTTCACCGCACCTCCCGCCGTCGCGACCGCGCGAAGGGCGCGAGGAGCCTTCGCCTCACCGGCCCTGGCTCGCGCTCCTGGCGTACGCGCTCTGCGCGATCGCCCTGGTCTGGCTCTGGCAGCAGGGGCTCGCGTCGCTCTCCTACCAGACCCTCTCGTACCGCGAGTTCAAGAAGCGCCTGTCGGCGGGCGACGTCGTCGAGGTCTCGCTCGGCTCGGACGAGATCACCGGACGCCTCAAGAGCGCAGACAAGAAGGCGCCGGTGGGCGGACCGCAGCCGGCCGGCGAGCTGTTCCGCACTGTGCGGGTCGAGGATCCGGGGCTCGTCCACGATCTCGACGCCGCCGGCGTCGACTACAAGGGCGTCCGCGAGAGCCCGCTCCTGCAGCTGCTGCTCGCGTGGGTGCTGCCGCTCGGCCTGCTCGCCGTGCTGTGGCTCACCGCCTTCCGGCGCCTCGGCGGCCCCGGACAGGCCGCGCTCTCGTTCGGCAAGTCGCGCGCCAAGCTGGTGGCCGACCGCGACGTCGGCGTCGGCTTCGCCGACGTGGCGGGCTGCGACGAGGCGAAGACGGAGCTCGCCGAGGTGGTCGAGTTCCTGCGCACACCGGAGCGCTTCACGGCGCTCGGCGCCCGGATCCCGAAGGGCGTCCTGCTGGTCGGTCCTCCCGGCACCGGCAAGACGCTGCTCGCGCGCGCGGTCGCCGGCGAGGCGCAGGTGCCGTTCTTCTCGCTCTCGGGAAGCGACTTCGTCGAGATGTTCGTGGGCGTCGGGGCCGCGCGCGTGCGCGACCTCTTCGAGCAGGCCAAGGGCCACGCACCGTGCATCGTGTTCGTCGACGAGCTCGACGCGATCGGCCGCGCGCGCGGGGTCCACCTCTCCAACATCAACGACGAGCGCGAGCACACCCTGAACCAGCTCCTGGTCGAGATGGACGGATTCGAGCCGAACTCGGGCGTGGTGATCCTCGCCGCCACGAACCGCCCCGACGTCCTCGATCCCGCGCTCCTACGCCCCGGTCGGTTCGACCGCCAGGTCGTCCTCGACGCGCCCGACGTGAGGGGCCGCGAGGCGATCCTGCGCGTGCACGCACGCGGAAAGCGGCTGGCTGCGGATGCGGATCTGCGCGCCGTGGCGCGGGCCACGCCCGGCTTCTCGGGCGCCGATCTCGCCAACGCGCTCAACGAGGCGGCGCTCCTGGCTGCGCGCCGCGGCGTCGTGGAGATCAGCGCGCGCGAGCTCGACGAGGCGGTCGAGAAGGTCGTCGCCGGTCCCGAGCGCAAGAGCCGCCGCCTCGAGGACGCCGAGAAGCGGCGAGTCGCGTATCACGAGCTCGGCCACGCGCTGGTCGCCCTGTACAGCGAGCACGCCGATCCCGTCCGCAAGATCAGCATCGTGCCGCGCGGCCGAGCCGCACTCGGCTACACGCTCCAGCTCCCGACCGGAGACCGGTACCTGCTCACGGAGAGCGCGCTGCGCGACCGGCTGCGCGGCCAGCTCGGCGGTCGCGCGGCCGAGGAGCTGGTGTTCGGCGAGGTGTCGACCGGGGCGGAGAGCGACCTCGAGGCGGCGACGGTCCTGGCGCGCCGCATGGTCTGCCAGCTCGGCATGGGCAAGTCGGTCGGCCTGATGCACGTGGCCCGCGAGGGTGTCCCGGCCTCGCTGCTGCCGGAGCCGGTCGGCGGGCTGCAGCGCGACTGCAGCGAGGCCACGGCGCACGCCGTCGACGAGGAGGTGCGCGCGATGCTCGACGAGGCCTATTCCGGCGCGCGGACCATCCTGCGCGAGCATCGCGACGAGCTCGAGCGCGCAGCCGCCAGCCTCCTCGAGCGCGAGACGCTCGACGAGGCCGCGCTGCGCGCCCTGCTCGCCCACGCCGGCGCGCCGCCGCGCAAGCCGGCTACGACTTGATGTCGATCACCCGGGGCTTGGCGACCTCGGTCTTCGGGATCTCGACGGTGAGCACGCCTTCCTTGAAGCTCGCCTTGATCCGATCCGCGTCGGCGTTGGCGGGCAGCGTGAAGGAGCGCGTGAAGCCGCCGTAGCTTCGCTCCACGTAGTGGCGCTTCTCGCCCTTCTCCTCGCGCTCGCTCTTCTTCTCGCCGCGGATCGAGAGCACGTCGTCGTGGATCTCGAGCTGCACGTCCTCGCGCTTCGCCCCCGCCAGCTCGACGGTGACGACATAGGCGCCGTCGTTCTCGGCCACCTCGCAGGCCGGGGACCAGCGGAACGCGCGGCGCTCGGCGGGGGCGTCCTCGAACAGCCGCGCGAGCCCCCACTCGCGGAACGGATTCCATCCTCGCAGCAGACCGAGCTCGAACGGCTCCACCGCCGTCGAACGCTCCGTCTCCTTCCTCTTGCCCTTCTCGTCCATGGGATCCTCCTGGTTGGTGAACGGAGTCGGTGCAACGCCCGTGCCCGAAATCGCGCGAGCCGCGGGCTGCGCCCGGAGGGGATGTGTCGCGAAGTCGCCGGGCGCGAGGCGACCTGACCCATCGCCGACCCCTTCGGTCGCGCGCGAGGCGAGCGCCCGGTTCGCCAGCGCTGGCGTAGAATCTGCAATTCGCGCTTCGGGGATCGATGCGGAGGCAGCATGCGCTTCATACGAACCTTCGACAGCCTGACGCTCGACGACATTCCGCTCGTGGGAGGCAAGAACGCCTCGTTCGGCGAGATGATCCGCGAGCTCCGCCCGCTCGGCGTCCGCGTCCCCGACGGCTTCGCGCTCACCGCGGACGCGTATCGCGCGATCCTCGAGGAGCCGGGCGTACGCGCGGCGCTCCAACGGGCGCTCGCGTCGATCGATCCCGCCGACGTCGCGTCGCTGCGCCGCGGCGGCGCTGCCGCCCGCCGCGCTCTCCGCGACGCACCGCTGCGGCCCGAGCTGCTCGACGAGCTGCGCGAGGCGTACGCGGCGCTCTCCCGGCGCTACGGCGAGCCGGCGGTCGACGTGGCGGTGCGCTCGAGCGCGACCGCCGAGGACCTGCCCACGGCGAGCTTCGCCGGCCAGCACGAGAGCTACCTGAACGTCCACGGCTTCGAGGCCCTGGTCGAGGGGTGCCGCAACTGCTTCGCCTCGCTCTTTACGGACCGCGCCATCTCCTATCGCGCGGAGCGCGGCATCGACCACGAGCGGGTCTACCTGTCGATCGGAGTGCAGAAGATGGTGCGCTCCGACAAGGCGGGCGCGGGCGTCCTGTTCACCCTCGACACCGAGACCGGCTTCGATCAGGTCGTGCTGATCACCGCGATCTACGGCCTCGGCGAGAACATCGTGCAGGGCGTCAGCAGCCCCGACGAGTACGTGGTCTTCAAGCCGACCATGGCGGAGATCTCGCGGCGGCTCGGTGCCAAGGAGTTCGCCATGGAGTACGACGAGGGGGGCGGCCGGCGCACGCGCAACCGCTCGGTCCCCGAGTCGCTCCGCCAGCAGTTCGTGCTGTCGCGCGAGGAGACGCTCGAGCTCGCGCGGCAGGCCGTCGCGATCGAGCGCCACTACAGCGCCCGCGCCGGGACGCCGCGCCCGATGGACATCGAGTGGGCGAAGGACGGGCGGACCGGCGAGCTCTTCGTCGTGCAGGCCCGCCCCGAGACCTCCCACTCGCAGCGGGACGCGGCCTGCATCGAGACCTACGCGCTCGGGCGGCGCGGGCCGGTCCGCGTCCGCGGCCGCGCCGTCGGGACGAAGATCGGAGCCGGCGCGGTGGTGCGCCTCGACCGCGCGGCCGAGATGCAGCGCTTCCCGGACGGAGGGGTCCTCGTCACGGCCATGACCGATCCCGACTGGGAGCCGATCTTGAGGCGTGCCTCGGCGATCGTGACCGACCAGGGCGGCCGGACGTGCCACGCAGCGATCGTGAGCCGCGAGCTCGGGATTCCGTGCGTGATCGGGACGGGAAATGCGACCGCGGTGCTGCGCGAGGGCGATCCGGTGACCGTCTCCTGCGCAGAGGGCGAGACGGGCGTGGTCATGGAGGGAGTCCTTCCCTTCGAGCGCCACGTGCTCGACGTCCGCGAGGTGCCCGCCACCCGTACCGGCATCCTGCTGAACGTCGGCAGCCCCGACCAGGCCTTCGCGCTCTCGTTCCTTCCCGTCGACGGGGTCGGCCTGGCGCGCGAGGAGTTCATCATCGCCAACGCGATCGGGATCCATCCGATGGCCCTGATCCATCCCGAGGCCCTCGACGACTCGACCCGGAGCGAGGTCGCGAGGCGGATCCGCGGCTACCGCGACGGCGCCGAGTTCTTCGTCGACAAGCTCGCCGAGGGCATCGCGCGCATCGCAGCCGCGTTCCACCCGCGCCCGGTGATCGTGCGGCTCTCCGACTTCAAGACCAACGAGTACGCGGGCCTGCTGGGCGGGTCGCCGTTCGAGCCGAAGGAGGAGAATCCGATGATCGGGTTCCGCGGCGCCTCCCGCTACGCGCACGAGCGTTACCGCGAGGGATTCGCGCTCGAGTGTCGCGCGCTCAAGCGGGTGCGCGAGGAGATGGGGCTCGGGAACGTGATCGTGATGATCCCGTTCTGCCGGACCGTCGAGGAGGCGGCCCGCGTCGAGGAGGAGATGAGCAAGCACGGGCTCGCGCGCGGCGAACACGGCCTCCAGGTCTTCGCCATGTGCGAGATCCCGGCCAACGTGCTGCTGATCGGCGAGTTCGCCCGGTACTTCGACGGCTTCTCGATCGGATCGAACGACCTGACGCAGCTCGTGCTCGGGGTGGATCGCGATTCGGAGATCCTGGGCCCGCTCTTCGACGAGCGGAACCCCGCCGTGCTGCGCGCGCTCGAGCTGGCGATCGAGGGCGCGCATCGCGCGCACTGCAAGATCGGAATCTGCGGGCAGGCCCCGAGCGACCATCACGAGATCGCCGAGTTCCTGGTGAAGGCGGGCATCGACAGCCTGTCGCTCTCGGCCGACGTAGCCGTCGCGACGCGGCTGCGCGTCGCGGAGCTCGAGAAGCGGCTCGGCCGTCAGCCGTGAAGGCGGCGCGGGGGTTCTAGTCGGCGCTGCGCGCCGCGCACGCCACGCAGCGGGTGGCGCCCGGCAGCGCGCGCAGTCGGGGGATCGGGATCGCGCCGCCGCACCGCTCGCAGCGGCCGAGCACACCCTCGGCGGCCCGGTCGAGCGCGTGGTCGATCGCCGCCACGCGCCGCACGGCGAGCTCGTCGAGCGCCGTCGCGGTGCGCACCTCGGTCAGATCCGCGCCCTGCTCCGCCTCGTCGAGCGGCTCCTCGCGCGCGACGAGCTCGAGCGCTCTCTCTCCGGCCATCCGCTCGGCGAGCCGCCCGCGGATCCGCTCGCGCTCGCGCTCGAGCTCGGCGACCAGCGCGGCGAGCTCGCCGGCGCGCTCGCCGCGCCGGGGGCGCGGGCCGCCGCGCAGCGACGTGGCGAGCGCCCACAGCACGTCGGTCTCGGAGAGCAGCCCGGCCAGGCTCCCGGTCTCGTCGACGACCGGGAGGCAGCCGACGCGGTGCTCTGCCATGCGCTCCGCCGCCTCGGCGAGCGGTGCGTCGGCGCCGATCGTCTCGGGTGCGTGGGTCATGATCTCGCCGACCCGCCACTCGCGCGCGCGCGCCCGCTCGGCGGGCTCGAGGTCGCGCCGAAGGCTGATCTCGAAGGGCAGCGCGGCGCGCAGGTCGTCGATCGAGAGCACGCCGACGACCTGAGGGCGCCGCGCATCCGGGCGGGGCGAGCCGGCGTCGGCCGAGAGCACCGGAAGATGGCGGATCCCGCGCTCCAGCATCAGCTCGAACGCCTCGAGCGCCGAGGCGTCGGGCGCGATCGAGACCGGATCGCCGCTCATCCAGCTCTTGACGGATGCCTCCACGACTCCTCCTCTACCCTCGTGCGATCGGCGTGGGCGCCGGCGTCCCGAGGAACATGCGCAACACCTCCGCTTCAGTGGAGCTCGGCGGCGGCGCCGCTCGAGGGCAGGCTCGCGGCGGGGAGCGGGATCACCTCTCCGCCCCGCGCGAGCACCACCTGCACGATGGCGTCGAGCACGTCGTCGTCGCCCGCTCCCGCGATCCGCGCCCCGTTGGCATCGAGGCGGCCCGGGATGCTGCGCTCGGCGTCGACCCAGAGGCGCCGCACGCGCCCGAAGAACGCGGCGGCCGTGATGTCGTCGAGCCGATCGAAGCCCTTGCCGCGGTTGCGCGCGCGCTCGAAGCTCGAGCCGTCGCGCGCCGGATCGCCGAGCCAGCGCTCCACGATCGGCCAAGCGAGGGCGTGCAGCTCGGAGGGCGACAGCCGATCGGGATTGCAGACCACGCCCTCCACCAGGAGCGCGGGCATCTTCGCGGCCGCGCGCAGGGCGGCCTGATGCTCCTCGGTGGCGGCGAGGACGAGCGGGAGCAGGCCGTCGCCCAGGTGCCCGGCGAGCGCGCGCCCCAAGGCCTCGTGGAATCGCTCGAGGTCGAGCTTCCGCTCGTCGCGGGCGGCGCCGTGCGAGTAGAAGATCGGGGCGCCTCCGCCCGCACGGCTGCCGCGCACGCGTAGCTCGTTCGCGCTCGTCTCGGCACCGAGGGCGTCCTCGAGGCTGGTCGGCAGACCCGGCTGCGGCGCAGGCGTGAGCCCCTCGGGGCCGCCCTCGAACAGCGCGACGCGGCGGACGGAGACGGCGAGGACCCGGTAGCGGCTCGCGCGGCGCATCGCCCCGAGCAGCGGGCGCAGCGCGAAGGTCGTGCCGACGCTGACTCGATACGGTGTCGGATGGTGGAGCGCGACGGCGTGGAGCGAGCGCTCGTCGATCAGCACGGCGAGGGCCGCGGGCCCGGGTGCGCCGCCGGCCTCGAGCTCGACCGCGTGGAGCCGCGCCGCCCACCGACCCGCCGCCTCGGCGAGGAGCCCGGCCGCCGCGAGCCGGGTCTCGACCTCGCGCGCCGCATCGGCCAGCTGGACCGCATTCTGCTGGACCTGCGGGAAGCCCCACTGGAGCGGCAGGTAGATGGTCACGCGCAGGCCCTCGGCCGCGGCAGCCCACCCGCGAAGCGTCTCCAGGCTGGGCAGCGGCTCGATCGAGATCGGATCGACTCTCATCGCGCGGCCTCCGGGAGCTCTCCTTGTGCAACGGCCATGCCGCCCACAGACCGAGCGCGTCGCATTCCACGCCCGAAGCTGTGGCATCTCGGCACAGGCGAGACCGGATGTCTCAAGGGACCGAGCTGCCCTCGTCGTCCCGCTCGGGCGCATGGTCGTCATCGAGGAAGTGGCGGGCCGCGGGTCCCTCCCAGTCGTCGTAGTCGCCGCGCCGCACGGCCGCCAGCACCAGCCCGAGGAGCGAGCCCGCGAGCAGGAGCGTCGCGGGGATCGTGATCCAGAGGAAGCTCATCGCCGCGGCCTCCAGCGCAGAAGCCGCACGGCATTGCCCGTCACCACCAGCGAAGAGAGGCTCATCGCGATCGCTGCAGGGAGCGGACGCAGCAGGCCCGCCGCCGCCAGCGGAACGGCGAGCGCGTTGTAGAGGACCGCGAGCGCCAGGTTCTCGCGGATCCGGCGCAGCGCGGCACGGGAGAGCCCGATCAGATCGGGCAGCGCCTCGAGCCGCGGCGCGCGCACGATCACGTCGGCCGCGTGCAGCGCCACGTCCGCACCGCGTCCCATCGCGACTCCGACGTCGGCGGCGGCCAGCGCCGCGGCGTCGTTGATGCCGTCGCCGACCATCAGGAGGCGGGCGCCGCGGCCGCGGTGCGCGCGCACGGCGTCGACCTTCTGCTCGGGACTCACACCGGCGAGCGACTCCGCGATGCCGGCGCGCTCGGCCGCGAGGTGCACCGCGTCCTCGTGGTCTCCCGACACCAGCGCGACGCCGAGTCCGAGGGCGCACAGACGCTCGACGGCGCGGCGCGCATCGACGCGCGGCGGGTCGACCAGCGCGACGACGCCGATGACCTGCTGGTGCCGCGCGACGTAGGCGAGCGTCGCACCGCGGGTGGCGAGCTGATGCGCCGCTTCGTCGAGCGCAGCGTCGGTGCGCAGGTGGAGCTCGTCGAGCAGGGAGCGCGAGCCGACGGCGAGGCGCTCCTCGCCCTCGCCGGCCACGACGCCCCGCCCCGGCAACACGCCGCGCGGCGCCGGCGCGACGGCCCGCGCGCAGCCGAGCCGGTCCGCCTCGGCGCGCAGCGCCGCGGCGATCGGATGCGTGGACGCCCCCTCCGCCGCCACGGCGGTGGCGACGACCTCGCGGGCTTCGACACCGGCCGCCGCGACCACGCCGTCGATCGCGAGCCGGCCTTCCGTCAGCGTGCCGGTCTTGTCGAGCAGCACGAGGTCGGCGCGTGCGCAGCGCTCCAGCGCCTCGCCGCTCTTCACCAGGACGCCGAGGGCAGCGGCGCGCCCGAGCGCCGCGGTGATCGCGGCCGGCGTCGCGAGGCCCAGGGCACACGGACAGGCGACGATCAGCACGGCCGCCGCCGCGATCGCCGCCTCGAGCGGCTGCGCACCCGACGCGATCCAGCCGAGCCCCGTCGCGGCTGCCGCGACGAGCACCGCCGGCGCGAATACGGCCGCAACCCGGTCGGCGAGCGCCTGCACCCGCGGCCGCTCGGCCTGCGCCCTCTCGAGCAGCGCCGCCATGCGGGCGAGCGTCCCCTCGCCCGCGGGCGCGGTCACCTCGACCTCGACCTCGCAGAGCACGTTGCGGCTCCCGCAGAGCACGGCGTCGCCCGTCTCGCGCAGGACGGGTCTCGATTCGCCCGTCACCATCGACTCGTCGACCTCGGTGCGACCCGTGGCGATGCGCCCGTCGGCGGGGAACGCCTGGCCGGGTGCAACCACCGCGAGGTCGCCGACCGCGAGCTCGCGCGCGAGCACCGGCTCGAGCCCGTCCGGGCGCCGCCGCAACGCGCGCTCGGGCGCGAGCGCCACCAACCGCTCCACGGCACCCGCCGCGCGGGCGCGAGCTCCGCGCTCGAGCGTGCGGCCGAGCAGGATCAGGAAGACGATCATGGCGGCGGAGTCCACGAAGACGTCGGGAGTTCCGCGCATCGTCCCGGCGAGGCTCGCGGCGTACGCGGTGCCGATGCCGAGCGCGATCGGGAGATCGATGGTGATCTCGCGGCGCCGGAGACCGGCGAGCGCACCGAGCCAGAAGGGCGCCGCGCACCAGGTGGCGGCCGGCAGCGAGAGCGCGAGCGCCACCCACCGGAGCGCGCGCTGCACCTCCGGCTCGATGCCGCGATACGTCCCGATGTAGAGCCCGGCCGACAGCATCATCACGTTCGCGGCGAGGAACGCCGCCACCAGCAGGCGGGTCAGGGCCTCCCGGGCGCTCCGCGCCGCGGGTCGCTCGAGCGCGGCGGGATCGAACGGAGTCGCGTCGTAGCCGAGCGCGCGCACCTGCGACACCAGGTCGCCGACCTCGAGCTGCGCCGGGTCGAAGCGGACCAGCGCGCGATGCGTGGTGTGATTGACGCGCGCCTCGCGAACGCCTGTGACACCGCGCAGCGCGCGTTCGACGCGAACGACGCATCCGGCACAGCGCAGCCCATCGAGGAAGAGGCCCGTCTCGGCGGAGCGCGCCTCGGAGGCGACGAGGGCGCGGACATCGGCCGTCACGGCGCCCACACCGCGAAGCTGCGCTCCACCCTCTCGCCACCCCGCTCGGCGCGCACCACGAGATGCCAGCGACCGGCGCGTGGCAGCGGCACGTCGCCGGCGAAGCCATCGCCGGCTCGCATGAGGTCGATGGCGGCGTCGAGGCCTCCCTCGGCGGGACGCTCGCGGAGCACCTGCACGCGATCGGCGGCGATCGGCGCCCCGCGCGGATCGCGGACGTCGGCGACCACGTGCGCCCCGCCTGGATGGAGCCCGACCGCGAGGTCGATGCGCCACCCCAGCGACTCCGCGCGGCGCTCGGCGCGCAGCCGATCGCTCTCCTGTCGCTCCGCCGCGAAGGCGTCCTCGACCACGGGCGGATCCGCGCTGCGGCTCGCCACGCGGTAGAAGCCCACCGAGGTCCCGATCATCGCGAGGAGCAGCGCGGCGATCGCCACCGGCCACGGCTCGCGCCGCGTGCTCGGGGTGCCGTCAGCCCGCACGATCGCTCCCCTCCCGCCCCTCGCCGCCGGCCGGCGACACGAAGGTCGAGACGCGCGCCACCGAGCGTCCAGGCGACCCGACGTCGTCGAGCTCCTCGAGCACGAAGCGGATGGCGGTGCCGTCGCGCGGGTCTACCGACGCACCCGGCGCGGCGAGCACGAACACGCGCGCCTCGGCGCTCTCCGTGGCTGAGACCCGCACCGGGTTCACGCCCGCGACCAGCTCGAAGCGAGCCGGCGCCTCGAGCCGGATCCGATAGAGGTGGTCGCGGCGATCGCGGTTCTCGAGGTGCAGCGTGTAGGCGTTTCCGATCCGACCGTCTCCCGCCGTCTGGTAGAGCGCCGAGCGGTTGCGCTCGACCTGGAGGTCGAGCGGAACGCGCTGGGCCAGCGCGCCAGCGAAGGCGCCAGCGACGGCGAGCAGCAACCCGCCGTATACCGCGACGCGCGGTCGGAGCAGGCGCGTGGCGCGCCCCTCGAGCTGCGCCAGCGACCGGTAGCCGATCAGCTCGGGCGCGCGCCCGAGCCGGACCATCACGCCGTTGCAGGCGTCGATGCACTGTGTACAGCCGATGCACTCGAGCTGGAGGCCCGCGCGGATGTCGATGCCGGTGGGGCAGACGGCGACGCAGAGCCCGCAGTCGACGCAGTCGCCGCGTAGCGGCGCCGATCCGGCCTTCGACCGCTTGCCGCGCGGCTCGCCGCGGCTCGGGTCGTAGGCGACGACGAGCGAGTCGCGGTCGAGGAGCACGCTCTGGAAGCGGGCGTAGGGACACAGGAACTTGCAGAACGTCTGGCGGATCAGGCCGAAGTCGAGATAGGAGAGCACCGTGGCCGCCAGCCAGAAGCCGACCGAGGCGCCCGACCAGTCGCCCGAGCCGAGCGCGCGCAGCATCTCGTACGGGGATCGGAAGTAGCCGACCAGGTGGAAGCCGACGATCGCCGAGAGGACGAGCCAGGTCACGTGCGTGGCCAGGCGCCGCCAGAAGGCGACGCGTGCGGGGCGCCCGGCGCCCGACCAGCGCTCGATGCGTCGCGCCACGGCGGCGTAGACGTCCGTGAAGACCGTCTGCGGGCACGCCCATCCACACCACAGCCGTCCGACCAGCGCCGTGAAGAAGAACAGCGCGAGCGCGAGGCCCGCGACCAGGAGCCATAGGAAGAAGAGCTCCTGCGGAAAGATCACGAGGCCCAGGACATGGAAGTTGCGCCGCGGGACGTCGAGGAGGACGAGAGGCTCGCCGCCGATGCGAAGCCACGGAACGGCGAAGAGGATCGCGATCAGGATGGCGTCGGCGATCCAGCGCAGACGCCGGAGCCGACCCTGCACCGGGCGGGCGGACAGCACGCGCGCCTCAGCCGCCGGGCGCCGGCGGTGCGTAGTCCGGCGCGCCCAGCCCGGGCTTGTCGCTCTTCGGGAGCGTCTCGACGAAGGCGAGCACCTTCCAGATCTTGTCGGCACCGAGCTGCGGCTCCCAGGCCGGCATCCCGCCCGGCCGCCCCTTCGAGACCGTGAGGAAGAGATCGCGATCGGTATGTCCGTACTTCCAGTAGGGATCGATCAGGCTCGGTCCCACCAGCCCGCTCCCATCCGGCCGGTGGCACGCCGCGCAGATGGTCGTGAAGACCTCGCGCCCCTCGGCGATCGCGGCGGCGTTGCCCCGGTACGGGTTGGACTCCGGCGTCGCCGGTCGGGCGGCGGCGGCTCGGGCCTGTGCCTCCGCAACTTCCGTCGCGTATTGCGCATGCTGCGACCACCCGGAGAGGATGTAGTAGGGCGCATAGAAGGCGGCGAACAAAATCGTCGCGATGAATCCCCACCACCACCAGGACGGGATCGCGTTGTCCTCCTCGCCGATCCCGTCGTGCGGCGCGGCGTCGTCTCGCACCCGCTCGGCGACCTCCCGCGAGTCGTCGCTCACTCGTCGTCCTCCTCGAGCATCCGGCGCGCCGGCTCCTCGAGGCGCTCCTTGCGCGAGCGCGCGAAGACCCAGACACAGATGCCGGCCAGCACGATCGCGAACAGCGCGAGACGACCGATCTTGTAGAGCGCGATCCAATCGACCGTCACTGGGAAGCTCCGCTGGGCGCAGCCGGGGCCCGCCCGCGCCAGCCGAGATCGGCGCCGAGATGCTGCACGTAGGCGATCAGGGCGAGGAGCTCGCTCCGCGCCTGTACCTCGCTCAACGCGATCCCGTCGCGTCGCAGCGAGTCGGCGATCGCCGCCTGCGCGGCGCGGGCCGCATCCGCCGCGACGCGGATCTCGTCGTCGGAGTACGGATGACCGAGCCCTCGGAGGACCGCGAGCTTCCGCGCGATGAGCGAGAGGTCCAGCGGCTGCTCGGCGAGGAAGGCATAGGGCGGCATGTTCGAGCGCGGCTCGATCTCGCGGGGGTTGCGGAAGTGGATCCAGTGCCACGAGTTCGGATACTTGCCGCCGACGCGCGCCAGGTCGGGGCCGGTTCGACGCGAACCGTACAGGAAGGGCCGGTCGTAGATTCCCTCGCCCGCCATCGTGAAGGGTCCGTAACGGTCGGTCTCCGTCTTGAACGGGCGGACCATCTGGCTATGGCAGTTGTTGCAGCCCTCCCGGATGTAGAGGTCGCGCCCCTCGAGCTCGAGCGGGGGATACGGCTTCACACCCTCCACCGGCTCGATCGTGCCTTGCAGGAAGTAGGGCGGGATCAGCTCGATCATGCCGCCCACGAGGACCGCCAGCAGCGTCAGGATCGAGAAGGTGAGGCCCTTCGCCTCGAGCGGTCGATGCCACGACCACGCCACGACTAGCGGCCTCCGGCGACCGGCAGCACCGCGGCGCGCGAGGTCGGCGCCGGCACCGCCGCGTCGCCCTGACGGATGGTCTGGACGACGTTGTACGCCATGATGAGCGCACCCGACAAGAAGAGCACCCCTCCCGAGGCGCGGATCAGATCGTAGACGCGGATCGCGGCCACCGACTCGATGAAGGTGTACGTGAGGCTTCCGTCGGGGCTGACCGCGCGCCACATCAATCCCTGCGTGACGCCGGAGATCCACATCGATGTGACGTAGAGGACCAGGCCGAGCGTGGCGACCCAGAAGTGCGTCTCCGCGAGGCGCACGCTGTAGAGCGTCGTGTGCCAGAGCCGCGGGATCAGGTAGTAGAGCGTCCCAAAGCAGGTGAGCGCCACCCAGCCGAGTGCGCCCGAGTGCACGTGGCCGATCGTCCAGTTGGTGAAGTGGGAGAGCGAGTTCACCGTGCGGAGGGCCATCATGGGACCCTCGAAGGTGCTCATCCCGTAGAAGGTGATCCCGACGGCGAACATCTTGAGAATCGGATCCGTCCGCAGCTTGTCCCAGGCCCCGCGCAGCGTGAGCAGGCCATTCAACATGCCGCCCCACGACGGCAGGATCAGCATCACCGAGAAGCTCGTCCCGAGGATCTGGGCCCACTCGGGCAGCGGGGAGTAGATCAGGTGGTGCGGCCCCGCCCACATGTAGAGGAAGATCAGGGACCAGAAGTGGATGATCGAGAGTCGATGCGAGTAGATCGGGCGCCCGGCCTGCCGCGGCAGGAAGTAGTACATCAAGCCGAGGATCGGAGTCGTGAGCAGGAAGCCCACGGCGTTGTGTCCGTACCACCACTGGATGTTCGCGTCGTGGACGCCGGCGTAGATCGAGTAGGACTTCCACCAGGAGACGGGGATCTCGAGGCTGTTGAAGATGTGCAGCATCCCGATCGTGAGGATCGTCGCGATCCAGAACCAGATGGCGACGTACAGGCCGCGCTCGCGGCGGCGCGCCACCGTACCGAAGAAGTTGACCGCGTAGACCACCCAGACCACGGCGATGGCGACGTCGAGCGGCCATTCGAGCTCGGCGTACTCCTTCGACGTGGTCTTGCCGAGCATCAGGCTGACCGCGGCCGCGGCGATGATCGCGTTCCAGCCCCACAGGTTGATGCGCGACAGCGCGTCGGAGTACATGCGGACCCGACACAGGCGCTGCACCCCGTAGTAGCTGCCGGCGAACACGGTCCCGAGCGTGAAGCCGAAGATCACCGCGTTGGTGTGGATGGGGCGGATGCGGCCGAAGCTCAGGTAGGGGGGGACGTTGAGCGCGGGCCAGGCGAGCTGGAGGGCTGCGAGCAGCCCCACCGCCATGCCCACCACCCCCCAGAGCAGCGCGGAGAGCGCGAAGCCGCGCACGACGGCCATGTCGTAGAGATCGCGTTCGGCATCGCTCGGCGCCACGAGATACCTCCTACCCGATCCTCGACCGGCTCCGATCTGGGATTCGGGAGTGCACGGCGTATGCCATCCAGCGAGGCTCCGCGCCGCGCGTGGGCACTCGGCTCGTGGCGTTCTGACGCGTCGTGACCCGACCTGAGACCACGCGCCACAGCGCCGGACGCTCTCGCGTCCGCGCGGCGCTGCGCCCGCGGGAACGACCCTTGCACCCAGCTTGAGACCAGGAGGCGATCTCGACCATGCGAATCCGCGATCGGCTCGGCCCGCTCACGGTGGCTCTGCTCTCGTTCGCGAGCGCCACGTCCGCGCGCGCGCTTCCGCCCGAGTGTCCGCTCCTGTTCCCGGACTTCCGCTGCGACCGCCACGGGCGTTACGAGGGCTTCGTGCCTCCGATGACGAACCCCTTCCTCTTCGAGGATCCTTTCATCACCACGGGCATCTCGGCCTGGGGACTCTGGCACCAGTTCCCGAACAGCTCGATCCTGGAGGGCGGCCATCTGTGGGGCGCCGCGGCGCAGGCGCGCGTCGCAATCACCGACCGCATCGCCTTCATCGCCACCAAGGACGGCTGGATCGACTTCGACCCGCGGCTCGACCTGATGAACCACTCCCAAGGCTTCGCGAACCTCGGGTTCGGGCTGAAAGGCGCGCTGATCGACCGCCCCGACATCCCGTTCATCCTGACCCCGAGCCTACGCGTCGAGGTCCCGACGGGGAGCGCCGACGTGCTGCAGGGAATGGACGGCAGCGTGCTGATCCCGGGCCTCTCCGCCGCCTGGGGCTACGACCGCTTCCACGCGATCGGGATGGTCGGCGGACAGGTCCCGATCGACACCAACGCGAAGAGCACGTCTTTCATCTACTACCTGCACCTCGACTACGCCGTGCATCCCCACATCGTGCCCTTCGTGGAGCTGGCCGGCTACCACTACACCGACGGCGGCAACGGCGAGTCGGAGGTGCGTCTCGCGCACGGCCAGCACGTGGAGGTCGGCACGGCGTTCTCCCTGCTCGGCATTCCGGGTCAGGAAGGCTACGACTACACGAACCTCGGCTCACCGGGGGTCGCGGGCAACAACATCATCGTGGGTGCGCTCGGTCTGCGGGTCCCCGTGAACCGCCACGTGATCCTCGGTGCCTCGTGGGAGCACGTCCTCACGAATCGCGAGGACGTGATCCGTCAGCGCGCGACGATGAACGTCACCTTCGAGTTCTGAGGACTGCCGGCCGGATCAGTACTCGCAGTCCGCCTCGAGGCGCCCGGCCTCGTTGGCGCGCACGCGCAGGCGGGTCATGCACGCCATGCAGTAGAGGCGATCGCCGGCGCGGAGCTCGCGCGTCGATCGGATGACCACCTTGCAGACGGGGCACAGCACCTCGTTGGGCCCCAGCGAGTCGCCGGGTCCCTGCCAGTGCCGGTAGAAGCGTCGGTAGCGGGTGGGGACCTCGTCGAAGCCGGTCTCCTCGAGCAGGAAGCGCTGGCGCGGGACCCGGCCCCCGCCCGCCGCTTCGCCCTCCATCTCGATCGGATCCGTGCTCACGGGAAGCCGAGCCGCGCCACCGCGGCGAGGTACGCCCGCCCGAGGTCGGGGCGCTCGGACGCCGGGATCCCGATCTCGCGGACGGTCTCCTCGAAGGTCTCGAGGACCAGCGCGTCGAGGTCGCGCTTGACCTCGCCGATCCGCGCGCGCCGGTGCGGGCTCTCGCGCAGCCGGCGACCCAGCTCGTTCTCGCCGAAGCCGATGTGCCTGCGCTCGTCCTTCACGATGCCGGAGAGGATCTCGGCCGTCACCGGATCCGCCGTGCGCGCGTGGCTCTGGAACACCGTGAACTCCATCGCCTCGAGGATCACGTTCTGGGCGAAGAGCGCGGCCTCCCAGTCCTTGCTCCCGACGAGGCCGAGCAGCCGGCGCTTGAACTCGCGCAGGCTCGGGCTCGCGCGGCGCTCCACCTCGGCCTCGGGGTCGGCGACACCGAGGTCCTCGAGGCGGTGCAGGAGCACCTCGAGGTGCCGGCCCTCGTCGACGACCTGCGTCGAGAGGAAGACCTTGGCGAGCCGGTTCGGCGCAATCGACACGAGGCCGCTCGCGCCCTCGAGCGCCGCCGTCTCACCGACGCAGTAGTTGCAGAGAACGCTGATGAGCCGCTCGCGCTCCGTGTCGGTGAGCGGCGCTTCGCGCGTACCGGGCCGGTGCCCGTAGCTGGTACCGGCCAGATACCCCTCGACCGAGTGGAACCAGAACTCGAAGGAATGGACCTGGGCCAGGAACTCGGCCGGCTCGAGGTCGTGCACCTCCACGACATCGCGCGAGCGCTGCGCCGGCACGATCAGGGCCGGGCGGGGGTCTGGTACTCGAGACCGATGCGCTCGAGCCGAATCTTGAACTCCTTCAGCACCGTGTCGGCGAGCAGCGCCTCCATCTCCTCCGGAGCGAGGTCGTCGAGGCGCCGACCCTGCCAGCTCGCGGGCTTGCCTCCCGCCGCGGCGCCGCTCCGAAGCCGCTCCACGTCCTCGGGGCGCGGGGCGTCGCGGAACGCCTCCGCGAAGGTCGCGAGCATGTGATAGGACATGTCGCGCTGCATCCGCTCGATCTCGCCCTTGCGCTCCGGATGCTGGCGGATCCAGCCGCCGATGCGGTTCTCCCCGAAGCCCACGTGACGCCGCTCGTCGGCGATCGTCCCCGAGAGCGTGTGCGCGAACTTCGGATTCAGCTCCTCGTTGCCCGCGTGCATCATCTCGAAGACGTGGAACGCCATGCCTTCGAGGATCACGTTCTGCCCGACGACGCCGCCGAGGAAGTCCTTGCGGTCCACCTTCTCGAGCAGCACCTCGGCGAAGCGCACGAGATGCGGATTGGCGTGGACGCGGATCACGTCCTCGAGCTCGGCCTTGCCGACGCCGAGGTCGAAGAGCCGCTGCGTGAAGACCTCGACGTGACGGGCCTCGTCGATCGTCTGGGTGGCGAGGAACCGCTTGCTGGCCTCGTCGGGAGCCGCGTTGATCAGCCCGGACGAGGCCGCCAGCGCGCAGCGCTCTCCCAGCACGAGCTGGACCGTGGTGCGGATCGCCTGCTGGCGCAGCGCGTCGTCTCCGAGCAGCGCCTCGGGCTCGCGCTCCCCGGCGTGATGGCCGAACTCAGTCCCCAGCAGATAGCCCTGGGGCGCCGACTCGAGCCAGTACTGGACGGTGTAGCCGGAGAGAGTGTCCGCCATGTCGATCTCCTCGGTCACACTCTCCCTTCAAGCCCCGTGCCGGCGCGATGGCGCGCCACGCCGGCTCGCGTCCCACGATCTGTTGCCGGACGCCCCAGCCCGCTGTGCCCTCCGAGCCCCGGTGTCGCAGGGCGTGCGGGCGCGAGCTCAGTCGATCGACCGCAGCCCCAGCCGAACGAAGTCGCCCTCGGTCAGGATCCCCGCGAGCGCTCCGTTCTCGAGCACCGGCAGGCATCCGATCTTGTGCTCGAGCATGACGCGCGCCGCCTCCGCGAGCGGAGCGTCGGGCGCGATCGTGAGGGGGTCCGTCGTCATGACGTCCTTCACGGCCAGGAGGTTCAGGAGCTTCTGCTGCGCGTGGCCGCCGTAGCCGAGCGCGCGGGCAAGAGCGCCGCGGAAGAGATCGCGCTGGCTCAGGATCCCCACCACGTCGTCGGTGGAGTCGTCGAGCACCGGGGTGTGGCGCACGCGGCCGAGCCGCATCACGTCGTCGGCGATCACGAGCTTGTCGTTGCGGCGGACCGTCGCCACCTCGCGGGTCATCAGATCGCGCACGCGCATCGGCTTCTCCTCCGAGCCCTGGATCAAGCAACTCCCGTGCCAGGGAGCCCCAGGCTTGGCCGCCAGCGGCCCGGCGCGATAGCGTTTCGGGCGTGAAGGAAGACCGCGAGGAGCGCCTCGAGTTCCTCGGCCTGACCGAGACCGATCGGCGCGCGCTCGTGAAGCTCCGCCCTCTGCTCGAGAGCGAAGCCGATCGGCTCGTGGCCGCCTTCTATCGCCACCTGCTCTCGTTCGACGCCACGCGCCGGCTCCTGGTCGACCCGGCGGTGAAGGAGCGCCTGCTCGGCAAGCAGCGCGAGTACCTACTCTCGCTCGGCACGGGGGAGATCGACGACCGCTACTTCGAGGAGCGTCGGCGCATCGGCCAGGTCCACGAGCGGATCGGGCTCGAGCCGCGCTGGTACCTCGGCGCGTACGCCCTCTACTTCTCGCTTCTGAAGCCGATCGTCTACGCCGAGCATCGCGCCGATCCCGATTGCGCCCAGCAGAGCATGAACGCGCTCTTCAAGCTGCTGCTGCTCGATGCGCAGATCGCGATGGAGGCGTACATCGAGCGCCACGAGCGCGATCTCGAGCACTCCAACCGCGAGCTGGCCGCGGCGAGCCGCCACCTCGCCCGGGACTACGAGGCGCAGGGCCAGGAGCTGCGGCAGATCGAGCGGCGGGCGCGCGCCGCCGAGGACCTGGCCTCGATCGCGACGCTGGTGGCCGGACTCGCGCACGAGATCGGAACCCCCATGGGCGTGATCCGCGGACACGCTGAGGCGCTCGGCAGCGCCGTGGCCGACGAGCGGGGCCGATGGCGGCTGCGCATCATCGTCGAGCAGATCGACCGCATCTCGAGCATCATCCAGTCTCTGCTGAACATCGCACGCCCGCGCGAGGCCACCCGCGTGCCGGTGGACCTGTCGAACGTCGTCGACACCGCTCTCGCCTTCCTGTCGGAGAAGATCGAGCGGCGCGGCGTCACGGTCGAGCGAAGCTACACGCCGGGGCCGGAGGTCATTGGCGACCCCGACAAGCTCCAGCAGCTCTTCCTGAACCTGTTCGTGAACGCGATCGACGCGATGCCCGATGGCGGCGCGCTGCGCGTTGCGCTGCAGGCTGGTGGCGCCGAGGAGATAATGATCACCGTGGCTGACACGGGAGTCGGCATGTCAGCGCGAGATCTCGAACACCTGTTCACCCCCTTCTTCACCACCAAGCCGCCCGGGCGCGGCAGCGGGCTCGGCCTGGTGGTCGCGCAGGGGATCGCAGCCGACCACGGAGGGCACATCGAGGTCGGAAGCGAGCTCGGCCACGGCACGGTGTTCACGATCCATCTGCCAGGGAGCAGGCCCCAAGCCGACTAGGACAGGCGATCGGAGGGGTGTCATGCGTTGGGAGCTCGCGAGCACGTGGCCCTGGCCCTCGGTCGATGAGATCGAGCGCCGCTTCGAGGAGCTGATCCGCGAGCGCTGGGGAGCCGGCGTGACGGCGCCTCCGGCCGACGTGTTCGTGGCAGAGGAATCGATCTGGGTCGAGCTCGATCTGCCCGGGGTCGAGCTGCGCGATGTACGCGTGCGCAGCGAGGCGGGCTGGCTCTGGATCGAGGCGATGCGCCGTCCACGACCTCCCAGCGAGGCCGCGAGGCCGGCGCGCGTCGAGCGGGCACGAGGCGCGTTGCGCCGGGCGGTGCCGCTTCCCGCCGGCCTGCACCCGGAGCCCGTCGAAGTCACGCTCGAGGCCGGGGTGCTGAGGATTCACCTGCGCAAGGAGTTGCGGTCTTGAAGCCGGCTGCGTCCCGCCTCCCGCTCGACGCGAGCGCCGTCCGCTTCCGCTCCGATGTGCGATCGCTCGGCATCGGCTCGACGAGCGACGTCGAGGCCCGCATCGCGGTCGGCGACGAGCGCGGTGAGAGGGCGCTCGCGCTCGCGCTCGGAACGCAGAGCGCGGGCTACCACGCCTTTGCCTGCGGAGTCGAGGGACCCGGCCGGCTCGAACGGATGGCCGACGAGGTCCGGCGCCTCATGCTCCGCGATGCGTCCTATCCCGACTGGGTCTACGTCCACAACTTCTCGGATCCCTCGCGGCCGCGGGCGATCCGGCTGGCCGCGGGCCAGGGCGTGCGGCTGCGCGCCGATCTCCGGGCCTTCCTCGACGGCCTCGCCGAGGATCTTCCCAAGGCTTTCCGCGAGGAGAGCTTCGACGCCGAGAAGCTGCGCCTCATCGAGGCATTCCAGAAGCAGCAGGTCGAGCAGCAGCGGGCCCTCGAGGAGCTAGCGAGCCGCTCCGGATTCGCGATCACCGTCTCCCCTCCGGGAGGGCTCACGCTGGTCCCACTCGTCGACGGGCGTCCCGTCAAGGACGAGGAGGAGTTTCGGGCGCTCGGCGCGCAGCGCATCGCGGAGCTCGACGAGGGGCGCAAGAAGCTCGCCCACGAGCTGCACGGCCATCTCGAGCGCCACCGCGACGAGCGGCATCGGCTCGACGAGGAGATCCGGGCGATCGAGCGCGGATTCGCCGCCGGCATCGTGCGGCCGCGAGCCCTCGCGATCGCGGCCCGCCACGAGAACGCCGCCGTCTCCGCGCATCTCGAAGAGCTCGTCGAGCACCTCCTCGACAACCTCGACGCGTTCCGATCGCGCGAGGAGACGAACGCGCCGCCGTGGCTGCCGTTCCTCGCGGCCGAGGCCGAGCCCTTCGCGGTCTACGACGTCAACGTGGCGGTGGACAATTCGCGGACCCAGAGGCCGCCGGTGGTCGTCGTCGACAGCCCGACCTACAAGAATCTCTTCGGGACCATCGACCGCGTCGTGGATCGGTTCGGGCGCCTCTCGACCGACTTCCGCAAGATCCAGGCAGGCGCGCTGCTGCGCGCAGACGGCGGCAGCGTGGTCCTTCAGGCAGAGGATGCGCTGGTGGAGCCGTTCGTGTGGCGGATCCTCCGGCGCACGCTCCGCTCGGGGCGCGTCGAGATCGAGGCCTACGATCCGTTCGTGATGTGGACCACGGCCGCGGTACGGCCGGAGCCCATCCAGGTCCAGACGAAGGTCGTGCTGGTGGGGCCGCGCTGGCTCTTCGAGATGCTGCTCCAGGTCGACGACGAGTTTCGCGACCTGTTCAAGGTGCTCGCGGACTTCTCGCCCGTGGTCGAGCGGACCGACGCATCGACCCGTGCGCTGTGTGGTCGCATCGCATGGCTGCGCGAGTCGGAGGGTCTGCTCGTCTTCGATCCGACCGCGCTCGACGCGCTCGTCGAGCTCGCCGTCCGCGAGTCGGGCGACCGCCGCAAGATCCACCTCGGCAGCGAGCGGGTGCTCGACGCCGCGCGCGAGGCAGCCGCGCTCGCCTCCGCGGCCGGGCGCTCGGCGATCACCCGCGAGGAGGTGCGCGCGGCGGTGCGGGAGCGCGTACACAGGCTCGATCGCATCGAGGAGAGGATTCGCGAGGCGATCGATCGGGGGCTCGTGCTCCTCGATCTCGACGGCGAGCGGGTCGGGCAGGTCAACGGCCTCTCGGTGAGCGAGATCGGCGGGCATGCATTCGGGCGGCCCAGCCGGCTCACGGCCACGGTCGGCCTCGGCCAGGGGGGTGTCCTCAGCGTGGAGCGCGAGGTCGAGCTCTCCGAAGCCACGCACGACAAGGGCGTGCTCATCCTTCAGGGCTTCCTGCGCGATCGCTTCGCCCACGCCCGCCCGCTCTCCCTCGTCGCCTCGCTCGCCTTCGAGCAGTCCTACGGAGCGATCGCGGGCGACTCGGCGTCGCTCGCCGAGCTATGCGCGATCCTGTCGCGGATCGGCGGCTTCCCGCTGCGCCAGGACCTCGGAGTCACGGGCTCCGTGAACCAGCACGGCGAGGTCCAGGCGGTGGGCGGGCTCGACGAGAAGATCGAGGGCTTCTTCGACTGCTGCCGTCTGCGGGGGCTGACGGGGCGTCAGGGAGTGATCATGCCCGCCGCGAACGTCGAGAACCTGGCGCTGCGCGAGGACGTGGTCGAGGCGATCGAGCGCCGCGAGTTCCAGGTCCTCCCGGTGCGCACGGTGGAAGAGGCGCTCGAGGCCCTCACGGGAGTCGCCGCGGGGGCGCCCGACGAGCGCGACACACTGCTCGCCCTCGTCGACGCCGCTCTTGCGGGCTTCGCGCAGCGCCTGGCCGAGTTCGGCGCCGCGCGCGCCGCAGGGTGAGGCAGTCCGCCTCGGGCCCTCGGCTTCAGCTGCCTCCCGCCACGCGGCTGGCCGGCAGCGAGCTGCGGTCGGCAGGCTGGTCCGCGGTACGGGAGTTGCAGCTCGGATCGTCCCGAGAGGAAATCCGTGGCTGCCCCCGCGTCGATCCGCCTGCTGCGGCCTGGGGTCTGGGAGCTCGGTCCGGAGTTCCGCCCGGGCATGCGCGTGCCGGTGCGCGTCTTTGCGAGCGAGAAGCTCCTCCAGGCCATGGACGACAAGGTCTTCGAGCAGGCCGCCAACGTGGCGACCCTGCCGGGGATCCTCGGCGCGAGCATCTGCATGCCCGACGCGCATTGGGGCTATGGGTTCCCGATCGGCGGGGTGGCGGCGATCGACCCGACCCGCGGCGTGATCTCGCCGGGGGGAATCGGCTTCGACATCAATTGCGGGATGCGGCTCGTGCGCACCGACCTGCTCTGGCCCGAGGTGCAGCCGAGGATGCGCGAGCTCGTCGACGCGCTCGCAGAGCGCGTGCCCGCGGGCGTCGGGAGGCGCGGCTTCGTGCGGATCGATCGCGACGAGTTCCGCGACGTGCTGCGCGAAGGCGCCGGATGGGCGGTGAAGCGCGGCTACGGCACGCCGGACGACCTGCGCCGCACCGAGGCGCACGGATGCTTCGCCGACGCGGATCCCTCCCGGGTGAGCGAGCACGCCGTGGAACGCGGCTACCGCCAGATCGGCACGCTGGGCGCCGGCAATCACTATCTCGAGATCCAGGTGCTGCGCCGCGAGGGCGTGTACGACGTCGACCTGGCGCGCGCGTTCGGCCTCGACCTGCCCGAGCAGGTGGTGATCATGTTCCACTGCGGGAGCCGGGGCTTCGGCCACCAGGTGGCGACCGACTACCTGCGCGAATTCCTCGAGGCCATGCCGCGCTTCGAGCTTCCGATCATCGACCGCGAGCTGGCCTGCGCTCCGTTCGACTCCCAGGAGGGTCGGGACTACTACTCCGCAATGTGTTGCGCCGCAAACCTGTCGTTCGCGAACCGCCAGGTGATCCTCCACCGCATCCGCGAGGTGCTCTCGGACGTCTTCGGCAAGCCGGCCGAAGCGCTCGGCATCCGCCAGGTCTACGACGTGGCCCACAACACCGCGAAGCTCGAGAGCCACGCATCAGATGCGGGGAATCGGCTGCTGCTCGTACATCGCAAGGGGTCGACGCGCGCCTTTCCGCCGGGCCATCCGGAGCTGCCGCCCGAGTATCGCGACACGGGCCAGCCGGTGATCGTCGGCGGCAGCATGGAGACCGGCTCCTACGTGCTCGCGGGCCTGGCCAGCGGCGCGGAGGGCTTCTACAGCACGGCACACGGGAGCGGGCGCACGATGAGTCGGACCCGCGCGCGCAAGCTGATTCGGGGAAGTGAGCTCCAGAGGAGGATGGAGGCGCGGGGCATCCTGGTCCGGCCCGCCTCCCTGCGCCATCTCGCCGAGGAGGCCGGGTTCGCCTACAAGGACGTCGACGAGGTCGCCGCAGCCACCGAGCAGGCCGGCCTCTCGCGCCGCGTCGCGCATCTCACCCCGGTCGGCAACGTCAAGGGCTGAGCGGCGGGCGAGTTCGGAGCATGGACCTTGCCGCATCAGGATCCGCCATGGGCACCGGCAACAACGAGCGGGAGGCGCGCTTCGAGCCGATCGCGAAGCCCTCGAGCGGCTGGCGCGTGCGGCCGAACCTGGTGGATTACGCAGCCGCGCGCGCCGAGTTCAGCTGGGCGCGGGCGCGCCGTTCGCTCGACGGCCTGCCGGGCGGCCGCGGGCTCAACATCGCCCACGAGGCGGTGGACCGGCATGCCGAGGGCCCGCTCCGCGATCGCGTGGCGATCCGCTGGCGCGGGCGCCACGGCGAGCAGCGCGAGCTCCGGTACGCCGCCCTGCGCGCCGAGACGAACCGCTTCGCCAACGCGCTGCGCGGTCTCGGCGTGGGCCCGGGCGACGCCGTCTTCGCCCTCGCTGGGCGGATCCCCGAGCTCTACATCGCGGCGCTCGGCGCGCTCAAGAACGGGAGCCTCTTCTCGCCCCTCTTCTCCGCCTTCGGGCCGGAGCCGATCCGCCAGCGCCTCGCGCTCGGCGACGCCCGCGTGCTCGTCACCACGGCGGCGCTCTACGAACGCAAGGTAGCCGCCCTGCGCCCGAGCCTGCCGCGGCTCGAGCACGTGATCGTCGTAGCGGACGGCTCCGATGCCTCCGCCCGCAGCGCCGCCCCGCCCGGCACCCGCGACTGGAGCGGGCTCGTGGCGCGCGCGGCGAGCACGTTCGAGATCCCGCCGACCGACCCCGAGCACCGCGCCCTCCTCCACTTCACGAGCGGCACGACCGGAACGCCCAAGGGCGCGCTGCACGTGCACGAAGCCGTGGTCGGGCACCATGCGACGGGTGGCTTCGCGCTCGACCTGCATCCCGACGATCGCTTCTGGTGTACCGCCGACCCCGGCTGGGTGACCGGCACCTCCTACGGGATCATCTCTCCGCTCACCCACGGCGTCACGATGCTGGTGGACGAAGCGGACTTCGACGCCGAGCGCTGGTACGCGCTGCTCGAGGCAGAGCACATTACCAACTGGTACACGGCGCCGACGGCGGTCCGCATGCTGATGAAGGCGGGGCCTGAGCTGGCGCGCAAGCGCGATCTCTCGGCGTTGCGCTTCATCGCGAGCGTGGGTGAGCCGCTGAACCCCGAGTGCGTGGTGTGGGCGCGGGAGGCCTACGGCATCCCGATCCACGACAACTGGTGGCAGACGGAGACGGGTGGGATCATGATCGCCAACTATGCCGCCCTCCCGATCCTGCCGGGCTCGATGGGGCGCCCGCTTCCAGGCGTCGACGCGGCCATCGTGCGGCGCGGCGCCGATGGGACGATCGAAGAGCTCGGTCCCGGCGCGGACGGGGAGCTGGCGCTTCGGCCCGGCTGGCCCTCGATGTTCCGCGGCTATCTGAACGACGAGGCCCGCTACCGGCGCTGCTTCGCCGGCGGCTTCTATCTCTCGGGCGACCTCGCGCGCCGCGACACCGACGGGTACTTCTGGTTCGTGGGCCGGGCGGACGATGTGATCAAGTCGGCCGGCCACCTGATCGGTCCGTTCGAGGTCGAGAGCGCGCTGCTCGAGCACCCGGCGGTGGCCGAGGCGGGCGTGATCGGAAGGCCCGACCCGATCGTCGGCGAGATGGTGAAGGCCTTCGTGTCGCTGAAGCGGGAGTTCGAGCCGAGCGAGCTCCTCCGCCGGGAGCTGCTCGGATTCGCCCGCAAGCGCCTCGGCGCCGCCGTAGCTCCCAAGGAGATCGCCTTCGTGGCGAGCGTGCCGAAGACGCGCAGCGGGAAGATCATGCGACGGCTCCTCCGCGCCCGCGAGCTCGGCCTGCCGGAAGGAGACCTCTCGACCCTGGAAGAAGAGCGATGACCGCTCCCGTGCGACCGGCGCCCCCGCTTCCCGCTCCGGAGCACGCCCTTCAGCTGCTGCGAGAGATGCTCCGCATCCGCCGCTTCGAGGAGAAGTGTGCCGAGCTCTACGCGGCGGAGAAGATCCGCGGCTTCCTCCACCTCTACATCGGCGAGGAGGCGGTGGCGGTGGGCGCGATGCAGGCGCTGTCGCCCGGCGACGCGCTGGTCTCGACGTATCGCGAGCACGGTCACGCGCTCGCGCGCGGCATCTCCGCGCGCTCGATCATGGCCGAGATGTTCGGGAAGGTGGCGGGCTGCAGTCGCGGGCGCGGCGGCTCCATGCACCTGTTCGACGCCGCGACGCGCTTCTACGGCGGCAATGCCATCGTCGGCGGCGGGCTCCCGCTGGCGGTCGGCCTGGCGCTGGCGGATTCACTACGCGGCCTGCACCGCGTCACCGCCTGCTTCTTCGGAGAAGGAGCGGTCGCAGAGGGCGAGTTCCACGAGTCGATGAACCTCGCCGCCCTCTGGCGCCTGCCCGTCCTGTTCTGCTGCGAGAACAACCTCTACGCGATGGGCACGGCGCTCGCCCGTTCGGAGTCGGAGACGGACCTCTGCCTCAAGGCCTCGAGCTACGAGGTTCCAGCCTGGCCGGTCGACGGCATGGACGCACTCGCCGTCGAGGCGGCGACGCAACGCGCCGCGGTCGCGGTTCGCGGAGGCGGAGGCCCCGCCTTCCTCGAGTTTCGCACCTACCGCTTCCGCGCCCACTCGATGTACGACCCCCAGCTCTACCGGAGCAAGGAGGAGGTGG
>Ga0335071_10000992_pt1 | contig 30700 bp, 19 predicted proteins | sample Lox_Sample_15_FD_206724 | JGI IMG/M metagenome (GOLD analysis project Ga0335071, IMG submission 206724) | Soil microbial communities from Loxahatchee National Wildlife Refuge, Florida, United States - Lox_Sample_1.5 | ecosystem: Environmental > Terrestrial > Soil > Wetlands | place: USA...
CTATTGATTACGTGCACGGGCTGCGGGCATTACTGAATCGATTTGGAAACGAGAAGAATCTCACCATCATTTTGTTCATGCTCGACGAGTCGACGATCAGCCGCGAACTGGCGCCGCTGGCCGGGCATTATCCCTGTTTGCGGCTTGGGCCTCCGTGGTGGTTCCACGACAGTCCGGAAGGCATGATGAGATTTCGAGAGCTGGCGACAGAAACCGCAGGTTTCTACAACACGGTCGGGTTCAACGACGATACGCGGGCGTTTCTTTCGATTCCGGCGCGGCATGATGTGTCGCGCCGGGTGGATTGCGCATTTCTGGGCCGGCTGGTGGCCGAGCACCGACTGGACGAGAATGAAGCCTTCGAGGTTGCGCATGAGCTGGCCTATGGGCTGGTGAAGAAGGCGTACCGGTTGTGAGGCAGAGTTCAGGTTTCAGGGGTCGGGTTTCAGGGAGTGGGGATCAGGACAGGCTACAGCCTGGGATTGAAAAGTGGAGTTTGAATCGTGAGCCTTTACTGCAACGTGGGAAGCGTCGACAGTGAGATCGGCAGCGCGGAGCTTAAGGAACTGTTTGTCGAGAGCGTGGCGAAGCTTGGGCCGCGTAACAAGGTGCTTGCGGTGCCACCCGACTTGAGCCGCGCGCACTCGCGGGCCGGCGATTTGACGCGCCATGCGTGGGAGCACTACGGCGACAAGTTGAAAGCGGTGCTGCCGGCGATCGGGACGCACACACCGATGGGACCGGAACAGATTGCACGGATGTTCGGCGACATGCCGAGGGAACTGTTCCGCGTACACAACTGGCGGACGGACGTCGAGACGCTGGGTGAACTGCCGGCGGAGTTTATCCGCGAGCAGTCTGAGGGCAAGCTTGACTACACGTGGCCGGCGCAGGTGAACAAGCTGGTTTCGCAGGGCGGCTTCGACCTGATTCTCTCGATCGGACAGGTGGTGCCGCACGAAGTGATCGGGATGGCCAGCCACGCGAAGAACATTCTGATCGGAACGGGAGGGCGCGAGGGCATCAACCGCAGTCACTACCTGGGTGCGGTGTACGGGATGGAGCGCATTGTGGGCCGCGCTGAAAACCCCGTGCGCAACATATTGAATCGCGCCTGCGAGGAATTCCTCGGCCATCTGCCGATTGTCTGGGTGTTGACCGTTGTGGGGCGCGGGAAGGATGGCGGATTGGCAACGCGCGGGCTTTTTATGGGCGGCGACCTTGAGTGCTTTCATCGCGCGGCTGAACTGAGTCTCCGGGTTAATTTCGAGATGCTGGATGCGCCTGTGAAGAAGGCCGTGGTGTACCTGGACCCCAACGAGTTTCACAGCACATGGATCGGCAACAAAGCTCTCTATCGGACGCGCATGGCGCTGGCCGATGGAGGCGAGTTGATTATTCTTGCGCCGGGGGTGAGGGAGTTTGGCGAGGATCGGGGCATCGACGCGCTTATCCGCAAGTATGGCTACCTGGGGACGGAAGGGACGATCGAGGCGGTAACCGAGAATGCGGACCTCAAGTCGGATTTGGCTGCGGCATCGCACCTGATCCACGGGTCGAGCGAAGGGCGATTCAAGATCGTGTGGTGCCCGGGAAGCCTGACGCGCGAAGAGATTGAGAGTGTGGGCTATGACTATGGCGACTTGAAATCGATGCTCGCGCGCTACGATCCGCACAAGCTGAAGCATGGCTTTAACCGCGTGGATGACGAGGAGATTTTCTTTGTTGCGAACCCGGGGCTGGGGTTGTGGGCAGATCGCAAGCGGTTTGAGAACAGGGGCCAGTGATCAGTGGTCAGGGACCAGGGAGTAGGCAATAGGCATTAGGGAATAGAAGAACCGGTGGCGCGGGAGCAGGAACAGAGAAGATGTCGGCTGATGGATTGACATTGGGCAAGTATTCGATTGGGGTGGGGGACCGATTTGCTCATCAGGCCGAAGCGCAGTTACAGGCCTGCATCATGGCTCTGGATCGCGGAGTGGAGGTCATTCCGGTTTGGAACAAGTCGAACCGGGAACACAACATTATTGGCTCGGAGCCGATTGCGGTTCGGCAGGCCGCGGATGCAGCCGTCAAGGCGTTGGGGTGGAAGCTGCCCTACTACTGCGACGCCGACCACATCACCTCGCAAACGGTGGAGAGGTTCCTGACGCCGTGCGATTTTTTCACCTTCGACGTGGCTGATTTTATCGGCCAGGCGGCGCGGGCAGAGGACGTCGAGGCGTTTGTCGGCAGACATCCGGAGCTGGAGGGGAGCATTGAGCTGCCGGGCGCCGATGAGGCCTTTGAGATTACGCCGCAACATTCGAGGCAGACAGCGCGGAAGTTTCTCGCGGCGGTGAAGAAGGCGGGCGAGGTACATCGTCGGGTGCTGTGCGCCAAAGGCGCGGGCAACTTTATCGCGGAGGTTTCGATGGACGAGACCGATCGCGCGCAGAGTCCGGTGGAACTGCTGATTATTTTGGCGGCGATCGCCGATGAGGGGATTCCGGTGCAGACGATCGCGCCGAAGTTCAGCGGCCGTTTCAACAAGGGCGTGGACTACGAGGGCGATGTGGCGCAGTTCGAGCGCGAGATGGCGCTCGACATTGCAGCGATTGCATACGCGGTGAAGCAATACGGCCTGCCGGAAAGCCTGAAACTGAGCGTGCACTCGGGCAGTGACAAGTTCTCGATTTATCCCGCAATTCACACGAACATGATGCGGCTGAACGTAGGTGTGCACCTGAAGACGGCGGGAACGACCTGGCTGGAGGAACTGATTGGCCTGTCGGAGGCCGGGGGCGAGGGACTGGCGCTGGCCAAGGAAGTCTACGCGGAGGCGCTGGCGCACCGGGAGGAATTGTGCGCGCCTTATGCGACAGTAATCGACATCGATCCGGCGGAGCTGCCATCGGCGGAAACAGTGCGGGGGTGGACATCGGAACAGTTCACATCGGCGCTACGGCATGTGGAAGGCGAACCGGCCTACAACCCCAGCGTCCGCCAACTGCTGCATGTGGGATTCAAGGTGGCCGCCAAGATGGGACCCCGGTATCTGGATCTGGTCGAAGCCAATGAAGCGGTGATCGCGAGGAATGTGACTGAGAATCTTTTCGACCGGCATATTGCGCCGGTGTTTCAGGGGAACAGCTGCTAGCTCTTAGCTGTCAGCTATCAGCTTTTTTGTGCCAGGTAAAGTCTTGGTTTCGCTGTGATCGAAGCGAAGATTTCCGCCGGGCCGACGCGAAAGCTTTTCATGGGGAAGAAATGAAAGAAGATCTGTTCAGCCTGGAAGGCAAGGTGGCGGTTGTTACCGGAGGAACTTCGGGCATAGGCCGCACACTGAGCCTGGGACTGGCAGACGCCGGTGCAGATGTGGTGGCCTCGGCGCGGCGCCAGCAACTGGTGGATGAGGTAGCGGCTGAGATCGAGAAGCGCGGGCGCAGGACGCTGCGCATGGCCTCGGACGTGGAGGAGCGCGGATCGTTGGAGAAATTGTGCGCCGCGGCGCTGGATGGGTTCGGCAAGGTCGACATTCTGGTGAATTGCGCGGGCATCATCAAGCGCCGGGCCACGCTGGATGTGCAGGAAGAAGAGTGGACGCACATTCTGAATACAAATCTGACGGGAACGCTGCGCGCGTGCCAGGTGTTTGGGCGGCCGATGCTGGAGCGCGGTTACGGACGCATCGTGAATATTGCGTCGCTGAACAGTTTTGTGGCGCTCAGTGAAGTGGCCGCGTACGCTGCCAGCAAGGCCGGCGTGGCCTCGCTGACGCGATCGCTGGCGGTGGAATGGTCGAAGCAAGGCGTGACGGTGAACGCGGTCGCGCCGGGCGTTTTTCGCACCGACCTGAATGCCGCACTTCTTGATTCGACGCCTCGGGGCAAGGAGCTGCTGATGCGGACTCCAATGGGCCGTTTCGGCAAGACAGAAGAACTTGTTGGTGCGGTAGTCTACCTCGTCTCTGACAGTGCCTCCTTCGTCACAGGGCAGGTTCTGGCAGTGGATGGAGGGTTTCTGGCGAGCGGGGTGAATCAATAAGACTGAGAGCAGAGAGCAAGGAGTCCAGCGCGGTGGGCGGGCCGCACCGGAGATGAGCTGGCGCCGAAGAATTCTCTTGCATCGCCCGCTGTGTTATGGGTAGAGTCTCAGAAAGCATTTCCCAATCAACAGTCGAGTCTCCAACCAGGGGGTCAAGTGAGAACGAATTCTGGAAGTGTCCTGACGGCTTGGGCCGCGGCATTGCTGTGTGTATTGGCCGCGGGTTGCGGTAAAAGCGTGAAGGGCCATACCTATGCGGGCAACGGCCAGCTGGTTAGCATTCAGTTCCAGCCCGATGGGAAAGCTTACGCGAGTATGGGTCCGATGACTTCGAGCTGCACGTATACGCAGAACGACAAGAACATCACGCTGATCTGCGAAGGCGACACCGAGGAGCTGACGATGAACAGCGACGGCTCGCTGAGCGGCCCGCCGGATGGGATGCTGGCGCATCTGACGCGGACGAAGTAGTCGGTTGCCGGTAGCTTCCTGCCGCGTCGCCGGCGCGATCATCGTGAAAACCGACCCGGATCACAGACCCGATACGGGTATTACGACTTCGTCGCATTCAGGGGCAGACGAACGATGAAGCGCGTGTCGCCTGGCTTGGATTCGACTTCGATCTTGCCACCGAATTTCTGAGTGACGATGCGGCTGACGATTTCGAGTCCGAGGCCGGTGCCCGAGCCCTGCGGCTTGGTGGTGAAGAAGGCCTCGAAGATGCGGGGAAGGACATCACTGGGAATTCCCGCGCCGTGATCGCCGATGCAGGCGACAATCCATTCAGGTTCGGACCAGGTGGAGATTTCGATTTTGCCGCCCTCGGGCGAGGCGTCGATTGCGTTGTCGATCAGGTTGGTCCAGACCTGGCTGAGGGCGTGGCCGCGGGTCTGAATCTTGGAGAGGGATGCGGCGAATCTTTTGTCGACCTGAACCTGCTTGAGGCGGAGCTTGTGTCCGAGGATGGTGAGCGTGCTTTGCAGGCTGTCGTGCACATCGAGTTCCTTGTTGGGCGATTTCTCGTCGTAGGCGAATTTCTTGACCGCCATGACCAGCTCGGAGATGCGACCGATGCTTTCTTCGATGGCGCAGACCAGCGAGACGCTGGAGACGAGAGCGCCAAACCAGTTGAGCGCATCGGAGAATGATGTGCGATCGAAATCTTCCTGGGCGCAGGCAATTTCCTGGCGATCGACACCCATGGAAACGAGCGTGGGCGCGATGGTAAAGGCGTTTTCGACACCGGCGTCCGCGAGGTATTCGCCCATCGCCTCTTCGGCGTCGGCCTGTTCGAGGCTGCTCATCGCGGGCTGATTGCAGCCGCGCAGTGCGTGATTCAGCAGGTCTTTCATGCACTGCAGCTGATCGGGAGTCTTCGGCTTGTCGGCATTGCGCAAGCTGACTTCCTGCAGGCGCATGAGATTTTCGCGAAGCTGCGCTGCGGCGCGTTTGGCCGCAGAGCCGGGATTATGCAACTCATGCATAAGTCCCGCGGCGAGGGTGCCGAGTGAGATGAGCTTTTCGCGATGCAGGGCCTCGACCTGATAGGCCTGGGAACGCTGCGCCGCATCGGCGAGAATCGTGTTGCGCGCGGACGGGCAGCAGGCCATCATCTCCCAGAACTTCTGCGCGGAAAAGCGGACCAGGACCGAGTCCTGTTCTGCCGTGATGCGAAATGGCGATTGTTGCCGGCCGCTGAGAAGCGGCACTTCTCCAAAGCCATCCCCTGCGCCAGCCTTGCCCACCATGGAGAATGAACCGTCGGCTTCGGGACGTTCAGCCTGACCGCCGCCCTGCAAGATCACCCAATAATGGAGCCACTCCTGTCCCGGCTGGACCAGGACGTCACCCGCTTTGGCGGTGACGCGTTCGAGTCGCTCGAAGCATTGCAGCTCTTGGATGGAAGCGCCGGTGAAGACGCGGGTATGGAGAAGAACATCGCTGAGATCCCCGACAGCGACCGACTCGATCTGAAGCGATTCTTCAACCTGGTCCATCTTGCTCATTTCTGTTAAAACCCACCGAGGTATTGGTGCACCAACTGGACCGCGATGGAACCCTCTCCTACTGCCGACGCCACTCGCTTGACCGACCCGTGGCGCACGTCTCCGGCGACAAAGACGCCGGGCACGCTGGTCTCGAGCAAAAACGGCTCGCGCGGTTCCAGCCAGCTCTGCGGCCACTTCCCGTCGATCCGCAAATCCGGTCCGGCGAATAAAAAACCCTTGTCGTCACGGAGGACACAATCCGGAAGCCAGGCCGTGACGGGCGCCGCGCCAATAAAAACAAAAAGCGAAAACGCGGGTACTTCGGAATCTCCCGAAGGCCCGCGCAGGCGAACAGCCTCCAAATGCCCATTTCCCTTGACTTCGAGCACCTGAGTTCGCGCTTCAACCACAATATTCGATGTGCGAGCGATCTCATCGATCAAATATTTCGACATCGTGGTGGAAAGGCCGTCGCCGCGAACCAGCATGGTTACTTTGGTAGCGTATTTGGCGAAGTGCAACGCCGCCTGGCCGGCAGAGTTTGCACCGCCGATGACAAAGACTTCCTCGCCTTTGCAGCTGAGCGCTTCAACGAGCGCTGCGCCGTAATAGATGCCGCGGCCGGTGAGCATATCGCAGCCAGGAAGGTCGAGCTTGCGATACTGGACACCGGGGGCGAGCAGGACCGAATGGCTGGAAACCTCGCGACCGTCGGCGAGCAGGATGAAGCGGTACTGACCATCCACACGCATGCCCGTGGCGCGCTGGGTAACGAATTCAGCGCCGAAGCGTGATGCCTGTGCGTGAGCGCGTCTGCCGAGTTCAGCACCGGTAACGCCGGACGGAAAGCCGAGGTAGTTTTCTATCTTGGAGCTGGAGCCTGCCTGGCCACCCGGGGCATCCGGTTCGATGACGAGGGTCTTCAGGCCTTCGCTGGCGCCATAGACGGCTGCAGCCAGCCCGGCAGGACCGGCGCCCACGATGATGATGTCGTAGAAATCCTGAGTGGCCTGAACGCGCAAGCCCACCTTGGCGGCCAGGGTCTCAAGTTCGGGGTCGACGAGCACGCTGCCATCGGCGAAGACCACGGCAGGCAGCTTTTCGGGATCGAGTTGACGCTCCTCGAGCAGCTTGAGACCCTCGGGGCCGGAGGCGACATCGATCCAGCGGTAGGGCACGTGATTGCGGGAGAGAAAGTTGCGCACGCTGTGCGTGTCGGGTGACCAGCGGTGGCCGATGAGGCGGAGACCTTCGAAGGGCGGTCGAAAACCGCCCTTCCAATCTTCGAGGAGATCGTTGAGGACCGGGTAAAGTTTCTCTTCTGGCGGATCCCACGGCTTGCTGAGGTAGTAGTGGATGCGGGCCGAGTTGATGGCGCGAATGGCGGCGCCGGTATCGGCGTAGGCGGTGAGCAGAACGCGCCGAGCATCAGGATAGATTTCGCGCGCGCGCTCCAGGAGCTCGACACCGGTCATTCCTGGCATGCGCTGGTCGCTGACCAGCAGGGCAACCGGCTCCTCGCGCGTCTTGAGCTGGGCGAGGGTATCGAGCGCAGCCTGGCCGCTGGCTGCGCGCATGATCCGATAGGTATTGCCGTATTGACGGCGGAGATCCTGGACCACGGCCTCGAGGACGCTTACATCGTCGTCAATCGCCAGGATGATGGGCCTTGCCATAGGGGAAAGTCTACGGTTCCAGGGTCAGTGTACGCTGACCGGCGGATTGGGCAGGCGGCAGGAGGTTGCGCGGGTGGGCACCGGGCGGCGGAACCTGCAGGTTCCATTCTAGTTAATGGCTTCCGCAACCCCGCTGGAAGGATTTTATGCCCTTTTTGAGGTTGGTGGGCTGTAATCTCGGTCATAGCGGTCCGGGGACCAGGCAGTAGTTACCGAATGACCGGGTAGTTGTAGATGAAACCGGCCAGAACAAGGTAATGTACCAGATACGGACATTACCAAAGTCTCAGGCAGACTGCCGATAGTACTAAGGGATGGGCCGTAGAAACCGGCGATGGACGGCACGCAGGTTGAAGCACGGGGAGGGGTCGAAGCAGTGAATTTTCCCCCAATCAGCAACGGACAGGCAGAGCAGAAACAATGAACAAGATCATCCTTGCCGATTCGCAAGCGATCTTCAGGGCCGGCACCGCGAAGGTCCTGGCCATGGACGAAGATCTGCGCATCATCGCGCAGTGCACCGATCTTGAGCGGATGTACCACGCGATCACGACGTTTCCGAGTTCGATCGTGCTGTTTGCGGCGTCGCTGCGCCCGGATTTTGCGCGGCTGGGTATGCTGCTTGAGACAACAGGAAGCCGCGGAATTGTGGTGGCCGAGAACGACGAGAATGCCGCCTCTTATGTGCAGCAGGGTTTTCGCGGCGTGGTGTTCAGGAGCGTGACCGGACCAGCGCTGGTTGAGTGCGTGCGGCGAGTGGCAGCAGGCGACAGCTGGCTGCCGACGCAGACCGCGCCGCCGGAATCGGTTGAAGAGGACATGGTGGGTGCGCGGGTACGTGACCGTTTGACCCCTAAAGAAATGCGCATCGTGGCCCTGATTGTGCAGGGCTGCAAGAATCGCGAGATCGCACAGAGGCTGAAGACTACCGAGCAGGTGATCAAGAATTATCTACGCTCGATCTACGACAAGACCGGTGTGGGCGACCGGCTGGAGCTGGCGCTGTTCACTATCCATCATCGCGTGCTGGCGCGCGCGGCTGCCGAAGTCGGCAACAAGATGGAAGCGGAGTCCCAGCAGCAACAACAGCAGCAACAGCAGCAGAGCGCCCAGCCGGGGGCTGTGGCGTAGCTGCCAGGCTCATGCAGGTCATCTGGCTGTTCCCGCCCGAGCATCACGGACCATCGCGAACGCCCATTCCTGGGGTGTCGCGAAGCCGCAATCCACGGTGATCTAGCACGTCTATTTCTTGGAACTCAGCGAAGAGCGGCGCAGGTGCCGCGCCTGCGCGCGAAGCGCCCCCGCAAGGCAGTTATCAAAGATAAGGACTGATAAATCAATTAGTTATCTAAAAGCACTTTCTGTCCCTCAGTCAGCCGGCAGGGGATGTGCAAAAAATCCTCTTGCAACAAATACAAAATTGCATGCATAATGCGCGCTGTACATGGATACGAGAAGACGTTTTCTCCCTCGTTTCCGGTAGACAGCAACAGTGCAGCTAGGGTCACGCATCACGCAGTGGCACGACGGGAAAAGGTTTCCCGCAAGGAGTCATTTCCAACTCAACTCTGAAGTCTTGGAGGAGCCATGATGCAGAAGTGTTTGTCGATCGTGCTTATTTTGACGGTGGTGTTCTTGTTGGCGGCAATCAGCCCAGTCTGGGGGCAGTCGGGTTCCCAGGGAAGGATGACCGTAACCGTGACGGACACGAGTGGTGGCCTGGTTCCGGGTGTGACGCTGCAACTGATGGATGTGTCTACGAACGATATCCGGCGGGCGGAAAGCAGTTCGAGCGGGGAACACACGTTCGTCTATCTGCCGGTGGGAGTCTACCGCCTGACTGCCACGCACGGCGGCTACCAGACGGAACTCGTAGAGAATCTGGCCGTACATGCCGCGGAGACGACCGATGTGGCCGTGGTGCTGAAGGTCGGCACGCCCACGGTTTCAGTGGAGGTGAACGCGGGCACGGCGACTCTGCTGGAGTCGAGCGCCAACACGATCGGGACTGTCATCGACATGAAGCAGATCGAAGATCTGCCGCTGACTGGCCGCGACCTGACCCAACTCGCTACCTACACACCCGGCTACAGCGGAGACAACGGCGGCGCCGGGGAGTGGAACGGCCAGCCCCTTGTCAGCCAGGGTACGAATATCGACGGCACAATCGGATCGTCGAGCCGCATGAAGATATTCGGCAACGCCGAGCCTGCGGTGACGCCGCGCATCGAGGGCATTTCGGAGATGACTGTGCAGACCGATCAACTGGATCTGGACCAGGGATTCGGGCAGGCTCTGATGCAGTCGAACTACGTGACCCGCCGCGGCACGAATGCATTTCATGGGCGTGCCTTCAATAACTTCACCAACGACGGGCTCAACGCGAACTCCTGGTCGAACAACGCCACGCAAACGCGGAAAGCCAAGGAGATTTACAACGACTTTGGGGGTTCGTTCGACGGACCCATCAAGAGGGACAAGCTCTTCGTTTTCGGAAGTTATGCGGAAAGGTACATTCCGGGCAGCTTCACGGCACAAAACAGCTATCTGACTTCAGCGGCGCAAACAGGCATCTTCACCTACACCGGAACGGACAACCAGACCCACACAGCAAATGTGCTAGCGGTGGCGAACGGCTATTCGAATAGCTTGCCGGGGACGGTCAATTCGGAGGTGGCCACTGAGCTGAGTGCGATCAATTCGGCGATCACCTCGGGCAAGACGGCAACGGGATCCGATCCAAATCTCAACACGGTTTACTGGAACAATTCGAACGTCAATACCTTTTACTTTCCATCAGCCCGGTTCGACTACAACGCTACGGAGAGGCTGCGCATGAGCCTGGCGTGGACGATGACCTACAACGTGCAGCCGGGTGCCAATGCGGCGCCGTTTCCGGGCGCGCATTTCAGCGACATGACGGCGGGATACAAGACGCAGAACTACACATCGTCTTACTCGATCGACTGGAACGTGACGCCGCGGCTCATCAACCAGTTCAAGATCGGCTTCCTTTATGACGCGAACCTGTTCGCCTATAACGCCAAGCCTCTTTATGAAACGCAGCCGACGGTGAATTGGCCGATCGGCCCGGGGTACCAATCACTTTCGGGCGAATCGTACCAACTGCCCATCACCTCGTACTACCCGGCGTTCAGCCTGAACGATGCGGTGAGTTACCAGAAAGGCCGGCACACGCTCAAGTTCGGAGTGACGGGATATCACGAGCAAGATCACTATTGGAATGCTCCGGGAGGATTCCCCAGCTACAACCTGGGGATTGCCAGCGGCGATCCGGTGGTGAACGCATTCACCACCTCGGGGACCACCGGCAGCGGAACGTGCGATGGGACGGGCACGCTGCCCTGCGCGAGCACGAGTGAGTTGACGGAGGCGCTGAATCTTTATGCGACGCTTACCGGGCGCATAGACGGCGCGGGCGGAAGCAATGGTTACGACCCGAAGACGGGCAAGTACGCAAGCGTCGGGCAGATCAGCAGCTACGCGCTGGATGAAGCCACTCTGGCATGGGGGCTCTTCGGGCAAGACTCGTTCCATGTTTCCCGTTCGCTGACGGTGAATTACGGTTTGCGCTGGGACTTCACCGGCCAGAGCGTCGACAAGAGCGGCGCGTATCATAACGCCGACCCCAGTTCCGTATTCGGGCCGACTGGGATCTGGGATCTCTTCCATCCGGGAACTCTTACTGGAAATCCCGATCCCGCGCTGGTGACACGGTCAAGAGCGTATGCGCCCTACCATGTGACACCGCAGCCTTCGGCGGGATTCGCGTGGGTTCCGAGGCTAGGCAAGCTCACGGGCGAAGACAAGACGGTGATCCGTGGCGGCTTCGGCCTGCGGCGGTTCACTGAACCCTACCAGTACTACTGGAACAACGTGTCGGCGCAAGGATCGTTCTTCTATCAGAACTTCCAGCTCATGGCGAACAACACCGGTACGACGGGAACATTTGCGCCGGGGTCGTTATCTCTGGGCGACACCTTGCCGCCTTACCTGCTGAATCCGCCGGCGTACCAGCAGACAGCGCCGGAGGCCGAGTTCACTTTTGAGGGCAACTGTCCGGGATGCGGCAACGGCGGAGTGATCGGCATCGATTCGCATATTCCGCAGCCCTACACCGAGAGCTGGAACTTCGGGATTCAACGACAGATTGGGAGCCGGGTTCTGGAGGTGCGGTATGCGGGCAACCGCAACCTGCACCAATGGATCAATAACGACACGAACGAAGTGAACATCTTCGAGAACGGGTTCCTAGCAGAGTTCAAACAGGCTCAGGCCAATCTGAGCGCATATATCGCGGCCAATCCGGGATGCGCGAACAGCGGGAGCTGCAGCTTTGCCAATAACGGCTTGCCCGGCCAGGGTCCTTTGCCGATCATGACCGCGGCGTTTGCCGGTGAAGCCTTGGGAGGACCTGGAATTCCACTGGTGGATTTCAACAACGGGACGTTCCTCAACGATCTGCAAACGGGCCAAGCGGGTCCGTTTGCCCAAGCGCTCTCGGGAGTGAATGGAACGACAACCTATTTCTGCAACCTGGTGGGATCGGCGTTTGCGCCGTGCGTGACCAATGCCGGATACACCGGTGGAGCGGGAGCCGGAGAGCCGATCAACTTCTTCCAGGCCAACCCATATGCGGCCGGCTGGCAGACGCAGTACATGAACGCCGGCGGCTACTCGGGCTATGAGTCGCTGCAGGTGGATCTGCGCCAGGGCCAGTGGCGCGGGCTTCAGTTCGATTCCAACTACACCTGGAGCCACACGCTGGGCTTTGGCGTGAACACCAACGGGCCGGGCGGAGTGACCTGCGGCGGCTATGACGGATGGTGTGCCTGGCCGGACTCGATCACGTTGCGCAACACACGTCTCGCCTACGGGCCGGCACAATACGATGTCCGGCATGTCTTCCACCTGACCGGTACCTACGATCTGCCGTTCGGACAGGGGAAGGCATTGCTGAGCAGCAACAACCTTGCCAGCCGGCTGCTGGGCGACTGGACGGTGGGCACCATCGTGACGTTCCAAACGGGTACCCCGCAGGAGTTGAGCGGCGGCAACCTGACCTACAACGATTACGGTGATGGCGGGGTCGTGTTGAACAACGTGAGCGTGAACCAATTACAAAAGGCAATTGGGGTGCATCGCGTGCCGGGAGCGATCTATGCGCTGCTGATCGATCCCAAATACCTGGCGGCTGCCGACGGGTCGGGTGGAGCGAACTCCAAGTACCTGACGCCGAACGTTGCGCCGGGCACGTTCATTCACCCGATCTATCTGCACGGGCCGCACGCCTTTTACAACGATCTGTCGCTATCCAAGACGTTTCCGATTCTCGAGGCGGTACGGTTCAAGCTCCAGGGTGAGGCAACGAACGTGTGGAACCATCCAGTGTTTGGAAGCACCTCGGGCTCGTTTGGCGGTTATCCGTCGTATGGCGGCGGGTATGTGCTGAATAATGGATTTGGAACCAGCGCGGCGACCAACACAGCGCGCGTGATCGAAGTGCGCGCCAACATCGAATTCTGATAGAGAACAGCGCTCTGCCTGCTGCCGGCTCGCGTAAGAGCGGGTTGAGGCAGCATGGCGGCCGCCGGGTGGAGATGCAGAGATCGACGCGCCACGGTAGGAGATCGGAAAACCAGGCTTCATGGCGACATCAACGGTAAGGGCGACTCAGGGGTTGAGAAAGCCATCGGCGAAGGTCGAGCATGGCACCAGCGTCGACACAGCCTTCCGTCGCATCCGCGATCTGATTGTTCATGGCAGGCTCGCGCCGGGAACCTGGATCGTGGAGAGCGATCTTTGCGAGCATCTGAACATGAGCCGGACGCCGGTGCGCGGCGCGCTTTATCTGCTGCAGCGGGAGGGTTACGTTCTGGAGTCGCGCAGCGGCAGCAAGTCTCGCATGCGCGTCGCGCCGCTGACGAAGGAAGATGCGAGCGAACTGTATCCGATGATTGGCAGGATCGAAGGGCTGGCGGGGCGGCGCGCCGCCGAGCTGCCGCGGCCCCAACTTGAAGAACTGGCAGCGAAACTAAAGGCGATCAATCGCAAACTCGATCAGATTGCGATCGCCCGCGGCTTCGAAGGGCCGGTGATCTTCGATCTCGATCACGAGTTTCACCGGTTGCTGGTGACTACGGGCTCGGGACCGAGACTAAGGGCGATGCATCGTGCCGTTGAGCCACAGACGGAGCGCTACTGGCGGCTCTACGCCAGCTCGATCGTCAGCCAATTGCATTTGTCAGTGGCTGAGCACGAGGAGATTATTGCGGCCCTGATCGAAGGCAACGCGGATCGGCTGGAGCGGGCACTCTGCATGAACTGGGAGAACGGGTGCAAACGCCTGGCCAACGTGATTGACATCTTCGGAGAGCGCGGCAGCTGGTGAGAAGCGGCATGGGAAAGAGGCTGAACAAAATAGTTTGGCTGGCTGCAGGGGTCGCCCTGGCGATAGTCGCCAGGCCAGCCGCTGCCCAGGGGAACCCCGCCGGCCGCGAGGCAAGACTGGGACCCATGCTCGACGAAGGCTTAACAATCTACCAGACGCCGGAGCTGAATCTGCGCTTGGTGCGTTCTTCAGGAACGATCGCGGGGCTGGAGCCGAAGGGAGACAAGGGATTCGACTTTACTCCTTCAGAGCTGCTTGGCGCGCGGTCGATCGACGGCTACTATCATCTGGGCGATCTCGATCTGCGGTTGCGCGAGGCGGGAAGCGAAGAGTGGCGCGGATTTTCGACGGCGCTGGAGCGGCATCCGGTGAAAGCCCTGGCGCCGGGTGAGGGAGAGTTGCGCCGCGATGATCTGCGGCCCACATTGGGGGCAGACTTTCCGCTGCAGGCAACGCGGAGCTGGGCGGTCGCCGACGGAAGACTGGCGCTGCGATTCACGCTCAAGAATCCAGGCAACAAAGCGATTGAGATTGGCGCGCTGGGGATTCCGCTGATCTTCGACAATATTCTGAGCGGCAAGGATCTGGAGGAGGCGCACGCCGTGTGCAGCTTCTCCGATCCGTCGATTGCGGGGGACGCAGGCTACCTGCAGGTGACGCGGCTGAACGGGCACGGGCCGGCTCTGGTCGTGATTCCTGACGGCAAAACGCCATTTGAAGCCTACCGGCCGATCGAGGACCAGCGCGGAGCGAAGCATGGGGCCGAACTCTTTCATGATGCAACGCCCCGCAGCATGACTTTCGAGGGCTTCTACGAATGGATGGTGGCCTCAGCCGCATACCAGCAGAACGAGTGGAAACAGGCCGTGGAGTGGAACCCGGCCACGAGCGTGGTGCTGGAGCCCGGGCAGGAGCGCACCATAGGGTTGCGCTTTCTGGTAGCGGACTCGATTGAGTCAATTGAAAAGACGCTGGCAGACGCGAGGAGGCCAGTGGCCGTTGGCGTTCCGGGATACATACTGCCCGAGGATACCGAGGCTAGCCTGTTTCTGAAGTATCCGGAAAGTGTGAAGACAATTTCCGTTGAGCCGGCAGGGGCCATGCAGGTGAAGGCAGACGGGAAGACCACACATGGTTGGCAACGATACAAGTTGCGCGGGATGCGGTGGGGACGCGCAAGGCTGACGATCGCCTATGAGGACGGGCTCACCGAGACGATTCAATACAAGGTGATGAAACCGGAGACGGACGCGGTCGACGACATGGGGAACTTCCTGTTCACCAGGCAATGGTTCAGTCAAAGCGACGATCCATTTCATCGCGCTCCCTCGGTGATGAGTTACGACCGAGAAGCCAACGCGATTGTGACGCAGGACAAGCGCGTGTGGATTGCGGGATTAAGCGACGAAGCCGGCGCGGGTTCGTGGCTGGCGGCGGCGATGAAGGAGTATGTGCGGCCCGACAAGCAACAGGTAGAGAAGCTGGAGGAGTTTGTCGACCAGGTGCTGTGGGGCGGGATCCAGTTCAAGGACGGCCCCGAAAAATACGGGGTACGCAAGAGCCTGTTTTATTACCAGCCGGATAGCTTGCCGGCGGGCTACTATCGCAGCGACCTGGACTGGCACACTTGGGAGAGTTGGAGCAGGGAGGCAAGCGAAGACGTGGGGCGATCGTACGACTATCCCCACGTGGTGGCAGCGTACTGGGTGCTTTACCGGCTTGCCCGCGACCACCAGGGACTGGTGACGCACCACGACTGGCGCTGGTATCTGGGCCAGGCCTACGAAACGACCATGGCGATGACGCGCGATGCGCGCGACCTTGCGCAGTTCGGGCAGATGGAAGGCGACATCTTTGTGGCCGTGCTCGAGGATTTACGCCGCGAAGGGATGACCGAGGAAGCGACCAAGCAGGAGGCGGCGATGCGCGCGCGCGCCGAGGTCTGGCGGAAGCTGGCATTTCCGTTCGGGAGTGAGATGCCGTGGGATTCAACGGGACAGGAGGAAGTGTACGCATGGACGCGCTACTTCGGGATGACGGACAAGGCTCAGGTGACCCTGGACGCGATCGAGGGCTATATGCCGACGATTCCAAGCTGGGGATACAACGGCAGCGCGCGCCGGTATTGGGACTTTTTGTACGGCGGCAAGTATGAGCGGCTGGAACGCCAGTTGCATCACTACGGATCGGGACTGAATTCAATTCCGGTGCTGGATGCGTACCGGCGCACGCCGGGCGATTTGTATCTGCTGCGCATCGGCTATGGCGGAAATATGGGAGCCCTCAGCGGAATTGACGAGGAGGGTTTTGCGTCGGCGGCATTCCACAGCTATCCCGACATGATGAAGTTCGACCCTTATAGCGGGGACTACGGGCCGAACTTTTTCGGCCACGCGTGGGCGGTGGGCGTCTATGTGGTGAACGATCCGGAGTTTGGATGGCTGGCGTTCGGCGGCAACCTTACCGTCGATGGCGACAAGGTGGCCGTGGAGCCGCGTGACAGCTTGCGCCAGCGTCTTTATCTGGCGCCACTCAGCCTGTGGGTGACGCTCGACAGCGGACAGATTCAACGCGCGACGGTGAATGGGATGCACGAAGTGGAGATCGAGCTTGCTCCGGCAGATGCATACACGTCCACGGCGCTCATTCGCATCGAGCGGCCGGCCAGGGTCGACAAGATGGAAAAGATCACGCCCGACGGCGATTATCCGCAGGTGCGCGGAGCCTTTGCCATTCCGCTGGGAGAAAAACCAGCGATGGTGCGATTGAAAGTGGAATAAGCAAATAGGAGAGGAATGATGAGCGGAACGTACTGGACGCGGCGCTGTTTCTTGCAGACGTCGTCGGTGGCCGGGATCGGCGCAATGCTGCCGTGGGCCGTGCATGCACTGGCGCAGGATCCCGTGGTTGATGCATCCAATGCCAGCAACCACGCGGGGTACGAGAAGATCGCGTGGGCGGCGCGGCCGTTTCCGATGGCGCAGGTGCGACTGCGTTCGGGACCGCTGAAAGAAATGCAGGAGCGCAACCGGATGTACCTGTACATGCTGCCGAACGACAGGCTGCTTTACAGCTTTCAGGTGACTGCGGGCAAGTCCGGTTCAGGCAAGCCGCTGGGCGGATGGGAGGCTCCAGACTGCGAACTGCGTGGGCATCTGGCAGGCGGGCACTATTTGTCGGCCTGTGCGCTGATGTATGCCGCGACCGGCGACGAATCTCTGCGGTTGAAGGCTGAATCGCTGGTGAGTGCGCTGGCTGGCTGCCAGCAACGGAACGGATACCTTGGGGCGTATCCGGAGACCTTTTATGACCGGTTGAAGAATCACGAGCGGGTGTGGGCGCCCTTCTACACCTATCACAAGATCATGGCCGGCCATCTGGACATGTATGTTTATTGCGGCAGTCAGACCGCCTTTGACACGGCAGAGCGGATGGCCGACTGGGCTATCAAATGGATTGCGCCGTTGAGCGACGAGGAGTTGGCCAGGATCCAGATGGTCGAGCACGGCGGCATGAACGAGGTGATGTTCAACCTTTATGCCGTGACCGGCGAGAAGAAGTATCTGGACGCCGGGTATCGTTTCGAGCACAAGCGATTCTTCGATCCGCTGGCGGCACATGAGGACAAGCTCGCCGGACTGCACACCAACACGAATATTCCCAAGGTGATTGGCGCGGCTCGAGGCTACGAACTGACCGGCGACGAGCGCTACAAATCGATCGCGCAATTTTTCTGGGAGACAGTCGTGAATCATCACACCTTCGCACCCGGCGGGACCTCGAACAACGACGAAGGCTGGAGCGAACCCGACACCAGCGGCACACATCTGGCCCCGGCGGGACAGGAGTGCTGCTGCAGCTACAACATGCTGAAGCTCACGCGCCATCTGTTCGGATGGAAGCCCGATGCGCGCCTCATGGACTACTACGAGCGCCTGCTGTGGAACGTACGTGCCGGCACGCAGAACGTGGACGGCATGCTGATGTACTACGTGGCGACGATTCCCGGAGGATGGAAGACCTTCGGCGATGCATTCGATTCGAACTGGTGCTGTACGGGCACCGGATCGGAGGAGTATGCAAAGCTGGTCGACACGCTTTACTTCCACGACGATGAGCGGGTATACGTGAACCAGTTTGTGGCTTCGGAGGCCAATTGGCCGGAGAAGCACGTGCGGCTGGTGCAGGAGACGCGCTTCCCCGAGGAGGAGTCGACTTCCCTGATGGTGTCTGCCGATGCACCGGCCCAATTCGGCCTGCGCATCCGCGTACCGTATTGGACAGAGCGCATGACGGTCAGCGTGAACGGACAGCGCCAGAAGGCGGAGAAGGAAAGCGACGGCTACCTCACAATTGATCGGACCTGGAAGAGCGGAGATCGCGTCGACGTGGCGCTGCCGATGACACTTCGCCAGGAACCGGTGGCGGGCAGTCCCGAACTGGCCACGCTGGCGTATGGGCCGTTGGTGCTGGCTGCGAGAATGGGCCGCGCCGGGCTCGGTCAGGACATGATCGATGCCAACCAGGGCCCCGACATGGATCGCCTGCCGCCGTTGCCGCTGCCGGAGTTCAGCACGCCGGCAGCGGGTTTCTGGGTCAGCAAGAGCGACTCGCCGGAGCTGGCTTTCCATACCGTGGGGCAGAGCGAGCGGATGGATCTGAAGCCGCTTTACCAAGTGCTAGATGAGCGGTACTCGGTCTATTGGAAGCGAGCCGGGAAGGTGTGAGGGCGGGCGACGACCTCTAATGCGCGGGCTTGCACAGCTAAATTCACAGCAGCCTCCTGCCCATTGTGGCGAGCCTGGCAAATTTCGTCGGCATGCTGGCGTAACGATGGGCCGAGCCGCTCGTCTCACCAGCAGGAGGTCAACCCCGGATGGAGAGGTTGCTGCAGGACATTCGGTATGGGGTCCGGTCGATCGCGAGGTCTCCCCGTTTTTCGATCGCGGCCGTGCTCACGCTCGCCCTGGGAATCGGCGCAAACGTGGCGATGTTCAGCGTGATTCGCTCGGTGCTGATTGGATCGTGGCCTTTCCCGCACCCCGACCGGCTGGTTGTCGTTTCGCAGAATCAAGCCAACGGGATCGGCAATCTCTTTTCCACGCAGAACTATTTGGACTGGAAGCAGCAGAGCCGGTTGCTCGCGGGAATGGGAGCTCACGTCTCCTGGCAGTTCAATATCAGCAGGCCGGGAGAGCTGGCGCAGCGCATCCCAGGGGCAGTGATCTCTCACGATTTTCTTCCCGTTCTTGGCGCGAAGCCGATGCTCGGCCGGCTGTTTTCGCCGCAGGATGATCATTCCGGCGCCGGTCAGTTCGTGATCCTCAGCTACGCCTTCTGGAAGAACCGATTCGGCACCGATCGCGACATCGTCGGAAAGTCGATCCAGATTGACGGAACGCCTTATACGGTGGTGGGAGTGATGCCGGCAGGGTTCAATGGCTTTGACGGCAAGGAACTGCTGTGGACGCTGCTGCAACTGCGGCGTGATAGCGGAACCGGCTCGTCACCCAATGTCCACTGGCTGACTGGCGTGATCCGCTTGCCCGACGGAATGAGCCTGAAGCAGGCGCGCAGTGAAATCGATGCCGAGGCAAGCCGGTTGCATAGCGAAAACCCAAGCGGCGATGCCGGTTTTGGCGTGTCGATGCAGACGCTGAACGATGCTTTCACGAGTGGCGTTCGTCCCGCACTGGTGATGCTGATGGGCTGCGTGGGATTTGTGCTGCTGATTGCCTGTGCGAACGTCGCCAACCTGCTGCTGGCTCGCGGAGCGGCGCGCCGGCGTGAGATGGCGGTGCGCACCGCACTTGGAGCGTCACCGGCGCGCATCATCAGGCAGCTACTGACCGAGAGCGTGCTGCTGGCGGGCGCGGGCGGAGCGGTGGGAATCGCGGTTGCGTTTCTGCTGGTGCGCAGCATCCTGGCTCTGCATCCGCCGCAGATACCTCGAATCGAGGAAACCAGCGTGGATATAGCCGTGCTCGCATACGCGGTTCTGGTGTCAGCGGCGGTGGGAGTCCTTTTCGGACTTGTGCCCGCCATCGAGGCTGCCCGGATCCGGGTGAATGACGGTTTGCGCGAGCAGGCAAGCGCAACGCCGCACGGATTTCGGCGGCAGCGCTCGATCCTGGTCGTGGGTGAAACTGCATTGGCGTGCATGCTGCTGGCAGCCACAGGACTGGCACTGAAGAGTCTCTGGTCACTGCGCGGTGTGGAACTCGGCTTTATTCCCAAGGACGTTTTGATCTTCCGCATCGCCGCGCCCTCGCAGCTGAACGGACAAAGCCTGCCGGATTTCTATCGCCAGGTGGCGGACCGCGTCCGCTCGATTCCCGGTGTTGAATCCGCGGCCATCGCTCGCGACTTTCCCGTGAGCGGCACCGATCCCTCCACGCCGATCCTGACAGAGGGTAAATCGCCTGCTCCGGTCCAGGGTGAGATCGTCACCCGCTACCGGGCCGTGGGCGAAGACTATTTTCGCGTTCTGAAAATCCCGCTGCTCCAGGGGCGGCGGTTCGATCAGCACGATTCGGCAGGTTCTCTTCCGGTGGCGATTGTGAGCGAGAGCCTTGCACGCAAATACTGGCCCGGAGAGAACGCGGTTGGAAAACGGCTGAAGCCTAAAATCGCCGGGGGCGCGTGGTGCGCGGTGGTTGGAGTCGCCGCCGACGTGCGGCATTGGGGCGCGGCGATTGCGATCGAGCCGACTGCATATTATCCGTACACGCAGGTGCCCGATTCCGACCGCGGGCTGATCGAAGCAAGCATGGGGATCGCGCTGCGCAGCCACGTGGCCCAGAGCGAATTGCTTCATTCAATCAGTGCAGCGGTGGCGGGCGTGAACCAGAGTGTGCCCGTTTACGGCGTGAAGACGATGGAATCGATGGTCACCGATTCCGATTCGCTGCGCAATTTCGATCTATTCTTGCTGGGCGGCTTTTCGTTGCTGGCGCTCACTTTGGCTGCCGTTGGAGTCTACGCCGTGATAGCGTTTTCGGTCTCGCAGCGGACCCGCGAGATCGGGATTCGCATGGCGCTGGGGGCACATCCTCGCGACGTGATGCATCTGATTCTGCGTCAGGGCGCGAGGATGGCGATCACCGGATCGATCGTAGGGGTTGCGGGGGCCTTCCTGCTGCGGAAGATTCTGGCCAGTTTCGTGTTTGGACTGAGCGCGAACGATCCACTCGTACTCTCGATTGTTCCCTGCATTTTGCTATTGGTTGTCATGCTGGCCTGCTGGTTGCCGGCGCGGCGAGCAGCGAAGATCGATCCGATGGTCGCTTTGCGCTGCGAATAGAAGACTGCGTGGTGGGGCTCTCAGGTTGCGTGGAGCAGGCTGAAGGCGAGAATCAAGAGCACGATCAGGCTGACAACGGCGTAGAGCCGGTCGCGCTCGAGCAGAAACCCAACCCCTGCGACGGCAACGCGCGCAATGGGCGTAAGCACGAGCAACAGGAGCCCAAGCTGAATGATGGCCTTGCTGTCGCCGTGCGACGCGGAGAGCACGATCCCGGAGACGGTGCGGATATCGGCCCCGCCAGCGACGAAGGTGTGGTACTTGGCCGGTTCGCCGTGATGCTGCGTGAGATAGAGCATCGCGCCGGTAAAGACGGTGGCAGCGGCGAGCAGAACTCCGGCGCGGAGGAGCCGACCGATGATGGTTTCGAGACGGCGGTCATCCATGGCTAAATCTTCCCCGTGATGCCGCTGGCAATCATTTCGATAGCCAGCGCAAGGATGACGACGCCAAAGACGACGCGCAGAGTTTTGACGCGCGAATGCACCAGTACCCTGGCTCCCAGCAGAGATCCGATCAGCACTCCGAGCATCACCGGCATGGCCACGCGTGGATCGATGTAGCTGTGGCTGAAATAGAGTCCTGCGCTGGCCGCCGCGGTGACGCCGATCATGAAGTTGCTGGTGGTGGTAGAAACCTTGAAGGGGATGCGCATGATGCGGTCCATGGCGACGACCTTCACAGCTCCGGAACCGATGCCGAGCAGGCCGGAGAGGATGCCGGCGCCAAACATCATTGCGAACCCCGAGGGAACGTGGCGCACGCCGTATGGTTGGCGGGTGCCGTCGACCGGATAGGAACCACCGAGTCGGAGGCGGGCAGCAAGCGCGTCGGATTCGGTGCTCACGCGATCATTCGATATCCCCTTGAACGAGAGATATGCGGCCTGAAGGAGCATGAGCCCGAAGACGATAGCGAGGGTATGAGTGCCAACGCGGCTGGCGAGGAAAGCACCGGCGACGGCTCCGAGGGTGGTAGCGATCTCAAGAAACATGCCGATGCGGATATTGGAAAAGCCATCGCGCACGTAGGCGGAAGCCGCGCCTGACGAAGTTGCGATGACGGAGACGAGGGAGGCGCCGATGGCGTATTTCATATCGACGCCGAGGGCGAGGGTGAGCGCGGGCACGACGATCACTCCCCCGCCAAGGCCGGTGAGGGCGCCGAGGAAACCGGCAAGCGCGGAGAGTGTGAGAACCACGAGTGTGAAAGAGAGAGCAGTCATGGCATCGGTTGAGCCCGGAAGACAACGATGAAGATGGCAAATTGGCGCGGAAGAAGCCTCCAGGGGCTAAAGCCCATGCTCTTTTTGCCCCTCATGTGGCCCGACTAATTCGTGCCCTTGTTACAAAGCCTGTTTCGGCTCAGTTCTTAACTTCCAAGACCCTCCGAGCGGAAATTTCAGAGTTTTTCTGCCACGCTCTTGGCCTGGGTGAAGAGGTAGAGGTAGTCGGGTCCGCCAGCCTTGGAATCGGTGCCGCTCATGTTGAATCCACCGAAGGGGTGGGCGCCGACCATGGCTCCGGTGCACTTGCGGTTGAGGTAGAGATTCCCCACGTGGAAGGCACTGCGGGCGATTGCGATCTTCGCTGGGTCAGTAGTGTACACAGAGCCGGTCAGCCCGTACTCGGTGTTGTTGGCGACGGCGAGGCCCTCGTCAAAGTCCTTGACTTTGATGAGGGCGAGCACCGGGCCGAAGATCTCTTCCTGCGCCAGGACGGCGTTGGGCGCGATGTCGGCGAAAACCGTTGGTTCGAGGTAGTATCCTCCGGCGGCGCTTTGGGGAGCGGAGCCTCCGGCGATCAGCTTGCCTTCTTCCTTGCCGGTTTCGATGTAACCGAGGATCGACTTGAGCGAAGCCTCGTTGACGACGGGCCCGAGATCGCGGTTTTCTATCGGATCGCCGACAGTGAGCGTAGCGACGCGCTCGCGAACGCGGTCGACGAATGCGTCGTAGATGGGCGCTGCGACGATGGCGCGGGAGCAGGCAGAGCATTTCTGTCCGCTAAAGCCGAAGGCCGAGGCCACGACGCCTGCGACGGCGGAGTCTAAGTCGGCATCTGCGGAGACAAGGATGGAGTCTTTCCCGCCCATCTCGAGGATGGTGCGCTTGATCCAGATCTGGCCAGGCTTCGTGCGCGCGGCGCGCTCATTGATGTCGAGACCAACCGACTTGGAGCCGGTGAACGCGATGAAGCGCGTCTTGGGATGTTCGACGATGGCGTTGCCGAAGCTGGCACCGGAGCCGGGGCAGAAGTTGACGACACCGTCGGGCATACCGGCTTCTTCGAGCACTTCGACAAATTTGGCGGCGATGGTGGGCGAGTCGCTGGAGGGCTTGAGGATGACAGTGTTGCCGGTGACGATCGCCGCCGAGGTCATGCCGGCCATGATGGCGCAGGCAAAGTTCCACGGAGGGATGACGGCGCCGACGCCGAGCGGAATGTAGAGCAGCTCGTTGCGTTCGCCGGGATACTGGATGGGCGTGGTGGCGCGGGAGAGGCGCAATGCCTCACGGGCGTAGAACTCGAGGAAGTCGATGGTCTCGCCGATGTCTGCGTCAGCCTCGGCCCAGTTCTTGCCGACTTCGTAGCTAAGCCACGCCATGAACTCAAACTTGCGTTCGCGAATGATGGCGGCGGCGTTGAGGAGCAGCGAGACACGTTCGTCGACGCTGGTGCGGCTCCAGGTTTCGAAGGCGCGGAGGGCAGCAGCCATGGCGCGTTCGGCGTGCTGGGCTTCGGCCTTCTGGTGGACGCCGACGACCTGGGCGGGGCGCGCAGGATTGAGGGAACGAATCTTGCCTTCGGTTTTCAGCCGCTCACCGCCGATGATGAGGTCGTATTCGCGACCCAGATGAGCGGCTACCTCGTCGAGCGCGTGGCCCATGCGGCGGGCATTTTCAGAGTCCTTGAAGTTCGTGGATGGTTCGTTGGAAAACGCGCCCTGCGGGGTGCGCGGCTGGATAGAGGGAGGAGCTTGAGTGGTGGCCATGACGGTTATCAGTGTAGTCCAGTGACGAGGGTTGGGAATCACCAGCCCAGCCGACGATTCTGCTACTTGTTGGATGAGTTCGCGAGGGTTGCCGGTGCACACGGCGGCGGGAGTTGTGGGAACCGAGAAGGCCGAGCGGAAGGGCCAAACTGAGTGTTTTCAGCGACTTTTCGGTTGACTCACGGGCAAGAGCCGCAGTCTTAATTGGGACCGTGCCGCGAGGCGCGGCCAGGTGTGGGACCGGATGGGCGCGAGCGCCAAGGCCGGCGGCAGGTTCTACACTGATTGCGAACAGGTTTGCACTCCCGACTGTGGAGACGTATGTCCCCCGATTCTCAAGAAAAGTGCCTCAGCCTGATCTACCAGGGATCGGCGCGGATGCAGTCGGGCGACCTGGCCAAGGCGGAGCAGTTGTTCAGGCTGGCTGCGCAGGAGGTACGGCCAATGCCGCCGGGGCCGGCGTTCGATTTCGCGCTGCTTGTGCAGTGCCATGTAAGCGTCCTGCGACAGCGGCTGGGGCAGATAGAGGGTGGTAAGAAGTTGCAGGAGTCGGCAATGCAGATGCTGGACCAAAACCAGTCGCGCATGGAGCAGATCGCATTTCCGGACTTGATGGCGCGGGTATTGATCCAGCTTCGCGAGTACCGCCGTGCGATTCCGTTTTGCGAGAGGGCCATTCAACGGGAATTGGAAGGCAACGATGCAACTGCGATTGCCGGATTGATGGCGCGAACGGCGCAATGCTATGGGCTGATGGGGCTGATGGATCACTCGGCGATTCCAGCCCGGGCGGCGTTGAAGATCCTGCGTGATTATCCGGGTGATCCACGGCTGCCGGACGTGCTGGTGACGATGGGGAACGCGGTGAGCAAGACATCGCCGGCGGAGGCGGAAAGCCTATATAAGGAAGCCGCTGAGCTGCACGAGGCGAAAGCCCACGATGAATCGGCTACTACGGCCTGGAATAACCTCGGCACACTGTGCGCGGAGCAGGGCCGTCACGCTGAAGCGCTGGCTTACTACGAAAAAGCACTGGAAGTCCGCGAGAAGATTCCTTCGACACGACTGGCGCGGATCGGCAGCCTGCTGAACAATATCGCGAATTGTCACCGCAGGATGGGTAACTATGCCAAGGCGCATGAACTGCTGGATCGGGCGATTCAACTGCTGACGCTGGAAAGCCAGGCGGGGGTGTCGGGGCTGGCATCGGCGTACGGAACGCGCGGGCTGGTGCTTCGTGACGAGGGGCGCGATGCGGAGGCTGTTGAGCTTTTTGAGCGGTCGTATGCCGAGCGCAAGAACTCGCCAAGTCCGAACCTGGAGTCGATGAAGGCGATCCTCGACGAAGAGATCGCAGCTCTACGGCGACTGGGCAGGGAGGGCGATGCGCAGGCCGCGGAAATTCGGCTGGCGCAAGCGGATGCGGAGAGAAAGGCGATACCCAATGTCGATGTCGACCTGAGCCTGCATGTCTCGCAGGCTAAAGGGTCGGTGCTGCTTGAACTGAGCTTTGGAAGCCGCCCGGGAAACCGTTACAGCACGAAGGACACCGCAAAGCTGGTGGCCGAACTTGCGGGCGCGGCAAAGAGTCGCGAGGCGGGATTCTGTGCGGGTACAGTGACCATTCCCGAGAGCACGACGCTGATGTTCTACGGGGAGGATGCGGAGCGGCTCTACAGCGCGATGGAATCGATTCTCGCCCAGGAAGAAATCTGCGAAGGCGCGACGGTCACCATCCGGCAGGGGAAAGAAGTGAGAGAGGTTGTGGTGCCGGAAGTGGAAGAGACGAGGGAGTAGAGAGCAGGGTCAGCGATCGCTGCTGCGTTTGCGAAAGACGATGCTCAGGTCGCGGCGCCAGTGTTCAGCGAGGGCGAGGAGTTCCCATTGAATTTGCGGCGAGAGATGGCGGAGCACCGGCTCGTTGGCGGGATGGATGCGCAGGGCAGGTGCGGCGAGGATGAGGCGCGGCGGAAGGGACGAGACTTCAGCTCCGGCGAAATAGCCGCTGCGCTGAAAAGCGGAGGGCGGTGCGCTACCCGAGGGTGCGGGCCGGCGATCGTCGTTCAAGGCGCGCACTCGAATCCAGTAGTCGAGAGCCTGCAGGGGCAGGTGAAGATCTTCGTCCGCCTTTAATTCGAGAACAACAAGACGGCCGTTCCGGTCGAGGGTGAGCAGGTCCAGCATGCCACGCTCGCCAGAGGTGAGGGCGGGAACCTGCGAATACAGGAGATCGGCGCGCAGCGACGGGAGGAGTTCGGCCAGACCCGCGCGCAAACGCGATTCCAGCCAACGCTCCGGGGTCATGCGGAACAAGGGGTCGGCCTGAGATCCGTCGGGGTGGCGGCTTGAGAACAAACGCTGAAACAAATCACGACAGAGGTCTTCGTTTTCGAAGGTGAGCGGGGTTTCGCTCAGGCCAGCGCCGAAGGTGATTTCGTTATCGCGGGCGAAAGAGTGCGCCGATGCGCCGTGCCGGACGCGGGCAAATTCGAGTCCGTGGAGCAGCAGGCCGACTTCGGTGGCGGAGGTCGCACGAATCTCAACGCGCTCGCGTGCAGCGCCGGGGACAAGCGCCAGAAAGCGGTCGATACCGGAACGACAACGCTCGAGGGCGGCGGCCGGCGAGAAGGCATGGACAAGACGTGACTCGAGATTGCCGGTGTCGCGAAAATCGGCGGCGGTGAGCTCTTCGCTTAGTTCGTCAAGCGTGAACAACTCGAAGCCGGCCGCAGCGTGATTCAGCCAGGCCATGCGCTCCGCGGCAACACGCCAGGCGCCTGCGGGGACGATGACTTTGAGGCCGCCGACATGGCGGCGCGGGTCAGCGTGCTTGCGGCAGTAGTCGAGCCAGAGAATGCCGAGGGTGAGCACGCCGTCGATGATCGAGGACGATTCCGATGCGCTGACGCCGATGACGGCATCGGCCGCCGCGCCGCGCAGCAAGCGGCCGCGCACGTAGGCGGGGCCGAAGCTGTGCTCCAGATCCATCGCGGTGCGAAAGCCGTCGACCTTAGCTCCGATGAAGTGCCGGGCGAGCACACGTTCGAGGAGGCGCTGGTAGTTGCGGCGAGCAGCGGAGCGAGCAGTGGGAGCGCGCAGGCCGCCGGTGGGAGCAAGCTCGAGTGATTGCGGCTTGGCTGAGCCCATGCGGCGCATGACGAGACGCAGGCATTGGGCGCGTTGCTGGAGGCCGACGACGGTTCGCACGATGTTTCGCTCATCGCTCCATAGCTGAAGCACGCATCGGCCGTGCGACTCGGCGACGGAGTAGCGAGCGGTTCGCATGTCGAAGAGCACGCGTCCGTCTTCAAGCAGGGCCGCGGCGGGGTGGTTGGAGAGGTAGGCCTCGATGGTCTCGGCGATCTGTGTGGGAGAAGGGGTTTCGGCGCCGGCTCCGGGAAGGATGGTTTCCTGTCGATGAGGAGGAGTGCCGGCTTTCATGGCGATGTCTACCAGCCCATGCGCTGCCGCAGGCTGGTGATGTGAGCGACGTGATGGCGCGAGTGCCAGTCGTAGATGGCAAGGTTGTTGGCAAGACTGACGCGGCCACGTTCGGGGTGATTGAAGCCGCGATCGAAATCGTCCGCGGCCATCGATTCGAGGAGGGCGACGAGGCGGGCGTGAAGCCCGGCGACAAATTCCAGCGAAGGCTCGATGGGCATCCGCGAGTCGGGAAGCCGCGCCCAAGCCGCCTCATCGTAAGCCTTGATGGTGGGCCAGTCTTCAGTGAGAGCGAGTTTGAAGCGGATGTAGGAGTTAGCGTGGCTGTCGGCATAGTGATGCACGACCTGTCGCACGGTCCAGCCGCCGTCACGATAAGGCGTGTCTAGCTGGGCATCGTTCAGGCCCTGGACAGCGGCGCGCAGGCGCTCGGGGAGCAGGCGCAAGGTTGCAATTTGCGCTGCACGGATGGCAGGAGTGCTGGCGGCAGGCGGGGAAAGTCTCCCGATCGGATAGCGGAGATGGTCGAGCACTTCCATGGCGAGAATCTTAAATGGGAGGGGTGGTTGGCTGGAATCGTGGGGCAGGCGCACGAGCCGGCTAGCCGCTCAATGCTGAGGACTGTTACTTCGAGCGATGTTGCTGGGTTTTCCGCGCCGGCGGAAGATGGTTTTGATATTTGGCGGCTTTGTATCTGTATTTAGGTGTGTGGTAGCGGTAATCAGGCTTCGCGTGAGCTTGCTTGTGCGGCTTCCCGGCGGCGAAGGCCGGGCTCGCAAGAACCGCCAGGAGCAGAAGCGCAGCGAAAAGCCTCTTCATAGAACGAATCGTACCATCGAGGTGACCCTTGTACCCAGACAACAAACGCAGAAATACATTTTTCCTTACGGCCCGTCTGCAAAGGGCTCATTCGACTGGCTGTAAGAGAGGACACTGGCGGACGAGTCGGAAGATGGTCGCATAAACCCCTCGGGGCTGTTGTAAGCCTGCCCTCAGGGGCTAGAGCCCGCGATTCTTTTGGACATTTTCGGCACGACTGAAGTCGTGCCCTGATACAGAGCCAGTTCTAGTGATGCTGGATCTGATGGCTGGCCGGATGGTGGTGATGGTGATGACGATGACGATGGCTCGAAGCGAAGACAGGAGTCGCGAAGACCATCATCAGCAGTGCAGCGGCGAGAACCTTTTTCATGGGTTGAATCCTAGCACGGATTGAATTGTGAACGAGCCTGTCTGACCCCTGCGGTATCCGATGTGCAACGAAAGGGGCAGAGGGCCGTCGCGAGCGAGAACTCGTGCTTCAAAGACACAGACGCAGCGAGCGTACACTGGGATTACGATGACGCGTGCTGAGGATTCCCCTAACCAAAGTCACCGGCGGTATTTTTTTGAGAAGTTTGGCCTGACTGAGCGGCTGCTGGAGCGCTGCCTGGGCGAAGCGTTGAGTGCGGGCGGCGACTACGCCGATCTTTATTTTGAATCGGTTACCGCGACAGCGCTGGGCGTGGACGAGCAGATCGTGAAATCTGCGAGCCAGGGAACGAGCGCCGGCTGCGGGATTCGAGTGCTGAGCGGCGAGCGGACCGGTTATGCATACACCGACAATCTGAGCGCGGAACGGCTGCTGCACGCGGCCAAGACGGCGGCACTGATCGCATCGGGACCGGCCAAGCAGCCGGTGCAAGGATTCACGGAGACCCGCGCGGCGAATCTGTATCCTGTGCCGCTGGGTGGATTCGATCTGGATCTTGCGGCGCGGCTGGAGTTGATTCTTCGCGCGGATCGCGCGGCGCGGGCTTACGATCCACGCGTTGTGCAGGTGCGCGCCGGATACAGCGAAGAGCTGCGCCGAATCCTCATTGCGGCGTCGGACGGGGCGTTTGCCGGCGACACGCAACCTCTGTGCCGGCTGAACGTGTTCGTGATCGCCAAGGACGGGGCCGTGAGCACGAAGGGATCAGCGGGCGGGGGAGGACGCGCCGGGCTGGAACAGTTTGTGGGAACCAAGAGCCCGGAGAGCCTGGCGCGAGAAGCGGCACGAGGGGCGATTCTGCAGCTGGGAGCAGTGCCGGCGCCCGCGGGCGAGATGGAAGTGGTGCTGGGGCCGGGCTGGCCGGGGATTCTGCTGCACGAAGCCGTGGGCCATGGCCTGGAGGCCGATTTCAATCGCAAGGGGACGTCGGCATTTACCGGACTGGTGGGGCGGCCGGTGGCGAGCCCGAAGGTGACGGTGGTCGACAACGGAACCATGGCCGGGCGGCGCGGCTCGCTGAATGTGGACGATGAAGGGTCGGCGACACAGGAGACGGTGCTGATCGAGGGTGGCGTGCTGAAGGGGTACTTGAGCGACAAGCTTTCAGCGCGGCTGATGGGGATTGCGAATACGGGATCGGGGCGTCGCGAAAGTTATCAGTCGATTCCCATGCCGCGCATGACCAACACCTACATGCTGGCCGGCGACGATGCGCCCGAGGATATTCTGCGCAGCGTGAAGCGCGGGCTCTACGCGGTGAACTTCGGCGGCGGGCAGGTGGACATCACGAACGGAAAGTTCGTGTTCTCGGCATCGGAAGCCTACCTGATCGAGGATGGCAAGGTGACGGCGCCGGTGCGCGACGCAACGCTGATCGGTAATGGACCTGAGGCGCTGAAGTATGTGTCGATGGTGGGCGACGACCTGAAGCTCGATGAGGGAATCGGCACCTGCGGCAAGGATGGGCAGAGCGTGCCGGTGGGTGTGGGCATGCCGACCATCAAGCTGGACAAGATGACGGTGGGCGGGACGGGGAGGTGAGATGGAACTCTTCTCCAAGCGTAAAAAAGCCGCGGAAAACCTGCCATCCGAATTCTGATATGACTC
>Ga0335071_10000994_pt1 | contig 30647 bp, 30 predicted proteins | sample Lox_Sample_15_FD_206724 | JGI IMG/M metagenome (GOLD analysis project Ga0335071, IMG submission 206724) | Soil microbial communities from Loxahatchee National Wildlife Refuge, Florida, United States - Lox_Sample_1.5 | ecosystem: Environmental > Terrestrial > Soil > Wetlands | place: USA...
AGGACGACAAGCTCTACGGCCGCGGCGGTGCCGATGACGGCTATGCGATGTTCGGGGCCCTCGCCGCGATCGACGCCCTGCGCGAGCAGGGCATTCCCCACGCGCGCTGCGTGATCCTCATCGAGGCGTGCGAGGAATCGGGCAGTCCCGATCTGCCGCATTACATCGACCATCTGTCCGCCCGGCTCGGCAAGCCGTCCCTGGTCGTCTGCCTCGATTCCGGATGCGGCAATTACGATCAGCTCTGGCTCACGACCTCGCTGCGCGGGATGGTGGGGGGTACGCTCACCGTGCAGGTGCTGCAGGAAGGCGTTCACTCGGGCGATGCGTCGGGCGTGGTGCCCTCGAGCTTCCGCATCGTGCGCCAGCTTCTGTCGCGGCTCGAGGACGAGGCCACCGGGGCCATCCTTCCGTCCGAGCTCCACGTCCAGATCCCAGCCGAGCGCATCGAGGAGGCGCGGGTCGCGGCGGCGGCTCTCGGGTCTGCGGTCCACACGAAGTTTCCGTTCGTCCCCGGCATGTCGCCCGTCTCGGACGATCCCGCCGAGCTGGTGCTCAACCGGTCCTGGCGGCCGCAGCTCGCGGTCACCGGCATCGATGGCCTGCCACCGCCCGCGAATGCCGGCAACGTGCTGCTGCCATCCACGAGCGTGAAGCTCAGCCTGCGGCTTCCGCCGACCCTCGACGGCCGCAAGGCCGGCCCGCTCGTCAAGCGCCTGCTGGAGGAGAAGCCGCCTTACGGTGCGAAGGTCACCTTCAGCGGGAACGGCGGGGCGACCGGCTGGAACGCACCGAAACTCAGCGCCTGGCTCCGGCAGTCGCTGACGCGCGCATCCGAGGCAAGCTTCGCGGCACCGCCGGCCCTCATGGGCGAGGGCGGCAGCATCCCGTTCATGGCCATGCTCGGCGAGAAGTTCCCGGAGGCGCAGTTCGTCGTCACCGGCGTGCTCGGCCCGCACTCGAACGCGCACGGCCCCAACGAGTTCCTGCACCTGCCGACCGCGCGGAAAATCTCGGCCGTGATCGCCCACGTGCTCGCGGACCACTGCGCAGCGCTGGGCCGGTGAGCGGTCCTATCGCTCTCTCGCCGGGCGCGGGACGATGATGATCTGGAAGCGGTTGTCGTTCCCGGGAGCGGGCGGTGCCGGGACGGTCCCCGGGCGGGTCTCGATCGTGTCGAGGCTGCGCTGCGCGTCGGCATTCCCTTTCTCCGCCGCCATGCGCAGCCAGCGCAGGCCTTCGGCGCGGTCCGCGGCCACGCCGCGGCCCTGGATCAGGCTGTCGCCGACCTGCGCCTGTGCTTCGGCGTCGCCCGCTTCGGCGGCGCGGCGGAACCACTTGTACCCGGCGGCGACGTCCATCGGCAGATAGTCCATCGCCTCGCCGAAGGTGTAGGCGAAGCCGAGCTGGGTCTGGAACTGGGCGTTTCCGGCCTCGGCCTGGGCGGTGATGTAGCGCGCAAACCGGCCGACCCACTCACGCCCCATGTCCGCGGTCTCCGGCGGGGCGCCCTCGGCGATCATCTTCTCGACCACCACGTCGCGCGCCGCCGCCATGGCGCCCAGCCAATGCATCCCGGGCTTCACGCGCGGATCGTAGAGCGTGTGGATGGACATACGGTCGATCGGCGTCAAGGTCCACGTGCTGTACTGATCGCTCAGCACGCTCTGGTGATCGTGATCGTAATCGAGACCGAACGCGCGCAGGGTCTCGCGATTGAAACAGCCGAAAAAGCCCGCCGAGTTCCGCTTCAGGCTGGCGATGGTGCCGAGCGGGTCGGCATGGATATGGACGCGCGGCTGCCCGTGCTCGCCGACATCGGTGAGCGTGTTGCAGTTCTTCATCATCGGCGCCTTGGCGTCGATGTAGTGATGGATCTCGATGAAGATGTCTTCGCTTTTGTCGCCGTCGTCGAGGAATACGATCTCGATGCCGGCCGCCGCGGCCTCCTCGCGCAGCAGCTTGTGCAGGAAGTCCTCGTAGCCGGACGCCTCCATGCGCACGCGCACGACGGCACCCTGCTTGCGCACCTCGGGCACGTTCTCGGCGATCTGGTTGAACGAGTTCGACGGCCAGAACGTCATCTGCAGGAACGCCTGCAGGAACATCTCGACCCGCGGCTCGCCCCTGTCCGGCAGTTCCGGCGGAGCCGCACGCACGGGCGGCGCCGCGAGCGCGAGCATGACCCCCACTATGGCGATGGTGCGGCCGAACACGTCACCCCCGATCGAGCCTGACGCATCATGATAACGGGGGCGCGCTTAATGTCGCCTTAAACCTCATCCTTTTGACCTGAATCAAGGACTTACCTGCGATCTCGCGCTGGAATGGCAAAATGAGCGCGCCCCCGGAGCTTGCCGCGCGCGACGGCACGGTCGCAGCGCTTGCCGCAGCACTGCGCCAGTTCTGGCGCATCGCCGGCGCCTATTGGCGGTCGGGGCAGCGGCGGCGCGCCTGGACCGTGACCGGCGCCCTCGTTCTCGCCACGCTCGCCAACGCGCTTCTCCAGCTGCGCCTCAATTTGTGGCTCGGCAGCTTCTTCGACTCGATCGAAGCGCACGCGACGGCGGGGATCCGCCGCGACATCTTCATCTTCCTGGCACTCGCCGCGGGTCTGATGGTCACTGCGGCGAGCCTGATCTACCTGAAAGGGGCGCTTCAGATCGGGTGGCGCGCCTGGATCGCCTCGCGTCTCATCGACCGCTGGCTCGCGCACGGCCACAGCTTCCTGCTGCGCTTCAGCAGCGTCGCCTACGACAACCCCGATCACCGGATCGGCGAGGACGTGCGCATGGTCACCGAGGCCGCGGTCGACTTCTCCGCAGGACTCATCAACAGCACTCTGCTGCTCGTGATCTTCATGGGCACGCTGTGGGTGCTGTCCGGGGCGATCACGGTTGCCTTCGGTGCCACGACCGCGGCCGTTCCGGGGTATCTCGTCTTCGCAGCGATCGCCTACGCGGCGGTGAGCACCGGGCTTGCCCATCTGATGGGCCATCCGCTGGTCAGGCGCAGCGAGCGGCGGCACGCGCGCGAGGGCGATTTCCGCTTCACCCTGGTGCGGATCCGCGAAAACGCCGAAGGCGTGGCGCTCGCGCACGGCGAGGCGGTCGAGCGCGCGACCCTGCGCGCGGTGTTCGGCCGCCTGGTGGACGCGTTCCAGGCCGAGATGCGGATGGTCACCCGGCTGACCCTGGCCACCACCGGCTTTACGGTCATGAGCCCCGTGATCCCGCTCCTGATCGCGGCACCGCAATATCTGTCCGGGTCGATCGGCCTCGGCGAGCTGATGCAGATCTCCCAGGCGTTCGTCCAGGTGCAGGTGGCGCTGGGCTTCTTCGTCGACAATTACGCGCGGCTCTCCGACTGGCTGGCCGGCATCAACCGCATCGTGCGGCTGGACGCGGCCTGCCAGGCACTCGACGCAGCACCGCCCGGCGAGCGCACCCGGATCGACCGCCGCCGCAGCCCGGACGGCGCGCTGCGGCTCTTGGACGTGAGCGTCGCCACCCCGTCCGGCGACCTGGTGATCGCGCGCGCCAGCGCCGTCGTCCGGCCGGCCGAGAAGGTCCTCGTCACGGGCGATGTCGGGATCGGCAAGACGACGTTGTTCCGGGCGCTGGCCGGGCTATGGCCGTGGGGCGGGGGCGCAATCGAAGTGCCGGATGAGAGCGCGATCATGTTCATGCCGCACCGGCCGTATCTGCCGTCGGGGACATTGCGCACCGCGATCGCCTATCCGCACGCCGCAAGCGAATTCGACGATGCGGCGATCCGTGCGGCGATGGCGCGGTGCGGCTTCGACGGGCTGACCGAAAAGCTCGACCTTGAAGCGCGGTGGGACCAGATCCTGTCCGACGCGGAGCAGCAGCGCCTGTCGTTCGTCAGGCTGCTGCTGCAGCGGCCGGCCTGGGCGATCATGGACGAGGCCCTGTCGGAGCTCGACGACGCGGTGGTGGCCATCCTGATGTCGACCTTCCGCACCGAGCTCCAGGGCACGGCCTTGTTGAGCATCGCGACGCGCAACGCGCTCCCGGGCTTCCACGACCGGGTCCTGGTCCTGAGCCGCTCGCACGGCTCGACGCGTCTCGAACAGCCACAATTCGCAGCCGCGCGCTAGCGTCCGCGCGCCCCCTCCGGTGCGGCTTGACTTCCCGGCCTTACAAGTTGAACATGTTCACAATTCGAAAACAGGACGGGGAGGGCGCGTCGTGCCTCAGGCCAGTGTTGCCGATTATCAGATCACCGCGCGCATCGAGCGGCTGCCGTTCTCGCGCTGGCACTTCAAGATCGGCACGGTGATCGGCACCGGCTGGTTCTTCGACGCGTTCGACGCGCTCGCCATCGCCTACGTCCTGCCGGTGCTGATCGGCCTCTGGAAGCTGACGCCGGGGCAGATCGGCCTTCTCATCTCGATCGGCTATGCCGGGCAGATCGTTGGATCGGTGTTCTTCGGCTGGCTCGCCGAGCGCATCGGGCGGGTTCCCTGCACGCTCTATACGCTCGCGATCTTCACGGTGATGAGCTTCCTCTGCATCTTCGCCTGGAACGTCGAATCGCTGATGGCCATCCGCTTCCTCCAGGGGCTCGGCCTCGGCGGCGAGATTCCGGTGATGGCCACCTATATCAGCGAGTTCGCCAACGCGCGGCGCCGCGGGCGGCTCGGGCTCGGCTACCAGATGCTGTTCACGATCGGCCTCACGGTCGTGGCCCTGGTCGCGACCTGGGTGGTGCCGCATCTCGGCTGGCAGTGGATGTTCATCATCGGCGCCGCGCCGGCGGTCCTGGTGCTGCCGCTGCGGCGCCTGTTGCCGGAATCGCCGCGCTGGCTTGCCCGCCAGGGCCGCAGCGAGGAGGCCGACCGAATCTTGCGCGGCATCGAGGACGAGATCTCGCGGCACGGGGCCGCACCGCTGCCGCCGATCCCGGCCGGTGTGCCGCCGGTGCCGCCGGCGCGCACGCGTTTTTCCGACCTGTTCAAGGGCATCTATCTCAAGCGCACGATCAGCGTGTGGATCATCTGGTTCTGCGCGTACCTGATCGTGTACGGCCTTTCGACCTGGATGCCGTCGATCTACCGCACCGTGTACAAGCTGTCGGTGCCGGAATCGCTGAACTACAGCCTCGCGGCGGCGGCGTTCGGCACCTGCTGTGCGATCGTCGCGGTGTTCATCATCGACATCATCGGGCGCAAGGCGCTGTTTGCGATCGGGCAGTTCCTGAGCGCCATCCCGCTGCTCTATCTCGGCTTCCACACGGACCTCGACGCGTTCCAGGTCCTGCTGCTGGTGGCGTTCGGCTTCGGCTGCAACTCCATGCTGGCGATCTCGCTCAGCACCTATACGGCCGAGCTCTATCCGACCGAGTTGCGCGCCCTCGGCTGCGGGGTGGGCAACGCCTGGCTGCGCTTTGCCTCGGTCATCGGGCCGTTCTTCATCGGCTGGATCCTCCCGCATTACGGCCTGGGTGCGGTCTTCCTGGTGTTCGGCTGTGCCGCCGTCATCGGCGGGCTGACCGCGGTGTTCTTCGCCACCGAGACGCGCGGCAAGGTGCTCGAGAACCTGTCGCCCTCGCTGTCGGCCTGAGGGAGAACGGCCGCTTCCGCCGCTCTCCGTGCCGCGTCCGCCACGAGGGCTGCGGCCGCTCAGCGGCCGCCGTATCGCCGCACGATGTCGTCGCGCTGCCGGGCGAGCGCCTCATATTCCTGCGCGATGCCGGTGAGCTCGTCGCGGACCTCGCCGAACGTGGAGTTGTCGGCGAGGGTGCGCAGCCGGGCAGCCTCACGACGGTATTGATCGGCCGCGGTGGTCTCGCGCGGCGACCGAAAACGGGGATCCATGACCCTCATACCTTGCGCAAATCGGGCGATTTGCTCCATTAACCCGCGCCTGATGGCGTTGGTTCCTGCGGCCCGCCGCGCCGCAGCATGATGCCGCAGGGACGAGCCGGAACAACGCCAGCGGCCGGGGTGACCCCCGGCCGTCGGCCGTTCGCGAGGGATGGTGGTCAGGTCAGGGGGGTCGCGGCCTCAGGCGGCGTCGGCGCACAGGCCGGCGCTGCACCCGACGAGGCTCGTCTGGACGCGGCTCGCCCGCCAGCGCGGCAGCCTGCCGCCGGTGTCGGCGACGTTGTCGTGCCCTTCGGGATGGGCTCGGCGCAGAAGCGCCAGAAGGCGGTCGTGGGCCGCCGGATCGCCGCACGCCCGCTCGGGACAGGTGCGCTCCTCCTCGGCCGAAGTTTCGAATTCGATGTCGATATCGGTGTCGTCCGGCTCCATGACGTCGGTATCGTGCGCGTCAGACATGATCGCCCCTCTCGCGTCGTGGTGATGCGCCTGCCGCCCCGATGGAGACCAAACGACAGCCGCGATGGACTGGGATGTAGGTGCGGCGCGCCGCCGCCGCTGTGATGATTCGGGGGTGAAAATGGGGCATCCTCCCGCACGACGGGGCACGATCGCGGTTCCGCCGCCGGTGCGCGCCGCGCGGCACAGCCTTATACTCCGGGGCGCACGCCCAACGAGAAGAGGCCCGAAGAGGACGGGGATGATCCGTGCCGTCTGATGAACCCGAGAACCGCGGCGCGCCCGGACCGCACCCGGCCGTGCTGATCGTCGACGATCAGCTGGACGTCGCGGAGACCGGTGCGGATATGCTGACGTTCCTCGGCTACCAGGCCAAGACCGCCAATACCGCGACCGAGGCGCTCGATCTCCTCAACGGCGGGATGCGCGTCGACATCCTGTTTCTCGACATCGGCATGCGCAGCGGCATGAGCGGGCTCGAGCTGGCGCTCATCGTGCGCGAGCGCTTTCCCGCGATCGCCATCCTGCTGACGACGGGCCATGGCGACGCCATGGCGGAGGCGCAGGACAAAGGCTTCACGGTCCTGGCAAAGCCGTATTTCATCGCCTCGCTGCGCGAGGCGTTTGCGCGCCTGCCGAAGCGATGAGCGGGCCGGGGGCCGCCTGCTCATTTTGTCGTCAGACGCCCCCGCAAAAAGCATTCCGGCTCGCCTCCGCCCTACGCGAGACGAGCGCGGGGCTAGAATTCGACTTCCAGCTCTTCGACGTTGTCGGGCTCGGCCTTGGCCGCGTCCACCCACATCCGCATCTCGGGAAGCTCCATGATGCTACGGGCATAGCCCGCGCAGACGCCGTCGAGCGTCACGTCATAGGTGAGGAACCGCGTCACGACGGGCGCGTACATCGCGTCCGCCATGGTCAGGCCGCCGAACAGATAAGGGCCGCCGTAGCGCCCCAGGCAGTCGCGCCAGATCGCCAGGATGCGGTCGATATCGGCCTGGGCGCGCGACCACACCTTGAAGCCGGGAAAATGCCCGCGCAGGTTCATCGGCAGCGCCGAGCGCAGGGCGGCGAAGCCCGAATGCATCTCGCCGCAGATCGACCGGCAGAGGGCCCGCGCCGCGGGGTCGCGCGGCAGCAACCCCGCCTGCGGCCGCGTCTCGTTGAGATACTCGGCGATCGACAGCGTGTCCCAGACCTTGACGCCGTTCTCCATCAGGCAGGGCACCAGGATCGACGGCGACAGCAGCAGGATCTCCGCCCGGTTGCCCGGATCGTCGAACGGGACCGTCTCCTCGACGAAATCGACGCCGGCGAACTTGCACAACAGCCAGCCGCGCAAGGACCACGACGAATAATTCTTGCTGCTGATGGTGAGCGTCGCTTTGGACATGGGGCTCGCGTTCTCCCACCGGGTTTCATCGCAAACTATGTGCCACATCGGGAGGCGTTCCCTGGCTTGCAACTTGCATCTTCACCTCTCAGGGGAGATCGGACCGCAGTCTGCGGCAGTTATGTTTTATCAAGCATATCAGGTGCATACGGACCTGCTCGAGCCGCTCCGGCTGATGACCGGGCGGTGGGCGGCCTTCTTCAACGACCCCGCCCCCCTGACCTCGGCGGGGGCCGGCATGCGCGACGTGCTGACCGCCTACGAGCTTCTGTCGCGAGCCCACCTGACGCACGAACGGCCCGCCTACGGGATCGGACAGATCGTCGCCGGCAACCGCCTGATCGCGGTCGAGGAGGAGGTCGTCGACGCGACACCCTTCTGCAATCTCCTGCACTGGAAGAAGGAGAGCGACGCGCGCCAGCCGCCGGTCCTGCTGGTGGCGCCGATGTCGGGACACTTCGCCACCCTGCTGCGCGGCACGGCGCGCACCTTGCTTGCGGATCATGACGTCTACATCACCGACTGGAAGAATGCCCGCGACGTGTCGCTCGTGCACGGCCGCTTCGATCTCGATTCCTTCGTCGATCATCTGATCCGCTTCATGGAGGTGCTGGGGCCGGAGGCGCACATGGTGGCGATCTGCCAGCCCTGTGTCCCGGCACTCGCCGCCACCGCGATCATGGCCGAGGACCGCAACCCGGCGCAGCCGGCGAGCCTCACCTTGATGGCGGGGCCGATCGACTGCCGGGTCAATCCGACCGAGGTGAACCGCCTGGCCATCAGCCGGCCGATCGAGTGGTTCGAGTATAATTTGATCTCGCGCGTGCCTCTGCGCTTCGGCGGGGCGCTGCGGCGCGTCTATCCGGGATTCCTGCAGCTGCTCGCGTTCATGACGATGAACCTGGAGCGGCACGCCAAATCGCATCTCGACATGTACAACAGCCTGCGCCAGGGCGACCCGGCCAGGGCGGAGACGATCCGCACCTTCTACGACGAATATTTCGCGGTGATGGACCTGCCGGCCGAATTCTTCCTGCAGACGGTCCGCCAGGTCTTCCAGGAGCACGCTCTGCCGCTCGGCCGGCTGAAGGTCCGCGGGCGTCCGGTGGACCCGCGGGCCATCAGCCGCACCGCACTCCTGACGGTCGAAGGCGAGAAGGACGACATCTGCGCGATGGGCCAGACACTGGCGGCGCAGGAGCTGTGCAGCGGGGTGCGGCCGTACAAGAAACATCATTACGTGCAGATGGGCGTGGGGCATTATGGCGTGTTCAGCGGCCGGCGGTGGGCCGCGGAGATCTACCCGGTGCTGCGCAACATGATCCACGATCACAGCCGCCTCGCAGCCTGAAGCGGGCACGGGCCATGACCATCCACGTCGCACTGCATCACCGGACGTCGTACCGCTACGACCGGCCGGTCTCGCTCGGCCCGCAGATCGTCCGCCTTCGTCCGGCGCCGCACAGCCGCACGCCGGTCCTGAGCTACGGCCTCAAGGTCACGCCTGATCCGCACTTCATCAACTGGCAGCAGGACCCGCACGGAAATTTCCAGGCGCGCCTCGTGTTCCCGGAGAAGACCCGGGAATTCACGGTCGAGGTCGACCTGGTCGCCGACATGGCGGTGACCAACCCGTTCGACTTCTTCCTCGAACCCAGTGCCGAGCATTGTCCGTTCGACTATGCCCGCGAGCTGGCAGACGATCTCGCGCCCTACCGCGCCGCCGAGCCCGCGGGACCGCTGCTCGCGTCGTGGCTGAAGGCGGTCGACCGCGCGCCGGCCCAGACGACGACGTTCCTGGTCGAGCTGAACCGGCGCCTGCAGAAGGACATCTCTTATGTTATCCGGCTCGAGCCGGGGGTGCAGAGCTGCGAGGAGACGTTGCGCTTGAAGAGCGGCTCCTGCCGCGACAGCGCCTGGCTGCTGGTGCAGATCCTGCGCCGTCTCGGCTTCGCCGCGCGCTTCGTGTCGGGCTATCTGATCCAGCTCACGCCCGACGTGAAGCCGCTCGACGGCCCGCCGGGTCCTGACCGCGATTTCACGGACCTGCATGCCTGGGCCGAGGTGTATCTTCCGGGAGGCGGCTGGATCGGGCTCGACCCGACGTCAGGCTTGCTGGCGGGCGAGGGGCATATCCCGCTCGCGGCGACACCGGTGCCCGGCACGGCGGCCCCGATCACGGGCACGGTCGACGAGTGCGAGGTCCAGTTCCACCACGAGATGACGGTGACGCGCATCCGGGAAACGGCCCGCGTCACCAAGCCCTACACGGACGAGCAGTGGCAGCGCATCGACCGGATCGGCCAGATCGTCGATGGCGATCTCGCGCGCGCCGATCTGCGCCTCACCATGGGCGGCGAGCCGACCTTCGTCTCGATCGACGACATGGATGGGACCGAGTGGAACACGGCCGCCCTCGGCCCCGCCAAGCGCAAGCTCGCCGGCCGCCTCCTGCAGCGTCTGCAGAAGCGCTTCGCCCCCGGGGCTCTCCTGCATTACGGCCAGGGCAAATGGTACCCGGGCGAGCAGCTGCCGCGCTGGGCGCTGGGCTGCTTCTGGCGGCGGGACGGCGAGCCGGTCTGGCGCGACCCGTCGTTGTTCGCCGATGACGACACCAAAGGCTACGCCGGCATCGCCGAGGCGCGGCAGTTCGGCGAGCGGCTGGTGCGGCGGCTCCAGATCGACACCTCGTTCCTGGTCACGGGATACGAAGACGTCTGGCATTACCTCGCGAGCGAGGATCGGCTGCCGGTCAATGTCGACCCGTTCGAGTCGAACCTGCGCGATCCCGAGGAGCGCGCGCGGCTCATGCGCGTGTTCACGCAAGGGCTCGACCACCCGGTCGGCCTCGCCGTGCCGCTGCAGCGCGTGCGCGGGGCGGGCGGCGATTACTGGGCGAGCGGACGGTGGTTCTTCCGTCCGCAGCGCATGTATCTCATCCCGGGCGATTCGCCGATGGGCTTCCGGCTGCCGCTGGACTCTCTCCCCTGGGTCGCGGAGAGCGACTATCCGCACCATTACGACACCGATCCGTTCGAGCCGCGCGGTCCGCTCCCGCCGCGCGCGGCCCTGGCGCAACGCCGCATGCCGGGCGGACCCGAAGCACGGCCGCGGCACCCGATCAGCGGGCAAGGGCCGGTCGCCGATCGCAAGACCAACGGCAAGAGCAACGGCGAGGGTCCGCCCAGCCTCGGCCAGTCGGCCCCCTCGGTCGTGCGCACGGCCCTCTGCGTCGAGCCCCGCGAGGGCAAGCTGCACGTGTTCCTGCCGCCGGTGACCGCGCTCGAGGACTATCTCGACCTCGTCGCCACGGTCGAAGACACCGCGGCCGAGCTCGAGACGAAGGTGATCGTCGAAGGCTACACGCCGCCGCGCGACCCGCGCCTCCGCCATTTCAGCGTGACACCCGATCCCGGCGTGATCGAGGTGAACATCCAGCCCGCGGCGAGCTGGAGCGAGCTGGTCGACACCACGACCGGCCTCTACGAGGACGCGCGCGCAACCCGCCTCGGCACCGAGAAATTCATGCTCGACGGCCGCCACACCGGGACCGGCGGCGGCAACCACGTGACCCTCGGCGGCCCGACCGCGGCGGACTCGCCGTTCCTGCGCCGACCCGACCTGCTGCGCAGCCTCATCGGCTACTGGCACAACCATCCGTCGCTGTCCTACCTCTTTTCGGGCCTTTATGTCGGCCCGACCAGCCAGGCGCCGCGGGTTGACGACGCGCGCAACGACGCGGTCGCCGAGCTCGAGCTCGCCTTTGCCCAGGTGCCGGACAAGGGCGAGGTGCCGCCGTGGCTGGTCGACCGGATCTTCCGCAATCTCCTGGTCGACGTGACCGGCAACACGCACCGCGCCGAGTTCTGCATCGACAAGCTCTATTCGCCCGACAGCGCCACGGGCCGGCTCGGCCTCGTCGAGATGCGCGCGTTCGAGATGCCGCCGCACGCGCGGATGAGCCTCGCCCAGCAGCTCCTGATCCGGGCACTGTTGGCCGAGCTTGCCCGGCGCCCCTACCGCAAGAAGCCGATCCGCTGGAACACGCGGACCCACGACCGCTTCCTGCTGCCGCATTTCGTGTTCGACGATTTCGCCGACGTGATCTACGATCTGCGCGAGGCCGGCTACATGTTCGAGCGCGACTGGTTCGCGCCGCACTACGAGTTCCGGTTTCCGCAGATCGGCGCCGTCACGCATCGCGGGATCGCCCTCGAATTGCGGCAGGCGATCGAGCCGTGGCCGGTGCTGGGCGAGGAGCCCGCGGGCGGCGGCACGGCGCGCTACGTGGATTCCTCTCTCGAGCGGGTCCAGGTGAAGGCCAGGAACCTCATCGACGGCCGCTACGTTGTGACCTGCAATGGCGTTCGCGTCCCCTTGCATCCCACCGGCACCGAGGGCGAGTTCGTCGCCGGGGTGCGGTTCCGTGCCTGGGCGCCGGCGGCGAGCCTGCATCCGACCATCGGCGTCAACGCGCCGCTGGTGTTCGACCTCGTCGATACGTGGTCGGAGCGCTCGCTCGGCGGCTGCACCTATCACGTGGCGCATCCGGGCGGGCGCAATTACACGACCTACCCGGTCAATGGCAACGAGGCGGAGGCGCGTCGCCGGGCACGGTTCTTCCCGGTCGGCAACACGCCGGGCCGGGTGGTCCCGGCCACGGTTCCACCGCCGGGCGAATACCCGCTGACCCTCGATCTGCGTTGGGCGGCGGCGCACGGCGCCGAAAACCGCTAGAGTTGCCGGAAATCCCGCCGGAGTCCTGATCGCGCCGTGACCCAAGGCCTGTCCTCGCACGCCCCGGAGATGCCCGGTTCCACATCGGGCGCCGCCGGCCCGGTTGCGGATCGGGCCGGCGGCGCCTACGCCGGCAATTACGACGAGATGGTGGACGGCACGCGCGCGATCCGCCGCGCCTGGCAGCCCTTGATCGGAGCCTTGCAGGCGATGCCGAAGGGGGCGTTCGCCGAGCGAGTGGAACGCGTCCACCGCCAGCACGAGGACATCTCGGTCGCCTACCGCATCGAGCCCGAGGTGCAGGGGAGCGGCAACCGCCGCCCGTTCGATCTCCTGCCCATGGTGATCACGCCCGAGGAGTGGAGCGGGATCGAGGCCGGGCTGGGGCAGCGGGCACGGCTCATGGATGCGATCGTCGCCGACATCTACGGCGCGCGCCGGCTGATCGCCGAGGGGCTCATTCCGGCGGCGCTGGTCTACGGCAACCCGCGCTTCCTGCGCCCGTGCAGCGGCAGTCTTCCCGCCGGCAGCGGGCATGTCCACGCCTATGCGGCGGACCTCGTGCGTACAAAGGACGGCTCGTGGCAGGTCGTGGCCGACCGCCTGCAGGCGCCCTCGGGAATTGGGTTTGCGCTGCAGAACCGCAGCCTCCTCGCCCGCACGGTGCCCGAGCTGTTCCGCGCGCACATGGTCGAGCGCATCGAGCCGTTCTTCGATCTGTGGCGCGACGTGCTGGCCGCCCTGTCGCCGCGCCGCGACGGCCAGGCGCGCATCGCCGTGATGACTCCCGGGCCGTACAACCCGGGATTCTTCGAGCACGTGTATCTGGCCCGCCAGCTCGGCGCCACGTTGGTCGAGGGCGCCGATCTCACGATGCGGTTCGACCGGGTGTTCGTGAAGACCTTGGGTGTCTTGCAGCAGGTCGACGTGATCCTCCGGTTCATGGAGGACGACTACTGCGATCCCTTGGAGCTGCGCGGCACATCCGTGCTCGGCGTCGCGGGGCTGTTGCAGGCGGTCCGCGCCGGAACGGTGGTGGTGGCAAACGCACTGGGTGCCAGCGTGGCGGAGACCCCGGCGCTGCGGCCGTTCCTGCCGCGGCTCTGCGAGAAGCTCCTCGGCGAGGCGCTGGCTCTTCCGTCCCCCGACACGCAGTGGCTGGGTGCCGCCCCGGCGGCCGACCCGCTGGCCGGGTTGCCGCCGGACGCCGCGCTGCGCCCCGCCTTCCCGTCGCGGCGCGACGAAGCGCCGGAGGAGCAGGATAGCGCCCGCGAGGCGTTCCTGCAGGAGGTCCGGCAGCGGCCGTATCTCTACGTCGCCGAGGCCCCGGCCGAGCCGTCGGTGATTCCGGTGTGGACGCCCGAAGGCCTGGTGCCGCAGCCGCTCACCTTGCGCGTCTTCTGCGTGCGCGAGGGCGAGGGCTATCGCGCGATGCCGGGCGGCTTCGCGCAGGTGCCGCACCGGCCGGGCGGGGCGGTGGCCCCCTTGCGCCAGCTTGCGATGAGCAAGGACACCTGGGTGCTGCTCAGCGAGGACCGCCTGGCGGCACCGGCGCACCGGGCGCCGCCGCCGATCCAGGCGATCCGCCGGCCGCCCGACGAGCTGCGCAGCCGCACCGCGGACAATCTCTTCTGGATGGGCCGCTACATGGAGCGGCTCGACAACGCGGCGCGCATGATGCGCAGTGCGGCCTTGCGCCTGGCGGTCGAGCGCTTCGGGCCGGGCCAGCGCCAGGAGCTCGCCTATCTCGCGCGCCTCCTGGTCGAGGCAGCGCTTATCGACGCGGGAGCGGGGGAGATGATGCCCGACAGCTCGGGGCTCATGCTGGCGCTGTCGGTGAGCGGGGCGCGCGGCCGGGGCCTGGACGAGGCGTTCACCTCGGTGCGCCGGATCGCGCATGCGTTGCGCGACCGGCTGTCGAACGACGTGTGGAACGTGGTGATCGGCAATCTGCGCGAGGCGCGCGAGCGCATCCAGGAGCGATCGGCCGAGGTCGACGGGCTCATCGCCGCCCTCGACAATCTGATCGGCGTGGTGGCGGCGTTCGGCGGCATGGTGTCGGAGAACATGACGCGCGGTAGCGGCTGGCGCTTCCTCGACATCGGGCGCCGGCTCGAGCGCGGGGTCTATGCCAGCTCGATCATCAAGCAGCTCCTCGCCAGCCGGCGCGAGGACGCGGAGAGCGCGTTGCACCTGGCGCTGGAGCTGTCCGACAGCACCATCACGTACCGGTCGCGCTATTTCACCGCGATCCAGACCGGGCCGGTGGTGGACCTGATCCTCGCCGACGAGGCCAACCCGCGCAGCATCGCGTTCCAGATCCAGGCCATCATCGGCCAGCTGAACGAGCTCGCCCACTCGTTCGAGCGCGTGAGCGACCGGCCCGAGCAGGCGCTGGCCGAGACCATCCTCGCTTCCATCCGCGGCGCCAAGATCGACCGGCTCGACGACGCGCAGGACCAGAGCGCCCGCCAGGAGGTTGGCGAGCTGCTGGGCAATCTGCGGCGGCAGTTCCTGGCCCTGTCGGAGGCGATCACGCGCGCTTATTTCTCGCACGTGCGCGCGCCGTACGCGGTGGGCTACGGGTCGGTGCGGCTATGAGGTACCGGATCAGCCACCGCTCGGATTACACGTATTCGGGCCCGGTCGATCTCTCCTATCACATGCTGCACCTGGCGCCGCGCATCCTGCCGCACCAGCGCGTCGGCGATCTGCGCATCATCAGCCAGCCCGCACCGGCCGCCAAATCCGAGCGCACCGATTATTTCGGCAACCGGGTCACCTATCTCACCCTGGCGCAGCCGCACGGCAAGTTCAGCGTCGAAATCGAGGCCACGGTCGAGGTGGCGTTTCCGGCCCCGCCCGACGAAGCGGCGACACCGCCTTGGGAGAGCGTCCGCGATGCGTTGCGCGCCGGCGGCGACGGCGAGCTCGCGGTCGCGGCCGAGTTCTCGTTCGCCTCGCCGCAGACCCCGCCGTCGGCGGCGTTGATCGACTACGCGGCTCCCTCTTTCCCCGCCGGCCGGCCGATCCTGGCGGCGGTGAAGGACCTGACCTCGCGCATCCATCGCGACTTCGCGTTCGAGCCGGGGGCGACGACGGTCAGCACGCCGGTGGCGCAGATCCTGGAGCAGCGCCGGGGGGTGTGCCAGGACTTCGCGCATCTCGAGCTGGCGGCGCTGCGCGCGCTCGGCCTCGCGGCTCGCTATGTGAGCGGCTACATCCGCACCTACCGTGAGGGTACGGACGGCCTCAAAGGCAGCGACGCCTCGCATGCCTGGGTGTCGTTCTTCTGCCCGGGACCTGGCTGGATCGACGTCGACCCGACCAATGACCTGGTCGTCGCCGAAGAGCACATCGTGCTGGCCTGGGGCCGCGATTACGACGACGTCAGCCCCATCCGCGGCGTCATGCTGGGGGGCGGCGACCACTTCCTTAACGTGGCCGTCACCGTCACCCCGCAAACGTAAACGCCCCGGTTAGGGCAGCCTGCCCAAACTGTGGTACGGATATTGCTCCATCCATTGTGGAGGGCCGTCTCAAGGGGGCGGTGGTCGCGATGGTGGTGCCGGCATTCGATGAAATGGGCAGCCGTGAGGCGCCGCGGCCGTGCTACGCCGCGGTGGGCGACTGGATCGGCCGGACGCCCGCGTCGCTGTTCGAGCTCAAGCGCCAGGAGGCGGAATTCTGCTTCCGGCGCACCGGAATCACCTTTGCCGTCTACACCGAGGGCGGCGATCCCGAGCGCCTCATTCCGTTCGACATCATTCCGCGCATCCTCGACGGCCAGGAATGGGAATTCCTGAGCCGCGGCCTGAAACAGCGGGTGCGGGCGCTCAACGCGTTCATCGGCGACGTGTACGGCAAGCAGGAATTCATCCACGCCGGCAAGGTGCCCGCCGACCTGATCCTGAAGAACCCGTGCTTCGTCCAGCCGATGGCCGGGCTCGAGGTGGCGGCCGGCATCTACACCCATGTGGCCGGCATCGACGTGGTGCGGGTCAACCCGACCGAATTCTACGTGCTCGAGGACAACTGCCGCACGCCCTCGGGCGTGTCGTACATGATCGAGAACCGCGAGATCATGTCGCGGTTGTTCCCCGACCTGTTCGCCCGCTGCCGCGTGCGGCCGGTGTCGCACTATCCGGAAGAGCTGCTCGACACCCTGCGGTCGGTGGCGCCGCGCCGCTGCGCGGGCGAGCCGACCGTCGTGCTGCTCAGCCCCGGCTCCTACAACAGCGCCTATTACGAGCACACGTTCCTCGCCGACGAGATGGGGATCGAGATCGTCGAAGGGGCGGATCTGGTGGTCGACGACGATGTCGTCTACATGCGCACCACGCAGGGGCTGCAGCGCGTCGACGTGATCTACCGGCGCATCGACGACGCCTTCCTCGATCCCCAGGTGTTCCGCTCGGACTCCATGCTGGGCGTCGCCGGGCTCATGTCGGCCTACCGCGCGGGAAACGTGACCCTGGCCAACGCAGTGGGGGCGGGCATCGCCGACGACAAGGCGGTCTACACCTACGTGCCGGAGATGGTGCGCTTCTTCCTCGGCGAGGAGCCGATCCTGCGCAACGTGCCGACCTGGAAATGCGCCGAGCCCGGCGATCTGGCCTATGTCCTCGACCACCTGGCCGAGCTCGTGGTCAAGGACGTGCACGGCTCGGGCGGGTACGGGATGCTGGTCGGCCCGCACGCGACCATAGCCGAGCGCGCGGCGTTCGCGGAGGTGCTCCGCAGCAAGCCCGACCGCTACATCGCCCAGCCCACCTTGAGCCTCTCGACCTGCCCGACCTTCGTCCAGCAGGGCATCGCCCCGCGGCATGTCGACTTGCGGCCGTTCGTGCTGTGCGGCCGCGACATCCACATCGTGCCCGGCGGGCTCACGCGCGTCGCCTTGCGCGAGGGCTCGCTGGTGGTGAACTCGAGCCAGGGCGGGGGCACCAAGGACACCTGGGTGATCGACCTTTGACATGCTAAGCCGCACGGCGGAAAACCTGTACTGGCTGGCGCGCTACGTCGAGCGGGCGGAGAGTGTCGCGCGCCTCGTCGACGTGGCGCTGCGCATGTCCGCCATGCCGTTCGATCCCGGCACCGGGCGCAGCGAGTGGAAGTCGGCCATCATCGCGTCCGGATGCGAAAAAAGCTTCTATGCGAAGTATGCGGATCCTACCGCCGAGACGGTGATCCGGCATCTCGTGCGCGACCTCGACAACCCCTCCTCGATCCTGTCCTGCCTGGCGACGGCGCGGCGGAATTCCCGTGCCGTGCGGACCGCCCTCACGGTTGACATGTGGGAGGCGATCAACGGCACCTGGCTCGCCATGCGCGGCTTCGGCGAGGATGCGTTCACTGTCGGCCACATCCCGCGCTTCCTCGACTGGGTCAAGGAGCGCTCGACGCTCTTCAGCGGGGCAGCGCTCGCCACCATGCTGCAGACCGATGCGTTCTGGTTTACGCGCCTCGGCACCTATATCGAACGCGCGGACAACACGGCGCGCATCCTCGACGTCAAATACAACGTGCTGCTGCCGCGCCACGAGCCGGTGGGCGGCACGCTCGACCATTATCAATGGGCGGCGATCCTGAGCTCGGTGTCCTCGCGGAGAGCCTACCAGTGGCTCTATCACGACCGGATCAAGCCCTGGCTGGTGGCCGAGCTGCTCATCCTGCGCCCGGAAATGCCGCGCTCCCTCATCACCTGCGTGCGCGAGATCAACTACTATCTCGACGTCATCGGCGGCGTGTATCGCGCGCGGCGGACGTGCCACGAACTGGCGGCGCGGGTGCTACGCCAGCTCAATCACACGAATGTCGAACAGATATTCCAGGTGGGCCTGCACGAGTTCCTGACCGAGTTCATCGACGGCAATACCGAGCTCGGCACCTGCATCTCGCAGCAGTATTTCCAGGCGGCGCAAGTCTCGGTCCAGACGCTCGACGAGGGTAGGCGCGCCGCCCAGGCGTGACCCCGAGCGCTGTCATGGCGACGCTCGCCGGCGCAGGCTGAGGAGATAGGCGATGACGTCGGTCATCTGGTCATCGGTGAGCTGCGGGTTGGGCATTCCGCGCAGTTCGCGCAGGCTGGCATGCGTGGTGGTGAGGAATCTGTGCAGCGAGTCCGCGCTCGTCGCCGGACGGTTCGCGATGGTGACGAAGCTGGTCGCCGGCTGATGCAGGGTCGGGGAGTAGGGCTGGTCCGGCGCCACGACGTGGCAGACGTAGCACTGGTTCAACGCCACACGTTTGCCGGCGGCGATATCGCCTGCGCCAGAGGGCGTCTGCGCACTCGCGCCGGCCGCGAAGCCGCCGACGACGGCGCTTATCAATACGCCCACCGTTATGCGGGGATGCACCACGTCAACCCCGTCCTGACGCGCTACGACGGAGTCCGGCGGGACTCCAGCCGCTCGGCGTCGCGGTCGTAGTCGTCGGCGATCGACTCCAGCTCCGTAGCGACGCCCTCGGAGACGGCATGACGGGCCAGATCGCGGCAATGCGCCGCCCGCTCGTGCAGGCGGGCGGCGGTGATCTCCACGGTGCGTTCCATGGCCGCTACTCGGCTGCTTGCCGCGGCTCCGCCTGCTGCATCACGTCCGAGCCGGCCTTTTGCGCGAGCTGGACCAGCCGGTTCGCTTCGTCGGCATAGTCCTGGCCGGCCGAGGTCAGCCATTCCTGCTGCACCTTCATGGCCTCGGACCAGTTCGGCGATGTCAGCATCCGCTGTGCCGCCTCGCTGTCGCGCTGCCAGCGCGCCTTGGTGAAGCGGGCGATCTCTTCCTGCCAGGCGGCCCAGGCCTTTTGGTAGGTCTCGGCGGCGCGCGACAGGTTGCTCATCGCGGACCCGTTGAGGCCGGAGATCCACGGAAGGGCCATCCCGGGCCATGCAGCGTCGGTGTGTTGCGTCTGCTTGATCATGACAGTCTCTCCTCCTGTGCGAACGGATTACTGCGGCGAGATCTTGCGTTGGGTGCGCTGGAACATCCGGTCGGCGCGCTCGGCGGCGGCCTTGGCATCCGCAGCCGCGGACTGTGCCGCGGCGGCGCTCTGTTGCGATGCGGCGGCGGCGCGATTGGCGGCGTCTGCCGCGTCTGCCGCGGATTTCTGCGCGTTCTGCAGAGCGGCGCGATCCTCGGCGCTCAATTGCGTGCAGCCCGCGATCAGCAGCATCGGCAGGACGGCGGCGGTTAGCAATCTGCGGCGCATCAGGTTCTCCTTGATGGAAGACGAACGACGTGAGGTTGCGTCAGGGCACGGCGAGCCGCCTTGATCTGGATCAAAGAGGAGCTTGATAAGGATCAATGCCGGCGGGCTCCCCGTCAGGTAGGTAACGGTTACGACCTCGAGGCCCTGATGCTGAAGATCACTGGCGAGACCCCGATCGCCAACCGCCTGTTGCTGTCGCTGCCCCCGGCCACCTTGAATCGGCTGATGCCCGCGCTACAGCCTATCGGAATCGCGCAAGGCGAGATCATCGACCACGTCGATCGCACGGTGTCGCATCTCTACTTCATCAATCGCGGCTTCATCTCACTGGTGAAGACCATGAACGACGGGCGGACGGTGGAGATCGGCGCGGTGGGCATCGAGGGCGTCACCGACGTGAATTCGCTGTTCGGCGTGGTCGATTCCGCCCTGCTCGAGGCCATGGTTCAGCTTCCAGGGACGGCGTTGCGCGTCGACCGGGAGGTGCTGCGCCGCGAGATGGCTCGCGACGCAGCCCTGCGGGATCTGATGCAGCGTTACGCTCACGTGTTCGTGAACCAGATCATCCAGACCGCGGCCTGCAACCGTTTGCACTCGCTCGAGGAGCGTTGCTGCCGATGGCTGCTGACCGCCCACGACAATGCGCTCGCCGACACATTCCCGCTGACCCATGAGTTCCTGGCGATGATGCTGGGCGTGCAGCGCGCGGGCGTGTCGATCGCGGCCAAGCTCCTGCAGCGGGCCGGGCTGATCGAGTATCGACGGGGCGCCGTGACAGTCACGGATCGCGCGGGCCTCGAGGCCGCGGCCTGCGAATGCTACGACGCCACGCGCATTGACCTGAGAAAGCTGGTCGGCGGCCGCAAACGGCGTTAGAGTTCGTTTGTTCGGTACCGTACAGAGCGATTGCGGGGCTTCAGGCATATTCGCGGCGAAATTGCGCCAAATTGACTTTCTCCGGGGGCGAAGGAGTCACACGATGGTCCTGACGGATACCGTAGAACCGTCAGCAGATCCGACGGAGCGTCCCTCGCACGAGGAGTGCCGAGATGCGCTGGCGCGCATCGCCGACAGCCCGCGCTTCAAATCGGCGCCGCGCCTGGCGTCCTTCCTTCGCTTCGTCGTCGAAGCCGCGCTGTCGGGCCAGGCGGATCGTTTGAAGGCGTACACGATCGCGGTCGGAGCCCTTGGCCGCGCGGACGATTTCGATCCCACGACCGATCCTATCGTCCGCGTCGAGGCCGGGCGGCTCAGGATGGCCTTGGAGCGCTACTACGCCAACGGGGGCAGCGCCGATCCGGTCAGGATTGAAGTACCGCGCGGCCGGTACGCCCCGGAGTTTCTCTGGCGCGGCCCCAGCGAGGGCGTGCTGGCCGTGGAGATGCATACCTGTCGGGAGCAATTGAAGAGCATCCGAAAGCGGCTCGAGGTTCTGCGTGCGGAGCATCGCGAACAGCGCGAGGTCCTGTCGCGCAATCTCGATACCCTCCAGGTCAATATGCGGGCGCTGCAGTCCGCGGCGGACGCCATCGCGGGACTTCGCCTGCCTGTGCCGCGGCGAACCGGCGTGTGACCCCTAAAACCCGTTCGAACCAAAGCCGTCGCGCACCGTAACGGTTACCCTGTTGCCGCGCGGCCGTGCGCATTAGAGATTGCTAATCCTCCTCAGCCAGTACCGGGGTCAGGTCGTGTAATGAGCGGGGATGGTTTAGAGCGGTCTCGGTCCGTCGATCGGGCATCGGGGCAGCGCGAGCCGCTGCTTGTCGAGGCGGCGTTATGGCCGATCGAGCCGGCATCGCTCGCGGCTTTGATCGGCATTGGCATGAGCGACCGCCAGATCGCTGCCTATTTCAGTGTGGCTGTCGCCGATGTGGGGGCGCTGCGTGAGCGATTTGGCCTGCGGTGACATGGCCCGCGAGCACCAAGGCGGCGACTTGCATGCAATTTAGCGCGGGTGACACGGCGATCGTCGCGGATCTGCGCCGCGAAGCGCGCCAGTTGATCGCAGAGTCGCGCGCCGCCACGGACCCCGAGGAGCAGCTCTGTTTGTCCGAACAGGCGTTCGAGCTGGCGCAGCTCGCCGAAGCGCTCGAGCGGCGCGGCGACGATCCTGGTGCGTCGGCCGATGAGCAAACGATCATAGCGCAGGCACCCTTGCTCGACAGGGCGAAGCAGTGGCGGCGCCGGGCCGAGGAATTCCGGGCGGTCGCCGGCGCGATGGCGCCAGAGGGTAGCGGCCGGCAGGCCTATCTCCATCTCGCGCACAGCTACGACACCCTGGCCAACCAGGCCGAAGCGCGCGCGCTGCGGCGCGGGGAGTTGAAGCACCAGGCCGGGAGATGACGGGTATCGCCGGGTTCATTGACATGGATCAAGGCGCACCGGGTCCGATCGTTCGAGCATATCGAACGTTCACAGGAAAGGAGCCCCGGCCATGAACGATGCCCCGACGAAATCCGCTGCCAAGACCGAAGAGACAGCCGCCAAGACCCCGCCGGTGCCGCAAGCCCGGCGCCCGTTCGAGGCGTTGCGCCATCAGGTCGACCGCCTGTTCGACGAATTCGACCGCGACTTCTGGGCAGCACCCTTCCGCCGCTCCAGCTTCGACATCGAGCCGTTCTGGCGCCGCCAGCTCACCGGCGCGAGCGTGCCGGCCGTCGACATCGTCGAAAAGGACCACGCGTTCGAGGTAACGGCGGACCTGCCGGGGCTCGACGAGAAGAACGTCGAGGTCAAGCTTACGGACGGCGTGCTGATCATCAAGGGCGAGAAGCAGGAAGAAAAAGAAGAGAAGAAGAAAGACTTCTATCTCCACGAGCGGCACTTCGGTGCGTTTGAGCGCTCGTTCCGCGTGCCCGAGACGGTGGATGGGGACAAGATCGAGGCGCAGTTCAAGAAGGGCGTGCTCACCCTCACCCTGCCGAAGAAGCCGGACGCGCGCAAACCCGAGAAGAAGATCGAAGTCAGGGCCGGCTGATTGCCGGGCCGGGCGGGCGGCACCGCCGCCCGCCACCCCGCGTAGCTGGGACGAGGTGTCATGATGACCCGACGCGAAGCCACGACGGCCATGCTCGCCGGTGCCGCCCTTGCCGCCGCACCCGCCGCGGTCGGTGCACAGGCGGCACGTATAGAACTGCCACAGCCGCGTCGCTCGGGCGGCATGCCGCTGATGTCCGCGCTCGAGCGCAGGCATTCGACCCGCGAGTACGCGGACCGGCCGTTGCCGCTGCCCGTTCTGTCGGATGTCCTGTGGGCGGCCTTCGGCATCAACCGGCCGAGCGGCGACCGGACGGCGCCGTATTGGCGCCACGTCATGGTGATCGACGTCTACGCCGCGATGGCTGACGGCGTGTGGCTGTACGATCCAAAAGCGCACGCGCTGCTGCCGTACCTGCCCGATGACATCCGCGCCCAGACCGGGCTGCAGGATTTCGTCGCGGCCGCCCCTCTGAACCTCATCTACGTCGCGCATGGCGAGCTTATGACCGACGTTTCGCCCGAGGAGCGTCGCCTCTACGCCTCGGTGGATGCGGGCTTCATCGGCCAGAACGTCTACCTGTTCTGCGCCTCGGAAGGGCTCGGCACCGTGTTCCGCGGGGCCGTCGACACCGCCAGGCTCGGCCGCGCGCTGAAACTGCCGGAGCAGCAATTCGTCACCTTCGCGCAAACGGTCGGATATCCGCGAACGTGAACAAAATCTCTAAAATTTGACACAGATCAAGGCGAGAGCGGCGCCATCGTTGCTATACAGCGACGATGAAGAAAGATTCGAATTACTACCTCGACCAAGCCGAGCGTTGTTTGCGCTGGAGCCGTTTGCTGAACGACGAGCGCAGCATCACCGATCTTGAGAAGATGGCTGAGGAATATTTCGCCACGGCCGAACGGCTGCGCTCGCTCGAAACCGCGACGCGCAAAGAGCCGGCGTTTGTTTGAAGGCCGCCAAGCCTTTGATTTCGATCAAGGCATAGGCCGGGCACGTCACTAAGCTGGTCTCGTCATGAAGACGAGCCGTATTCTTCTCGCCTGTCTGTGCGCGGCCATGCTGGCCGGCCCCGCGGCCGGCCAGATGATCGGCAGCCTGCACACGCACACGATTGTCGCCTCCGACACCCTCGTCGACCTGGCACTCGCGAACGATCTCGGCTACGGCGAGATCGCCGCGGCCAATCAAGGGGTCGATCCCTGGCTGCCGCGGCCGGGCACCCGAATTATCCTGCCGACCGCGCACCTCTTGCCAGCCGCGCCCCAGAGCGGGATCGTCATCAATCTCTCCGACCAGCGGCTCTATTACTTCCCGCCCGGCGAGCCGCCGCAGAGCTATCCGATCGGCGTGCCGACACCCGAGGTGCCCTTGCGGACCGGGACCACGCGCATCGCGGCCAAGCGCCCGAATCCGACCTGGATCCCGACCGCGTCGGAGCACGCCGAAGATCCCGATCTGCCGGCCGCGGTGCCGCCGGGCCCCGACAATCCGCTGGGTGCCTTCGCGCTCTACACCGACTGGACGGCGATCGTGATCCACGGCACGAACAAGCCGTACGGCATCGGCCGGCGGGTGAGCCATGGCTGCATCCGCCTCTATCCCGACGACATCGAGCGCCTGTTCAGGCAGGTACAGCCGGGGACACAGGTGACGTTCGTCGACCAGGTGGCCAAAGCAGCATGGGTAGGGGCCACACTTTATCTCGAGGTCCATCCCACGCTCGATCAGGCGTATGAGCTCGAGACGACGGGCAAATTCACGCCGCAGCCGATCGTGGGGCTCGACTCCCTCGTGCTCGAAGCGGCGGTGCCGTACGAAGAGGAGGTCGACTGGCACGCCGTCGACCAGGCGGCGCGCGAGCGCACCGGCATTCCGACGCCGATCTCGAAATTCCGGGACATGGCGTCAGCCCTGGGTCCGCGATGAGTGGGGGCCCGCGATGAGGTTCACTCGGCGCTTCGTCGTGGCAGGCGTGCTCAGCGCATGGGTGCCGGCATTGGCGCGGGCGGCCGACAGGCTCAGGGCCGACCGCATCGTGGTGATCAAGAGCGAGCGCCGGCTCGACCTGCTCAAGGACGGCCAGGTGATCCGCTCCTATCCGGTCCGCCTCGGCCGCCACCCGGTCGGGCCCAAGATCTTCCAGTTCGACGGGCGCACGCCCGAGGGCGTCTACACGATCGACCGCCGCAGCCGGGTCTCGGCGTTCCACCTGGCGCTGCATATCTCGTATCCGCAGGCAGATAACGTGGCGCGCGCCGCCAAATACAATCTGCCCGCCGGCGGCGCGATCTTCATCCACGGCACGCCGGGGACCGACAAACGCTTCGAGCGCGACTGGACCGATGGCTGCATTGCGGTCAGCAACCGCGCGATCGAGGAGATCTGGACCCTGGTCGACAACGGCACGCCGATCGAAATCCGGCCGTAAGGCACAAGGCCGAAACTATTGCGCCGTCATCGCGAGCGCAGCAAAGCGATCCAGGTGAGGCCCTGGACTGCTTCGCGGAGCTTACGCGGGCCGGCCTTCGCGGGGAAAACGGCGTCGTGATTCACGACGCGGTTGTCGGCTGCGTCCTTACTGCGAGATCTTGCGCTGCGTGCGCTGGAACATGCGGTCGGCGCGCTGGGAGGCCGCCTGCGCCTCGTTTGCGGCCGCGGCCGCCGACGCCGCCGCGGCCTTGGAGGCCTCGGCGCTCTGCGAGGCCGCCGCCGCGGCACGATCAGCCGCCGCCTTGGCGTCGAGCGCCGCCTGGCGCGTGCTGTCGAGCAAAGCGCGGTCGTCGGCGCTGAGTTGCGTGCAGCCGGCGATCAGCATCATCGGCAGGGCTGCGTGAACGAGGAACTGGGCGGGGCGATTCATTTTGGTTTCTCTCCAGGGACGGGTTGATTTTCGCAGGTGGCCTTGACTCAAATCGATGGAGCGCCCGTCACATCGCCATCTCGGGCTCGGCGGCGCGCTCCTTCTTGGTTTCCGGGATCTCGGTCATGGTCGCTTCGCTGAGCAGCAACACGCTCGCTACCGACACGGCGTTCTCGAGAGCGATGCGCACCACCTTGGTGGGATCGATGATGCCGGCCTCGACGAGATCGACATATTCCTTGCGCGACGCGTCGAAGCCGACATTGCCGGTGCTGCTGCGCATCTGGGCCACCACCACGCCGCCGTCGACCGCCGAGTTCTCGGCGATCTGCCGCGCCGGCACTTCCAGGGCGCGCCTGAGGATCTGCACTCCCGTTTTCTCGTCGCCGTCGCACTTGCTCTCTTCGGCCGTGACCGCCGCCGTGCAGCGCAGGAGTGCGAGGCCACCGCCCGGCACGATGCCCTCCGCCACCGCCGCCTTGGTGGCGCTGATCGCATCGTCGAGCGCCTCTTTCTTCGCTTTCATCTCGGACTCGGCCGGGGCACCCACCCGGATCACGGCGACGCCACCTGCGAGCTTCGCCAGGCGCTCCTGGAGCTTCTCCTTGTCGTAGTCGCTGGTGGTCTTCTCGATCTCGCGGCGGATCTGCTGCACGCGGGCGCTGATCTGCTCCTTGCCGCCGGCGCCGCCGATGACCGTCGTGTTGTCCTTGTCGACGACGATGCGCTTGGCCCGGCCGAGCTCCGCCAGGGTTACGTTCTCCAGCTTCAGGCCGAGCTCCTCGGAGATGACCATGCCGCCGGTGAGGATCGCCATGTCCTGCAGCATCGCCTTGCGGCGGTCGCCGAAGCCGGGCGCCTTCACGGCGCAGCTCTTCAACGCACCGCGGATCTGATTGACGATGAGGGTGGCGAGCGCCTCACCCTCGACGTCCTCGGCCACGATCAGCAGCGGCCGCCCGGCTTTCGCAACCTGGTCCAGGAGCGGGATCATGTCCTTGAGGATGCCGAGCTTGCGGTCGGACAGGAGGACATAGGCGTCCTCGAGCACGGCCTCCATCTTCTCCGCATCGGTCACGAAATAAGGCGACAGGAAGCCGCGGTCGAACTGCATGCCCTCGACCACCTCCAAGGTGGTCTCGGTGGTCTTCGATTCCTCGACGGTGATGACCCCGTCGTTGCCGACCTTCTCCATGGCGTCGGCCATGAGCTCGCCGATCACCGGGTCGTTGTGCGCCGAGATCGTCGCCACCTGCGCCTTCTCCTTGCGCGTCTTGACCGGCCGCGACATGGCGCGCAGCGCCTCGAACGCGGCTTTCGCGGCGCGGTCGAGGCCGCGCTTGAGGTCGATGGCGCCGGCACCGGCGACCACGTTGCGCACGCCGTCGGCGAGGATCGCGTGCGCCAGGATGGTCGAGGTGCTGGTCCCGTCGCCGACCACGTCGCCCGTCTTCTCCGCGGCCTGCCGCAGCATCTGGGCGCCGAGATTCTCCTCGGCGTCCTTGAGCTCGAATTCCTTGGCGATGGTGACCCCGTCGTTGCAGACGATGGGCGCCCCCCACTTCTTCTGGATCAGCACGGATTTTGACCGCGGGCCGAGCGTCACCCGGACGGCGTCGGCGAGCTGAGTGGCGCCCCGCAGGACCTTATCCCGGGCTGCGGCGTGAAAGAGAACCTGCTTCGCGGTCATCGTGAACGCTCTCCTGCAAGGGAAATCAGCCTGCTCGCAGTGTCGGATATCGGCCCCGGTCGCCGCATTGACCTAGGTCAACCCCAGGGAGGGGGCCGGCTTGATTGAAATCAATGCGTTGGGGGCGTATCCGGCGCCACATGGGGCGCATGGCCATCCACGACCTCGCTGCCCGCTACCGGTCCCAAAGCGGGACCTACCTGATCGAGATCAACCTCAATCGGGTGCAGCAGCTGTTCAACTCGCTCGATCCGTCGCCCTTCCACGAGAAGGACCTCGATGCGGACGCGGAGACCTACATCGTGGGTGCCGCGCGCGAGTTCCACCTGTCCACGCCGTTGAAGCTCCTGTTTCATCTGCCGCCGGCCGAGATCCCGGCGGCCGAGCGGATCGAGGACTCCATCCACAGCTACTTCGCCTACCGCCGGGACGCCACTCGCCGCGACCTCCGCTTCCTGCTGCGGCAAGGCCGCATCACGTTGGCGATCGGGCTTGCCTTTCTCGCCGCGTGCCTCAGCCTGCGCGCGCTCTTCTCGGCGGCGCCCGAGGGGACGGTGCAGAGCATCGGAGCCGAGGGGCTTGCGATCGCCGGCTGGGTCGCGATGTGGCGCCCGTTCGAGATCTTCCTCTACGACTGGTGGCCGCTGCGGCGCATGGTGCGCGTCTACGACAAGCTGTCCCGGGTTCCCGTCGAGGTCCGGACGCCGGCCCGCTGACCGGTCCCCCGCTGACTGGCTCAAGGTCAGCCGCGGACGATCAACACCGGCAGGCGGGTCCGCTCCAGCAGCATCGAAAGATCGTCGCGGTCGCGGAACAGCGGGATGTCTGCCGCGGCGACGAGGACGTCGCCGTCCGCCGTGGCCAACGCGCGGCTCAACTCATCGAGACTCGGCATCGACATGACGCGCACGCGGGCACGGGCACCGAGCGCCTTCAGGCGGCTCGCGATTTCCGTTTTTTGCGGCGCCGGGTCCGTCGTATCGCCGATCAACAGAACGTCGAGCTCGGGCGCCGGCCCTCCGGCCAGGCGGAGCGCCGCGGCGAGCGCGCGATCGGCAAGGGGCGAGCCGGGGCGGATGAGCGCGATCGGCCGCGCGAGCGTGGTCTGGCGCAGCAGATGCAAAGTCGACAGCGGAAGATCGCGGGCCGCTTCCTGCAAGGCGGAGGCGAGTTGCAGCGGCATCCCGGCGAGGCTTCGCGAGCGTCCGACCACGACCAGATCCTTGGTTTTCGTACTCTCATGCAGCTCCAGCTTCGGCCGGCCACGGACGACGCGGAACGACCACGGCACGCCATGGCGCGTGGCGGCGGCGGCGAGGGCGGCTTCCGCCTGGGCGGCCAGCGCGCGCAGCTCGGCTTCGATCTGCTCCGTGCTCGGCAGGTCGCGAACGGCGCCGAGCGTCACATGCCGTACCGCCGGCGAGGCCCACAGCCGCAGCAGGTTCTCGTCCTCGATGAACAGGCCGGCAATCTCCGCCTGGAGCCGGCCCGCGAGCTCCACCGCTGCCGGCAACAAGTCGTCGTCATGCCCCGCCGCGTCGAGTGCGGCAATGACCCGCGCGATGTAAAAGGGCTCGCTCACGGGGCGTTGGCCTTGCGCTCCGGAGTGGCGAAGCTCTTCGCGCGCTCGGCCAGGGCGATCAGCTCGGCCTCGACGCGCTGGTTGATCGAGCCGGCCGCATAGGTCCCGGATGCATCCCGCGCGCCCGCCGCAACGCCGGTCAACGCGGCCATGGCCTCGTCGACCGTACGGACCGGGATGATCCGGAAACGGCCTGCCGCGGCGGCCTCGACCACGTCCTGGCGCAGCATGAGGTGCTTCACGTTCGAGGCGGGGATGATGACGCCCTGCTCGCCGCTGAGACCTGCCGCCCGGCACACGTCGAAAAAGCCTTCGATCTTCTCGTTGACGCCGCCGATCGCCTGCGCGTCGCCGTTCTGGTTGACTGAGCCCGTGATGGCGATGCCCTGGCGGATAGGAGCGGCCGCGAGCGCCGACAGGATGGCACACAACTCGGCCATGGACGCGCTGTCGCCTTCGACACCGCCGTAAGACTGCTCGAAGACGATGCTCGCCGAGAGCGCCAGCGGCCGGTCGATGCCGAAGCGGCCGCCGAGGAAACCGGCCAGAATCAGAACGCCCTTGGAATGGATCGGGCCGCCCAGCTCGACCTCGCGCTCGATGTCGACCACCTCGCCCTTGCCGAGGCGGATGCGGGCGCTGATACGGCTCGGCTGGCCGAACATGAACCCGCCGAGCTGCAGGACCGACAGGCCGTTGACCTGGCCGATGCGGCTCCCCGTGGTGTCGATGAGGATCGTGCCGCGGCGGATCTCCTCGTAGACCCGCTCGCGCACCCGGCTGGCGCGCCGCACCTGAAGGTCGATGGTCCTCTGGATGTCGACGGCGGTGATGGTCTCGGAGCCCGCTTCGGCGGCCAGGTGATCGGCTTCGCGCAGCAGGTCGGCGACCATTTCCAGGCGCGCTGTCACCTTTTCCGAATCGCCCGCGATGCGGGCCGCGTGCTCGACGACGCGCGCCACGGCCGTGCAGTCGAGCGGGCGGATCTTCTCGCGCTTCGTGATGGAGGCGATCAGCCGGGCGTAGGACAACTCGGCGTCGCCGGTGCGGTCGACCTCGTCGTCGAAATCGGCCGCGACCTTGAACATCTCCTGGAAGTCGGGGTCGAGCGCGGCCAGCAGGTAGTAGAGCTGCCGGTCGCCGCTGAGCACGACCTTGACGTGGAGCGGGATGGGCGCCGGCTCGAGGGTCACCGTGCTCAGCATGCCGACCATCTCGGCGACCGAGCGGATCTGGATCTCGCTGGCGCGCAGGGCGCGCTTGAGCTCCTCCCACGCGAAGGGCTGCATGAGCACGCGCCGCGCGTCGAGCAGCAGATATCCGCCATTCGCCATGTGCAAGGCGCCCGGCTTGATGAGCGTGAAGTCGGTGACGAGGTTGCCGAATTGCGGCTTGTACTCGACCCGGCCGACCAGGTTCTGCAAGGTCGGATGGTCTTCTTCGATGACGGGAGCGCCGCCGTTCTTGCTGTGATCGACGAGCAGGTTGACCTGGTAGCGGTCGTACGGATTCTGCTCCATGAACAGGTGGCGGGCCACGATCTCGGTCGGGACTTCCGAGGCCGAGCTCTGGGCAGCGGCGAGGAACTGCTCGGCATTCTCGACAAGATCGTGCTCTGCCACCTTCAGGTGCTCGACGATATGCGGCAGATCCGCGTAGCGTTGTCTGAGCGCGTCGAAACGGAATCCGATGGCGAACCGCGTGACGTCGTGGTTGAGCTCGCGGATCTTCTCGCGGCGCTCGCTTTCCCATTTCGGCGCCTGCTCGAGAATGGCCTGGAATTCCTTGTGGATCGCGGTCATCTCCGTCTGGAGGCGTTCCTGTTCGGCCGCGGGCAGCTTGTTGAACCCCTCGGGCTCCATGACTTCGCCGTTGCGCATGGGAGC
>Ga0335071_10000995_pt1 | contig 30622 bp, 38 predicted proteins | sample Lox_Sample_15_FD_206724 | JGI IMG/M metagenome (GOLD analysis project Ga0335071, IMG submission 206724) | Soil microbial communities from Loxahatchee National Wildlife Refuge, Florida, United States - Lox_Sample_1.5 | ecosystem: Environmental > Terrestrial > Soil > Wetlands | place: USA...
GCGCTTCGGCGGCACGGGGCTCGGTCTCGCCATTTCGAAGCGCATCATCACTTTGATGAATGGCACGATCGGCGTCGACAGCGAGCCCGGCAAGGGCAGCACGTTCTGGTTCGACGTGACCCTGCCTGAGGGAGCAGAGCCGCATGCGGATGCGGAGGAGGGGCAGCGCTATACGGTCCGCCCGCTGCGGATCCTGGTCGCCGAGGACAACCCGGTGAACCAGAAGGTGGCGCTCGGCCTGCTGCGGCCGCTCGGCCATACGGTCGAAATCGTGCCCAACGGCCGCGATGCGGTGGCCGCGGTGGAGGCGAACGAGTTCGACGTTGTGCTCATGGACATGCACATGCCGGGAATGGGTGGCGTGGAGGCCACGCGCCGCATCCGGGCACTCGCCGGCACGCGCGGGCGGATCCCGATCCTGGCCCTGACCGCGACCGTCGATGTCGCGAGCCTCCAGGAGGGGCTGGACGCGGGAATGAACGGCCACGTCGCCAAGCCGATCGAACCCGAGGCGCTCGCGGCGGCGCTCTTCCGGCTGTTCGGTGACGGCACGCCGATCGCGGGCGACGCGGACGGCGGCGTCGCGGCGAAGCTTGCCGACAGTGATGCGGCGCTCGATGAAGCGGTGATCGGCACCCTCGAAAGCCAGCTCGGCAAGGAGATGGTGGCCGAGCTGGTCGGCGACTTCGTCGCCGCGTCGAAAGCGTTGATCGACCAGCTCGCCGCTGCCCGCGAGGCGGGAGACGTGACGGGCTGGGGCGATGCCGCGCACAGCCTCAAGAGTGCTGCCGGCAGCCTCGGCCTGAGCCGGGTCTACCGCGCAGCACTCGCGACCGAAGAGGCCTGCCGCGCCGGCGATGCGGCGCGCGCGGCGGCGGCAAGTGCCGGATTGTCCGGCGACCTCGCCGAGGGATGGCGGCTGTTGCGGCTTCGCTATCCGGCGGCGACCTCTGAACGACAACAGGCGGGGTAAGCGATGAGCGAGACCGGTGACCCGAACAGCCCGTTTGCGCAGATTTCGATCCTCCTCGTGGACGACGAGCCGTTTGCGCAGAAGCTGGCCACCACGGTTCTGCGACAGATCGGCGTCAAGAACGTCGTGGTCGCGAAGAGCGGGCAGGAGGCCCTGAAGGTCCTCGGTGAGCCGCACCAGAAGTTCGACCTGGTCATCTCCGACTGGAACATGCCGGAGATGACGGGGCTGAACCTCCTGAAGAAGGTGCGCGAGACCTGGCCGGATATGCCGTTCGTCATGCTGACCGGCAAGGCGACCGGCGACTTCGTGCTGGCGGCGCGGGACAACGGGGTGAACGGCTATATCGCCAAGCCGTTCGCGCCGGCCCAGCTCACGGCCAAGATCGCGGCCGTGCTCAAGATCAAGATGGCCTAGGAAACCGGCCAAATCCCGGGCCTGGGAGCCATTCCGGGCTTGGGAGGAGGGGCGAGGTGGGCTAAAACGGCGCCCAACCAGCCCCGCGAGACCCGCCAGACATGTCCGCCGACCGCATCTACCTCTACGATTCGACCCTGCGCGACGGCGCGCAGACGCAGGGCGTCGACTTCGGCGCGGCCGACAAGACGGCGATTGCGGCCGCGCTGGACCGGTTGGGGCTCGACTACATCGAGGGCGGCTGGCCGGGCGCCAACCCCACGGACGACGCCTTTTTCGCGGCCCTGCCGCGGCTGGCGCATGCCCGGGTCACCGCCTTCGGCATGACCCGGCGGTCCGGGCGCAGCGCTGCCAACGACCCGGGCCTCGCCGCCGTGCTGGCCGCACCTGTGCGCGTCGTCTGCCTGGTCGGGAAGACGTGGGACTTCCACGTCGAGACGGCGCTCGGCGCCACGCCGTCCGAGAACATCGACATGATCTCCGACAGCCTGGCCGAGGCGGCCAGGCGAAAGGACGAGGTGATGTTCGATGCCGAGCATTTCTTCGACGGCTACAAGGCGAACCCGGTCTATGCGCTCGATTGCGTGACCGCGGCGCACAAGGCCGGTGCCCGCTGGATCGTGCTGTGCGACACCAATGGCGGCACCTTGCCTGATGAGATCGAGCGCATCGTGGGCGAGGTGGCGGGCAGGATTCCCGGCACGCATCTTGGCATCCACTGCCACAACGACACCGAAAACGCGGTCGCCAACTCGCTGGCCGCGGTGCGCGCCGGCGCGCGGCAGATCCAGGGCACGTTGAACGGCCTCGGCGAGCGTTGCGGCAACGCCAACCTCGTGTCGATCATCCCGAGCCTGGTGCTCAAGATGGGGCTCAAGACCGGCGTTTCGGATGCGCAGCTCGAACAGCTCACGCACGTGTCGCGTCTGCTCGATGAGCGCCTGAACCGGACCTCGGCGCGCGGTGCGGCCTATGTCGGGGAGAGCGCCTTCGCCCATAAGGGCGGCTTGCACGTCTCGGCGATCGAGAAAGATCCGCGCACCTACGAGCACATCCCGCCCGAGAAGGTCGGCAACCGCCGGCACATCGTCGTTTCCGACCAGGCGGGACGCTCCAACATCCTGGCGCGCTTCCGCGACATCGGCCTCGATATCGCGGCCGACCACCCGAAGCTCGGGCGGCTCATCGACGAGGTGAAGACGCGCGAACACGATGGGTTCGCGTATGACGGGGCGGACGCCAGTTTCGAGCTCCTGGCGCGCCGCCTGCTCGAATCGGTTCCCGAATATTTCAATTTGGTCTCGTTCCGCGTGATCACTGAACGGCGCTTCAACGCCAAGGGCGAGCTGGTTACGCAATCCGAGGCCACCGTGAAGGTCGACGTGGCCCATCACCGGCTGTTGACGGTGGGCGAGGGGATCGGCCCGGTCGATGCGCTCGACGGCGCCCTGCGCGAAGCGCTCCTGCCCGTGTATCCGCGCCTCAAGGATGTGCGCCTGGTCGACTACAAGGTGCGCATCCTCACACCCGAGGCCGGAACCAAGGCCGTGACCCGGGTGATGATCGAGAGCGCCGACGGCGACGGCCGGCGCTGGAGCACGGTCGGGGTGTCGGCCAACGTGATCGACGCCTCGTACAACGCGCTGCACGACAGCATCACGTGGTTCCTCTTCCACGAGGGGAGTGCGGCACCCGCCCAGAGTGCGGCGGCGGGCGGCGGGCGCACGTGAGCGTGTCTGAGCGGCTCGCCCCCGCAATCATCCTGGTGGCGCCGCAGCTCGCCGAGAACATCGGCTCGACCGCGCGCGCCATGCTCAATTGCGGGCTCACCGATCTCCGGCTCGTGCGGCCTCGGCCCGCCTGGCCGCACCCGCGCGCGGTGGCCGCCGCGGCCGGTGCCGACGCCGTGCTCGACAAGTGCCGCGTGTTCGCCACCGCGAAGGAGGCGATCGCCGACCTGCATTACGTCTATGCCACGACGGCACGGCCGCGCGAGGGCGTCAAGGCGGTGGTGACGGCGCGCGCGGCGGCCGCGGAGGTGCGCGAGCGCCTCGGCCGTCACGAGCGCTCGGGCTACCTGTTCGGCCCCGAGCGCACCGGTCTCGAGAACGACGACGTGGCGCTGGCCGATGCGCTCCTGACCGTGCCGCTCAACCCGGACTTCTCATCGCTCAACCTCGCCCAGGCGGTCCTGGTGGCGGCCTATGAATGGCGGATGAGCGGCGATGCCACACCCGGGCGCGCGCTCGCCACGGGGAAGGCGGAGGCGGCGACCAAAGTGGAGGTGCTCGATTTCTTCGCGCGTCTGGAGGCCGAGCTCGACGATTGCGGATTCCTGCGCAACACCGAGATGCGCCCGACCATGGTCCGCAACATCCGCAGCATCTTCTATCGCGCCGGCCTCATGTCGCACGAGGTGCGAACCCTGCACGGCATCGTCACCGGACTGACGCAGCGGCCGCACGCGGCAGCTCCTGCGTCTCGCCCGGCAGCACGAGCCGGAAAACGGGAACGGGCTCGGCGCGGCCGCGAAGGGTGAACGTCCCCACGGGGATCCGGGCGACATCGGGCCCGAGCATCTCTTCGGTGGCGGCACTGAACAGCGCCACCGCCTCGACGTCGTCTTTCAGGAATTGCCGGCCGAGCTGCTCGATGCGCTGTGCCGCATTCACCGTGTCGCCGACGATCGTGTAGTTGATGCGGCCTTCGGAGCCGATATTGCCGATGACGACCGGCCCGGTATGGATGCCGATGCGGATCCGGATCGGCACGAGGCCCGCGGCGCGGCGCGTCCGGTTCTCATCCGCCACCGCGCGCGCGATGGCGATCGCGGCCTGCACGGCACGCTCCGGGTGGTCGCGCTTGTGGCCGAACGCGCCCCAGACCGCCATGACGCTGTCGCCGATGAACTTGTCGACCGTGCCTTCCTCCTGCTCGATGCACTTGGTGACGATGTCGAAGTGGCTGTTGAGGAGCTCGGCCGTCTCGACGGGGCCCATGCGCTCGGACAACGGCGTGAAGCCCACGATGTCCGTGAACATCACGGTGACCTGGCGCTGCACCGATGGCAGGGGGCCGCGGTCGCGGCGCAGGGCCAGGCGGCGGACGAGCTTGCGCGGCACGTAGGCTTCGAACCAGCGGAGTGCTGCGATCATTTCGGCGAACGCGCGGGCCTGGTCGTCGAGCTCGCGGAAGATCGACCGCGGAAGCTCGGGCATATCGGAGAAGCGAAGGCCCTGGACGTGGCGGGCCACGGCCGCCAGCCGTTCGACCGGCTGGGCGATACGCCGGCCCAGCAGGATCGCCGCCACGATTGCCAGCACCAGGGCGATGCCGGCGCCGATTCCGGCCATCATCAGCTGCCGAAAATCGGCCAGCGCGTCGACCGCCCGCACATAGGTGCCGATGATCCAGGGCGGGTCGCCGTACTCGTGAATCGTCCGCAAGATGTAAAGCCAGCTGTAATTCCCGACCCGCACCGCGTGCACGCTGGCGTCGGTCCGCCCCAGGAGGGGCAACACCACAGGCTTGTTCCAGATCGCGGCGAGGATCGGGTCGTCCACCTGGCCGACCCGCGGCAGAAGCTGGCCCGCGCCGAGATAGGGAAACGGCTGCGTCAGCCGCGGATGGGCGAGCACGTAGTCATGGTCGTACAGAATGAAGCCGCTGCGGGCGAGGCCCGGCTGTGCCGCGAGGAAGCTCGACAATTGGCGCACGGAGATGCGCGCGAACAGCATGCCGATGAAGTCCCCGTGGCGGAACACCGCCTGCCGGCGAACGATGAAGATATCGCCGTCCGGCTCATGGACGATGCCCGACCACACACCCGCCCGGTCAGACTCCGCCTCCGCGGACGCCATCACGCTGTCATAGGGCAGGCTCGCCGTGCGGATCGTCACGCCCTTCTCGTTGCGCACCGCCGTGATCGACACGTAATCGGCATCGACATAGCTCAGGGACGAGATCTGCGGCGTGGCGGACAAGGCCCCTGTCAGGATGTCGGCCACGCGGCTGCGGTCGCCCCTGGCGACGCTCGAGCTGTCGAGGACGCCCGCGATGAAGGAGAGCTGACTGGCCGCCGGGTCCAACTGTCCGCGGACCCTGAGCTCGATCATGTTGAGCTGCAGGTCGCCTTTTTCGCGCAGCAGGGAAACCGTGGTCTCGCGGCCGAGGTAGAGGAGCGGCAGGACAACGGCGGCGGTCACGATGACCACGAACACCGACAAGGTGATCGCGAGCACGGTCGCGATCGAATAGCGCGGCGAGGGCCGCTGTGCGGCCGGGGGCGCGCCTGTCGGTGCGGGGGATGGAGCGGCGGCCATGGAATGCCCGCTTACATAGGATGTGGCAGCTGCGAAATCAGCCGGCCGGGCGTACACCGGGGCGTGATCGAGGCCGCGCAAAGCCGCTCCGGCCGGCCCACTAAGGGCTTGAAAAGACCGTTAAACCCTGGCTTCTTTCGCAGCGGCCGAAACGGTTTGACAGGCGCTGACCCACAAGTATAGTACCGCCCGTTTTCGGCGGTGCGGGGCAGGAGACGCGGGCTATGCCCAGTGTCGGAGCCCTGCGGCCGCCGGTTGTGTTTTATCCTCCCTTCGAGCGAGTGTCCGGACCGACAATGAGTAAGCGCGAGCAGTCCAAGTACAAGATCAACCGCCGCCTCGGCGTGAACCTGTGGGGCCGGGCCAAGAGCCCGATCAACAAGCGCGAGTACGGCCCCGGCCAGCACGGCCAGCGCCGCCGCAAGCCCACGGAATACGGCATCCAGCTGCAGGCCAAGCAGAAGCTCAAAGGGTATTACGGCAACATCACGGAGCGGCAGTTCCGCCGCATCTACACGGAGGCCAACCGGCGCCGCGGCGACACCGGCGAGCGGTTGATCGAGCTGCTTGAGCGGCGCCTCGACACGGTCGTCTACCGGATGAAATTCGCCCCGACCCCGTTTGCCGCGCGCCAGCTGGTCAATCACGGCCACGTGCGGGTGAACGGCAAGAAGGTCAACATCGCGTCCTACAGCGTGAAGGACAACGACGCGGTCGAGCTCAAGCCGAAGAGCCGCGAGATGGGCCTCGTCCTCGAGGCGGTCGCCTCGGCCGAGCGCCAGGTTCCGGACTATCTGCAGGTCGATCATAAGGCGATGAAGGGAACGTTCATCCGCGGGCCCAAATTGTCCGACGTGCCGTATCCGGTGCAGATGGAGCCGAATCTGGTCGTCGAGTTCTATTCGCGCTGACGATCGCGCTGGTTTCTGCGAGCCGTCCCCGCGTGAGGGGACGGCTTTCTTATTCGCCGACTGCGGCCACCGGCGCGCGGGCCGGGACCTTCTCCTCGGAGCCGAGATCTTCGGCCTGCCATTTCTTGGCGACCTGATCCAGCCGGTCGATGATGTCCGCGAGCTCGCGTCCGCGCGGCGCCAGCGCATACGTCACCTGCGGCGGAATCGTCGGTTCGTAGTGGCGCTGGATGATATCGGCGCTCACCAGCATGCGCAGGCGCTCCGTCAGCACCTTGGCCGAAATGCCAGACACGCGCCGTTTGAGTTCACCAAACCGCGTCGGACCGTTGGTGCGCAGTACGTAAAGGATATACGTCGTCCACGGTCCCATCAGGACCCGCAGCAGCGAATCCATCGGGCATCCGATCGGGCTTTTGGGAATGGGCATGGCGGGATCTCCGGGCGTCCTTGGACTCTCTCTTCGGGGGCTTTTCTCTAGTTACTTTAAGGTACCTACTTTACAGTCCCAACTTCGTAGCTTACCTCTCTGACCGTCACTAAACGTAACCAGTTGGTCGCGAAGTTACAAGGATCAAGAAAGGTAAGGGCTCATCATGTCCCCCACCAACTCTCTCGCCCCGCACAATTCCACCCGGGTTGCCGTGGTCTATCATTCGGGCTACGGCCATACGAAGGTCCTGGCCGAGGCCGTGGCCCGCGGGGCGGAGTCCGTGCCGGGCACGCTCGTCTCCCTGATCCCCGTGGCCGACGCCGAAGCGCGTGCGGCCGAGATCGAGGCCGCGGACGCGGTCGTGTTTGGAGCGCCGACCTACATGGGCAGCGTGTCAGCCCCGTTCAAAAGCTTCATGGACTGGAGCTCCAAGGCCTGGTTCAGCCGCGCGTGGAAGAACAAGCTCGCGGCCGGCTTCACCAATTCGGGCTCGCAGAGCGGGGACAAGCTGAACACGCTCATGCAGCTCGCAGTCTTCGCCATGCAGCACGGGATGATCTGGATCGGCCTCGACCTGCTGCCGGGCAACAACAACAGCAAGGGCAGCGTTGACGATCTCAACCGCCTCGGCAGCTTCCTGGGCGCCATGGCGCAGTCGAACGTCGATGCCGGGCCCGAACAGGCGCCGATCGAGAGCGACCGCAAGACCGCCGAATATCTCGGGCAGCGCGTGGCAGCGTTCGCCGGCCGCCTCGTGCCGGTGGCGGAGGCCGCCTGATGGCGGCGCGCCCGGCCATCTTCGTCTCGCACGGCTCGCCGATGCTGATGTTCGAGCCGGTGCGGGCGCGTGACTTCCTGTCGGGGCTCGGAGCCGGCCTCGGCCGGCCGAAGGCGATCGTCGCCGTCTCGGCGCACTGGGAGACGGCGGCGCCGCGCGCCAGCATCGCGGGGCGGCCGCCGACGATCCATGATTTCGGCGGCTTTCCCGACGAGCTTTATCAGGTCCAGTACCCGGCTCCTGGAGCGCCGGACGCCGCCCGCCGCGCGGTCGATCTCTTGAGCAAGGCGGGCATCGCGGCGGTCACCGATCCGGGCCGCGGCCTCGACCACGGGGCGTGGGTGCCGCTATCCCTGATGTATCCGAAGGCCGATGTGCCGGTCGCGCAGCTTTCGATCCAGACGCCGCTCGGCCCCGCGCACCACGTGGCGGTCGGCCGCGCGCTTGCGCCGCTGCGCGAGGAGGACGTGCTGGTCCTGGCAACCGGCGGTGCTACGCATAATCTCTATACGATGGAGCGGGGCGCCCATGACGCGCCGCCGCCATGGGCGGTTGCGTTCGATGACTGGCTGGCCGCCTCCCTCGAGGCCGGCGACGAGGAAGCCTTGGTTAACTATCGCCGCCAGGCGCCCTATGCCCGCGAGGCGCATCCGCGGGATGAGCATCTGTTGCCCGTGTTCGTGGCGTTCGGGGCCGGCGGGCCGGGGGCCAAGGGCCGCTGCCTGCACCGCAGCTTTACGCATGGCAGCCTCAGCATGGCTGCATTTGCGTTCGAGTGACGGTTGTCACACGTAAGCTGCTCACAACCCAGTGATAGACGTCACAGCCGGCCGCAGGGTTCGGTGGTATTTATCGTGAAATGTCGAAACGCCGCCCGACTTGGATTCGCCCGATGATGCCGCGCGCTTTGACCATGAGTAAGACTATGAACGGCAACTATTCCGATGTCGCAGCAGCCTGGATCGTGGCGCTCGCCCTGCTTGCGGCCATCGTGGCGCATGTGTTCCTGCCCGAGACGCCGCCGCGGCTCGGCCATGGCGTCGCGGACGCGGACGCGGCCCGCGTCGGCACCAACCTGTCCGGTGCCACCGAGAGCTCGGATTCCGACCTGCCGCTGAACGAGCTGCGGGACGTGTTCCGCCTTCACTTTGGCGGCGAGGCGGCTGCCTCGGCCGAGTCCGCCGCGACGCCGTCGGCGCAGTAGCGGCTCCCGGCCGGCGCCTCGCGGCACCCGATCGAAACATTCGCAAGCAGCCTGCGGGCTCGGCTATGGTGTCGGGCATGGGCAGCTTGCAAGGATCGCCGCCGGACAGATCCGCGCGCGAGCGCGCGGCCAGGAGCATCACGGATGCCGCCGCCGAATGCGGGATCTCGCTGGTGGCGAGCCTGCCCGACGGCTGGATCACCCATCTCATCGAGGGCTTCGCCTCGGATTCGCGCTTCCGCCACGTGGCGGTGAACCGCGAGGAGTCGGCGATCGGCCTGTGCTCGGGGGCGTTCTTCGGCGGCCTCGGGGCGTTCGCGCTGATGGGTGCCTCGGGCTTCCTCACCTGCATCTACGCGCTGACCAAGATCAACTACACGTATCAGGTGCCGCTCCTGATCGGCATCACGATGCGCGGCCGCTTCGGCGACCAGGCGAAGTTCCATCAGTCGAACGCGCTGTATCTCGAGCCGGTGATGAAGGCGATCGACATCCCCTACATGGTGATCGAGCGCGCGGCCGATATCCCGCGGCTCGGCGTTGCGTACCGCCACAGCCGCACCTTGACCCGGCCGGTGGTCGTCGGCTTCACGCGCGAAGTCCTGCGCGGGGAGGCCTGAGATGTCCATGAACTTCGAAGCCTGCTTCCGCCTCCTTGCCGAACGCCTGCGCGAGGAGATCATCGTCACCTCGGCGGGCAATGCGTCGGAGTTGTGGTGGCATGTCACCGGCGAGACCGAGCGGGTGTTCTATCTCGAGGCCTCGATGAGCCTCGCCTCCCTGTTCGCCGCCGGGATCGCGCTCGGCATGCCGCAGAAGACGTTCGTGGCGCTCAACGGTGACGGCGCTTTCTGCATGAACCCCGGCATGCTGCTGGTGGAGCGGCAGCTGGCGCTTCCCAACCTCAAGCATTTCGTGATCTCGAACCGGGTCTATGGCTCGACCAACGACCTGTCGATGCCGTTCGGCGACGCGACGGACTATGCGGGCATGGCGCGCGCCGCCGGGCTCGAGCGGGTGTACGCGTTCAAGACGATCGAGGCGCTGGCCGCGGGCCTGGGCGAGATCATGCGGCCCGGCCACGCCTTCGCCGTCCTCGATGTCGAGCCGCTCGGGCATCACCTGCCGTCGCCGCCGCTCGACGGCCCGGAGGTCAAGTTCCGCTTCGGCCGTTATCTCGAGCGGCAGGGCGGTCGCGCGATCTTCGATGCGCCTCTGAAGCCCTGAAACAAAAAGGCAGGCGCGGAGCCTGCCTTTTTCTCGTCGCAGAATGGTCCGGCGGTCAGCCCGCCGCGGCCTTGACGCTGATGCCCTTGTCCTGGAGCAGCGTCTGCAGCTCGCCGCTTTCGAACATCTCGCGCACGATGTCGCAGCCGCCCACGAACTCGCCCTTGACGTAGAGCTGCGGGATTGTCGGCCAGTTCGAGAATTCCTTGATGCCCTGGCGCAGCGATGGGTCCTGCAGGATGTCGATGCCCTTGAACTTCACGCCGAGATGCGTGAGCACCTGCACGACCGCAGCCGAGAATCCGCACTGCGGGAACACGGGCGAGCCTTTCATGAAGAGCACCACGTCGTTCGCGGACAGATCCGACTTGATGCGATCAGAAACAGTTGCGTCCATGTCGATCTCCTATTCGGGTGCGGACGTCTGCAAAGCCATCGCGTGCAGCTCGTTCCCCATCCGGCCTTTCAACGCTTGATACACCATCTGATGCTGCTGCACGCGTGTCTTGCCCTTGAACGACGCGGACACCACGTGGGCCGCGTAATGGTCGCCGTCGCCGCGCAAATCGTCAATCGTCACTTTCGCGTCCGGGAGCGCTTCCCGGATCAGGCGCTCGATTTCCGCAGCGGGCATCGCCATTCAAAAAAACCTTACAATTCCTGGGCCATATACGTCGGCAGCCACCCCTCATGGGCGACCCGAAGGTCATGGAGGGATATAAGGAGGCGTCCGTCGAGTGTCAAATCACGGCCAGCCGATGTCCGGCCAATGACCTGCGCCGGCACGCCCGCGGCGCTGGCGGCCTTGAGCAGCGCCGCCGAGTCGGCGGTAGTAACCACATAACGGGCCTGGTCTTCGCCGAATAGCCACGCGTGGAGCGGCACGCGTCCGGCGTCGGGTTTCAGCTCGAAGCCGCGCCCGCCGGCCAACGCCATCTCGGCCAGCGCCACCAGAAGGCCGCCGTCGGAGAGGTCGTGGCATGCCGTGACCTTGCCTTGGACAACGGCGGTGCGGACGAAGTCGCCGTTGCGCTTCTCGGCGGCGAGGTCGACCGGCGGCGGCGCTGAGTTGTCGTCGCGCCGGCAGACCTCGCGGACGTACAGGGACTGGCCGAGCCAGCCCGCCGTGTCGCCGATGAGGATGATCGCTTCGTCGGGAGTCTTGAGGGCGAGGTCGATCGTGCGCGACACATCGTCAAGCAGGCCAACGCCGCCGATCACCGGTGCGGGCAGGATCGCCTGGCCCTGCGTCTCGTTGTAGAGCGAGACGTTGCCGGACACGACCGGGTAGTCGAGAGCGGTACAGGCCGCGCGCATGCCGGCGATGCAGCCGACGAACTGGCCCATGATCTCGGGCCGTTCCGGGTTGCCGAAGTTCATGTTGTCGGTGATCGCGAGCGGGGTGGCCCCGACCGCGGTGAGGTTGCGCCACGTCTCCGCGACGGCCTGCGCGCCGCCCGCCTCGGGATCGGCAGCGCAGTAGCGCGGTGTGCAGTCGACGACCAGGGCCAAGCCCTTGGAGGAGCCTGGAAGGCGCACCACTGCCGCGTCGCCGCCGGGCCGCTGCACGGTGTGGCCGCGCACGAGGTAGTCGTACTGGTCCCAGATCCAGCGCCGGCTCGCGAGATCGGGGCAGGCCATGAGGGTCTTGAGCGCCGCAGCCGGGTCGTGCGTCGGCACCGAGGCCGCGGCCAGGGGTTGTTTGCGAGGTGCCGCGGTCCACGGGCGGTCGTACTCGGGCGCCTGCGCCGAGATCGGCTGGATCGGCATGTCGGCTTCGATCTTGCCGCCGCGCTTGACCACGAGATTCCCGGTCGTCGTCAAATGGCCGATGGTGACGCAGTCGAGCTCGTATTTGTCGAAGATCCTGCGCGCCACGTCCTCGCGGTCCGGCTTCAGCACCATGAGCATGCGCTCCTGGCTTTCGGACAGCATGATCTCGTACGCGGTCATGCCCGGCTCGCGCATCGGCACCTTGTCGAGGTCGAGCTCGATCCCGAGGCCGCCTTTGCCCGCCATCTCGACGGACGACGACGTGAGGCCGGCTGCACCCATGTCCTGGATCGACACGATGGCGTCGGTCGCCATCAGCTCGAGGCACGCCTCGATGAGCAGCTTCTCGGTGAACGGGTCGCCGACCTGGACCGTCGGGCGCTTCTCCTCGGAGTTCTGATCGAACTCGGCAGACGCCATGGTGGCGCCGTGGATGCCGTCCCGGCCGGTCTTCGCACCCAGATAGACGACCGGGTTCCCGGGACCCGCCGCCTTCGAATAGAAGATGCGGTCCGCCGGGGCGAGGCCGACGGTCATCGCGTTCACGAGGCAGTTGCCGTTATAGGAGGCGTGGAAGTTGGTCTCCCCGCCGACGGTCGGCACGCCCACGCAATTGCCGTAGCCGCCGATGCCGGCCACGACGCCGGCGACCAGATGCCGCGTCTTGGGGTGGCTGGGGTCGCCGAAGCGAAGCGCATTCAAGTTGGCGATCGGCCGCGCGCCCATGGTGAACACGTCGCGCAGGATGCCGCCGACGCCGGTCGCCGCGCCCTGATAGGGCTCGATGAACGACGGGTGATTGTGGCTCTCGATCTTGAAGATCACCGCCTGGCCGCCGCCGATATCGACCACGCCCGCGTTCTCGCCGGGGCCGCAGATCACGCGCGGACCCGTGGTCGGCAACGTCTTCAGCCATTTCTTCGAGGACTTATAGGAGCAGTGCTCGCTCCACATCACCGAGAACACGCCGAGCTCGGTGAGCGAGGGAGAGCGGCCGAGGATGGCGAGCACGCGCCCGTATTCCTCCTCGGACAGACCCATCAGGTCGTTGGGGCGAGCGGCGGGTTCGGGTGCGACCATTTATGCGAGCGAGTCGACCAGGCCGTCGAACAGAGCTTTGCCCGAGGTGGACCCGAGCAGCTTGTCGGTCGCGTTCTCGGGATGCGGCATCAGCCCGAGCACGTTCTTGGTCGGATTGAAAATGCCGGCGATGTTGCGCGCCGAGCCGTTGGGATTGGCCTCTGGCGTGAGATCGCCGTCCATAGAGCAATAGCGGAATGCCACCCGGCCCTCGCCTTCGAGCCGGTCGAGCGTCGCCGGATCGGCGAAGTAGTTGCCGTCGCCATGCGCCACGGGAACGCTCAACACCTCGCCCGCCTGATAGCGGTGGGTGAACAGGCTCTGGCTGGTCTCGACCTTGAGACCGACGTAGCGGCAGACGAATTTCAGGCTCGCGTTGCGCAGCAGGATGCCGGGCAGGAGCCCGGACTCGCACAGGATCTGAAAGCCGTTGCAGATGCCGAGCACCGCCGTGCCCTTGTCGGCGCGGCGGATCACTTCCTGCATGACCGGTGCACGGGCGGCGATGGCGCCGGTGCGCAGATAATCGCCGTAGGAGAAGCCGCCCGGCAGCACGATGAGGTCGACATTCGGAAGATCCGAATCACGGTGCCACACCAACACCGGCCGCTTGCCGGACGAGCGCTCGATGGCATCGGCGACGTCGTTCTCGCGATTGGACCCCGGGAAGACGATGACGGCGGATTTCATTGATGCACGGGCCGCCCGCAAATCATAGTGACGAACACTTCCCCAACTCCGCCATCGCCGTCTCGACACGTGCCGGGTTGTCTGGATTGTCCAACGTTGTGAACACGGTCGCTTCAGCCCGGGCGGCGGAACGGGCCTCCACCGTGACGATCAACTGGCCGTTGGGAAATTGGATGAACAGCGTCGACGTCCGGGCGTTCTGGTTCTCGATCGTCGAGATGGGCATCCGGAACGTCTGTCCGAATCCCTGGCGCGCGCAGAGGAACCAAGGCCGATATGGCCTGTCGGCGGCCAGCCTGCTGGCGACCTTCGCCGGGCCCTTGACCGTCAGGCTGGGCGCCACCCGGGTGGCGACGCCGTCTGCGGAGCCGGCGTATGCGGGCGCGGCCAGCGCCAGCACGCAGAGGGCCACGCCCGCACGAAAGAGAAGCGTCAGGGTCATCCCACCAGCTCGATCGCGTAGTTCTCGATCACGGTGTTGGCGAGCAGCTTCTCGCACATCTGCCGGACCGCGGCCTCGGCCTTGGCGCGGTCGGTCTCGGCGATGTCGAGCTCGATGTATTTGCCCTGCCGGACCTCGTTGACGCCCGTGAACCCGAGGCCGGAGAGCGCGTGGCCGATGGCCTTGCCTTGCGGGTCGAGGACGCCGGTCTTGAGCGTGACGTGAACCTTGGCCTTCATGAGATGGGGGCCTTCATCGGCGGAGTCTTAGCAGGATTCGGCCTCTTGCAGCATCCGGAAGGGGCGCGCGCTCGTGGAGTTGTCCACAGCAGCGGGCCCTCACTGCATGGTGCTGGGACCCTTGAGGTCGCGGGGGCCGCCCTCGGGGAAAATGCCCAAACGGCGGGCAACTTCCTGATACGCCTCCTCGACCTGGCCCAGGTCGCGGCGGAAGCGGTCCTTGTCCATCTTTTCGTTGGTCTTCACGTCCCACAGGCGCGCGCAGTCGGGGCTGATCTCGTCGGCGAGCACGATGCGCATCTCGTCCTCGTTCCACAGCCGGCCGAACTCGCATTTGAAGTCGACGAGCTTGATGCCGACGCCGAGGAACAGGCCGTAGAGGAAGTCGTTGATGCGCAGCGCGAGCGCCATGATGTCGTCGAGGTCCTGGGTGGTCGCCCACCCGAACGCGGTGATGTGCTCCTCGGAGACCATCGGATCGCCAAGCTGGTCGTTCTTGTAATAGTACTCGACGATCGAGCGCGGCAGCGCCTGGCCCTCGGGCACGCCGAAGCGCTCGGAGAACGAGCCCGCCGCCACGTTGCGGACGATCACCTCGATCGGGATGATCTCCACCTCGCGCACGAGCTGCTCGCGCATGTTGAGGCGGCGGATGAAATGCGTGGGAACGCCGATCTCCTCCAGCCGCATCATGAGGTATTCCGAGATGCGGTTGTTGAGGACGCCCTTGCCAGTGATGACGCCGCGCTTCTTGGCGTTGAAGGCGGTCGCGTCGTCCTTGAAATACTGGACGAGCGTTCCCGGCTCCGGGCCCTCGAAGAGGATCTTGGCCTTGCCTTCGTAAACTTGCCGCCGACGGGTCATTTTTTAGGGGAGAGTCGTTTCGAGGAGGGGCGGCATCCGGCGCGACCGGCAGGCGCACCTGCCTTATATACTCTCTCGACCCTCCCCGGGCAATGAGGCGAAATCGCGTGGTCGTTCAGAGCTTTACGTCGGCGAAGGGCGTGATGTCCGGCGGACCGGCGGCAAACCGCCAGATCGCACCGGGCGGCGGGCGGCGCTCGGGAGAGGCCAGCGCGATCACCGAGCTCGACGAGGTGCCGTAGCCGGTCCGGCGACCGTTCTCCTCGTTCGTGACGATGGTGAGCGCGCCGTGCGGCCCGGCATCGGATTCCTGCTCGCGGCTGCCCATCAGCCTCTCCCAGCCCGACAGATCGCCGTGCTCGGGGTCGGGTGGTGCTGCCTCGGCAAACCGGGGTCGATAGAAGCGGATGCGCGCCGAGCTTTCATCGTTGAGCTCGTGCGCGGTCAGCATCGAGAGCCCGGCGGGGATGGGACAGACCTTGTGGCCAGCGCTGCCCAGCGAGCGCACCAGGAAGGCGTCGCGGTTATCGGCGATCACCAGGTTGAACGAGCGGTAGGCCTTGGGATCGAGATCGGCGAAGGCCTTGGCCGCCGCGGCCGCGTCAGGATGATCGAGCGCCTCGAGCACGAGCTCGCCGCGCGAGCGGGCCCCCGGCGCCGGGCCCAGGGTGCCGTGGCGGTTGAGCACCGCTGCCACGACGCCGGTCGCGTTGACGCCGAGCCAGGAGCCGCCGGCGAGATCGTCGCGGCCGGCCACGACCTCCGGGCGGTCGGGCCAATGCCGCCCCGGGGCCGTCCACGGCCGGTCGAGCATCTCGTCGCGGTTGGCGGCGATGATCAGGGGCCAGGGGTTGTCGGGGCGCCGGAGTATGATGAGAGTGCACATCGACGGCGATGCCTCACGGGCGAGCGTTGACCGGGCGGGGGCACCGGGCTATCGCCAGGAGGCGGGGACGGGAACGGTGAGCGGAGGCGAGGCTGTTCATGACCACGTTCGACGAGCGCGAGCAGAATTTCGAGAAGAAGTTCAAGCACGACCAGGAACTCCGCTTCAAGGCCAATGCGCGCCGGAACAAGCTCCTTGGTCTTTGGGCGGCGGCCCGGATGGGGCTCCACGCGAGCGATGCCGAGGCCTATGCGATGGCGGTGGTCGAGGCCGATTTGGGCCGCGCCGGCACGGGGGCCCGCGAAAAAGTGCTGAAAGACTTGAGCGGGAAGGGCCTGGCGGCCAGCGAGGCGGAGGTGCAGCGCGAGCAGGAGCGGCTGCTGGAGATCGCCAAAGAGCAGGTCCTGAAAGCGGGGCCCTGACAGGCCATGTCGGCGGGGCATGACGGTGCCGCGCCGGTTGCAGGGCTTTCGGACCTGCTCAGCGGCCGCGCCGGGACGACCCGTCGGACCCGAACACCCGCTTGAAGATCGTGTCGACGTGCTTGAAGTGGTACTCGAGGTCGAACAGGTCGGCGAGGGCCTTGGGCTTCAGGTGCCGAGTCACCTCGGGGTCGGCCTGCAGGCGCGCGAGGAAACTGTCGCCTTTGCGCCAGGCCTCCATCGCGTGTTTCTGGACGAGGCGGTAGGCGTCCTCGCGCGCCACGCCGGCCTGGGTCAGCGCCAGCAGCACCCGCTGCGAATGGACGAGCCCGCCCAGCTTGTCGAGATTGGCCTGCATGTTCTCGGGATAGACGACCAGCTTCTCGACCACGCCGGCCAGCCGGCTCAGCGCGAAATCGAGGCCGATCGTCGCGTCGGGCGCGATCACGCGCTCGACCGAGGAATGCGAGATATCCCGCTCATGCCACAGGGCCACGTTTTCGAGCGCCGGAATCACCGCGGCGCGCACGATGCGCGCAAGGCCGGTCAGGTTCTCGGAGAGCACCGGGTTGCGCTTGTGCGGCATGGCCGAGGAGCCCTTCTGGCCCGGGCTGAAATACTCCTCGGCCTCGCGCAGCTCGGTGCGCTGCAGGTGGCGGATCTCGGTGGCCAGCCGCTCGACCGAGGACGCGACCACGGCCAAGGCGGCGAAGAACGCCGCGTGGCGGTCGCGCGGGATCACCTGGGTGGAGACCGGCTCGACCGCGAGCCCCATCTTCCCGGCCACGTACTCTTCGACGAACGGGTCGATATTGGCGAACGTGCCGACCGCCCCCGAAATGGCGCAGGTGGCGATCTCGCGCCGGGCGGCCAGCAGGCGCTCGCGGCAGCGCGCGAACTCCGCGTAGTGGGTGGCGAGCTTCAGGCCGAAGGTCGTGGGCTCGGCGTGGATGCCGTGGCTGCGGCCGACCGTTGGCGTGCGCTTGAACTCGAACGCGCGCGTCTTGAGCGCCTTCAGCAGGCGGTCGACGTCGGCGATCAGAAGATCGGAGGCCTGAGCCAGCTGGACGGCGAGGCAGGTGTCGAGCACGTCCGACGACGTCATGCCCTGGTGGACAAAGCGTGCGGACGGACCGACATGCTCGGCGAGGTTGGTCAGGAAGGCGATGACGTCGTGCCTGGTCTCGCGCTCGATCTCGTCGATGCGCTCGACCTCGAACTTGCCTTTCTTCCACACCTCGGTGGCGGCGGATTTCGGGATCACCCCGAGCTTCGCCTGAGCGTCGCAGGCATGCGCCTCGATCTCGAACCAGATGCGAAAGCGGTTCTCGGGGGCCCAGATGGCGGTCATCTCGGGCCGGCTGTAGCGGGGGATCACGGGCTGGCTTTCTTCAGCGGACGGGCTCGGGGGCCCGTGCGACGGCGACGCCGATCATGCTGTCGCGCGTGACCAGCCGCGCGAGCTCGGCTTCGCTCAGGGACTCGGTACCGGGGGGGCGCATGGGCAGCACGAGATAACGCAGGTCCGCGGTCGAGTCCATGACCCGGATCTCGACATCGGGTGCGAGCTCGGTGCCGAACTCGCGCAGCACCCCGCGCGGATCCTTCACCGCGCGCGCCCGGTAGGTGTCGCTTTTGTACCAGGCCGGCGGAATGCCGAGGATCGCCTTGGGATAGCACGAGCACAAAGTGCAGGTGATGAGGTGGTGCCGGTCCGGCGTGTTCTCGACCACCGCCACCTCGGGCGTGTTGGTCGTGTCGATGCCGAGCTCCGCCGCGGCTCCCTTCGGGTCGGCCAGGAGGCGCTGCTTGAAGGCGGGGTCGACCCAGGCGCGCGCGACCAGCCGGGCGCCCACCGCGGGGTTGCGCGAGTCCATGAGCTCGATCTGCCGCCGCCATTCGTCGGCGGTGAACACGCCCTTGCCGATCAGGAGCTCGCGGACCGCGCGCTCCAGCACCAGGTAATCGAAGGACGGCTCGCGCCCGTGATCGGAGATCGGCGCGTGCGGGTCTCCGGCGTGGACGTGGTCGTGATGATGATGGCGGTCGGTCATGGATGCGCCTCGAGCCAGTGCTCGTAAAGGTCGGCGGTCAGGGTGTCGCGGGCGTTCCCGGTGCCGTCGGGGAACAGCGCTGCCTGCGCAAACCGCACCTGGTAGAGCGTCTGCGGCGGCAGGCCCGGCTGGCCGAACGCCAGGCTTTCGGGATTGGGATAGGTGCCGAGCACCCGTTCGACGACGCCCTCGCGCCCGCGCACGAAATGCGGCGTGCGGATATGCACCCGGCGGCCCGACGTTTCGGGCCAGTCGTTGCGCACCCGCACCGCATCGCCGGGGGAAAACCGGCTCATCGGCCGCCCTTGTCCTTGGCCATGAGCTCTTCGCGGATGGCCGCGCATGTCAGCATCACTTCCTCGTCGTGCAGGACGTCCTTTTCGAGCAGGAGGTCGTGGATGCCTTGCAGCCATTTTTCGTAATAGGCGAGGTCGCGATATTGCGCCGGGGTCAGCGACTCGATCGCCCGGCGCAGCTCATCCACCCGCAACAGCCGGCGCGAGGGGTGCGAGAGGAGGTACATGATGGCATCGACCGACTTGTCGAACTGCGTCAGTTCGTGCTCGGCCCGGTCGATGGGCTGGGAGGCGAACGGCTCGACGCCGCCCAAATCGTGCTGGGCGCGGGGGGATTGGCTCATAGGAGGAAAGTAGCGCCGCCGCAGCGCTCTTCACAAGCGCGGGGGCTTCACAACAAGCAAGGGGGGCCCTAGGCTATCCGCGGAGGACCGGACTCATGACCGACACCCCCGAAGACGACAAGCAGGCGGCGGAAAAGCGCGAGCAGGCGGCGGCCAAGCAGCGGCACCAGGAAAATCTCCAGCGGGTGCTGGAACAGAAGCGCCAGCGTGAACACGAGGCGCACCAGCACCACGCGGCCAAGCCGAAATTTGCGCCGAAATTCTCGCCGTCGCCGATCCGCCGCGGGCCGAGAGGCGGTTGAAGCAGGGCGGGGCGCCTGAGCCGCGGCTCGCCTAGTATCCGCGGCGCTCGCGCCACTCGTTGCGCCAGGCGTCGAACAGCCGCTCCTGCTGCCAGAGCTGCAGCCGCCAGCGCATGTCGCTCAGGATTTGCCGCAGAATCGCCATGGCCAAACCGCCTGTTGGGCCTAGATAACGGCGGAATGTGACAGATATTCGCGGGCGATCCGGGGCGGTTTAATTTTTTTTGGCGGCGTGCGCCGACGCCACAGATCAGGCGGCTCGCGGAGCATGGAGCTGCAGGAACGCGGCCGTGGCGCGTTTGGCGCGCGGCTCGATCTCCTCCGGCCGGGGCGGGGCGGCGACGCCCAGCAGCAGGTTCACCAGAAGTCCGTCCCAGAGCAGGGCGATGAACTGCGTGGCCATCTCCATCGGCTCGCCAGCGCCGAGCAGCCTGGCCGTCTGCGCCCGCGCCAGGAAATCCGCGAGTGCCTTCACGCTGGGCTCGCGGGCGCCCTCGTGCAGCGTGCGGGCGACCTCGGGCGACCGTTCCGCCTCGCCGGCCGCGAGGCGGAAGGTCGCCAGGACCGTGGGGTGGCTGACCTCACGCACCAGAGTGGATCCGAAGCCGACCAGGACCGCAGCAAGCATCTTCGCGTCGCGCGGCGCCGGCAGGTCGGGTGCCAGGCCCATGCGCGCGGACCGGCGGGCGATGCAGGCCACGAGCATCGCCTGCTTATCGGCGAAATTCGCATAGAGATCTCGCTTCGAGACCTTGGCGCGGGTGGCGATCTGGAGAGTGCTGGTTCCCGCATAACCGTTCTCGATGAACGACTCGAAGGCGGCATTGAGGATGCGGTCGCGCACCGAGGGTTCCGGGGCTGAAGCGGGAGCGGTGGGCTTGCGGGCCATGCGTCGTCAAAATTTCTCTTGCATTGGTACCAAACAGTACCATAAAGTGGGCTTAGGTACCAGATAGTACCAGACGCCACCGGCCGGAGGAATCATCATGACGGGCCAGGACCTCGCAACCGCCGCCCCGCTGACTGCGCTCGACGATCGCCTGCTGGCCGACATTGGCGTGAGCCGCGCCCAGATCTGGCAGGCGTCGAGGAGGACGAAGAGGAGATTCACCATCAGATCGGGCTTCGCGGCCCTCGTTAGCTTCCTGTGCCTTGCAACTCCGAGCCTGGCTCAGCCGGCGAACCCGCCGACGCCTACAACGCGCATTCTCGCGATCGGAACCGTGGACGCGGGCGCTGATCCGGCAACGGTACGGTCCATTCTGCCGGCCGAAATCCGTGAAACAGTGAAGCTCTATCTCGACGGAAAGATCGACCAGTGGTTCTCGCTGCAAGGCCGCCGCGGCGTCGCGTTTATCCTGAACGTGACCGATGCTGCTGCCGCGCACGACATGCTCGAGAAACTCCCGCTCGGTCAGGCGCACCTCATGAGCTTCGAACTGGTGCCCCTCGCTCCGCTCAATCCGCTCCGTCTGCTTCAGGGAATGGGCGCTGGCTCTCCGTGAGGGCCGGCGCGGCGATGAGGAGATCATAGTATGGCAACCCAGGATCGCGCGCCCGCCGTAAGGCTGACCGAGGTCACCAAGACGTACCGCGCCGGCGCCGTCGAGGTGGCGGCTCTACGCGGCATCAGCTTCGATATTCCGCCGCACAGCTTCTCGATGGTCGTCGGGCCTTCGGGCAGCGGCAAGACGACCTTGCTCAACCTCGTGGGCTGCATCGATTCCCCGACCAGCGGCACGGTCGAGGTCTGCGGCGAGCGCATCGGCGAGCTCAAGGACAATGCGCTGACCGATTTCCGCGCCCGGCACGTCGGCTTCGTGTTTCAGGGCTTCAGCCTGGTGCCGGTCCTGTCCGCTTACGAGAACGTCGAGTACCCGCTGCTCCTGATCGGCGTGCCGGCGGCGCAGCGCCGGGAGCGCACGCTTGCCATGCTCGAGGCGGTGGGGCTCAAGGACCAGAGCCGGCAACGCCCGAACGAGCTCTCCGGCGGCCAGAAGCAGCGCGTCGCGATCGCGCGCGCCCTGGTCAAGGAGCCCACCCTGGTGCTCGCCGACGAACCCACGGCCAATCTCGACACCGAGACCGGTGCCGCGATCATCGACCTGATGCACCGGGTGCAGACCCGGTTCCACACGACCTTCGTCTTTTCGACCCACGATCCGCATCTGATGTTGCACGCGGACGAGACCTTCGCGATCCGCGACGGCCGGCTGGTCGACCACCGCACGGGAGCCGTCTCATGATCCAGCTTCTCAAGATCGCGGCGCGCAACATCTTCCGCAACAAGCGGCGCTCGCTCATGACCGGATCGGCGGTCGCCGCGGGCGCCCTGGCCATGCTGCTTTTCGGCGGCTTCACGAGCTACATCTTTGCCGGCCTCGAGACCAACAACGTGCAGCGGATCGGCCATCTGACCGTCTTCCGCGCCGGATATTTCCTGTTCGGGGCGGGCAATCCCGCCGCCTACGGCATCGATCATTACCGCGACGTCATCGGCCTGATCGGGAGCGATCCGGTTCTGAAGCCGATGATCAACGTGCTCACGCCCACCCAGTCGCTGGTCGGCATCGCCGGAAATTTCACCGCCGAGGTCGACGCCTCAAAGACGTTTTTCGGCGTGGGCCTCATTCCCTCGGACCGCGACCGGATGCGCCAATGGGATCAGTTCAAGATCGGCGCCGCACGCCCGGCCGATCCCCGCCTGTCCGACGCAGACGACACGCGCGGCCTGATGGGCTTCGGTCTCGCCCGTATCCTCGGCCTGTGCGCCCGCCTGGGTCTCGCCAATTGTCCGCCGCTGCCGGCGGCGGAACGGCCGGCGGATAAGGTCGTCGCCGCGGTCGATCCGGACATCATCGGCCTGGCGCAGCGCGACGTGGACCCGGGTGCCGCATCCGGCCCGCCGCAGATCCAGCTTCTGGCCGCCACGGCCGGCGGCGCTCCCAACGTGGTGAGCCTTGCGGTCAGCGGCGCCGAGGCGCAGCCCGCCAAGGAGCTCGACGACAACTACATCGCGATGAATCTGGGGCTTGCACAGCAGCTCGTGTACGGCCGCGGCGAGCACAAGGTCACCGGGATCGTGCTGCAGCTTCACCGCAGCCAGGACATGGCGGCCGCGCGGGCGCGGCTGGTCTCGCTGTTCCAGGAGCATCACCTGGACCTCGATGTCCGCGACTTCGGCGAGCTGACGCCGTTCTACGGCCAGGTCGTGCGGCTGTTCGGCGGCATCTTCCTGTTCATCGCCCTGGTGATGGGGGTGATCGTGCTTTTTGCGGTTGTGAACACGATGACGATGAACGTCATGGAACGCACCAACGAGATCGGCACGATCCGCGCCATGGGTGTGCGCCGGCGCGGCATCCGGTGGCAATTCATCGCCGAAGGCGCCTTGATCGGTGCCGCGGGTGCCGCGATCGGCGCCGGCCTCGCCGTCGCGGTCGCGGCGGCCGTGAACGGCGTCGGGCTCGAGTGGGTGCCGCCCGGCAACTCCAACCCGGTGCCGCTGCATCTGGACGTTCTCGGCAGGCCCGGGCTCGTGATCCGCACCTGGGTCGGGCTGGTCCTGGTCGCCACCCTGGCCGCCCTCATTCCCGCCAACCGTGCCGCGCGCCTCCCGGTCGTCGACGCGCTGCGCCATGTCTGAGAGGCCCGCGATGCGAACTGCCGCTCTCGTGCTCCTGGCTCTTGTCGCCGCGACGGCGCCGGCGTGCGCCCAGACCGCGCAGGAGATCATCGCCGCCTCGGACAAGGTGCGTAACCCGGGCGAGCCGTTCCGTTCCACGAACACCCTGACCGAGTTCATCGCCGGCAAGCCGCGCGATCAGAACGTGCTTGTCGTGTTCTCGAAGGAAGACCCGGCGACGCACCAGTTCCGCAACCTGGTCCGCTACGTGGCGCCGGCGCGCGACCAGGGGAAGATGGTGCTGCTCGACGGCCGCGTGCTGTGGTTCTACGACCCGAACTCCAAGGCGAGCGTGCGCATCTCCCCGCAGCAGCGTCTGATCGGGCAGGCCGCCATCGGCGACGTGCTGACGGTCAACCTCGCGGTCGACTACGCGGGCACCTTGCTCGGCGACGAGACGATCCAGGATGCCAGCCGCAAGGACCGGCAGTGCTGGCACCTCGACATGAAGGCGGCCAACGACCAGGCGGTCTACAACCGCGTCGAATACTGGGTCGAGCACGGGACCAGTTACCCGGTCAAGGCCAAGTTCTATTCGGACAGCGGCCGGCTCCTGAAGATCCTCTATTATCGCGGTTTCGAGGAGCAGCTCGGCCGCATCCGTCCGACCGAGGCCGTGATCATCGACGCGGTCGACACCTCGCTGGTCACGACCTTCAAGTTCGGGGACTTCCACGCCCAGGACATCCCCGACGCCTGGTTCCAGCGCGACTACCTGCCGCGGTTGCAGCCGGAATGATGGCCCGCGTCGGCGGCATGGTGCTGCTCGTGCTGGTGCTGGGAGATGCGGCGGCCCTCGCCGACGAGAACAGCGACCTCGACCTCATCCCCGACGCGGCCACGCAGCCGCAGCCGCCCGCCGCCGACGCATCGGCCGCGGCGGCACCCAACCAGCGCATCTATCTCGAAAATGCGTTCACCGGGACCGCACGCCGCGGCGATCTTCCGGTGCCGTTCCCGCCGCCCAAGCCCTCGACCTGGCAGGAGCGCCTGTTCCTCGATGCGCGCAAGCAGTGGGCGCTCGGCGACCGCGCGAATGTCACGTTCAGCGACCGCTTCAACCTGCGCGCCCAGGACAACATCGATTTTCCCGGCCACGAGAACACGATCAACGATTTCCGCGAAGGCTATGTGAGCTGGGAGGCGCTGGACCGCACCTATCTCGATGCCGGCCGCATCAACCTCAAGAGCGGCGTTGCGGTCGGCTTCAATCCGACCGATTTCTTCAGGACCCGCGCCGTGGTCGATCCGTTGTCGGTCGACCCCACCGTGCTGCGCGAGGACCGGCTCGGCACCCTGATGGGCCTCGGCGAGCGCATCTGGCAGGGGGGCACGCTCACGGTCGCGGCGGCGCCCAAGGTCGACAATCCGACGCCGGTCTACCGCAACACCGGTCTGCGCAGCTTCGATCCGTCGTTCGACCGCACCAACGCGCATGACCGGTTTCTCGTGAAAACGAGCGCCGACGTGGCGCCGGATTTTGCGCCCGAGCTGCTGGTCTATCACGAGGTCAACCGCACGTCGGTGGGCGCCAATCTTACCGAGAGCATCGGCCAGAAGACCGTGGCCTATGTCGAATGGGCGGGCGGCAACCGGGCGAGCCTGATCGACGACGCGCTGCGCTATGGCCGGCGCACCGGCACGTTGCCGGCCAACGCGCCCAGCGCCTTGCCCGAGGACTCGAGCGTCCACTTTCAGAACCAGCTCTCGGTCGGCGCCTCCTACACGACCGAATCCAAGATCACGTTCAACCTCGAATATCATTTCAACCAGGCGGGCTTTTCGCGGCGCGACTGGGACAACTGGTTTCGCATCGGCGGCGCACCCGGTGCTGCGTCGTCCGTCCCGGCCCAGCTCTGGTACGTCCGCTCCTATGCCGCCGAGCAGCAGGACCCGCTGACCGAGCACTCGCTGTTCCTGCGCGCGGACTGGGTGGACGCGTTCATCCCCCGGCTCGAGCTTACCGGCTTCATCAATATGGACCTCTACGACGGCTCGAGCCTCGTCCAGGTGACGGCCGACTATTACCTGTCGAACGCCTGGACCGTCGGCGGCCTGATGATCGCCGATGTCGGCGGCAAGCGCTCGGATTTCGGCAGCCTGCCGCAATCCACGAGCGTGTTGCTCAAGCTCGCCCGTTATTTCTGATATCGTTAAAGGAGATCCCGATGCTCGCCATCATCCAGCACACGCCGCTGTGGGTTGCGGCTCTCCTGGCGCTGCTCGTCGTTCTGGGCGTGCAGGCGCTGCGCCCGCGCGAGGTGCCAGTCTGGCGCCTCCTGCTGGTGCCCCTCGCGTTCACCGCGTGGGGCGTGCTGAGCCTGATGCAGAAGGCCGGCGCCTCGCCGCTTTTGGTCGCCGACTGGCTGGTCACCGCCGCCATCGGTGCCGCGATCGGGTGGTGGACGACGAACCCTCAGGCGTTCCACATCGACCATGCCGGGAACCGGGTTCGTGTGCCCGGGAGCGCTGTCCCGCTCGTGCGCAACCTGTCGATCTTCCTCGCCAAGTATGTCCTGGCCGCGACGATGGCGGTCGCGCCGGCGCTCCAGGGCGCGTTGTCGCCGTGGGACATCGCGGTGTCCGGCCTGAGCGCCGGCTACTTCATCGGCTGGATGGTCCGCTTCGCGCTTCGGTATCGCGCGGGACGGCAGCCGCAGCTGCTGCGATCTAATACTTGAACGAGACGACCTTGCCCTTGTCGGGACCCGCACCGGAGATGCAGATCGGCGAGCGATAGACCGGCGCCAGGAAGGCCGTATCCGGCATCTCCGCGCGGATCTTGTAGAAGAGGGGCTCGAGCCCGAGATCGACCCAGGCCGGCGGCGCCGAATCATGGTGCGCCGGCAGGAAGAGCCGGGGCTTGAACAGCTCGATGAAGGGCCACGTATAGCCGATTTGCGTGTCGGCCACCGCGTGCACCTGATAGGCGACGACGAGAAGATCGACCGGAGCGAGCTTCTCGGCGAGCGCCTTCACACCCGGCGTGATCGGCCCTGCACTGCCGATGAGAACCGCCTTGAAGCCGCCGGGGAAGACGAGCCCGTAGGCGAGCGTGCCTTCGGTGATGACCTTGGGGTCGAACGTGCCAAGCGCCCGCACGCGGGCGAGCTCCTTCTTCTCTTCGTCCGAGAAGGGCGGCGAATCGTTGTTGTAGAGGCTGGAGTAGATATCGGTGAGGCCGGGTTGGATGGTCGAGTGCTGGGCAAGTGCGATTTCGACGGTCGCATCGCCGAATTTCATGGTTTCGCCGCCCTTGGCGACGACCAGCTGCTTCTCGGGAGCTCCGAGCTTCTTGGCGGTTTCGATCGTGATCGGAGCGCCGACGACGGGGGCTCCCGTCTGTCTGGCGACCGGCCCGATGTCCGAGATGTGGTCGAAATGCGCGTGCGAGACGAAGATCGCTTCGGCCGTCGACACGTCGGCCGCCTTGAAGCCAAGCGGATGGCTGCGCGGCGTGCGGTCGAAATAGGCGTCGAACAGGTAGACCTTGCCCTTGTAGGCGAATTCGAAATTGGCGTTGGCGAGCCAGCGGACGACAACCGTGTCGGACGCCGCCGGCGGCAGCGGCCCGCCGGTTACGCCCGGCTTGTAGCTGTTGCAGGCGTCCGGGATATCGGCGGCAAGCGCCGAACCACCGACCATCAGGGCCGCGGCCACCAGGCCTGCCAACGACGTCCTCATGTGTTCCTCCCCCGAGCCCCAGGCGTTTTGAATGTCGAACGAGTCTAGACGCCGGTGCTCAGCCTGGCAAACGTGAGTGGATCACGCCGCCCGTCAGATCATCCCCAGGGATTTGAGGCTGGTGTGGCCGTGGCGGCCCACGATGATGTGATCGTGTACGGCGATGCCGAGCGCTCCGGCGGCGCGCACGATCTCGCGCGTCATCTCGATGTCGGCCTTGGAGGGCGAGGGGTCGCCCGAGGGATGGTTGTGCACGAGGATTATGGCGGTGGCGGCGAGCTCGAGCGCGCGCTTGACCACCTCGCGCGGATAGACCGGCGTGTGGTCGACCGTGCCGCGCTGCTGGCGCTCGGCCCGGATCAGCCCGTTCTTGCGGTCGAGGAACAGAAGGTGGAATTCCTCGACATCCGAGTGCGCGAGCCGGGCGCGGCAATACTCGAGGACCTTCTGGCCGGAGCTCAGGACGTCGCGGGCCTTGGCCTCGCCGTGCACCACGCGCGCCGACGCCTCGTGCGCGGCCTTGAGGAGGTCGATCGCCGGCTCGCCGAGGCCGGCGGCGGCGAGCGTCTCGCGCGAGGCCGCCAGCACGCCGCCAAACCCGCCGAACTCGTCGATCAGCCGCTTGGCGAGCGGCTTCACGTCGCGCCGCGGGATGGCGTGGAACAGGAGCAGCTCGAGCAGCTCGTAGTCGGGCAGGGTGCCGGGCGCCTCGCGGAAGCGCCGGCGCAGCCGGTCTCGGTGGCCGTGATAGTGCGGTGCCTCGTCCGCCAAGCTTACCCCCGCCATGATGGGACGACGGCGGGATCATATCACCTGCAGCCGCCTCTTCACGCGCGCCAGACGTGGATCAGCACGGTCTGGTAGTCCGGCGCCTCCAGGCCCCAGCGCGGGAGGCAATCGACCCGGCGGAACCGCAATCCGTGCGCCTCGGACATGATCCCCTCGCGCTCGCCTCCGAAGGCCTCGCGCGAGAAGTAGCCGGCCACGAAGAGCTGCCGCGACACCGCCTGCGGCGCAGCCTCGTAGACCTGCTGCAGGCTCAGGCCCGGCGGCAGGCAGGCGCCCAGCGCGTCGCGGTCGGGGTAGCGGCGCAGCGCCTCCAGGGCGTCCATCGGCCGCACCGGACACCAGCCGGAGCACCTGAAGCGCGGGTTACGCTCCGGCTCAAACAGGTCGGTGGCGATCGTCTCGATGCCGTGGACGTGACGCAGGCAGTGGGCCCAGAAGCCTGTGCCCGCCGCCACCGTCAGCAGCGGCGCCCGGAGATGCCGATGGATGTACTCGAGCGCTTCCGCACTTGGCAGCGCACACGCCAAGCGGCCGCCGATCGTCCGGGCCAGGCGCTCGTCGGTCATGCGGCGTGTGTGCTGCTCGATCAGTGCGCGCGGCGGAAGCTGGCCCCGCGCCAGGTGCTCCTCATACAGCGTCTCCACCGCATGCGATCTCCGCCGCATGACGGCCGCTTATCACCCAAGTGCGGCATCCGTGAGGCGAACCTGAGGCGCGCGCCAGTTCCTGCGGGCCGTGCCGGGGCGCCAGGGGCCCGGCGTCAGTGCAGGACGAGCAGCGGGATCTTCGAATGCGTGAGCACCTTGGCAGTCTGGCTGCCGACGATGAGTGCTGCCGGGCCGCTGCGCCCGTGCGAGGCCATCACGATCAGATCGCAGCTCTTCTTCTGTGCGGTATCGATGATGGCTTTGTAGGGACTTCCGTCCTCGACGTGCAGTGTCTCGCACGCCACGCCGGCCGCCTTTGCGGCATCCGAGACCGCCCCCAACGCCTTGGCCGCCACCTCCTGGGCCCCCTGACGGTAGTTCGCCTCGAGGCCCGCAGGAACGTTATGGGCGAACCACTGGAAAGGTGCGGAGACGTTGACCGCGGTCACCTTGGCGGAGAGGCCCTTGGCGAGACCGATCGCTTGCTTGGCCGCGTTCGTCGCCAGATCGGAGCCGTCGGTCGCGACCAGGATATTTTTGTACATGTGGCTCACCTCGAGGTCGGCGTTTCCCAGACCGCGTATTGAGCCACCTCGGCGACTTTACCCATATCGCCGTTGCGCAAATTGAACCCGGGCGCTCCCGGCCGTCAGCGGATCAACTCGACTTCCCGGCGTTCGCCACGAGCACCGGCTGCGCGCGATAGAGGTCCGGGAACACCCGCTTGAGCGCTTCGATCTTCGGCAGGTCGTTGAAGACGATGTACGGATAGGTCGGGTGCAGGGTCAGGAAGTCCTGGTGATAGTCTTCGGCCGGGAAGAAGGGGCGGTCAGGCTCGATCTTGGTGACGATCTTGCCGTGAAACGCATGCGCCGCATCGAGCTGGGCGATGTAGGCCTGCGCGATCTTCGCCTGCTCGGAATCGCGCGGGAAGATGGCCGAGCGATATTGCGTGCCGGTATCCGGCCCCTGCCGGTTGAGCTGGGTGGGGTCGTGCGCGACCGAGAAATAGACCTGCAGCAGCCGGCCGTAGCTGATCGCCCGCGGGTCGTAGGTGATCTGCACGGATTCGGCGTGACCGGTCCTGCCGGTGGACACCACCTCGTACTCGGCCGTCGTCTTCTCGCCACCGGCATAGCCGGAGACGGCATTGGTGACGCCCTTGACGTGCTGGAACACGCCCTGGACGCCCCAGAAACAGCCGCCGGCGAGCACGGCCACCTCGGAGGTCTTTTGACCGGGCTGCTCGTCGAGGGCAGGGGCCGGAAGCGTCACGGCGTCCTCGGCCGCCGTCGTCGGCAGGATCTTGAGCCCAACGCCGGCCAGGAGGCCCATCGCACCGCCCGCCAGCAGAATACGTCTCGTCACCATGGCTGCAGATCTCCCGTGCCAGTGCATCCGCGATACGCTCCTTAGTACTACGGACGAGGGGCCCCGCAGGTTACAGCCACCCGCGCCGTCACGGCGATGTGATCGGGGGTTTGTCGGCGTTTTATCGTCCCTTGTCCGGCTTTGACGCCGATCTCGGCAGGGAGGGAGCCCGATGTCAACCGTACGGCGGCTTCGTGTAGCCCCTGGGGGACAAGGTGAAGATCTCGTGGCCGCCCGCGGTGACGCCGATCGTGTGCTCGAACTGTGCGGAGAGCGAGCGGTCCTTCGTCACGGCGGTCCAGCCGTCGCTCAGGATCTTCACCTCCGGGCGGCCGGCGTTCACCATCGGCTCGACCGTGAAGATCATGCCCTCGCGCAGGACGAGGCCGGTGCCCGGCTCGCCGTAGTGCAGCACCGACGGCGCATCGTGGAAAATCTTGCCCACGCCGTGGCCGCAGAAATCGCGGACGATCGAGAACCGCTGCGCTTCGACGAAGGACTGGATCGCGTGGCCGACGTCGCCCAAGGTGGCACCGGGCTTGATCACCTCGATGCCGCGCATCATGGCGTCATAAGTCACCTCGACCAGCCGGCGTGCCTTGATGCTGACGTCGCCCACGCAATACATCCGGCTCGCATCGCCGTGCCACCCGTCGACGATGGGTGTCACGTCGACGTTCACGATATCGCCGTCCTGCAGGATCTTGTCGCCGCTCGGAATGCCGTGACAGACCACATGGTTGACCGAGGTGCAGATCGATTTCGGAAATCCGCGGTAGCCGAGCGGCG